>RCNB010000079.1_pt1 | contig 92776 bp, 79 predicted proteins | sample 2041321 | NCBI WGS metagenome assembly RCNB01 (sample SAMN09708232, study PRJNA481090) | Marine sediment metagenome, whole genome shotgun sequencing project. | reverse complement strand
TGGAAAATGGACATTGGAGCAAGACTCAACCTTTTTGATGGAAAGGGAACGCTTAGCGCGAGATACAGCGATATATTCAACACCATGACCTTTGGTTTTACATCTGAAAGACCCTTCCCTTCAGACGGAAACTTTTATTGGGAGAGTCAAACTGCTTACTTAGGATTTAGCTATCGTTTTGGTAGTGGAAAGAACAAACAACGCTCCCGAAAGAATCGAAACGGTAATGATAAACAAGGAGGTGGATTTATATAAAAAAGTTGGATTTATATGTGAGCCAGACACTTAAAGTGTTTGTCGAAATCATAGTAACTAATTAAAACCTGAAAGTTAGTGGCTCATAAGGTTTTTCTATACTATTGGTAAGGCTTCCTTACATTTTAGCGCATTTTTTTTGCCATAAGGTATTATTTTTTGGATATTGCAATCCAATCCAAAATACCATAAGCACTCATGTTTAAAAAAATACTTACATTTTTAGTGATTTTAAGCCCCTTGTTCAGCGTTGCCCAGGAAAAAGGGCTTGATCAACAAATTGATGAAATTTTTGGTCATGCGACAGGTTGGTTCGTGGATTTTATTTTTTATCAGATCCCTTTTACTGATGACATTCGTATTTATTGGGTTTTGTTTCCATTAATATTGGGTGCTACCTATTTTACTTTTTATTTTAAATTTATAAACATAAGAGGGTTTGCTACTTCGATTAATATTGTAAGGGGTAAATACGATGATATTGATCATCATGAAGCTTTACCCGGTGTGGTGGAAGCATCATCCTCGGGAGATATTCAAGACACCATTGCCATAGAAGGGCATCTAGGAGAAGTTTCTCATTTTCAAGCATTAACAGCTGCATTGTCTGCAACTGTTGGCTTGGGTAATATTGCAGGTGTTGCTATCGCTGTTTCTATTGGTGGAGCTGGCGCCACATTTTGGATGATTGTAGCAGGGTTTCTAGGAATGGCATCGAAATTTGTTGAATGCACATTGGGTGTAAAATATCGTGACATTGGACCAGACGGAACGGTGTATGGGGGCCCTATGTATTATTTAACCAAGGGTTTAAAATCTAAAGGATTTGAAAAGTTAGGGAAAATTTTAGCCGTTTTGTTTGCGATTTTTGTCATTGGCGGATCTTTTGGAGGCGGAAATATGTTTCAGGTGAATCAGGCATTTCAACTGATTGAAAATATTACAGGTGGAACTGAATCTGTTTTTCATGGCAAAGGGTGGCTGTTTGGAGTAATCATGGCAATTTTTGTAGGTATCGTTATCATTGGTGGAATTAAAAAAATTGCGAGCGTAACCGATAAGATTGTACCCTTTATGGTAGTTATTTATGTATCCGCTTCACTTTTTGTTCTTATTGCAAAATACGATATGATTGGTGATGCCCTTTTACAAATCTACAATGGTGCATTTAGCCCTGAAGGAGTTGTAGGAGGAGCTGTTGGAGTCATGATTCAAGGGTTTAGAAGAGCTGCTTTTTCAAACGAAGCTGGCGTAGGGTCAGCCTCAATAGCACACTCTGCAGTTAAAACCAAATATGCTGCCTCCGAAGGAATGGTTGCCTTATTAGAACCTTTTATCGATACAGTTGTGGTATGTACAATGACGGCGCTAGTATTGGTTATTACGGGCAATGTCAATCCAGAAAATTCAAGTCTCAATGATGCTCAAGCTATTTTACTTACATCAGGTGCATTTGAATCTGTTATATCCTGGTTTCCATATGTGTTGACTGTAGCTGTGGTATTATTTGCCTTTAGCACCATGATTTCATGGTCATATTATGGTTTTCAGGGTTGGGCTTATTTATTTGGAAGATCAAAAAAAATGGAATACACGTATAAAATTATATTCTTAGTGTTTGTGGTTATTGGCGCAGCTGCTAGTTTAGGTTCTGTCATTGGATTTTCAGACGCAATGATTTTTGCTATGATGGTTCCAAATATGGTAGGGCTTGTTATTTTAGCGCCTAAAGTAAAAGAAGAACTGAACAAATATTTAGCTGCAATTAAATCAAAGAAGAGCTAGACATATCTGCAAATGAAATTTATACAATCCCATTTCTGGTATAGCAATAGACAAAGAAATGGGATTGTATTTTTGTTTGTGATATTATTCTCTACCCAACTTGCACTATACTTTATTGATTTTTCAAGTAAAGAGGAATTTAACGACCAGGAATTTGCTCTAATTCAATTTAAAATAGATTCGTTAAGAAACGTAGACGAAATAACTCCTAAGAAGAAGACATACCCTTTTAATCCTAATTACCTCACAGATTTTAAAGCCTATCAATTCGGACTCAGTACGGAGCAAATTGATCGCCTGTTTGCTTTTCGAAAAGAGGGGAAATTTGTCAATACTGCGGAAGAATTTCAAAAAATTACTGGCGTAAATGACAGTTTATTACATCATATTTCGCCCTATTTTAAATTTCCAAACTGGACCAAGCGCAAAGTAGCACATAAGAATACGCTTAAAAAGGAAGATCATCCAGTAGCAATTAGAGATCTCAATAAGGCTACTATAGAAGAGCTTGAAAGCGTAAATGGCGTTGATTTGAAAATGGCAAAACGAATTATCGCTTATAGAAACTTTTTAAAAGGCTATTCAACAAATGAACAATTGTATGAGGTATATTACCTCAACAGGGAAACAGCCCTTAGACTCAGACAGTATTTCAAAGTAATGGAAAAGCCCGATTTTATCAAGATTGATATCAACACCGCGAGTTTTAAAGAGCTCCTTAAAACACCATATCTAGACTATCAGCTTACCAAAAAAATATGTCAGTTCAGAGATAAAAATGACTTCTTCTCAAACCTTCATGACTTAAAAAAAATAGACTCTTTCCCAATAGAAAAATTCGATAGAATAGCCTTATATTTGACGGCTGAATAAAATACCTACTATGAATTTTGAAATGTCCGAAACGCGGAATACGATCGCACACTTTATAAGAGATTTTGCTGGCAAGCATATCAAACCTTTTATGATGGATTGGGATGAGAATCAAACCTTTCCGGAGGAACTTTTTCACCAATTAGGTGCCATGGGATACATGGGCGTATTGGTGCCCGAAGAATACGGTGGAAGTGGGATGGATTATCATGAATACATCACTGTTATTGAAGAAATTTCAAAGGTCGACTCTTCCATTGGTCTATCTCTGGCTGCACATAATTCATTGTGCACCAATCATATCCTTGAATTTGGGAATGAAGCTCAGAAACAGAAATGGCTCCCAAAATTAGCACATGGAGAATGGATTGGGGCCTGGGGTCTTACCGAACACAATACCGGAAGTGATGCTGGTGGCATGAGTACTACTGCGGTTGCAGATGGAGATCACTACATAATTAATGGTGCCAAAAATTTTATTACCCACGGTATCAGTGGCGATATTTCAGTTGTTATAGTAAGAACGGGAGAAAAAGGAGATTCGAAAGGGATGACGGCATTTGCCATTGAAAAAGGAACACCAGGTTTCTCTTCTGGTAAAAAAGAAAATAAAATGGGCATGAGAGCCTCTGAAACGGCTGAACTTATTTTTGATAATTGTCGCGTTCACAAAGACAACATGCTCGGGGAAGTTGGCCAAGGATTTATTCAGTCAATGAAAGTATTGGATGGCGGTAGAATCTCAATTGGAGCACTCTCCTTAGGTATCGCCAAAGGAGCTTATGAAGCCGCTCTTAAATATTCAAAAGAGAGGGAACAATTTGGTCAATCGATAAGTAAATTTCAAGCGATTGGGTTTAAATTGGCCGATATGGCCACGGAGATTGAAGCCTCTGAATTGTTATTACACAAAGCTGCTCACGATAAGATCAAAGGTAAAAAAATGACCAAAATTGGTGCCATGGCCAAAATGTATGCCTCTGAGGTATGTGTAAAAGTAGCCAATGAAGCCTTACAAATTCATGGCGGTTATGGATATACCAAAGATTTTCCTGTAGAGAAATTTTACAGAGACGCAAAACTTTGCACTATTGGTGAAGGCACAACTGAAATTCAAAAATTAGTTATTTCCAGACATATTCTAAGCTAAGACTTTATTTTTTTAAACCGATTTCGTTAGCCTTTTTTATCATAAAGGCATGGGCTTGGTCGTAATCATTAGAGATCTCACCTTCAAGAATGGCTTCTTTTATAGCATCCTTGATGATCCCAATTTCACGACAGGGTTTTAAGTTAAAAGTTTCCATAATCAGTTCACCTGAAATGGGTGGCTGAAAATTTCTGACATGATCTCTTTCTTCCACCTCTTTAATCTTCTGTCGAACCAATGTAAAATTATTGAGGTATTGTTTCTCTTTTAGCAGATTCTTGGTAGTGATATCGGCCTCACAATGCGTCATAAGATCATCGAGATCGTCACCGGCATCAAAGATCAATCTTCGCACAGCAGAATCAGTCACATTTTCGGCCAGAATAACGGGCCGGGAACTCATCATCACTATCTTTTGTACATATTTCATTTTCTCATTCAAGGGCATTTTGAGTCTTTTGAAGATTTTTTTTACCATTTTAGAGCCAACAAATTCGTGTCCGTGGAATGTCCATCCGACTTTCTTGTCAAATTTTTTAGTAGGTGCCTTACCAATATCGTGTAACAAAGCTGCCCATCTTAACCATAACTTGTCTGTTTTTTCACTAATATTATCGACAACTTGTAGGGTATGGTAAAAATTATCTTTGTGCTTCTGCCCTTTGATTCGCTCAACGCCCTGTAAATCGGATAATTCAGGAAGGATAAAAGTCAACAGGCCTGTTTGAAACAATAATTTCAGACCAATAGAAGGCTTGTCACTCAACATAATCTTATGCAACTCCTCCACTACCCTTTCCTCACTCACTATTTGAAGTCTTTTGGCATTTCTAGTGATCGATTCCAATGACTCGGCTTCAATTTCAAAACCCAACTGGCTTGAAAAACGAATGGCCCTCATCATTCTCAAGGGATCATCACTAAAGGTAATGTCAGGGTTAAGTGGTGTTCTGATGATCTTGTTTTGAAGGTCGCTAATACCATTAAAAGGATCAAGTAAGGCGCCATAATCAGCACTGTTCAAACTAATCGCCATGGCATTAATGGTAAAGTCCCTGCGATTCTGATCATCTTGCAAGGTACCCCGATCAACAAGTGGATTCCTGCTGTGTTTCACATAAGATTCCTTTCTTGCCCCTACAAACTCAATTTCAAGATCCTTGAAACGAAGCATGGCCGTCCCATAGGTCTTAAAAACCTGTACTTTTGGATTAAAAGGCAGTAATTCAGCCACTTTATTAGCCAGATCTATACCACTTCCAACAGCAACAACATCAATATCTTTTGGCTTTTCTCTTTCCAGTAAAAAATCTCGAACGTAGCCACCAATCACATAGGTTTCTACCTGCAGAGCTTCTGCAGCTTGTGCAATATAATCGAAAGCAGGAAGTAAAATTGCCTTTTTAAAATTCGTGTTTGGCTCTAGCATGCTATTTTCTGAGAAACTCGATCTCGCCGAGATCATTTACTTTAATGATTTGGGAAGCCGACTTTTTTGTTTCAGCTGCCGGCAAATTTACTATATAATCTGCTTGTTTCAAAAGTAAAGGATCAATTTCATCGAAACTGGAGGGAGCAGGCTCCCTGCTGAAATTTGCAGAAGTAGAAACAATGGGTTTACCAAATTCTCGAATCAAGGCTTTGCAGAATTCGTTTTGAACGATTCTAATCGCCACTGTATTGTCCTTAGCAATCACATTTAAGGCTAATCCAATGGGATGAGTATAGATTACTGTTGTAGGTTTTATGGCGGCTTGAAAGAACCTTTCAATCACATCTGGAATATCACTCACATATTCCTGAAGCATCTCCATTCCATCCACAAGAATGATCAGGCTTTTACTATCTGACCTGTTTTTGATTTTGTAGATTTTCTCAACGGCAAGTTGATTGGTGGCATCACAGCCAATCCCCCAAATGGTGTCGGTGGGATAAATTAAGGTTCCTTTATTTTTTAGAACGCGTAAAGATTCTTTGATCATGCTCTTCATCAGATCGATACTATTTCCTGTTTACCATCAGGAATTTTAGGCAATATAAGATACTCTGCCACTTTTTTGTTAAATGATTCAGGAAAGAAGTTCTTTCTCGCATCTGATGGATAAAATGTTAACTCTCCAAATAGAATCTGATTATCAACATCGTATAAATCCACTCGAACGAAAGGTAGCTTATCTGCCAGCTTTGAAGACAATTCAATCATTTCTTTCAAATTCTTAGGTTTTTCTACCTCGCCTTTATAACTTTTCATATCCTGACTCGTAACATCCAGTTTGTTCCAGTTCAGGTCAAAGTGTGCAAGACATTTATTACCATCAAACAATTTATGTACCTGAATAAATTTTACTTCACCATTGAAGCAAAACAATTTAAAGTCTAATAACTCTCTATTAGCGTCTTCGAGAAATTTTTCTACTATTATTCTAGGCCTTACATTTTTATAAGCCCATTCCTGACCAGATAGATAGTATAGATTTTTCCGCTTCCACTTAAATACCTGGAATTTTAGTTTTCTCCTATTCAGTTTACGTTTATCCTTGACTACCATATGCATATTAGATCCATGTGTCCCTTTTACTACAAAGCTTTCGGGCAGGGCCTCAAAATCAATTTCGTCAAAATTATCACAAACTTGATATAAATCATTCAGATAAGAGTTGCCTATTTTTTCTTCAACATAACTTCTTACTTCATATTTATCGACCAGCTGATTTAAAATCGGAGGATGAAAATAGACTTTCAACCACTGAAGTTTTTCAACATATGCTTCAGGGCTTTTAAGATCGAGCTTTTTACCATGATAATATTCATAATATATCTTGGCATAAAACTCCATTGGAAGGTGCCTGTTTTTCTTAATTAAGCCGTAAAGAATTCTTTTTATAAAATTCATAATGTTAACTTTGCAGCAAAAATAGGAAGGAATCTTGACTATCAATCAACCACATATGGAAAATATTCAAATTTCAGTAATCATAAGTACCTATAACGCGGTTCCCTGGTTGGAAAAAGTGCTTTGGGCTTATAATAATCAAACATTTAAAAATTTTGAAATAGTCATTGCCGACGACGGATCAGGACCAGAAACTAAACAATTGATCGACGCTATGTCCAAGATAGTTTTTTATCCAATTGTTCATGTTTGGCAAGAGGATGAAGGTTTTCAAAAATCAAAAATTCTGAATAAGGCAATTTTAGCTTGTAATGCAGACTATATTGCCATGAGTGACGGAGATTGTATTCCAAGAAAAGATTTTCTTCAGGTTCATGAAGACAATAAAGAAGTGGGTCACTTTATTTCGGGAGGATACTTTAAACTACCAATGAATATTTCTACGATGATTACCAAAGAAGATATATTGTCTGAGGTATGTTTCAAAAAGAGTTGGCTTAAAGAAAGAGGTTTAAAGAAATCATTTAAAAATAACAAATTAACCACTAATTCTTCCAAAGCAAAATTCCTCAATAGAATTACTACCACTAATTCAACATGGAACGGACATAATGCTTCAGGGTGGAAAAAAGATATTTTAAAAGTGAATGGTTTTGATGAAAGAATGCAGTACGGCGGTCAAGACAGAGAGCTTGGAGAACGACTTATGAATCTGGGCATTAAGGGGAAACAATTCAGGTATAGCGCAATTTGTTTGCATCTTGATCATAAAAGAGGCTATAAAAATCAAGAATCAATTTCTAAAAATCTTGCGATTCGTGCTGAGGTCAAAAAAAATAAGATCATAACTACACCTTTCGGGATCACAAAAGACAAAGAAAAAAGTGAGCTATTGAAAAATAGTTAAGCTTTGTCCTAACTTTTTATTATCCGATCTTTATGAAGCCGTATTCAGTTTTTTTTGAGGAAGTGCAAATTTCAAGAAACAACTTATACCGAAACATTATATTCACGTAAAGCATCATTAAGAGATGTCTTCTTATTGGTAGATTCCTTTCTAACACCAATGATCAAGGCACAAGGCACCTGAAAATCACCTGCTTTAAATGTCTTCGTATAACTTCCCGGAATAACAACCGATCGTGAAGGAACCCTGCCTTTCATTTCTATAGGTTCATCTCCTGTTACATCAATTATTTTAGTGCTCATGGTTAGTACAACATTCGCACCTAAAACAGCCTCCTTTTCGACCCTTACACCTTCAACAACAATACAACGCGATCCAACAAAAACCCCATCTTCAATAATCACTGGTGCTGCTTGCAATGGTTCAAGAACTCCTCCAATTCCAACACCGCCACTCAAATGAACGTTTTTACCAATTTGAGCACAACTTCCAACAGTCGCCCAGGTATCTACCATGGTTCCCTCATCAACATAAGCTCCTATATTGACATAACTTGGCATTAAGATCGTCCCTTTAGAAATATAAGATCCATGTCTTGCGACGGCATGAGGTACCACCCTGATTCCTTTTTCTTTATAGCCTCTTTTAAGTGGAATTTTATCGTGGTATTCAAAGATACCCGCCTCCATCGTTTCCATTTTCTGAATTGGAAAATAAAGTACAACGGCTTTTTTCACCCATTCGTTCACCTGCCATCCGTCACTAATTGGTTCTGCCACTCTTAGTTCTCCGGTATCCAATAAGTCAATAACCTTTCTAATGGCGTCCTGCACCTTAGGTTCAGTTAATTGCTCTCTATTGTCCCAGGCATTTTCAATTATTTGGCGTAAATCATTCATATGGTTAAATTAAGTCGCAAATATAAAAAAGCAAGAAATAAAAAATCCATTTTTTTTATATTCTTTTAATTCAAAAATTAGGTAAATTTGCAAAAAATATAAGGAATGTCAAGAATTCTTGCCCTGGACTATGGCGAAAAAAGAATCGGAATAGCAGTAACTGATGAAATGCAGATTATCGCTTCTGGTTTGACTACGGTTCCTACGGCTGAGATATTTGAATTTTTGGAAGATTATTTAAAAAAAGAAAAGGTGGAACTGTTTTTGATTGGAGAACCAAAACAAATGAATAATACCGCCTCTGAAAGTGAGAAGTTAATCCTTCCGTTTATCAGTAAATTGACAAAACGGTTTAACCATATCCCTATCAAAAGAGAAGATGAACGCTTTACCTCAAAAATGGCTTTTCAGACCATGATAGATAGCGGATTGAAAAAGAAACAAAGACAAAACAAGGCCCTGATCGATGAGATCAGTGCAACCATTATTTTACAAAGTTATCTGTACAACAAATAAATCGAAACCAATGATTTTACCCATTTTAGCTTATGGCGATCCGGTATTGAGGAAAGTAGGAAAGGAAATTACAAAAGAGTACCCAAAACTTGAAGAGCTTATTGCCAACATGCAGGAGACCATGAAAAATGCACTAGGTGTTGGCTTGGCTGCGCCCCAAATAGGAAAGGATATAAGGCTTTTCCTGATTGATGCGTCTCCTTTTGCTGAAAGTGAAGAATTGGATGACGAAGAGAAACTCTTTTTACAGGATTTTAAAGGGATTTTCATCAATGCCCGGATCATTGAAGAGGATGGTGACGAATGGGCCTTTAATGAAGGCTGTTTGAGTATTCCGAATATCAATGAGGATGTTTTCAGAAATGAAACCATCACCATTGAATATCAGGATGAAAATTTTGAAATTAAAAAAGACACGCTCTCTGGAGTGGCGGCTAGAATTTTTCAACATGAATACGACCATATAGAAGGCATCTTGTTTACAGATAAAATATCTACGCTTAAAAAAAGATTGTTAAAGAAGAAATTGGAAAACATTTCTAAAGGTAAAGTAGACGTTAACTATAGAATGAAATTTCCAAAACTAAAAAAATAGAAAATATGAAACGAGTATAAGACAATCGTGTAAATTGCGAAAATAATCGTCTATACGAGTTGCATATGACCAAAATAGTAAATAGAAAATACCATATGAAATTAGAAAAAGTAATTGCCATTGGAGGTAAACCGGGACTCTACCAGATTATCTCTCAATCCAAATCAGGTGTAATCGTTGAATCCTTGTCAGACAAGAAAAGAATTCCCGTAAATTCATTACATAATATCAGCACTTTGAACGATATAGCGATCTATACCTATGAAGAAGAGGTGCCATTAAAAGCCGTGTTCTTAAATCTTTTTGAAAAAGAAGAAGGTAAACCATCCATTGACCCCAAATCGTCTAAGGCTGACTTATTAAGCTACTTTAGCGAAGTGCTGCCTGGATATGATGAAGAAAGAGTGTACGCCTCAAATATCAAAAAAGTGCTTTCCTGGTATAATGCCCTTTTGAATTCTGATTTTGATTTTGCCAGTATCAAAACTGAATTAGAGGAAGATAATTCGGAAGAATAAGACCTTATAAAAGACTGAATATGACCAAAAGAGAATCACAGCTTCAGGCCTTCGGGGAACTTTTAGACATCATGGATGAACTTAGAGAAAAATGCCCCTGGGATAAAAAGCAAACCATGCATTCTCTTAGACATCTTACTATTGAGGAAACCTATGAACTCGGAGATGCCATTCTTGACAATGACCTGAGTGAAATTAGAAAGGAATTAGGTGACCTGTTATTGCACATCGTTTTTTATGCTAAGATCGGTTCAGAATCAGGCTCCTTTGACATGCTTGATGTTATCAATGGCATTAACAAAAAACTGATTAGTCGGCATCCACATGTTTATGGAGATGTAGTGGCCGAAACAGAAGAAGAAGTCGCAAAAAACTGGGAACAACTAAAATTACAGGAAGGTAATAAATCGATTTTAGAAGGGGTTCCTAAATCATTGCCTGCCCTTGTCAAGGCCAGTAGAATTCAGGATAAAGCCGCCAGTGCGGGTTTTGACTGGGATAAAACGGAGCAGGTATTTGATAAAGTGAAAGAAGAAATCGAGGAACTTCATGAAGAGGTTCAAGTCGCTAATCAGGAAAGGATTGAAGCCGAATTTGGTGACGTCCTTTTTTCATTGATCAATTATGCTCGCTTTATCAATGTAGATCCTGAAAGTGCTTTGGAAAGAACCAATAAAAAATTCATCAAAAGATTCCAATATCTGGAAAATGAGGCAAAAAAGAATGGAGAATCGCTTAAAGACATGACCTTGGAGCAGATGGATGTATACTGGGATCAGTCAAAGATTCATTTTAAATAAACATTTCGCCTAGTTCATTAGATCAATTTTTAAAGTAACGCTTTCTTTGTATCTTAAAGATCGCTTAGCTACTTCCTATCTTTCATTTGGAAGGGATGTATAAATATGATTAAATTTATTCTTTGTTAACCATTTCAATCGACTATGAAATTATTTATTACTTTTTTGATCGGTATACTTATAGCTATACCTTCTAATGCTCAAACTGACCCTGATTTTATGGGGCAAACAATCAACTTTAAAGCAAGCGACGGCTTGAAAGTGACAGCCGATCTTTACCTCGCTCATGAAAACAATGCTCCTTTTATCATCTTATATCATCAGGCCGGGTACAGTCGAGGAGAATACAGAAGTATCGCTCCTATTCTAAATGACATGGGATATAATTGTATGGCTGTTGATCAGCGCTCAGGCAAAGAGGTGAATACAGTGATCAATGAGACGCATAAGGAAGCTGTCGCTGCTAATAAACCTACTGAATATTTAGATGCAATCCCCGATATTGAAGCGGCCTATCTCTATGTAAAATACAGCATAAAACCAGAAGAGATTATTCTTTGGGGGAGCTCCTATTCTGCTGCCATTATGTTTTATATGGGTAGTATGCATCACAAAAACCTCAGTGGAATACTAAGTTTTGCCCCTGGTGAATATTTTAAGATCAACAACAAAGATATAAAGACCCATGCGGCACGAGTCACTTGTCCGGTTTTTGTAACTTCCGCCAAGAGCGAATACAATAACTGGAAAGGCATTTATAACAATATCAAGTCGGAAAAGTCATTTTTCCTTCCCGAAACAGAAGGAAAACACGGGTCAAAAGCACTATGGAACAGCAATCAGAATCACAATGAATACTGGATAGCTGTTCGGCAATTTTTAGAAGACCTGAAATAATAGAGTCTATGCAATACATCAACCAGTTATCAATACGATACATTTAACACGTGCAAATATCAGTACCATGACCAAGGTAAAAGACATCACTGAACAAATTGAACAATTAAGCCCACTAACCTATGCAGAAGACTTTGACAATGTTGGTCTTTTGGTAGGTGACTATGAACAAACTGTCAAGGGAGTACTTGTAACACTTGACTGCCTTGAAACCACAGTCGAGGAAGCTATAAAAAACAATTGTAACCTGATCATAAGCTTTCATCCAATCATTTTTAAAGGTTTAAAAAAACTCAATGGAAAAAACTATGTCGAGCGAACGGTGATCATGGCCCTGAAAAATGATATTGCGATTTATGCCATGCATACGGCACTCGATAATTCATATGACGGGGTTTCTGCTAAAATGGCAGAGGTTATTGGCCTGAGTAATACGAAGGTATTATTACCGCAAAGCGGACATCTGAAAAAATTAACAACCTATGTACCCGAAAATTCTGCGTACGAAATAAGAGACGCACTTTTTAAAGTTGGGGCAGGTCATATTGGAGATTACAGCCATTGCAGCTTTAATATGACAGGTGAAGGAACCTATCTTGGAGGTGAAAGCACAAGCCCATCCATTGGCTCACCTGGTAATCTGGAAAAAGTCAAAGAAACTTTTGTCAGTGTGATCTTTGAGCAACATTTACAGCCAAAAATTCTAGAAACACTTTTTGGAAACCATCCTTATGAAGAAGTAGCTTACGATATTGTTGGCTTGGAAAATGTACATCAACGCATTGGTATGGGAATGATCGGAGAATTAGATCACGCTTTAAGTCCAACTAATTTTTTTGAACATCTTAAACGAACATTTGACCTGCAAATAATTAAGCATTCTGAAATAATAAAAAGTGACATAAAAAAAGTAGCTGTTTTAGGAGGATCCGGAAGCTTTGCTATAGAGCAAGCAATTAAGGCTGGTGCTGATATTTTCATCACGGCGGATCTTAAATATCACGATTTTTACAAAGCTGAGGGAAAGTTGATTCTTGCTGACATTGGACATTATGAAAGTGAACAGTTTACAAAAAATCTTTTAGTCGAGTATCTTACAAAAAAAATCACTAATTTTGCACCTGCCTTGCCGGAAAGCAGGATTATTTTATCAAAAAACAATACAAATCCGATCAACTATTTTTAGAGATGACAAAAAAGAAAGAGGTTACCGTTGAAGAAAAATTAAGAGCGTTGTATGATTTACAGCTTATCGATTCTAGAATTGACGAGATCAAAAGTACAAGAGGAGAATTACCCCTGGAAGTGAAGGACCTTGAAGATGAAATAGAAGGTTTACAGACCAGACTTAATAATTTTAGTGACGAGATTGAAAATTTGGAAACTTCTATTGCCAATAAGAAAAACAATATAGAGGAGTCAAAAACATTATCTAAAAAATACGAGGAACAACAAAAAAATGTTAGAAATAACAGAGAATTCGATTCAATTTCAAAAGAGATCGAATACCAGGACCTTGAGATGCAATTAGCCGAAAAACACATTCGTGAGTTTGAGTCTAAAATTGCTGCAAAGAATGAGATTATTTCTGTTGCAAAGGAGAAAATGAATGATAAAGAAACCCATCTTAAACACAAACAGGGCGAATTGAATTCAATTCTGGAGGAGACCGTAAAGGAGGAGAACTTGCTTCATAAAAAATCTGATGAGTACAGCAAAATGATTGACGAAAGACTTTTAAAGGCCTATAAGAAAATCAGATCTAACGTTAGAAACGGATTGGCTGTGGTTACTATTGAAAGAGGAGCCTCAGGTGGTTCTTTCTTTACCATTCCACCTCAACGTCAAGTAGAGATTGCTACTCGTAAAAAGATAATAACCGATGAGCACAGTGGCAGAATCCTCATTGATTCTCAACTTGCGGATGAGGAAAAAGAAAAAATGTCAAAATACTTTTCTTAAACACCTTTAACTGAAAATATATCGGTTAAGAAAGCGAGAATTAACTACATATGAATAAAGCGATGATGAAATTTAACTATTTAAGCATTTTCGCTTTATTTTTTTTGCTTAGCACTGCATGTACCAAAGTTGAAAAAGAAAGTAAAGGAGTAGAATTGTACAATATGCACTGTGCAAGATGCCACATTGCTCCAGATATCAATGATCTTCCAAAGGAATATTGGCTCAACACTATTCTTCCCGAAATGGCTGCCCGGATGGGAATTAAGGATGGTGATTTCAAGCCTTATGACAAGATGGGATTCGATGAAATGCAAATCATCCATAAATCGGGGGTTTTTCCCTATATGCCAATTTTAAACGATAAGGACTGGAATAGCTTAAAAGATTATATTTTAAGCATTGCTCCAGACAGTCTTCAGCCTGCTATAGATACCGGAGTCTTGAAGAAACAAATGAGGTTTAGGCCAAAAACCTTCGCTATTGACAGTACGCCGGGATCGTTTTTTACGTTTCTTAAATATTTTCCTGAAGGAAACAGAATGTTGACTGGAGATATTTCAGGAAACGTATTAGAACATCAATTTGATAAAGGTGAAACTAAAGTAATACATACAGTGGGCAATGCTGTTGTTGATTATATTGAAAAAGATACCGTATCCTATATTACTGATATAGGTATTCTGAATCCTTCTGAATTATCAACAGGTAAAATTGTTGCTGCCTATAAAGAAGGCTACGTTACTATTCCAGACACCTTACATCGACCCGTAAACAACCTTGTGGTTGACTTAAATAATGATGGCTTGGAAGAAATGGTCATCAGCGAATTTGGCAATCTAACCGGTCAGTTGTCTCTATTGTCTCTCGACGAAAAAGGACACTATGTAAAAAGCACCTTATTATATCAACCTGGCACTATCCGCGCGATAGCAAAAGATATGGATAAAGATGGAAAGCTTGATATTGTTGCCATCACTTCTCAGGGTGATGAAAGTATTACCATCTTGTATCAGCAGGACGATTTAAAATTCAGAAGCGATAAAGCGATCAGATTTAGTCCTATTTATGGAAGCAGTTGGTTCGAACTAATTGATTATGATGGTGATGGTGATGACGATATTATCACTGTTAATGGTGACAATGCTGATAGAACCTATGTTCAAAAACCATATCACGGCTTGCGAATCCATTTGAATGATGGTAAAAATCAATTTACAGAAAGTTTTTTCTACCCACTATACGGTGCCACCAGATTTGTTGTCAACGATTTTGATCAGGATGGAGATTTTGATTTTACAATCATTTCTACTTTTCCTGATTACATCAAAAAGCCTGAATATTCTATAGTATATCTGGAAAATTTAAATGCAGAATCCTATGAATTTCAAACCTATTCCTTCGAAGAGGCTAATCTGAGCCGATGGTTCCTTCTGGATGCAGGTGATGTGGATAAAGATGGTGATACAGATGTCATTTTAAGCGCATTTACTTACGTATTTACACCGGTGCCAACGGAAATTACTTCGGCCTGGAGCGAGAACAATGTTGACATCATGATCTTGGAAAACACTTTAATTGACAACAAACAGGTAAAGTAAATACCAAACAATGGGCAAGGCTTCTATCCAAAAGGCAGTGTAGTATCGCTGGCGTTTCATTCCTGAAAAACCAATCATAATTATCGATAGGGCCATTATAAAAAAATCAATCCAAAAATAATTTGAATTGCTTGAATTAAAATGTACATCAAGTACTAAATACAATATGAGCGCTGCTATAGCGATCAATTTCGAGACATTCACTCCCAGAATTTGAGGTAAGGTGGCCAACTCCTCAAGGTCAAGTTGTGCATCGCGTATATCAAAAGGTATGGTAATGGCAAAAACAAAAAGAAGGCGTTGCAACACATGAAGATAGACTATCTCGGTTTGATGGACTCCAGCAACAAACAATGGGAAAATCATGGTAACTCCGGCCCAGGTGGCTGTGATCAGAAACAACTTCAGCCCAGGTACATTTCTCAGGCCGGTTATTCTCTTTTTAAAGGGAAAAACATAAAACAAGGTTGCGCCCAAAAATGGTATTAAAACAAGAATCTCTTTCAATTTAAAATCCAAAGCGTAATATACGCATCCAATCAAAGCTGTAGCATTCAAAATGACCAGGGCTTTCTTGTTGGCCCTGAACCAGATTGCCATCATACTATTGATTCTATCCATCTGAAATAACCTGATTAAATTGTAAGACAAGATTGTAGAGAAAAAAACAAAATTTGCCAGAACTTGGTTGTGTATACCAAATTGCAGGAAGGTGATTTTGGTCAAAGAATAGGCAGCCACAGCTACATGAATATTTCCAAAAACATAAAAAGAAAACCATCGTTTCAACAAGTCCATTTCTTAAATTAAGAATTATAAAAATAATTAAATATTTCAGTATTATATCATTTTCAAAAATGAATCGATTTCATCAAAATTGAGTACTTTTGTGTTCCCTAATTTAAACAACTATTATGCGAACAGATTCTTTTGTTTTACGTCATCTTGGGCCAGGCCAAAATGAAGTATCTGAGATGTTAGACACTATTGGTGTAAGCTCACTTGATGAATTGATTTACAATACAATACCTAGCGATATTCGATTAAAGAACGTATTGAATTTACCGGAGGCAATGAGCGAAAGTGAATTTGCTTCGCATATTCAAAAACTCGGCAACAAGAACAAACAATTCAAATCTTATATTGGTCTTGGGTATCATCCCACCAACCTACCCGCAGTAATCCAAAGGAATATTTTTGAAAACCCGAGTTGGTACACTTCCTACACTCCATATCAGGCAGAGATTTCTCAGGGCCGACTTGAGGCCTTGCTCAATTATCAAACTGTTATTACGGATCTAACGGGGCTGTCATTAGCAAACTCTTCCTTACTCGATGAAGGTACAGCAGCAGCAGAGGCGATGCTCATGCTTTGGAACGCTAGAACCAGAAATCAGAAAAAGAACGGTGCAAATAAATTTTTTGTATCGGATGAACTGTTACCTCAAACCAGAGATATACTGATCACACGATCTGAACCGCTGGGAATTGAGTTAGTGCATGGTGACCACAGAACTATTTCGCTCAATGAAGATTTTTATGGATGCATCTTACAATATCCCGCAAAGGATGGAATGATCTATGACTACACCGCATTTATCGAAGAGGCACATAGCTTAGATATAAAAGCAGTAATTGCTGCTGACATCCTAAGCCTTGCCATCTTAAAGTCTCCTGCCGAAATGGGTGCAGACGTTGCTGTTGGAACCACCCAGCGCTTTGGAATCCCTCTTGGATTCGGAGGCCCTCATGCCGCCTATTTTGCAACCCATGACGAATACAAACGACATATCCCTGGTAGGATCATCGGAGTGACCGTTGATGCAGATAATAACAGAGCTTTACGTATGGCTCTGCAGACAAGAGAACAACACATCAAACGTGAAAGAGCCACTTCAAATATCTGTACTGCACAGGTACTCCTCGCTGTAATGGCTGGCATGTATGCGGTCTATCACGGAGGTGAAGGCATTAAATACATTGCAAGGCAAATTCATTCGTTGGCAAATATCCTTGATCAGGCCCTGCTCAAACTTGGATTACAACAGGAAAACAAAGCCTTCTTTGACACTTTGAAGATAAAGGTTTCCAATACCGATAAATTAAAGCATCTTGCTGAAGAGCAGGAAGTCAACTTTAACTATATTGATCAGAACACTATAAGCATTTCAGTAAATGAAACCACTACCGAATCGGACATTGAGCAGGTCATAGATATTTTGGCCCATGCAGAAAATTTGTACTCTTTAAAAATTACAGATTGCCCGGTGTCTCTGTCAATTCCGAAGGAATTGCAGCGTAGCTCAGCTTTTCTGACTCATGAGGTCTTTAAAAAATATCATTCTGAAACTGAGATGATGCGGTATATCAAAAGATTGGAAAGAAAAGATATTTCACTGGCTGATTCAATGATCTCACTAGGTTCATGCACCATGAAACTGAATGCAGCTACAGAAATGTTGCCTCTTAGTATGAGTAACTGGAATTCCATCCACCCTTTTGTTCCTGTAAATCAGGCTCAAGGATATCATGCAATGTTAAAGGAACTTGAGTCGCAACTTAACGAAATTACAGGCTTTGCCGCAACTTCCTTGCAACCTAATTCGGGGGCACAAGGAGAATATGCAGGTTTGATGGTGATCAGAGCCTTTCACAAATCCAATAATCAGGAACATCGAAATATTTGTCTGATCCCGGCCTCAGCTCATGGAACAAACCCTGCCTCAGCCGTGATGGCAGGTATGAAAGTTGTCGTTACGAAAACTTCTGAAACCGGTAATATAGATCTTGACGACCTAAGAGAAAAAGCCATTTTACACAAAGAAAACCTTGCGGCACTTATGGTCACTTACCCATCCACACATGGCGTTTTTGAATCTGAGATCAGAGAGATCACAAGGATCATTCACAACAATGGAGGTCAGGTATATATGGATGGCGCAAACATGAATGCACAAGTTGGATTGACTAATCCGGCAAGGATTGGAGCAGATGTTTGTCATTTGAACCTTCATAAAACTTTCGCCATCCCTCACGGAGGCGGAGGACCGGGCGTAGGCCCCATTTGTGTAGCATCTCATTTAGTAGATTTTTTACCATCGAATCCGGTGATCAAAACAGGAGGAACCAAGGCGATTAATGCCATATCGGCGGCACCATTTGGTTCTGCCATGGTTGATTTAATTTCTTACAGCTATATAAAAATGTTGGGTAGTAGTGGATTAACAGAATCTACTGTAACTGCAATTTTAAATGCCAATTACCTTAAATCAAGATTAGAAAAGCACTATAAGATCCTTTACGCCGGAGAAAAAGGGTTTGCGGCACATGAAATGATTGTCGACTTCAGAGAATTCAAAGCCAAGGGAATTGAGGTTACAGACATTGCCAAAAGATTGATGGATTATGGTTTTCACGCTCCCACAGTTTCTTTTCCGGTAGCGGGTACCCTCATGATAGAACCAACCGAAAGCGAAAATAAACAGGAAATTGACAAGTTTGCTGATGCTTTAATCCAGATCAAAAATGAAATTGATCATTATGACGGAGGTGACAGTGTACTTAAGAATGCCCCACACACTCAGGCTATGCTAACAGCTGATGAATGGGACCATACCTATTCTCGAAAAGAAGCTGCCTTTGCACTTGATTTTGTTTCTGAGAATAAATACTGGCCAACCGTACGAAGGGTGAACGATGCTTATGGAGACAGACATCTGGTCTGTTCCTGTAACCCGATAGAAGATTATATTGAACAATAAGATTATGAATAAAAGTTTGATTAGCTTAGAATACAATTAACTTAATGTTGAATTCTCCGTGCAAAGAGCAAGAATTCCAAAATTTTGTTAAATTTTTTAGAATTCAATTATCTAAAAAAGTTGTATTTTTGCCATTCTGAAAAAAATGTAAATACAAATGAAGAAAATAACAAAAGAAACCTATATCAACTGGTACAAAGACATGTTGTTTTGGAGAAAGTTCGAAGACAAATTAGCCGCTGTCTACATTCAACAAAAAGTAAGAGGTTTCCTGCATTTATACAACGGACAAGAAGCCTTACTGGCTGGTGCTTTGCACGCCATGGATGTATCAAAAGATAAAATGATCACAGCCTACAGAAACCACGTCCAGCCAATTGGAATGGGAGTTGATCCTAAAAGAGTAATGGCAGAATTGTATGGAAAAGTGACTGGTACTTCACAAGGTATGGGTGGTTCAATGCATATATTCTCAAAAGAAAAAGGATTTTATGGAGGACACGGTATTGTGGGAGGACAAATTCCTTTGGGAGCTGGAATCGCTTTTGCGGATAAGTACTTTGGTCGTGATGGTGTAACCATAACTTACTTTGGTGACGGTGCCGCAAGACAAGGTTCACTTCACGAAACCTTTAATATGGCTATGGCATGGAAATTACCGGTAGTGTTTATTGTGGAAAACAATGGTTATGCGATGGGTACTTCTGTTGCAAGAACGGCAAATCACGAGGAAATCTGGAAGTTAGGTTTGGCTTATGAAATGCCATCTGAACCTGTTGATGGAATGAATCCTGTTTTAGTTGCCCAGGCAATGGACAAAGCAATCAAACATGCAAGAAGCGGCAAGGGTCCTTATTTCCTTGAAATGAAAACATATAGATACAGAGGGCACTCCATGAGTGATGCTCAAAAATACAGAACAAAGGACGAAGTCGCTGAATACAAAAAGATCGACCCTATTTCTCAGGTTCTTGAGGTGATCAAAGAAAAGAAATACCTGAGCGATAAGCAAATTCAAGCCATTAATGACGATGTGAAAGAACGAGTTTTGGCCTGTGAGAAATTTGCGGATGAATCACCTTATCCTGAAAAACAGCAATTATACGATATGGTTTATGAAGAAAAGGGGTACCCTTTTTTAAACCACAGATTGTAAATATTTATACTATCAAAAGTTAATTATCCAATAAAGAAAAAATATATGGCTGAAATTATAAACATGCCGAGATTGAGTGATACCATGACCGAGGGAGTTGTGGCCAAATGGCTTAAACAGGTTGGCGACAAAATTGAAGAAGGAGATATTCTTGCCGAAATTGAAACTGACAAAGCCACCATGGAATTCGAATCATTTCATGAGGGTACGTTGCTGCATATTGGCGTAAATGAAGGAGAAACTGCAAGTGTTGATGCTTTATTAGCTATTATTGGAGATGAAGGAGATGACTATAAAAGCCTGTTAAACCAGTCGAATGGTGCAGATAATGAAAGTGAAAAAGAGGAGGTTCCTGCTGCAGTTATTGAAGAAAGTGTTTCTGGGCAAGTAGAAGCACCTCAAGGCGTGGAAGTCATAACCATGCCCAGATTAAGTGATACCATGTCTGAAGGAACAGTAGCTAAATGGTTGAAAAAAATTGGGGATACCGTAGATGAAGGAGATATCCTAGCGGAAATTGAAACTGATAAAGCCACGATGGAATTTGAATCATTCCATGAGGGAACCTTACTGTATATAGGAGTTGAGGAAGGCGAAACAGCAAGTGTTGATGCCATTTTAGCTATTATTGGAGAAAAAGGAACTGATGTTGCTGCATTTGCAGAAGGTTTGAAAACCCAATCGGATGCATCAAAATCAACTGAAGCCGGCGAAGATAAGTCTCCTGTGGCGGCTTCTTCAAGTGCTGAGCCTGCAAAGGTACTTAGCCAACAGCCTGTTGTGCCTGTTACTTCAAATACTGGAGGTAGAATTGTTGCTTCTCCTTTGGCAAAAAAATTGGCAGCTGAAAAGAATATCAACCTTTCTCATATTCAGGGAACCGGAGAAGGTGGAAGAATCATCAAGAGAGATATAGAAAATTATACACCCGGAGCAGGAGCAGGTTCTCAACTGCCATTTGTTCCATCAGGACAGGAAAGCTTTGAGGAAATTCCAAATTCTCAAATGAGGAAAGTTATTGCGAGAAGATTGGGTGAATCAAAATTCACGGCACCTCATTATTATTTGAATGTAGAATTTGATATGGATAATGCGATTGCATTCAGAATACAATACAATTCCATTCCCGATACAAAGATCTCTTTTAATGACATTGTGGTAAAAGCAACAGCTTTAGCACTGAAACAATTTCCTCAGGTAAACTCACAATGGTTCGATGACAGAATCAAAAAGAATCATCATGTACATATTGGGGTAGCAGTTGCAGTTGAAGACGGATTATTGGTTCCTGTCTTAAAATTTGCAAATGAGCAGAGCCTTACGCAAATAGGAAGCCAGGTAAAAGATTTTGCCGGAAGGGCAAGAAACAAAAAGCTGACTCCTGAAGAAATGGATGGAAGTACTTTTACAATTTCAAATTTAGGAATGTTTGGTATTACTGACTTTACCAGTATTATCAATCAACCTAATTCGGCTATACTTTCGGTAGGCGCCATTGTTCAAAAACCTGTAGTAAAAGAAGGAAATATTGTTGTGGGGAATACCATGAAACTGACGCTTGCCTGTGATCATAGAACTGTAGATGGGGCAACAGGAGCTTTATTCCTTCAAACCTTGAAAGAGTATATTGAGAATCCGGTAACGATGCTGGTATAGTGAATTATAGATTCATTTAAAAACCCTGTGTTCGTAACACAGGGTTTTTTTTTGCCATTTCTCAGTGATTCATTCTTCGTATATTTGAGACGAGCTAGTTTGATATATCCTCAGCTAATCTGTTTTTTTATCAATTTTCAATACGCTAAAAAAAGTGACTATGGACAACAAACCATTGAATTCCTTTAAGATATCCCGATTTATCAATGAAGAAGCTTATGGAGGAATCTTATTGATTATGGCAACCATAGTAGCTATGTACTGGGCGAATTCTTCATTTTATGATTCATATCATTATATATGGCATGACTATAAAGTTGGATTTGTATGGGGAGAATTAAACATGGTTGTCTCCCTACATCATTGGATTAATGACGGATTAATGGCGCTGTTCTTTTTTGTGGTGGGATTAGAAATCAAGAGAGAGATCATGGGAGGAGAACTGTCGTCTATTAAAAAAGCTTCATTGCCTATTGCCGCAGCTATTGGAGGAATGATTGTGCCTGCCCTGTTTTACGTTTTCGTCACCATAAATTATCCCGACTATATCAATGGGTGGGGTATCCCAATGGCAACTGATATTGCTTTCGCCCTCGGCTTACTTGCCATGCTAGGAAACAGAGTGCCATTGAATCTTAAAATATTTTTGACCGCACTCGCTATTGCTGATGACCTGGGTGCCGTCATGGTGATTGCTGTTTTTTACACAGAATCAATTGATTTTACAGAACTACTTTATGCTGGTTTCTTTATCGCTGTATTGATAATAGCTAATTTGGCAGGTATTCGACGAACAGTTTTTTATGCGCTTATTGGTTTTATCGGAGTCTGGATTGCATTTATCTATTCTGGTGTTCATGCCACGATTGCAGGTGTCCTGATTGCCCTGACTATTCCGGCCAGAACAAAAATTGGTGAAACTGATTATATAAATAAATTAACCGTTTATTTAGACAAGTTTAAAAACGAAAGTCCTGATACAAAAAGCACGCTGCTTACCAAGAATCAGGTACATCTCATTTCAGATATCGAAGACCTTAATGATAAGGCCCATACCCCACTACAAAAACTTGAACATGCCCTGCATCCGTTAACGGCTTACTTTATTTTACCAGTATTTGCATTGAGCAACGCAGGAGTGCATATTGATGGAAAAATCATTGATATGCTAATACACCCTATTTCTTTAGGTATCATAGTAGGGCTGGTACTGGGTAAATTCATTGGAATTTCCCTTTTGTCTAAACTAGTAGTTAAATTGAAGATTTCACAACTTCCTCAAGGAGTTAGTTGGAATCAAATTTATGGAGTTGCCTTTTTGGCTGGGATAGGTTTTACCATGTCGATGTTCATTTCGGATCTCGCATTTAAAGACGATTCATTCAAACAAATTGCAAAGGTAGGTATCATGGCTGCCTCAGCAATATCAGCAATTATTGGTATGTTGTGGCTGGGCCTAAGCTCAAAGAAACAGGAATAAATTTTTTAATACTTTCTAATTAATACTTGATTTATGGACCCATTATGGATCTTTTTTGCCTTTGGTTTTGGATTTGCGGTAAAACAGATAGGCCTTCCCCCACTCGTTGGATTTCTTATGGCCGGATTCGCCTTGAACGTTTTTGGAGTTCAAAATAGTGTAGCCCTTGTTCATATTGCAGATTTCGGAGTTTTACTTCTTTTATTTACAATCGGATTAAAACTGAAAGTCAAAAACCTTTTAAAACCCGAAATTTGGGCAGGCTCTTCTGTTCACATACTAATTACTACGCTGATATTTGGATTATTGATCCTTTTCCTTGGGCTTTTTGGTTTTTCGAAATTTACAAACCTAAGCATTCAAACGTCCTTTATGATTGCCTTTGCACTTAGTTTTTCAAGTACGATTTTTGCTGTCAAAATTCTTGAGGAAACCGGGAGCATTAAAAGTACACATGGACGAATAGCTATAGGAATATTAGTGATGCAAGACATTTTTGCAGTACTATTTCTCACCCTGAGCTCGGGAAAAACACCTTCGGTATGGGCACTTGCCTTGCTTCTACTGCTCCTTGTTCCGAAATTGATTAAAAACCGAAAACTCTCTTTTATCTTATATAAAACCGGTCATGGAGAATTACTGATTCTATTAGGGGTTTTACTTCCATTGTCTGGGGCTGCTTTATTCTCAGTTGTTGGCTTGAAACCAGATCTGGGGGCCCTTGTTTTTGGGATGTTACTGGCCGATCACGATCGCGCTGAAGAACTTGCAAATACCATGTTGGGTTTTAAGGACCTATTTTTGGTTGGGTTTTTCCTAACGATAGGCTTATCGGGTACACCAACTCCTGAAGCCTTTGGTATTGCGGTTTTCCTTGCGCTTCTGATGCCTTTGAAAATGATGCTGCTCTTCGTTATTTTAACCAGGTTCAAATTGAGAGCAAGAACTTCGGCACTAAGTTCTTTTAACCTTGCGAACTATAGTGAATTTGGACTTATAGTCGGTGCCGCAGGGGTTGCCAAAGGTTGGATCAGTACTGAATGGCTGGTCATATTCGCCGTTTCCTTATCAATTACCATGATCATGGCTTCCCCATTGAATATGAAAGCTCAGCTGATATATGCCAGGTTTCAAAATTATTTTCTTCGTTTTGAGACAGAAACACGTTTACCTGAAGATAAACCCATTGTTTTTGAACAAGAGGAAGTTATCGTTTTCGGTATGGGAAGAACTGGGTCTGAGGTCTATAGGATTATGACAGAAAAACACCATAAAAATGTATTGGGAATAGACATTAACCTTGAGGTCATCGAAAAGAAAAATGCTTTGGGATATCACGTTATTCAGGGTGATGCCACCGATCTTAATTTTTGGCAACGCGTCAATATGTCGGCTAATCTTCCTTTGGTAATTCTGGTTACTCCAAGTCATGCAACACACATGAGCGTTATTGAACAATTGAATCAAATCCATTGCAATATAAAAGTGGCTGCTATCTCCAGATACGATGATGAAATGAAAGAGTTGACCAATGCAGGTGTTGAAGTCGTTTTTAACCTATACGAAGAAGCCGGGTTCGGTTTCGCCAACCATACTTATAACCAAATATACGGCAAAACCTAAGTCAAGAATCAGGGTTTTTTTGAATTCAAAACCTTTTCTGAAAGGCCTTCGTATTTTATGATATAAACTCCTCTATTGATAATACCTCCAGAAGTATTTTCAATAAAATCATATTTAGTTCCAATTCTCTCTGAAACTCCTTGATTTATAATATCAGGGTTATTGGCAAGACGTTGCAATAAATCATAGATAACGTCAAAGCCCTCAACAGCAAAAGGCGATGGCCTGCCAAAATATTTCTTTTTATAAATAGCTTCAAAGTATCTGTAGTCATCCGCAGCATGATCTATAAAAATATTACTCGGGTAATGGAAATTAACCCGTGCTAAAAAATTATTGTCAATTTTATTAAAGTTTCTGTCTTTCTCAAAGCTAAAAACAAGCAAACTGTCTGCCTCAGGAAAAACCCCTAAATTATTGAAAACGTCACCCAAATATGCCGGTTCATTATCGGTTATAATAAACCAATTTACAATATTTCGTTCTAGGGTATCACGGAACACCTTGAATTTATCTGGCTTGATATAACCATCCTTTGGTTCGAGAATCTTCACTTCTTTCTCAGGATTTAAAGCCTGAAGATCTGCAATGATACGATCATATTGTTCTTGTGACCTTTGGCTCTCGTTCTTGATGACAATCAGATCCTGGTTTTCATAATTGGCCTTTATATAATCCATCATCTCTTCTGTATGATTCTCAAGTGACGCTCTTTCCTGTACCAACTTTTTGCTGTCAATATCAGAATGATTCTTAGTAGAGATCGGTGAAATAATCAAAGGTTTTCCATACTTGAGATTATTGGAAACCACTTTCACATTTGAAAGGAATAACGGACCCACAATAGCATCAAATTCTTGCAGTTCCACCTGATCACTGAACTTTCTGGAAACTTGCTTATTGTTTTCTGTATCGAAAACTTTCATCTGTACAGATAATCCTTGTTTTTTCAAAGAATCAATAGCAATTAAAGCGCCGAAATAGAAATCAGTTGTTATAGTCAATAGCCTGTCTCCCTCAAAATTCAAACTATCTCTTTTGCTTTTAAAAGGCAGCATCATTGCAATTTTAAGTTCAGTATCCGCCGGAATATCGTCTAAAAACAAAGGTTTTTCGGCAATTAAAAGATTTGGAATTTTGATCAGCATTCCTTCTTTGATTCCATTTGAAACTTCCGGATTTAATGCCAATAATTCATCCTCAGTGATTCCAAATTTTCTGGTGATACTGTACATCGTTTCCAATTTTTGAACCTCATAAATCAGAAACTCATCATCTACGGTTGTGACAGCCTCAATGGGTACGATGATGACATCATCTATTTGCAATCCATTTCGAACAATCTTGGGATTTAATTCTTCAAGATAGTCAATGGATATGCCGAATTTTTTTGAAATACTGTATTTTGTCTCCTTAGGTTTAACCAAATAAGGCTGTGTATTTGCCTCTTTGGCCTGTAACTCGGAGTCATCAATCTTCAATGGGATCTTAATTACCTGCCCTATCTTTAAACCATTTCCGGATAAAAACCGGTTATTTTGAGTGAGTTCTTCAGCAGTTATATCAAAGCTTTTAGTAATGCTGTACATAGTCTCCTTAGGCAACACCTCATGGTAAATGAACTTGTCGACAATAATATCCTTTTCCCCCACGCCTCTAAGATCGGCAATGCTTATATCTTCCAAAGGGTCATACTGCTTATTGGGAATAATGATAATGTCGTTGGCTATAACATTGTCTTTGACATCAGGATTCAGTTTTAGAAGATCATATGGTGTTATTGCTAATACTTTCGAAATACTTTGAATAGTCTCCCCTTCTTTGACTTTATATGTGATGAATTTTTTGTCTTGAGCAAAAAGAGCTGACAATCCAAAAAACAATAAAAAAATTACAAGCTTAATATTTTTCATAAAGTACCGAGTTCTATTAATTCTAAACTGAAATTGATCTTCGATATTTCATCAAAGATATGTTTTTTTAATTTTTTATTTCCTTTTCCTAAAAAACATCCTAAGCGCACTCTGAACCAAGGCTGTCAAAAGGTTGTCAGGTATGTGTTACTCCCATTCAATCGTTGCTGGTGGTTTTGAACTGATATCATAAACTACTCTGTTCACTCCTCTTACACCGTTAATAATCTTGTTGGAGGTCTCCTGAAGAAATTTATAAGGGAGGTCTACCCAATCAGCAGTCATACCATCGGTTGACGACACTGCTCTCAAAACTACCGCCTTCTCATAAGTCCTTTCATCACCCATCACTCCTACAGATTGAACAGGCAATAACATCGCTCCTGCCTGCCACACTGAATCATACAATTTCCATCGTTTTAAGCCATCAAGAAAGATATGATCAACTTCCTGCAGCATTTCAACTTTTTCCGCAGTAATATCGCCTAATATTCTGATTCCCAAGCCAGGTCCAGGAAAAGGATGTCTACCAAGAAGTTCATCATCGATACCTAAACTTCTTCCAACCCTTCTTACTTCATCTTTAAAAATGGTTCGCAAAGGTTCGACAATCTTAAGCTTCATAAAATCAGGAAGTCCGCCAACATTGTGATGTGACTTGATTGTAGCTGAAGGTCCGCCAGTGGCAGATACCGATTCAATCACATCAGGATATATGGTCCCCTGGGCCAGCCAGGTTACATCTTCAATCAAATGCGCTTCCTCATCAAATACTTCTATAAAGGCATTCCCAATGGCCTTCCTTTTCAACTCAGGGTCTTCTATTCCTTTTAATTTATCAAGAAACTTCTCAGATGCATCTACTCCTTTCACATTGAGTCCCATGTGTTGATACTGATCAAGGACGCTTTCAAATTCATTTTTTCTCAACAAACCGTTATTCACAAAAACACAGTAAAGGTTTTTGCCAATCGCCTTGTCGAGCAGGACTGCTGCAACGGTACTATCAACACCCCCAGACAAACCAAGTACCACCTTTTCATCTCCAATTTTATCTTTAAGTTCGGCTACCGTTGTTTCTACAAAAGAGGTTGGGGTCCAGTCTTGCTCCAATCCCGCGATATGAACCAGAAAATTTTCAAGTAGTTGTTTACCGTCAGATGAATGATATACTTCGGGGTGAAATTGTATCGCATAGGTTTGCTCATCCCCAATTTTAAAAGCTGCATTATCAATATCATTTGTACTGGCAATCACCTTAAAATTCTCAGGTAAATCTATAATCGTATCGCTATGGCTCATCCAAACCTGAGAGCCCTCGTCTATACCATCAAACAGCTCGTTACGCTGATCTATATATGATAAATTAGCCCTACCGTATTCACGTGAACTGGATTGACCGACCTTACCTCCAAAGAAATGCACCAGGTATTGAGCTCCATAGCAAATCCCCAAAAGTGGTTTCTTCCCTTTGATTTCTGAAAGATCAGGATGAGGCGCATCTCCATTTCTAACAGAATGCGGGCTTCCCGACAGAATCACCGCCTGAAAATCATTTACATCAAATTTATTGCTGTTGTATGGGTGAATTTCACAGTATATATTTAGTTCCCTTACCCTTCTCGCGATAAGTTGTGTGACCTGTGACCCAAAATCTAAAATTAGAACCTTGTTTTGCATCCGCAAAAATAAAATTTAATTCAGATAAATGATAGTCTATATAAATATTTTATCAATGAATTTTATTTTCTATTTTTAGATTTTATTGACATTTAAATAAATATCATGATAAAATATTCTTTTCTAGTATTCGCTTTGCTGAATATTGGGCTTACAACAAGCTTAGCATCTCAGGAGCATGAAGAAAATGTAATTCATCATGAAAATAACGAAGATCATAAAAAACATTTGATTAGTGCTTCAATCAATCATACGATCATTTTTTCAGGAATTAAGGATAACAATAGCAGCAGCAGCAGCTTATCACTTCCTTCTTTTGGATTAAACTATACGTACTGGTTCAATCATACTTGGGCCATCGGACTGCACAATGATATTATAATCGAAGATTTTGTGGTCAAAGAAACAAACAGCGGGAATGCAAGAAGCAGTGGCGAAGCCGAAGAAACTGTGGGTATAGAAAGAGGTACACCGATCTCTTCAGTAATCGTGGGTCTTTATAAACCCTGGCCATTTCTTGGAATAATGGCTGGTGTCGGACGCGAATTCTCTAGTCATGAAGATTTTACCGTTGTTCGATTTGGATTAGAATTTCCCTATCACCTGCCACATAACTGGGAACTCTTCGGTGTTTTAAGCTATGACATCAATATTAATGCCTATAAAAGTCTCACTTACGGAATTGGTATTGGCAAGATGTTTTAATAAACAGGCTCTAGAATGTACAACAATTGTGCACTATTCATATAGTCAACTGATGTCAGGCGTCTTCCTGACAACGGAAACTCAATAATTTAATACCTATTTAATCACTTTGTTGCCTGAAATCCGCAAATAACCTTGAGGATGAGAAACTGTTCCTTGAAAAGAATCCATTTGAAATCGCAGAAAAATATCTATTTTTTCTCCATCCATAACAATATATGCTCTCACTTTGTTGTCTTCATAGATTATGTCATGCATCGGAATGGACCGATTCCAAAAGATCACTTTTCCATTAAGAACTTCCTCTTCATAGCTAAATTCCAAAGAGCCTTTTTGGTATTTCAAACCGATCGATGGGGTCTCATATTCCCAGGTACCCAATAAATTATGAGGTTCATGATCATGCCTTACCTCAGTAAAACTTAATGTTAAGAAAAGCAATAATAAGGGGAAACCTGCGCGTAAAAATTTTATCATATATAAGCTATTAATATTAAGCCTGCGAAAATACAAAAAAAGAATGTTTAAACAAGTCTAAAAAATACTGAACATTTCAAATATGTTTTAAACAAAATTTTGTGATCATCCACTTAAGATATCAAGAGAATAAACAAGGTATAAGCAATATAAGGTCATTAATCTTGTTATCATAAGTTCAAACAAATAATTTAACCTAGCAATACATTAAAATGATGTTAAAAAAAATCTTATTAGTCGCCTTCCTATTCGTTTCAATTATTGAAGCTGAGGCTCAATCCTATGAATTCAGAATCGTAACAAGTATTGAATCGGTAGTTCCTATGGGGCTTGGTAGATCGCGAATCATTTCCAATCAGGAAGACAAAGATTACAAGGAATACACTTCTTCGAGAACAGAAGAAAACAAAAAGCAGAACAAATCAAAACGTGGAGATTCCAAAGTTGATGATTTTGACGAAACCAAAATACTCAACTTCTATAGCGCAACAGGTATTAATTTTCAAAATATTGCCTCAAATGATGCGTTGCTCTCATCAAAAGTAAATACCATGATAGAAGAAGGGTGGGAATTGGCATTTGTAACCAGTGGTGTAGAAAGTGATTCAGGTAAAGGTGATGGAACAGGAATTTTTATTACACGATTTATATTTAAACGCTTGAAATCTTAATTTTTGAATTAAGCTAACAGATCGGGTAAAACTGTCTGCAAGGAAAAAATTATTAGGCCTTAGCCTTATTAATAAAAAAACCGTCACGCTAAAAGCGTGACGGTTTTTAATTTATGAACACTAGTTACTACTAATTAGTCTTCTTTTACTTCTTCAAAATCAACATCCTGAACGTCATCCTGTGCGGTTTCACCGTCTCCGGTCGCTTCAGCACCAGCATCAGCACCTGGTTGAGCGCCTCCAGCCTGTGATTCTTGTTGAGCCTTGTAAATTTCTTCTGAAGCAGCTTTCCAGGCTTCATTGATTTTCTCCATGGCCGCATCAATCAGTGCCAGATCTTTAGACTCGTGAGCCTTTTTCAATTCTTCCAAAGAAGATTCGATAGGTGCTTTCTTATCATCAGAAAGCTTCTCTCCAAATTCTTTTAACTGACTTTCTGTTTGAAAAATCATCGCATCAGCACCATTGATCTTTTCAGCGGTTTCTTTTGCTTTCGTATCAGCATCTGCATTAGCTTCGGCATCAGCTTTCATTTTTTGGATATCTTCATCAGACAATCCAGATGAAGCCTCAATACGGATATTATGTTCTTTACCTGTACCTTTATCTTTAGCAGACACATTAATAATACCGTTTGCATCTATATCAAAGGTCACCTCAATTTGAGGAACCCCTCTTTGTGCTGGTGGAATTCCATCGAGATGGAATCTGCCAATTGTTTTATTATCAGCTGCCATCGCTCTTTCTCCCTGCAACACATGGATCTCAACTGAAGGCTGGTTATCAGCCGCTGTAGAAAACACTTGTGATTTCTTAGTAGGAATCGTCGTATTGGATTCAATTAATTTCGTAGCAACATTACCCATGGTTTCAATTCCCAATGAAAGTGGTGTCACGTCTAATAAAAGTACATCTTTCACATCTCCGGTAAGTACTCCTCCCTGGATCGCTGCTCCAATAGCAACTACTTCATCAGGGTTCACCCCTTTTGATGGTTTCTTTCCGAAGAATTTTTCAACCTCTTCCTGGATCTTAGGCATTCGCGTAGAACCACCAACCAGTATCACCTCATCAACATCCGATTTGCTCAGATCCGCATCTTTCAATGCAGAAGCAACAGGACTCATTGATCTCTTTACCAAAGTGTCTGATAATTTTTCAAAATGAGCTCTCGTTAAGGTTTTTACAAGGTGCTTAGGACCTGAAGCTGTAGCAGTTACGTAAGGTAAATTGAGTTCCGTTTGTGTACTTGACGACAATTCAATTTTAGCCTTTTCAGCCGCCTCCTTCAATCTTTGAAGCGCCATAGGGTCTTTTCTAAGATCTATATTCTCTTCCTTTTTGAATTCTTCAGCCAGCCAGTCAATGATCACCTGATCAAAGTCATCACCACCTAAATGGGTATCCCCATTGGTAGACAATACTTCAAAAACACCGTCTCCAATCTCTAAAATGGAAATATCAAAAGTACCTCCTCCAAGGTCATAAACGGCTATCTTTTTATCCTGACCAGATTTATCTAAACCATAAGCCAAAGCTGCTGCAGTAGGCTCATTTATAATTCTGCTTACTTTCAAACCTGCGATCTCACCTGCTTCTTTTGTAGCTTGTCTTTGAGCATCATTAAAATAAGCAGGAACTGTTACAACTGCCTCTTTTACTTCGGTTCCCAGATAATCTTCAGCAGTTTTTTTCATTTTCTGCAACACCATAGCAGAAATTTCCTGAGGTGTGTACAACCTTCCGTCAATATCAACTCTTGGTGTATCATTATCTCCTTTCACAACTTTATAAGGAACTCTTTCTGCTTCCATTTTGGACTCAGAAAATTTATTTCCCATAAATCTTTTGATAGAATAAATGGTATTAACAGGATTGGTAACCGCCTGACGTTTTGCAGGATCTCCAACCTTTCTTTCTCCACCTTCAACAAAAGCAACGATCGAAGGCGTTGTGCGTTTTCCTTCGGCATTAGGAATTACAACAGGCTCATTTCCTTCCATCACAGAAACGCATGAGTTAGTTGTTCCTAAATCTATTCCAATTATCTTACTCATAATATTATATTTTAATTTTTATCGATTCTTATATTTCAATTACTGTTGCTGTATAGTCAATCACTATGCCATAGCCGAAATTTCCATAATATGTCATCTTTTTGACATATTATAATGACATACTGACATAAATACACTAAAAACAGGCCAGCTTTGGCTTATTTTTCTGAATGAATAAAAACACAATGTACTTGTAAATGGCCAAAGAAGAACTTATTTTTGGTTCATTCATTCATATCATAAATCGTTTTGAAATTATTTGTTCTCTTTTTAATTCTTGTCTTCAATCTGAATTTTGGCGCTGCTCAGCAATTACTTCCAAGAGAATTCAGAGGAGTGTGGGTGGCTACCGTTGGCAACATAGACTGGCCCAGTGCTAAAAACTTGAGTGCTGATCAACAAAAAAAAGAAATCATAAATATGCTGGATCTTTTCAAAAGCATGAATTTCAACGCAATCATATTCCAGATAAGACCTTCCGCTGATGCTTTCTACAATTCTAAATATGAACCGTGGTCATTTTATTTGAACGGAACAAACAACAAAGCACCTTCTCCTTATTATGACCCTTTGGCCTTTATGATTCAAGAAGCCCATAAAAGAGGCATGGAATTACATGCATGGCTGAATCCATATCGAGCTGTTGTCAACTATCAGGAATACAGATCAAATCCATTTCCACTTACGTATGAAAAACCCGAATGGTTTATCAATTACGGCAAAAACAAATATTTTGATCCTGGAATACCCGAAGTCAGGGCGCATACTATAAAAGTTGTAACCGATATTGTCCAAAACTACGATGTGGATGCCATTCATTTTGATGATTATTTCTATCCTTATCAAATTAAAGGTCAGGAATTCAATGACCAGCGGAGTTTCAAAACTTTTGGCGGAGATTTCTATCCTGATCAAAGGGATAACTGGAGAAGGCAAAATGTAGATAAAATAATCCAGGAATTATCCCTTACTATTAAAAGCATTAAACCCTGGGTTCAATTCGGGATCAGTCCGTTTGGGGTTTGGCGAAATCGTACGGATGATCAGCGAGGTTCAGCCACTGACGCCGGTCAGACAAATTATGATCATCTATATGCCGACATACTTTTATGGATGAAAAAAGGGTGGTTAGACTATATTCTTCCTCAAGTCTATTGGCGTATTGGACATGAGAAAGTTGATTATAAGGAAATTGTTCAATGGTGGGCCGGTAATTCATTTAACACCAAACTTTATATTGGACATGGAATGTACAGGCTTGGGAATAACGAGGAAGACAAGGCATGGAATCTTCAAAATCCTACGCAAATCGAACAACAACTCAATGTGAATTCCAGCATTTCTCAAATCAAAGGAAGTGTATTTTTTAGCGCCAAATCATTTACCAAAAATCCTTTTAAAATAAATGAAATATTGAGTGATAAATATTTTCAAACACCTGCATTACAACCTATTGCTAATAAACAAGAAAAATTCGCCCCACAACCTGTGATCAATGCCAGGTTGAGAAAATTTAAAAACAAACAATATATCCTGGAATGGGACCTCATGTCTGAAAAAACTGAGCATGAGGCTGTAAAATTCCTCATATTTCAATTTGACGGAAATGAAGTGCACAATATAAACAAGGCTTCGAATTTAATAAGTCTTACAGGTGAGACTTCGCTTCTTATTCCGAAGAAAAACCTTAAAGCCGGCAATAGTCTGTTGATCCTTGCTGTGAGCAGGAACAACAATGTGAGTAGCCCTGTTCGCGTTAAAATGTAGAACTATCTGGTAAATACAAGCTCATTAGAACCGGATAAATTCTCATCGTAGGCATAATTTTTATAATTAAATCCTTTCAGTCCTTCAATATCGGTGATTTTATTCTGTATAATATAGCGCACCATAAGGCCTCTTGCATGCTTGGCAAAGGTCATAATCATTTTGTATTCACCATTTTTAAAGTCTTTAAAAACCGGAGTAACAACAGTAGCCTTCAATTCCTTTTTATCAATCGCTTTGAAGTATTCATTACTGGCTAAATTCACTAATAATTCACCTTCAGAAAGTTCTTCATTCAGGGAATTGGCAATGAGCTTATCCCAAAATTTATACAAATTTGGCTTGGTACCTACCTTTAATCTTGTTCCCATTTCCAAACGATAAGGCTGCATCAAATCAAGAGGTTTTAAAACACCATACTGACCTGATAAGATTCTAAGATGTTCTTGCAAAAAGTCAAGATCTTCCGCAGGAAGACTACTGACATCCAAACCTCGATATACTTCGCCGGTAAAGGCATATACTGCCTGCTTTGCGTTTTCAAGATCAAAGGGAAGTTCCCAGTTTTGATTTCTTTCAAAGTTTAATTGCCCTAAAGCCGGAGAGATAGACATTAGCTTGGACAAACTTCGTGCAGACTTTTTTCTTACTATTTTATTCAATCTTTCGGCTTGTTTCAAAAAAATGGCTTGACTAAAATCACTGGTAGGAGCCTTTGATTCGAAATTAAGCGACTTAGCGGGTGAAATAACTATTTTCATTTGATTTAAAATTAGTCTAAGATCAGATTTCGTGTTGATTTACTGTATAATTCCTCCATTTCTCAAGGCATTGTTTCATATCCTCAGGCATTTCGGAGTTAAAAAATAGTTTTTCTTTGCTTTCCGGATGTTCAAACCCAAGAGTCTTGGCATGCAGTGCCTGTCTGGGAAGAATCTTAAAACAATTGTCTACAAACTGTTTGTATTTGGTATACGTGGTTCCTTTTAAAATTCTGCTACCGCCATACCTTTCGTCATTGAATAAGGGATGACCCAAAAACTTAAAATGCGCCCTTATCTGATGGGTTCTTCCGGTTTCCAGCTTACATTCGACCAAGGTTACATAGCTAAATCGTTCCAAAACCTTATAATGTGTTACTGCGTGCTTACCAAAATCACCTTCAGGGAAAACATCCATTTGGAGCCTGTTTTTAAAACTTCTGCCAACGTTACCTGTAATGGTTCCTTCATCTTCGATCAAACTACCCCAAACCAGTGCTAGATACAAGCGTTCTGTGGTTCGATTAAAAAACTGCTTTGCCAGATTTGCCATGGCATACTCGGTTTTGGCCACCACAAGCAAACCGCTGGTATCCTTATCGATTCTATGCACTAAACCCGGTCTTTCATTACTGTTCTTGGGTAAATTCTCAAAATGATAAATAAGTCCGTTCACCAAAGTTCCACTATAATTTCCATGTCCTGGATGAACAACCATTCCTGCCGGTTTATTAACTACAATCACCTCTTCATCCTCATGAATAATATCCAAATCAATATTTTCGGGAACCAATAAGTTCTCATGTGGAGGATGTGCCAAGACAACTCTTACAACATCTTGAGCCTTAACTTTATAATTGGTCTTAACTATAGAATCGTTTACCAGAACATTGCCAGCCTTAATTGCCTGCTGAATCTTGTTCCTTGTCGAATTTTCAATGAAATTCATCAGAAACTTGTCAACCCTTAAAGGTTCTTGTCCTTCACTGGCAACAAATTTAAAATGTTCATACAACTCATCATCGACAGTAATATGTTCTTCATTTTCACTCATTTCAATGTCTGATATTCAAAAGTTTAGCTAATTTATTTGATTGAATCTCTATCTACGAGTCCATCCCCCAAAACAAGATCAATTACTGTGTTTTTGGGCAAACGATCTCCAGGCATTATATTTTTACTCCCAATCTCGAGACCTCTTACAACATCCCTACCAAGGTCTTTTACAAATCTTTCTTTCCCAATCCTGAAACCCAAGGATTTTAGTTGAATAACAACCTGTCTTTTTGTTTGATCGAGAACGTTCGGTACCGCCACCTTTCTGTAATCCGAAGGATTTAAAGTGAGGTATATTTTTCTGTTTTCCTTAACAAAATCACCGGGCATAGGGTTTTGTTCTATAACCGATTTTGGTGGAAATTTAGGATTGAAACTGGCCGAGTCAATAACCACGTAATTCAATTTGAATTCTCCAAGGATCTTTTCCGTATCTGCCAAACTGAGCATTCCCAAATTCGGAACCTCGATTTTTTCATCGTGTTTAGTGTGATATCCCAACCATTTTATCAGTCCAAATAAGAGCATGAGGGAAATGGCAACCATTAGAATAAGCGTCCTTAAAAACTCCTTACTTTTTAGGTATTTCAGTACATTCATTTCTCAAATAAAATTTGTCAAATATACTTTAAAAATTGATAACATATAGACTAGCAATCTGTGTTTAAAGTCTTTTTTGTAAGTTTGCTCATATCAGCCGGCAAGGCCTTAAGAACAGTATTAATGAAAAAAAATATAGCCATCATCATGGGAGGATACTCCTCTGAAGCAGGTATTTCACTTCAAAGTGGAAATGTGGTGTACAAGCATCTTGACAAAGAAAAATTCGATATTTTTCGCGTTCTTATTTTAAGAGACAAGTGGGTGTATCAGGATGAAAATGAGCAGGAACATCCCATCAACATGGCAGATTTCACCACAACTGTAAACGGCTATAAGATAAAATTTGATTTTGTTTTCAACGCAATACATGGGCATCCAGGGGAAGACGGTACTCTATTGGCCTATTTTGATCTCTTGGGTATCAAGCACTCCTCGGCACCTTTTTACCAGATGGCCGTGGCCTTCAACAAACGAGACTGCCTCAGTTTGTTAAGCCCTTATGGCATAAAAACTGCCAGATCAATCTATTTGAACCTAGGAGATGCTATTTCTTTTACCGAAATAAAAGCTGCAGTTGGTTTTCCTTGTTTTGTCAAACCGAACAGAGCAGGTTCCAGTTTTGGAATCAGTAAGGTGTATAAAGAAGAAGAACTCTCAGTAGCCTTGAAAAAAGCTTTTCAAGAGGATGATGAAATTCTAATTGAACAATTCCTGGATGGAATTGAAGTTTCAGTAAGTGTCATTAATTGGCAGGGCGACATCATGGCCCTCCCGATTACAGAGATCGAGTCTGACAATGATTTTTTTGATTATGAGGCAAAATATTTAGGACAATCCCGTGAAATTACACCGGCAAGAATATCCGAGACGCAAAAAAAGAACGTCAGTGAAATGGCGATAAAAATCTACAAAAAAATGAGACTTAATGGCCTGTCAAGATCCGATTTTATCTTTGTGGGAGACGAGCCGTATTTTATAGAACTCAATATGGTTCCTGGATTATCTCCTGAAAGTATTTTACCCAAACAAGCAAAAGAGGCAGGTATTAGTTTATCCGACCTTTTTGAGAGTACCATCCATGCAAGTTAAGCTCCTAAAACCAAACAACATGAAAAAAACAGCTGTTTTCCCCGGATCCTTTGATCCCCTTACCCTTGGACATACCGATATTATTGACAGGAGTCTTCCTCTTTTTGATGAGATCATTATTGCCATTGGAACAAACTCTTCGAAAAAGTATATGTTTAGTTTGGAAGAACGACGTGAATTCATTGAGAAGACATATGCTCATCAACCAAAAGTGATTGTCGACACCTATCAAGGATTAACCATTGAATATTGCAAAAAAATGGGAAGTCAATTCATTCTAAGAGGGCTGAGAAATCCGGCCGATTTCGAATTTGAAAAGGCGATTGCACAAACCAACAGAAAAATGTCGGAGATCGAGACCGTTTTTTTATTAACCAGCGCAGATACTTCGTATATAAGCTCAAGCATTGTGAGAGATATCCTAGTCAACAAGGGTGATGTTTCCATGCTGGTACCTGAGGCAGTGAATGGTTAAAGGCCTCAATAATTAGGTTAATACTACAAATGATATTCTGACAGACTTTTAGGGAATTCTTCAGGATTGGCAGCTAAGTGATACCTGGGGTCATCAATAGCATCAACAATCACCTGATGAAATTTTGGATCAGATTTATAAAGAAGGGCCTTACATTCTTCACTCAGGTGCTTCAAATGTATCGTCTTGTTCTCAGCTTCATATTTCTTCACCAGATTTAATATGGCTTCAAGAGCCGAATGGTCACTTACTCTAGATTCTACAAAATCGATCTCAACGTGTTCAGGATCATTCTTGATGTCAAACTTGTCATTAAAGGCAGAAATGGAACCAAAGAAAAGTGGTCCCCAGATCTCATAAACTTTTGTGCCGTCTTCTTTCATTCTTTTTCTGGCCCTGATTCTTTTGGCATTTTCCCATGAAAACACCAAGGCACTAACGATAACTCCTGCAAATACAGCAATGGCGAGATCGAAAATTACCGTGAGGGCCGAAACCAATACGATCACAAAAACATCCGACCGGGGTACTTTATTAAGAATCCTAAAACTACTCCAGGCAAAAGTTCCCACAACCACCATAAACATCACACCTACTAAAGCCGCAATGGGCACACGTTCAATATATGAGGATGCAAACAAAATAAACGCCAGAAGGGTTAAAGCTGCCACAATTCCCGACAACCTTGTTCTCCCTCCTGATTTGATATTGATAATTGATTGACCAATCATGGCACAACCTCCCATGCCACCAAAAAATCCGGTTATGATATTTGCACCTCCCTGCGCCACACATTCTTTATTACCATTCCCTCTGGTATCAGTAAGCTCATCGATCAAGTTAAGGGTCATCAAAGATTCAATAAGACCAATGGCTGCCAATATAAGGGCATAAGGAAAAATAAACTTTATCGTGACCCAGTTAAAAGGGACCTTTGAAAAAATCTCCCATTGGAACATAGGAAGTCCGCCTTTTAAACCTTCTCCTCCTCCATCTCTGATAAAAGAACCTACCGTTGCCACATCAAAATTGAACAGGATGGCGATGGCCGATACAGTAAGTATCGCGAGTAAGGCCTCGGGTAATTTGGCTGTAAGCTTAAACTTTGGTAGAGCCCACATCATTAGCATAGTAAGACCTACCAAACCTAACATAAGATATAATTCCAGTCCTTGCAGCCATAGCTTTTCGCCTCCAATATTCTTTTTGAACATACCTAATTGTGACAAAAAAATCACTATGGCCAATCCATTTACAAAACCCATCATCACGGAATGCGGTATAAGTCTGACGAATTTTCCTAGTTTCAATATCCCCGCCATGATCTGGATAAAACCCATCAAAATAACTGTAGCAAACAAATAATACAAGCCTAGATTTTCGCCTGGCGCCCCCATATCATTTCCTCTCGCCACCAAACTTACCATAACAACAGCCAAGGCACCTGTGGCTCCGGAAATCATACCGGGTCTCCCGCCAAAAACAGAAGTGATCAATCCTACCATAAAGGCCGCGTATAATCCAACAAGAGGATCTACTCCGGCAACAAAGGCAAAAGCTACTGCTTCAGGCACCAGAGCCAGGGCCACGGTAATCCCAGACAAAACATCATTCTTTACATTTGGCAATCGTTTGCTTATAAATTCGGTCATCTGTAGTATTTTAAAAAGCGGCAAATATACTCTATTCTCCGGGGATGGTGGGATTATGTAGTAATTTATTGAAATCTAGTCTGGTACATCTCAAGAAGCAGGGAAATGTTTGGGTAAGTGTTGTCAAGAATCAGACTTAGGTCAGATAGTTCCACCCATTTCAAGGCTGTTATCCCCTCTTCTAATTGAGGAGTCAACTCTTTTTGGTTTGAAGACATCTCATACCAATATGAAACCTTTAATACCTCAGATTTCTTTTCGTAGTACAAATGATAAGTCGTTCCTATAAACTTTCCAAGAGTTAGTGATGTAAAACCACATTCCTCTTCTACCTCCCTTAAGCCCGCTTCTTCTTTGCGTTCTCCAACTTCTATTTTACCTTTGGGGAGGTCCCAAATACCATTTCTGAAAATAAAAAGAATTTGACCCATCTCATTTTTAACGATACCTCCTGAAGCCTCTATGATCTTGAAATGCTGCCTGAACTGCTTCCACATCCTTTCAAGGTCTTTATCGTGTAAATATATATTTGGATAAGCCAATGATAACAACTTATTCAGTGCATCTCCCTGATTCATATCTTTCCACAAAAAATGATGCTTCGACTCTGAAACATTTCCATTATCTGTTAAAATAATTGAAGAATCATTCTTAAAAATTGTATACATTTGCACTATGATTTTTGACAAAAATACAGCAAAAAAGACAGCTGAATTGCTTTTACAGATAAAAGCAATAAAATTGAAACCTGAGGAACCATTTACATGGGCTTCCGGATGGAAATCACCCATTTACTGTGACAATAGAGTTACTTTGTCATATGTAATGATCAGGAACTACATTCGTGAAAATCTTGCAAAAATTATTTTAGAAAAGCATGGACAACCTGATGTAATCGCAGGAGTTGCAACAGGTGCCATAGCAATTGGCGTCCTGGTTGCCCAGGAATTAGGAGTACCTTTTATTTATGTAAGGCCTGAACCTAAAAAACACGGGCGAAAAAACCAAATTGAAGGTTTTTTGGATACCGGACAAAATATCGTAGTGGTTGAGGATCTGATCAGTACGGGAAAAAGCAGTTTGAACGCGGTAGATGCTTTAAAAGAAGCTGGAGCAAGAGTCATTGGAATGGTTGCCATTTTCAATTATGGTTTTCCCGTGGCTGAAAGTAGCTTTAAGGAACGTCACCTTGAATTGACCACCTTGAGCGATTATGAACATCTCATTGAACAAGCACTCGACACAAATTTTATTAGCTCAAAACAAGTTACAACCCTTAAAGCCTGGAGGGAAGATCCAAGTGATTGGAATTCCAAATAATACTATGAATTTAGAAAGCCCTAAAGTTACTGTACAGAAATCAAGTCAGGATATTTTTGATTATTTGTCTAACGTTGGTAATTTCGAGCAACTTATGCCAGAAAATATCGATAAGTTTGCAGCAAGTGAAGATTCATTTTTATTTGCGCTTAAAGGTATGCCCGAAATTGAACTCAAATTGCAGGAAACTGAAGCCCCAAAAAGGATCGTTCTTGGCTCAACCAGTGAAAAATTCCCCTTTAGTCTTACCGCTGACATCGAAGAAGATTCAGAATCATCCAGCAATGTTCAATTGCTATTTGACGGACAATTCAATCCAATGGTAGCCATGATGGTTAAAAAGCCACTCCAAAAATTCATCGATACCTTAATTGGCAATATTGGACAGAAATAAGCTGTAACTCCAAAAATTTACAAGTAGCTCACTTCTTTAAAATTATATGAGTCTATTGACGCATCTTCTCGCTCTACAAGAAGCATTCCTTGTTTATTGACGCCCCTGATAATTCCCATGAATTGTTCACCCTGACTATTTTTAAACATATGTGGCTTGTTCTTTCTATATAAACAGGTTTCGTATTGCGCCCATAGATCATCATACTTCTTTTCAAAGATCAACTCAAATTTATTTTGGATAGCGTTTAAAAGATCCTGCAAAAAAACATCCAGAGGTGTTTCTTTATTTGTGAAATTTTTAATAGAAACTGCCAAGGGCAAGTCGGCTGGGAAATCAACCTGGTTAATGTTGATTCCAATTCCAATAATACTTTGACTAATCTTATTGGATGTTATGGTATTTTCAATCAAAATTCCACCCAATTTCTTTGACACTGACATAATGTCGTTAGGCCATTTTACAGCCAGTTTTGGTAAATTATAACGACTCAGGTAGTTATAAATCCCTACTGATACAGCACAATTAATCATAAATTGGTCTTTAGCATTGAAGTCATCATACCGAACCAAAATACTGCATATCAAATTCTTACCTTTATCTGATTGCCATATAGCACCCTTCTGTCCTCTGCCCTGAGACTGGTAATCGGTCGTAACCACAGTCCATTTCCCTAAATCCTTATTTTTTGCCATTTCCCTCAAATAAGAATTTGTTGAATCTGTGGCATTAAGTTTGAATAGATACATATGTAATATTGCAATTAGAGAACATCTAAAGTGATAAAAATGTAATACATTTGCAAGAAATTTTGAAACAATTTAATGACAAAGAAAATAGTTAATTCAGATCTCTTAATTACTGAAATTATTAAGGGTATTGAAGATGTGAAAGGTGAAAATATTTCAATAATTGATCTAAGAGAAATAGAAAATACTGTTTGTGATTACTTTATTCTGTGTGATGGAACTTCCAATACTCAGGTAAGTGCCATTGCAGGATCGATTCAAAAGAATGTTAGCAAAAGTCTTAAGGACAAACCCTGGCATGTGGAAGGAGAAGCCAATGCGGAGTGGATCTTAATCGACTACGTAAACATCGTTGTTCACGTTTTCCAAAAACATGTTAGGCAATTTTACAACCTGGAAGAGCTTTGGGGCGATGGAAAAATCTCAAAGATTGAAAGTGCTTACAAGTAAATTGCAATCGTTAAACTTATCTCATGAAAAAAGAAAATACAAATAAAGACAATAACAACCCGTTTAAACAATTTAATTTCAAATTCAATTTTTATTGGATCTATGGGATCATTTTTGCCTTGTTGATAGGCTATCAGCTTCTGAACAGTTCTGACCTGGCTAGCAACAAGTTGACGCAAAATGAATTTAAAGACATCCTCAATGATAATGATATTGAAACAATCCTTATTGTTAATGGTGATGTCGCCCAGTTAACGATCAAGAGTGAAGCTTTAAACACCAAGGATAAATATAAGAAGTCGAATAATCCTTCTATTTTTGGGCAAACCTCCCCAGTTTATATTTATGATTTTGGTGACCTTCAAAATTTCGAAAATAACCTGTCAACTTCCAAAGCCGAATTCGGTTTGGATTTTGACAAAGACAATACAACAAGAACAAGCTTTTTTGATTCTTTCTTAGTTTGGTTGCCCTTTATCTTTATCATTGGTCTTTGGATATTCTTTATGAGAAGAATGTCTGGAGGTGGTGGTGGCGGTGCCGGAGGCCAGATCTTCAATATAGGGAAATCTAAAGCCAAGATTTTTGATGAAAACACTAAGGTGAGAACCTCTTTTAAGGACGTAGCAGGCCTGGAAGGTGCTAAAGAAGAAGTACAGGAGATCGTTGATTTTCTTAAAAACCCTGATAAATACACCGCTCTTGGAGGAAAGATTCCAAAAGGAGCTCTATTGGTAGGACCTCCGGGAACTGGTAAGACTTTGTTAGCAAAAGCAGTAGCTGGAGAAGCAGGCGTTCCTTTCTTTTCGCTTTCCGGATCAGATTTTGTGGAAATGTTTGTTGGTGTAGGTGCTTCAAGAGTACGAGATCTATTTAAACAGGCCGCTGTAAAATCTCCATCGATCATTTTTATTGATGAGATTGATGCCATTGGAAGGGCGCGGGGAAAGAATAGTATTACAGGAGGAAATGACGAACGAGAAAATACGCTTAACCAGTTGCTTACCGAAATGGATGGATTTGGAACTGACGTTAACGTGATCGTTGTCGCCGCGACCAACAGAGCCGATGTTTTGGATAAGGCACTTATGAGAGCAGGAAGATTTGATCGTCAGATCTACGTAGACCTTCCTGACAAGAACGAAAGAAGACAGATTTTTGATGTACACGTTAAGCCATTGAAGATGGCAAAAGATGTTGACCTGGATTTTCTTTCAAAACAAACCCCGGGCTTTTCAGGAGCCGACATTGCAAATGTGTGTAATGAATCGGCACTTGTCGCTGCAAGAAAAAGCAAAAAAAGTGTACATCATCAAGACTTTCTCGACGCTGTTGATAGAATTGTTGGAGGTCTGGAAAAGAAAAATAAGATCATTACAGCCAAGGAAAAAAAGACCATTGCTTATCATGAAGCAGGACATGCTACTGTAAGCTGGATGTTGGAACACGCAGCTCCCTTGGTCAAAGTTACAATTGTTCCAAGAGGAAAATCACTTGGGGCTGCCTGGTACCTTCCAGAAGAGAGACAAATCGTTCAAACCGATCAAATGCTTGATGAAATGTGTGCCACCCTAGGAGGCAGGGCCGCAGAAAAAGTAATGTTTGACAAGATCTCTACAGGGGCACTAAATGATCTGGAAAAAGTAACAAGACAGGCAAGAGCCATTGTTAGTATTTATGGGCTGAATGACAAAATAGGAAATATTACCTATTACGACTCTAGTGGACAGAATGAGTATGGGTTTACAAAGCCTTACAGCGAGTTAACTGCACAGACCATCGACGAAGAAATCTCAAAAATCATTGAAAAGGAATATCAAAGAGCTATAAAAATTCTTGAAGACAATAAGAGCAAACTGATTGAACTGGCGGAGATCTTAACAGAAAAAGAGGTAATCTTTGAAGGTGATCTTAAAACGATATTTGGAGAAAGACCATTTGTCAAAGAAGTTGAGCCTGAAAAAAAACAACCTGATGCCCCGGAAAACGATAGTTCTAAAGAGGAAATTAAAGAGGAAAACTCGAAATAATCAAAGTGTTTTTGTACATTTGAACCAGACAAATTGATTATGAGTTTTTTTAATAAATTTTTAAAAAATATAGTTAAAACTTCTCAAAAAAAGGAAGGTGAAAAAACTGCCGGGCAGGATGATGACCTGTCTGTTGATGAACAATTCGTTAAGAAGTTTATCCATAAAGGTGGTAAATTTTTGTATTGTGCCGATCTTGAAGAGGTGGAAAAGAATTTGGTTCAGGTGTTGCAGGAGAATCAATGGAATAACGTGGTGACCTTTAATGACGATTTAAGGGAATTACTTACACGTATAAAAAGTGCCAAGACGAGCAAAATTATTCCTTCTCTGCCCTTTATGACCTATTGTGAATGTCTGATCGCCAATGATGGCAGCATCATGTTTTCATCCAAACAATTAAAAGATAAAAAATTAAAGGATCTTCCCAGTAACTTCATTGTTTATGCCAAAACAAGTCAAATAGTAAAAGATTCAAGGGATGGGATTTCAGGTATTAGGAACAGGTCTGAGAAAAATTCGCCTACCATCATCAGTTCTATTAAAGATTTTATTATAAACAAGACAGAAACTGATTTCATGAGTTATGGAAACACGAATTCCAAAACTCTATATTTGCTGCTGCTAGAAGATTTATAAATTCATGAACAACTTTACCAAACGAATTGTTTTTGGGCTTTTATACGTGGGTCTTGTTATATCTTGTTCTCTCCTGGGTGCAGTGTTCTTTTATAGTTTATTCTTGGTATTCATGATGATATGCATTTATGAATTCATCCGGATTATAGAACTAAAAAGCATCTACCCTTATCTTTTGGGGGCAACGTCGTTTCTCACTGCTGTGATCTCAAACAACAACCTTGTGGTATTTGAAGATGATTTTTCTCATAAGGTCATTTTATCAGTTTTTATCATGGCTATTTATTTTTCCTTTGTTCTTGCACTTGTATCTTCGAGAAAGATCGGTAGGCAGTATTTGGGGAAAAACTTTCTTACACTCATGTATATCGTCATACCATTTTCCCTGTTAATCAAAATACCTTATCTGAATTTTGAAGATAGCTTTGACACTTCCATCATCATCGGAATTTTTATCCTGATCTGGAGCAATGATGTATTTGCATTTTTAATAGGCAAGAACTTTGGAAAACACAAACTGATCGAAAGGGTATCACCGAATAAGACGGTTGAAGGTTTCTTGGGTGGTTTTATTTTTACATTTATTGCAGGATATTTTGTATCGAGGTATTGCCTTAGTATACAACCTATTCAATGGTTTACCATCGCCATTATCGTGAGTGTCTTTGGCGTATTGGGAGATCTTATTGAGTCTATGTTCAAGCGCCAGGCAAAAATCAAAGACAGCAGTAACCTTCTTCCAGGGCATGGAGGCTTTTTAGATAGATTAGATAGTATTATATTTGCTACCCCGTTTGTTTTTATTTATTTATTCCTTACAACATAATGTTTCACAAAGAAGGTTTTAAGATCATTTTAGTTACTGCTCTCATTATGGTTGGTGGTTTGTTACTGATCGATAATTTTATCAATATTTTCTGGTTGCAAAAAACTTTGATGATTCTTTTGCTGACAGGTTTTATTTTGGTTCTTCAATTTTTTAGAGATCCAAAAAGAAATACGTTGCTGAATGATGATCATATCATTGCACCGGCAGATGGTAAAGTTGTGGTTATTGAAGATGTGCTAGAAAATGAATATTTTAAGGATAGAAGAAAACAGATCTCTATATTTATGTCACCGCTTAACGTTCATGTGACGCGTTATCCTGTTTCAGGTAAAGTAACCTACAGCAAATACCACCCTGGAAAATATCTTGTAGCCTGGCATCCCAAATCTTCAGAAGACAACGAACGAACCACCATCGTGGTTAACAGCAGCAGTGCTGGCGAAATACTATACCGCCAAATTGCCGGAGCCGTGGCCAGAAGAATTGTTAATTATGCCAAAATGGATCGAGAAGTAATTCAAGGAGAGGATGCGGGTTTTATCAAATTTGGTTCCCGAATAGATATTTTTGTACCTTTGGAAATGAAAATTAAAGTTGAACTGAACCAAAAGACTAAAGGAGGGGAAACCATCCTGGCCTCCAAATAATGGATGATTTAGATAGAAGATTTAGCAGAGCATTTGAGATAGCCTCGTCTATGACGACAAAACTGCCGCCCGATATAATGCTTAAGTTTTACTCCTATTATAAACATGCCACGACTAAGGATTCAATGGTGATTCCATCAGGTAAAAACATGGTGAGAAATGCCTTTAAATTGAATGCTTATTTTCAAATAGCCAATATTTCTGAAGACGATGCAAAGCGAGAATACATCGGGTTGGTTGAAAAATATTCTGGAGAAAAAGTTATATAAACAAACTACTACTAACAATTATAAAAATTCAACATGAAAAAGGTTTTTAATTTTTCACTTATCATTATTTTTTCCATTACTTTTTTCTCCTGTGCAAATGAAAAAAAGCAGGAAGAAAAACCTAAAGCAGAAGCGTCTTATTCGGTAGATGCAGCCCAGTCTAGTGTTCAATGGACAGGTTATAAAACTACAGGTAAAGTTCCAGTAAACGGTACGTTTTTAGAAATCAACATCGATAAAAAAAATACGGGAAAGAGTGCTGCGGCGTCATTAGAAGGTCTTGAATTCGACATTCCAGTTTCAACTATTTATTCTAACGATAGTATTCGAGATGGAAAATTAAATAAATTCTTTTTTGCCGTAATGGAAAGCACGTTAAGTTTAAAAGGAACTTTCTCTATTAAAGATGAAAGCAATGGGCAAATTGCTCTTTCGATGAATGGGCTGATAAAAGATCTTCCATTTAGCTATGAAATGAGTCAGGATACCATCCTAATTAATGCGAAAATGGATCTAAATAATTGGCAGACCGAAAATGCACTTGAATCCTTGCATCAGGTTTGTTTAGAATTACATACAGGAGCAGACGGAGTGAGCAAAACCTGGGATGAAGTTGCAATTTCAGCGAAAATCCTAACCATCAAAAATTAAACAGGAAGAAGATAACCAGAATAGGTGGTATATTTTTTAAATCATCAGATCCTGCCAAAATTAAAGATTGGTACCCTAAAAATCTAGGCTTGACAGATAGCCTAAAGCGCAAAACAACCAAATAAATAGTTATTAAAGGGAAGAGAGACTCTTTTCTACCATCGCGATCTTTGCTAAGGCATCGGCCTCCTTTTTCCTTTCGTTTATAATAACCTGCTCCGGAGCATTGTTTACGAACCGTTCGTTACTTAGCTTTTTCTGAACAGAAGTGAGAAATCCTTTGTGATAGGCAAGCTCTTCTTTTAATTTTATAGTTTCAGCTTCAATGTCAATTTCCTGAGCATAAGGAATAAAGAACTCATTCGACCCAACTCTGAACGTCAGGGCGTTTTCAATTTTATGTTCCACTTCTTCTACCTTTGAAATATTACACATTTTGATAATCATGGCAAAGAAATCAGGATTCATCTCCTCTTTTTTAACAAATGAGAGTTCCAATGATTCCTTAAATGAAATATTCTTTTGTTTTCTGAGATTTCGTACTGCTGAAATGATCTCCTTGATCATTTCAAATTCTCCTAAAATCACCTCATCAAATTCCTTCTTTTTAGGATATTTAGAAACGATAAGCGCCTCTTCAGGGCTTCTTTCATTAAAATATTGCCAAATTTCTTCTGTGATAAAAGGCATAAAAGGATGCAAGATCTTAACATTATTTTCAAAGAATCCTACAGTAGCTTCAAAGGTCTTTCCATCAATGGGGTGTCCGAATTCAGGTTTAACCATTTCCAGATACCAGGATGAGAAATCCTCCCACACCAATTTATAAATAGCCGTTAAGGCATCCGATAGTCGGTATTGATCAAACTGTTCTTCAATAAAAGTCAGTGTTTTTTCAAATCTTGATTTATACCAGGCAATTGCCATTTTTGCCGATTCAGGTTGTTCTGTATCTTCTGAAATTTCCCAGCCCTTTACAAGTCGAAAACCATTCCAAATCTTATTGGCAAAATTTCTACCCTGCAACATAAGGCTCTCATCAAACAACAGATCATTGCCGGCAGCTGAGCTCATTAGAATTCCGGCTCTTACTCCATCTGCTCCATAAGTATTCATTAGCTCAATGGGATCAGGAGAATTACCTAATGACTTTGACATTTTTCTTCTTTGCTTATCTCTTACAATTCCTGTAAAATATACGTTCTGAAAAGGTTTCTCTCCCGCGAACTCGTAGCCAGCAATGATCATTCTTGCCACCCAGAAAAACAAAATATCCGGTGCTGTAACTAGGTCATTGGTAGGGTAATAATAGTTAAAATCTTGATTATCAGGGTCATTGATCCCATCAAATACACTCATGGGCCATAACCAGGAAGAGAACCAAGTATCTAATGAATCCTCATCTTGTTTAATGTCTTTTTGCTCAAGACTTCCCATACCAGTTTTTAGTCTGGCAAGACTCAATGCTTCCTCCTTGGATTCGGCTACTACGTAATCATTTGTATTTATACCGTAATAATAAACCGGTATTCTATGCCCCCAGTACAGCTGTCTGGAAATATTCCAATCGCGTATATTCTCCATCCAATGCCTGTAGGTATTGACGAATTTATGAGGAACCAATTTAACATCCCCGTTATTCAATACAGCATCAATGGCCGGCTTCACAAGATCTTCCATTTTCAGAAACCACTGTTCTGAAATTTTTGGTTCAATTACTGCCTTGGTTCTTTCTGATGTACCCACCTTGTGCGTATAATCTTCCATTTTGACTAGAAAACCCTTTTCCTCTAATTCGGCAACGATCTCCTTCCTAACAACAAAACGGTCCTTTCCTTCATAGTGTAAACCCTGAGCATTCAATGTAGCGTCATCATTAAAGATATCGATAAACTCAAGTTGATGCTTCTCTCCAATAATCTTATCATTCGGGTCATGCGCAGGAGTGATTTTAAGGCTTCCAGTACCGAATTCAATGTCTACGTATGAATCTTCAATAATAGGAATGGCTCTTCCCACAATTGGAACAATAGCCATCTTTCCTTTTAAATGAGCAAATCTTTTATCATCGGGATGGATACAAATTGCCGTATCTCCCAAAATAGTTTCCGGCCTGGTTGTAGCTATTTGAACGAAGTCATCGCTACCTTCGATAGCATAATTCAGGTAGTACAACTTACCAGGTTTTTCCATAAAGATTACCTCCTCATCGCTAAGGGTTGTCTTGGCCTCAGGGTCCCAATTGACCATTCTATGCCCTTTATAAATAAGCCCTTTAGCGTGTAAATCTTTAAAAATTTTATTCACCGATCTATTGAGATCCTCATCCATAGTGAATTTGGTTCGGTCCCAGTCACAGGAAGCTCCAAGTTTTTTCAATTGCTCTAAAATAAGACCACCGTGCTTATGCGTCCATTCCCAGGCATGTTGAACAAACTGTTCTCTGGTGAGATCAGATTTTTCGATACCCTGCTCCTTTAATTTGGCCACAACTTTGGCTTCTGTCGCTATTGAGGCATGATCAGTTCCAGGTACCCAACAGGCGTTATAACCCTGCATTCTTTTTCGACGAATCAACACATCCTGTATAGTATTATTCAACATATGTCCCATATGCAAGACACCTGTGACATTTGGAGGAGGGATCACAATGGTATAAGCCTCGCGTTCATCCGGTTCTGAATGGAAATAATTATTTTCCATCCAGTAAGAATACCATTTTTCCTCTACAGTGTTTGCATTGTATTTCGCTGGAATATTCATATGTTAAATTTTTGTCAAATAGTGTGCAAAATTACAATTTTACGCAATAAATTCGTTCAATTTAAGTTACATTTATTCTAAAATGTATTAATTTTACCCGAAATTATTTATCATGAAAAAAATACTGGTTTTATTATTTATCGGAGTGATGTCGTTCTCAATGAACGGACAGACAAAGGAGGAAATTAAAAAAGATTTCACCGGACCTGTTTTTGAATTCGAAAACCAAGTTATAGATTATGGAGAAATTGCAGTGAATTCTGATGGAAATCGTGTATTTAAATTTAAAAATATAGGGAAATCGCCTTTAATCATAGCAAGTGTCAAGGGCAGCTGTGGCTGTACCGTGCCGACGAAACCTGAAGAACCTATTATGCCAGGAGAAACCAGCGAGATCAAAGTAAAATATGCTACGAACAGAGTAGGTTCATTTTCCAAAACAGTAACTATAACTTCCAACGCTTATGAGCCAACAGTGGTTTTAAGAATTAAAGGAAGAGTGCTTGAACAGAAGAGCGAAGAACTTCAGAAAAAGAAAAGTATCGTATCCGAAACAAATTAAAAAAAAAGCCCTCTGCGGGCTTTTTTTTTATAACAGGCTCTTTAGTTGAAAGTCATATCTCAAGTGCTGCCCGTTTCTATCGATCAAAACCTTGATTTTTTTATTTTCCTTTTGCGAGAGTAAGTATATAATATTTTGCATTTTCATATCATATGCGGCTTTCCCGTTGATTTCCAAAAGAATATCCCCTTCTCTTAATCCTGCATAGTGAGCAGGAGATTCCTTTCTTATTAACGATATTTTATAACTGGGTTTATACATAAGTCCATAGCTGTAAAAAATCTCCGTGATTGTCCTTGTCTGCTGATTGTTCGTAGGGACTATCCTAACCCGGTTCTCCTTTACAAGCATCTCTCCTCCGTATATTAATTCAATGCCACTTTTATTGTAAAGGAACGGTTCATTAAAAAGTCTATTATTTTTTCTTAAGGTTATTTGATTGTTAGGGTAATCCATGATTACATGAAATCTTTTTAAAATCCCTGCTCCCAAAGTACCGTTCCGGTCTTTATTGGCATGCATTTTAAGCATGGAAGTAGAATCAGGATAAGAAACAGAGGCATTCTCAAGCTCAAAACTACCTATTTTGAGTTTTTTAATTCTGCTTCTTTTACCCAGAATATCCCCACTAAGCCCTTTACCCAGAAAGTCTTCAAAATATTCATCTCCTATAAGAAGATCCGGGTTCGAATGCGGAAATAACCATAACGAATCCCCCCCACCCGAATCAATGAGAAGTTTCACTTTAACTTCCTTTCCTAAATAATTCTCAACTATTACGTCAATAAAGGGTTTTCTGTTATAAAAATCCAAAGGGAAGGTTTCACAGCCTTTGCATTTCGGTGCTTCATAAGAATCCGGATTATAAAAAGTAAGCTTTTCTGACGCATAATTGATCTTGACAATGAAATCAGAAAAAATATCTCCTCCAATAATACCGTGAATATCCATGCCCATTTTTGCTGATAAATCGAAAAGATTATCTGTAATAACGAATATTGACATGTCCGCATTAACGATGTTTTTAAATTTGAAATAATTTCCATGAGACTTCATGGCATTGATAGAACTTCCTTCACCCAGGCCCCTCAACTTGATCATTTCGACATTTCGCAGTTGAAGGGAATCCTCAATCTTCAGATTGAACAGCATGGTTGTCTTAACACCCGTATCAAGCAAAAAGGAAAGTCTCTTGCCATTAACCTCCGCGGAAATGACAATCATATTATTAACTAGCGAAAAAGAAGCATTTTCACTTGCCTTCTCATCATCCAAAATCCTAAAATTGCCCTGCGCAAAGGAAGGAAGGGCAATGCTGAAAATAAGAAGAAACAGAAATAAACTTTTAAGCTTCATGAAATGTGAAATAGCTTACGGAAAGTACTATAAAATTAAGAGATGGCAATAATTTTAAGAAAAATTTAGCTTTTTAAAAGGACAATCAACAGTGTTATTTTTTCACGTATTCGTTTACCTTTTCAAGGAGAAAAGGCACCATTTCTTTGGCAATGACAAATGCGACGAAAAACTTACGGGTTTTTTTATTGGCCATCAACGCTGTGCTTAACAGATTCAAGGCTGTCTTCTTATAGTGATCAAACGAAATCGAATCCAAAGAATCTTTAATGGACCCTTTTATAGATCCACCTTGAAAAATGGCTGCTGGAATTGTGAAAACCGGACTGTTCAGAATCTCTTCCTCCTGATTCTTAATTTCATCTGCCAAATGTTGTTTTTCCCGATTTAATTCTTGGAATGTGGTAATCCTAACTCCCGACTTACTCTTCATGATCTATGGATTCGTTAAAGTCATCTTCATCTGTAAGTGTCATTTCTACGATTTTATCTTTGACCTTTAATTCAATTTTATCCTTGGCAAATAAGGTATAGATCAACAAAACAATAATGTACAACACTCCTACCAAAGCAAATCCAATTATTTCACTCTCGAAGAACGTAGATAGCCAAAAAGCCAAAGAAATACTAAACATGAGCAAAATTAAAATACCCATGATCAATAGCAGAAACGAACTAACCATTGAAGCAGCTACATTCGCTATGGCACCAATAAAATTAAACTTAACAAGTTGAATTCTGTTTTCAACATATTTTTTAACCAAATCTATCATTTGTCTATTTCAACGTTTATTTAGATTGAATTAGATTCGGTTTCCATTGTTTTGGATTCCTTTTTAATCGATTCGATTTTATCGGAAAGTTCCTTTTCCAAATCTTTAACTTTATCAGAAACCGTATCAAACTTTTCCTTCATGGAATCCTTGATGTCGCTGAATTTTTCTTTAAAGTAATTTAATGATTCATCATCTAATTCTTTTATTTTTTTTGACAATTCATTAATTTTTTTATCCAGATCACTCTTCAACTCCCCTGCTTTTACAGAGAGATTTTCCCTAGTTTCCTTTCCGGAAGCCGGAGCAAGAAGCAAGCCTGCCACCGCACCGGTTGCTGCACCTAAAATCAGCCCTAACAACAATTTAGAATCACTTGACATAATAGCTATATTTAAGATTAAATTATATACATATAAAGATACTAAATATCTATCAAAAAAGCTATTGTAAACTGTAAAAAGTAAATAATATTTCGCAATTTTACAAACTAATTCAACACCTGTTACTAATGCCAAAAATATCGTTAAAAGGGCAGCAAATGCCTGAGTCACCCATTAGAAAACTAGTGCCCTTTGCTGAAGAAGCAAAACAAAGAGGCATTAACGTATATCACCTCAACATAGGTCAACCTGATATAGAAACTCCCGAGGCGGCGCTAAAAGCGGTGAAGGAAAATGATATTAAGGTACTGTCGTATGCGCGCAGTGAAGGATCTGAAACTTATAGAAAGAAATTGAGCAAGTATTACAGGCAAAACAATGTTGACGTCAATGAAAAAAATATCATTGTAACAACAGGAGGTTCGGAAGCCCTGCTCTTTACCCTTGGTAGTATCACTGATTTTGGTGATGAGATCATTATTCCCGAACCCTTTTATGCCAATTACAATGGTTTTTCAGTAGCCAATGGCATTAACGTTGTACCAATCGTTTCAACCATAGATAATGACTTTGCGCTCCCTGAAATTGAAGAGTTTGAAAAACTGATCACAGAAAAAACCAAAGCCATTCTCATCTGTAACCCTGGAAATCCAACTGGATATCTGTACTCAAAGGAGGAGCTAAAAAAATTAAGGGATCTCGCCCTAAAATACGACCTATTCCTAATTGCAGATGAGGTATATCGCGAATTTGTTTATGAAGGAATTCAACACCATTCAATTATGAGTCTGGATGGTTTGGATGAGCATGCCATAATAATCGATTCGGTATCAAAGCGTTATAGCATGTGTGGCGCTCGTATTGGATGTATCGTTTCAAAAAACAAGGAGCTGATTCAGACCGCCTTAAAATATGCTCAAGCCAGACTTAGCTCACCGACCTATGCTTTGCTTGCAAGTGAAGCCGCACTTGAAACACCCCCAGAGTATTTTAATAAGGTTATTGAAGAATATGATGAAAGAAGAATGGTGTTGATCAATGCCCTAAATAAAATCGAAGGATTAAAAGTTTCAAGACCCAAAGGTGCCTTTTACTGCATTGCTGAGTTACCTGTTAAAGACACAGATGATTTTGCTCAATGGATGCTCGAAAATTTCAGCGATCAAAACGAGACGGTTATGGTGGCTCCGGCAAGCGGCTTCTACTCTACCAAAGGTTCAGGAAAAAATCAAATCAGGATTGCATATGTACTGAACAAGGAAAGTTTGATTCGTTCGGTTGAATTACTTAAACTTGCATTGGAACAATACCCAAATTAATGTTTCAGAAAAACGTATCCCTAAGAGCATTAAATACTTTTGGCATTGATGCCAAGGCCGAAAGATTTGCAGAAGTTAATTCCTTAAAAGCCTTGGTTGAAATAGTGTCTAAGCATAAAGACCTTTTTGTTTTAAGTGGTGGAAGTAATATTTTACTTACACAGGATGTTAATAAGCCTGTCATCTATCTAAATACCAAGGGTATTGAGGTAGTTGATAAAAAGGGAGACCAGGTTTGGGTTAACTGCCAGGCAGGAGAGAACTGGCATGAATTTGTTTCCTGGTGTCTGTCTCAGAATTACGGAGGTCTTGAGAATCTATCGCTGATTCCCGGAAATGTAGGAACCTCCCCCATGCAAAATATCGGAGCATACGGAGTTGAGATAAAAGATTGTTTCGATTCTCTTGAAGCACTAGAGATAAGTAGCGGAGAGATAAAGATTTTTAGAACCGAGGACTGTGCATTTGGGTATCGGGAATCTGTTTTTAAAAACGAATTAAGAGGCAAGTTCATCATTGTCAGTGTTACATTTCAGCTCTCTTCTGAAGATCATAAAATTAATGATGACTATGGCGCCATCAAGGAGCAACTGAAACTACATGAAGTAGGCGACCCTACTATTCATGATATTTCTGAGGCGGTTATCGCCATTCGAAAATCTAAATTACCCGACCCAAGGGAAATAGGCAATAGTGGTAGTTTTTTCAAAAACCCAGTGATATCAAAAGATCATTTTTTAAAATTACAAACTGAGTATCCAGAGATGCCTCATTATAAATTGTCTGAAGAGCAGATCAAAGTTCCCGCCGGATGGCTGGTAGAAACCTGTGGTTTTAAAGGGAAACGAATTGGGGACGCAGGTGTTCACAAAAAACAGGCACTGGTATTGGTGAATTATAAAAATGCAAGTGGCGACGAACTATTGTCTCTTGCTAAAAGCATTCAGATTACTGTAGCTGAAAGATTTGGCATTCATTTGGAAATGGAAGTAAACATTATCTAACAAAAATTATTAAATATTTTCAAAGAAGACCTAACATAAGTCATATAATAAGTGTCATATATTTTCTTAACTTTATACGTGAGAACTTCTAAAGACAATTTACATGAAAATATATGACGAAAAACACATCAAAAATGTTGCATTTGTTGGCGCCCATAATAGCGGCAAGACCACGCTTGCCGAAACTATGCTGTTTGAGGCTGGATTGATCAAACGACGCGGAACTGTGGAAGATAAAAATACCATTGCCGATTATCATGACATAGAACATGAAAGAGAAACTTCAATCTTTGCTACTCCTCTTCATACAGAATGGAGAAATTACAAAATTAATATAATTGACACTCCTGGCTTAGATGATTTTATAGGAGAAATTGCATCGACCATGAGAGTTGCAGATTCTCTTGTAACCGTCATCAATGCCCAGCAAGGAGCTGAAATAGGAACAGAGATCATCTGGCAGTATATCAATAAATTTAGCCGGCCTACCTTGTTCGTCATCAATCAGATCGATCATCCCCAGGCGAATTTTGACAGCAGTTACCAAAGCATCGTGGATCTGGTAGGAAATAATGCGGTTAAAATTCAGTATCCCATAATACTTGATGGAGCCCAGTGTATCGTCGATGTGTTAAAAATGAAAGTTTATAAATTTAAACCTGAAGGAGGAAAACCTGAAAAACTGGAGATCCCTGAGAGTGAAAAAGAAAGCGCTGACTTTTTGCATAATGAGTTGGTGGAAAAAGCAGCAGAGAACGATGAAGAATTAATGGAACTTTATTTTGACAAAGGCACATTAAATGAAGATGAAATGAGAAAAGGTATACAAAAAGGTATGCTTCATCATGAACTGTTCCCGGTATTTTGTGTTTCTGCCTTAAATGATATGGGCACAGGGCGGTTAATGGGCTTTATTGACAACGTAGCTCCAGCCGCTGCAGATCTTAAACCAGAACAAAGTCTTGAAGGTAATGAAGTTTTTTGTAAAGCAGATGAACCCACTGCTCTTTTCATATTTAAAACATTCCACGAACCGAATTTAGGGCAGATTACTTTTTTTAAAGTAAAATCTGGTGAGATAAATCAAAATGACAGGCTAAAAAATTCCAGAAATGGCGAAACGGAAAATTTAAACCAGTTGTATATCATGGATGGTAAAAAAAGACATCCCGTTGAAAAACTAACTGCTGGCGATATCGGAGCCACTTTAAAGCTTAAATATACAGAAACGAACGACACTTTAAGATCCCCTGATAAGGAGATTACGATAAAACCCATTATTTTTCCACAACCCAGAATCAGAAAAGCTGTGGAGGCAGAAGATAAAAAAGATGAAGAAAAGCTTAATGAGGTCCTAAAAAAAATACACAGTCAGGATCCTACTGTAGAGATAAAATTTAGCAATGAATTAAAGCAGCAGATTCTTTCCTGCCAAGGGGAATTGCATCTGGCTACTATTGATTGGACTCTGAAAAACATCTATGGTATTAAAGCCTCTTTCAGTCAACCTCGTGTCGCTTACAGAGAAACTATACAACGTGCTGCTACTCAAAGTTATAAACACAAAAAACAGTCTGGTGGTTCGGGACAATTTGGAGAGGTCCATCTAAAAATAGAGCCATGGTTTGAAGGCATGGAAGAACCAGAAGGATTCAACCTCAGAGGAAAAGAAGAAATCGATCTGAAATGGGGAGGTAAACTGATGTATTATAATTGTATTACCGGAGGTGTTATTGATACACGTTATTTACCTGCCATTATGAAAGGAATTCTTGAAGTAATGGAAGAAGGCCCTTTGACTGGTTCTTATGCCAGAGATATTAGGGTAATGGTTTTTGACGGAAAAATGCACTCTGTGGATTCTAATGATATCTCCTTTAAAATAGCAGGAGCACATGCATTTAAGGCAGCCTTTTTGGATGCTAAACCCAAGCTTTTAGAACCTATCCTTGATCTTGAAGTCAAAGTTCCTGAAGAATTATTAGGTAACGTCATGACCGACTTACAATCAAGACGATCTATCATCATGGGGATGGATAGTGATGGCAAGCACCAGATTATCAAAGCGAAAGTGCCTGAAGCAGAAATGTATAAATATTCCACCAGCCTTAGGTCACAAACTCAGGGACGGGCTACCTTCAAAACTCAATTTGCATCGTTTGAAGCTGTTCCTTCCAATGTTCAAAGTGAACTGGTTCAGGAATCTTAGATAAAAAATGCTATTTTTACCCATCAAAAAACTAATTTTGATGGGTTTTTTTTATTGACCAAAGCAGCCTATGAAAATATTTAGATCAGAAAGTTTCGTTGATTACAAAACCTACACTTTCAATTACGCAACCTATTGCATTAAAGAAGATCAAAGTGAGCTCCCTGAGATCTATGGACAAGGATTCTTACCTTATTCGAACAATGTAAACCTTAAAGAAGAAACCTATTACTTGGCAAGAAGCTTAAGAGTGGATCTTTCTGCCTTTAAAGAATCGTCTGAAAACCGGAGAGTATCAAGGAAAATTGAAACTTTACAACCTTCCTTTGAGGTTTTACCAATCGACGATTTTAATGTCAAAGACCCTGAATTCAAAGCATACTGTCTTGAATTTGCCAATCAAAGGTTTAGTGAGTCCATCAGTATGGAAAGGTTAGACTATATCATGCAATCAAAAAGCATCAGTCATGTTTTTCAGTTTAAAATTGCTGAGAAAACGGTGGGTTATGTCATTAGTATTATAGAACAGGGAAGCCTTCACTATTGGTTTGCGTTTTTTGATCTTGACCTGCAGGCCTTTTCCTTAGGTAAATGGATGATGTTCAGTGTTATCAAATGGGCCTTTGAGCAAAAATTGAACTATGTATATTTAGGTACCTGTTATGGAGAAAAATCTCTTTACAAGGTGAGGGACTTTAAAGGCCTCTGTTATTTTGATGGGAATCAATGGGATTACGACATGAAGACCTTAAAACAAAAATGTAAATCGGATACTGCTTTTAGTACAGATGAGTTTAAACAAGACACGGATCTTTTTCTGGAAAGATTACAAAAGAAGCCAACCTGAGCTCCTGAACCAATCACACAAAAGTCGCGAATTGTTTTTAAGTCCTGTAATAAATGATTATTTTTGCCACATAATTTTTTTGATATGAAATTACTGTTGTTAAGTATTATTTTACTGGGTTTGGGCTTTGCTGGAATTGCGATAAAGATCTGGGGGAAAAAAAATGGAGAATTTGACGGTACCTGTGCTGGTAGTAATGTTAGACTTAAAGCAGAAGGAATTACCTGTGGTTGTGGCAAACAGGAAAGCTGCAATACTAATCTTGACAATGAAGATTCCGAAATCACTACAAAAAGTATTTCCTAAGACAAAATGTTTTTGCTGATCACATTCTGTGTCACTTTTTTAATTCAAACTTATTTCTACCTTTTCCTTTTCCGGAAATACACTTCTTTTAGGCAAGTAAAAAATAAAAAATCTGTTTCTGAAGTTAGTATTGTTATCTGCGCCAAAGATGAAGCCGATAATTTGAAAATTTCGCTTCCGGTTTTAGCCCAACAGGGGTTTTCAAAATATGAGATCGTACTGGTTGATGATGCCTCAACAGACACTACGCTCCGTGAAATGACTAGCTTCAAGCAAGCACATCTGGGTTCGAAATTTAGGATCGAGGTTATTCATATTTCTCAAAAAGATTCAAAAGGGAAAAAGAGTGCTTTGACCAAGGGAATTCTGGCGGCCCGCTATGATCAAATACTGTTGACCGATGCAGATTGCAAACCTGTAAGCCGGAAATGGATCGATCAAATGGTGGCCTCTTTTACAGAAAAAACTCGTATCGTATTAGGCTATGGAGCATACGATAAAATTGACCGTTCCTTTTTAAATAAACTTATACGTTTCGAGACTGTATTAACTGCCCTTCAATATTTTTCACATGCGCTCCACGGAAATGCCTATATGGGAGTTGGCAGGAATCTGGCATACAAGAAAAAAACCTTTTTAGAAGCTGGAGGCTTTGCTGATCATGTACATATCAAGTCTGGTGATGATGATCTTTTTGTTTCACAAGTAGCAAGAAACGATAACGTGGCTATTTGTGACCATATAGATTCCTTTACGACATCCAAACCTAAAACAACGTTCTCTGCATGGATCAGGCAAAAAAGAAGGCATATCACAACAGCAACCCACTACAACCTGAAAACAAAATTTTTATTGGGTATATTCTATCTGTCTCAACTATCTTTTTATGCCATTGGTCTGATTGCAATAGTATCTAAAACGTATCTTTTTATCATCATGCCTCTTTTTTTTATCAGATTTGTTTTTTGGTACATTACCTTTAGCAAAGCTGCAGCCAGATTAAATGAAAAAGATTTAATAGCTTTAGGTCCTTTATATGAAATTTCAATTATATTTATGCAGTTATATATATATTTTAAAAATATAATTTCTCCCCCTAAATTTTGGTAGTCAGTACATGAGCGACAACAAAGACATCAGTTTATTAATTGTTCAGGCAAAGAAAGGAGATCAAAAAGCCTTTAACGATCTCTTAAATTTGTACTGGAAGGATGTTTATTATTTTCAATTAAACAAATGTCAAAATGAAGATGAGGCTGAAGATATAACAATCAAAGCCTTTGCTAAAGCCTTTGACAAAATTGACAGCTTTGATGAAAATTTTCAATTCAACACCTGGCTCTATACAATTTCCAGTAACCTTTATATTGATCATATAAGAAAAAAGAAAACGGAAACTATTTCAATCAATAAGAACCGTGTAGAACTGCACAGAATTGTTGATGAGGATCCCAGCCCTTCTGACAAACTTATTCAGGAACAGAATTTGGCCCAATTAAAGGCTTACATTCTGCAACTTAAGCCTCATTATCAGGAAATGATCAATCTCAGGTATTTTCAGGAATTGAGTTATAAAGAAATGGCCACCCAACTGGATGAACCTATTAATAATATCAAGGTAAAGCTTTTGAGGGCCAAAAAACTACTGGCCGAGATCATAACTGGTAAATAAAATTTATTTTCCATGAACCCTAAGGTGAACACCATCATTAAAAACCTCGGTCCCGGATTAATTTTTGCGGGTGCTGCCATTGGAGTTTCGCATTTGGTGCAATCTACTCGTGCGGGTGCCGACTTTGGATTTGGATTACTCTGGGCCCTTCTTTTAGTCAATCTTTTTAAGTATCCGTTTTTCCAATACGGCCCACGATATGCAACAGCAACCGGTGAAAGTCTTATTGACGGCTATCAAAAGCTTGGAAATTGGGTACTTGTCACTTATTTTATCCTTACATTTTTAACCATGTTTACCATTCAGGCAGCGGTGACCATAGTAACGGCGGGTTTGGCGCATAACCTCTTTGGTATTACTTCAAATCTTACGCTGTGGAGTTTGATCATCACCTTGCTTGTCCTTTTAATTTTGCTACTAGGAAAATACAAGGCACTCGATCGAGCCATGAAGCTAATCATTTCTGTATTGGCCCTTAGTTCGGTCATCGCAGTATTTATTGCTGTTTCCAAAACAGGTCATAGCTATTCACTGTCGCCAAAAATTCCTCAAGGAGCAACTGAAATTGCCTTTCTTATAGCTTTCCTGGGCTGGATGCCGGCTCCTTTGGATATCTCAACCTGGCATTCGCTATGGACACTTGAAAAAAACAAAGTATCCGGAAAAAAAATAGGGAAAAAAAATTCTCTTATGGATTTCAATATTGGTTATATAACTACTGTGATTCTGGGAATTTGCTTTATGACTCTTGGAGCCCTGGTGATGTTCCACTCTTCTGAGGATATTAACTCCGGTGCAAGCGCTTTTGCCCAGCAGCTTATAAGCCTCTACACAACTAATCTTGGAAAGGGCGCCGCCGTTTTTATAGGAATCGCAGCATTTACCACTATGTTCAGCACCACACTAACTACTTTGGACGCTTCTCCGAGAGCCATGGCAAAGAGCAGTGAACTACTCACGGGAAAAAAGAATCGGTATTTTTATTTGTTTTGGATTATAATTCTTGCTCTTGGCACCATGATTATACTTAGTTATTTCAAAACAAGCATGATCACATTTGTGAAGGTGGCTACCATTCTTTCTTTTTTAACGGCTCCTTTTTATGCTATTGCCAATTTTATGCTCGTAAAAGGGAAACATATGCCCGAAAATGATCGCCCGTCAAAATATTTGAGCCTGCTCAGTTATCTGGGAATTTTATTTCTTGTTTTTTTTAGTATTTGGTATTTAAGCAGTCTCTGAATCAATTAACTAAAAACATTAAAAAAAATAGGTATTATCTTTGAGTTATAATTACAACGCCACAAGGAATAGTAAAATTCTTCAATGAGTCTAAAGGGTATGGATTCATTACTGAAGAGGGATCGAAAAGAGAGCATTTTGTTCGCATTTCTTATTTAATTCATAAAGTTAAAGTAGGAGATGCCATTGAATTTGATCTAAAGAAAGGTGAAAAAGGGTTAAAAGCGGTAAATGTAAAGACCATTTAATGCTTGGTTTTATTTTTTTTTAATGTCTTTAGAACCTGCCCCTCCCGATAGGTTTTATTTGTGCTTTTACGTAAATGTTGAAAACAATGCACCAAACATGACAAATATCAGCTAAAATGAACATTCTATCTTTATTTTTGCAGATTGCTGATGAACTAATATGTTATCATATTAATCAGAGATCAGCATGAATATCAAATTACAATTACTAAAAAATCAATAATGTCTACAAAGCACACATTTCATATACCAGTCATGGGTACCGGATTTACACTGGATACCCCTTTAAAAGTTTCGCCTTACGGAATGGACTCTGTTGTTTCCATTGTCGATGACGTTCTCATCGAAAACCTTAGGAAAACCTATTGTGAAAAATTTGAATTACCCTATCAAGCCATTACGAGCAAGATCGAAGATTTCAGAGCAAAACGGATTACTTCCTATTTGAACTTATTACAGGAATTAGCTGAGAAGAAATTTAAACAGATCAAGGATTCGACTTTTGAAACCAGCATGGAGATCAAAACCTACTTCAGCATGCTACCTGACAGCTCTTCTCTGAAACAACAGTTTAACGAACTAACTGAGAAAAATACCGCATGGAAGGAAGTTAAAAACTGGGCAAACAAGCATCTTACCATGGGAAGCATTGATGTGAACATCATGACCAAATTAGATAAAGTCAATTATAAAGAAGGTGAACAATTAGCCAACGAATACAATGATGCTCATGCAGCATTAAGAGGATTTGCGCAAAGCAATCTCGAATCTTCAGTGATCTTATCTGCAGGAATGAATCCCAGGCTTTACAGCTATATGGAAAATTTTGATGATTTTTTCCCTAATGAGAATGGAGATCTCAAAAAGAAGATCGTGATCAAGGTGAGTGACTACAGATCTGCTTTGATACAGGGAAAATTTCTTGCAAAAAAAGGCCTTTGGGTGTCTGAATACAGAATTGAATCAGGTCTGAATTGCGGAGGTCATGCTTTTGCAACAGAAGGTTATTTAATGGGCCCTATTCTTCAGGAATTCAAAGATAACAGAGAGGTACTGATTGATGCAGTTCACAGCATATTGCTACCGGCCTTGGCCCATAGAAATAAAATACAACCCAGTTCGCCACTGGAATTAAAGATTACAGCTCAAGGAGGCGTGGGAACTGAGGAAGAGCATCAATTCCTGATCGAACATTACGATATTGACTCTGTAGGTTGGGGCAGCCCTTTTCTGCTAGTTCCGGAAGCTACAACTGTTGATGATGTAACTTTAAACAAATTGGCAAATGCCACTGAAAAAGATCTGTATCTAAGTAATATTTCTCCTTTGGGGGTGCCTTTTAATAACCTTAAGGGGAATTCCAAGGATATGGAAAAAGATCAAAAGATTGATTCCGGAAGGCCGGGTAGCCCCTGCCCAAAAGAATTTCTTGCCTTGAACAATGAATTCTCAGACAAGTCGATGTGTACCGCATCACGTCAATATCAGAGAAAAAAAATCAAAGAATTGGATGAGGAAGATTTGGCCCCTGATACATACAAAAACAAATTTCAAAGAATTGTAGAAAAATCATGCCTCTGTATGGGCTTAGGAGCGGCCACAGAGCAAATTCACGGAATACAGACAGAAAGGCCCTCAAAAGGCGTTGCTGTATGTCCTGGACCGAATATGGCCTATTTCTCAAAAATTATGAGTCTTAAAGAAATTACGGATCATATTTATGGGAGAATCAATATGATTTCTCATAAAACCAGGCCCCACATGTTTTTAAAAGAACTCAAACTATATACTGAACATCTAAAAACCAAGATTGAAGATACTCAAGGTGAGCTCAACAAAAGGCAGGAGAAATATCTCTTATCATTTACTGAAAACATGAAAGAAGGGATTGACTATTATCAACAACTTTTCTCAAAGATGAAAGACAAGTTTCAAGCATCAAAGTCAGGTATACTGAATGATTTACAAAGTCATATGATGCATCTTGAATATCTTGAGAATGAAATCAAAAAACTAACAGCTGCGAAGCAAGAAATTTGATTAATATAATGATGTAATGATCTATTGTTTCATTACATCATTATATCATTAATCTTTAGGTGCTGCAATAGCATGATCGTTTTGGCATCCTTGATCTCTCCAGAGGAGATCATGCCCATGGCCTTTTTAAAATCAACTTCTAAAACCGTTATATCTTCTTGTTCATCTGCCAAACCTCCTCCCTCACTAACTTTGTCGGAATCATGATATTCAGCGATGTAAAAATGAACAATCTCAGTTACTGCACCGGGCGACATATAGGCCTCAAATATCTTTTCTACCTTACTCACCCTAAACCCGGATTCCTCTTCAGCTTCCTTAATGACACAGGTCTGAGGATCATCACCATCTAACAAACCGGCACAAGCTTCAACCATCATTCCAGACATATTACCATTGAGATAAGTGGGCATTCTGAATTGTGAAATAAGAATTACGGTTTGCTTTTTCTTGCTATACAAGAGAACTGTTGCTCCATTTCCCCTGTCATAAGCTTCTCTAGCTTGCTCCACCCATTCTCCATCAGGCATTTTATAATCAAATACAATCTTATTCAGGGTATACCAATTATCAGAAAGAAGTACCTTCTTAATATTCCTTATTTTCGAATTCATGAGCAGATCAGCGAATGAGTTTTTTATATTTAATTCTTTTAGGAATCATATCACCACCTAATCGTTTCTTTTTATTCTCTTCATATTCAGAAAAACTTCCTTCGAAATAGTAAACTTCAGAATCTCCTTCAAAGGCCATGATATGTGTACATACCCTGTCAAGGAACCATCGATCATGCGAGATGATAACCGCACAACCTGCAAAATTTTCCAGTCCTTCCTCTAAAGCTCTTAATGTATTAACATCTAGATCATTAGTTGGCTCATCTAAAAGTAATACATTACCTTCTTCTCTCAAAGTCATCGCTAAGTGCAACCTGTTTCTTTCACCTCCTGAAAGCGCTGAAACCTTTTTGTTTTGTTCTGATCCACTGTAGTTAAAACGTCCGAGATAAGCTCTGGAATTTACCATTTTACCTCCCATCATCATCATCTCCTGTTCATCAGAAAAGTTTTGCCAAATCGATTTATCAGGATCGATATTCGAATGACTTTGATCCACATAAGCTACTTTAGCCGTATCACCCACCTTAAATTCACCCTTATCTGATTTTTCCTCTCCCATGATCATTTTAAAGATGGTGGTCTTACCAGCACCGTTCGGACCTATGATACCTACAATACCATTAGGCGGTAACTTAAAATTGAGGTCATCATACAATAATTTGTCACCAAAAGCCTTGGAAACCCCTACAGCATCAATAACATTATTCCCCAAACGAGGCCCGTTAGGAATATATATTTCAAGTTTCTCTTCTTTCTGACTCTGGTCCTGACTCATCAGTTTGTCATAACTCGACAATCTCGCCTTCGATTTGGCATGTCTGCCTTTCGGCGCCATTCTCACCCATTCCAGCTCACGCTGTAATGTCTTTTGTCTTTTCGAAGCAGTTTTCTCTTCTTTCGCCATACGATCAGACTTTTGCTCCAGCCATGAGGAGTAATTGCCCTTCCAGGGAATGCCCTCGCCCCTGTCAAGCTCCAGAATCCAACCTGCTACATTGTCAAGAAAATAGCGATCGTGGGTTACAGCGATGACGGTTCCTTGATATTGAGCAAGGTGATGTTCAAGCCAGTGCACAGATTCTGCATCCAGGTGGTTGGTAGGTTCATCAAGTAGCAACACATCCGGTTGTTGTAACAATAGTCTGCACAAGGCCACCCTGCGTCGCTCCCCTCCAGATAAATTCTTAATAGGAACATCGCCATCAGGGGTTCTTAAGGCGTCCATTGCGATTTCCAGTTTGGTATCAAGCTCCCAGGCATTTTGCGCATCAATTTTATCTTGCAAACCAGCCTGTTGAGCCATTAATTTTTCCATTTTATCAGCGTCCGAATAAACTTCCTCAAGACCAAACATATCATTGATCTTATTGTATTCATCCAATATTGCAACGGTTTCTGCTACGCCTTCTTTTACAATATCCATAACAGTTTTACTCTCATCCAAAATAGGTTCCTGAGCAAGATAACCAACTGTATAATTAGGAGCAAACACTACATCTCCCTGATAATTTTTATCCAAGCCTGCAATTATTTTTAACAAGGTCGATTTTCCTGATCCATTTAATCCCAGTATACCAATCTTAGCCCCGTAGAAAAAACTTAAATATATATTTTTCAGGACCTGCTTATTTGTTCCCTTATAGGTTTTACTCAATCCCGACATTGAGAATATCACTTTCTTATCATCTGACATACTATCTTCTATTTAATTTTACTTTTTGGATTACAAATATAACAATCACTTTTGTTAATTCTCTTCTGGAATTGCTCTTTAAATGAAACTATCTCAAACCAATTTTTAAATTCAAATCAACCAGATTTTATTAGATAAATTGTTTAGAAAAAAAACTTACAGAAGCCTAAACATCCTATCGAAATCATAATTTGATCCAATTTAATATACAAATATATACTTAAATTGAATACACATAATCATCTCAAAATAAATTACTTGTATGATTATTTTTTAAATGATTACTTTTATTTTATTTTCTGAACAGCCATAAAAATACGGAAGAAATCAATGGTAACCATGGTCATGTTTAAAAATTACAGCATCATATGTGAGCATTTAGGTACGAAGCTTAAAGTCGTATAAACTTACCTTGTTTTATTCTGTGTACACCAAACAGCAATTTAATAATGATCTTTTTATACCTATATTTAGCAGACGTTTAAGGGTGTGTGAATCCTATAAATCAATATTCTAAAGTCTAACCCAAAATCATACTTGTAACGCCATGTTTATGACAACCCGAATTCTGATTTTATTACTTCTGATAATCAACACCTCAAATCAACTTATCGCCCAACAAAAGCAACATGACTTATCTATCGAGCTAACTGTAGACAGTTCTCTCAAAGAATCTTTCCAAACAGAGGGAAGAATTTTTGTTTTTTTAAGTCAAAATCCAGATTTGGAACCCAGAAATCAAATTTGGCCGAATCCATATAGCAGGACCCATATCTTTGCTAAAAATATTGATCAATTCAAACCGGGAAACTCATTGAAGCTGAATAAGGTAGATACATGGGTTAAAACTAGCGATTGGAGCCTGAATGAAATTCCTGAAGGTACTTATTACGTACAATTGCTCTGGGACCAGGATAAAAATGAAAGTAGAACAAATGCTCCAGGAAATCTTTATACCAAAAAGGAGAAGGTCGTTTTGGATAAAGCAAAGAATATCAAATTTATACTTGACCAAAAAATTGCTCCACGATCACTAAAAAACCATGAGCTTTCGAAATTAATCGATCTTAAGAGCGACACTTTATCAAAATGGTGGAATAAACCCATGCATGTAAAGGCCTCTGTTTTGCTCCCTCATAATTATGACAAAAACAAGACATATCCGATCAGATACAATGTAGCGGGATACGGGGGCCGATATACACGTATAAATCGCCTGATTTCAAATAAAACCTTTATGGATTGGTGGGATTCAGATGAATCGCCCCAAATCATCAGTGTATTTCTTGACGGGGAAGGTCCCTTTGGAGATTCTTATCAGATGGATTCTGACAACAGCGGACCCTACGGCTATTCACTTATTCATGAGTTAATTCCATTTGTTGAAAAATCATATCGGGGAACAGATTCCATGACCACAAGGTTTGTGGATGGTTGTTCAACCGGAGGATGGGTTTCATTAGGACTGCAATTGTATTACCCCGATGTATTCAATGGTGTATATTCTTATAGTCCTGATGCTATTGACTTTGAAAATTACCAATTGGTCAACATCTATAAAGAAACAAACGTCTACACCAATGAATTTGGATATCTAAGACCTATCATGAGAGATGTGAATGGAGAACCATTGCTTTCCATAAAAGACTTTATAGGCTATGAAAATGTTTTTGGATCGTCGAATACTTATTTGAATTCAGGAGGGCAATTTAGCGCCCATACTGCCTTATACAGCCCAAAAGGCATCAATGGATTACCACAACCTATGTTCGATCCCGAAACTGGCACAATTGATTCATTGGTCGCCAAATCCTGGGAAAAATATGATTTCAAAAAATATGCAGAGAAGAACTGGGCTGAGCTTGGACCTAAATTACAAGGTAAAATATATATCTGGATGGGTGATATGGATGATTTTTACCTGAATACAGGAACAAGAGGGTTTGATGACTTCATAAGTGCGTCCAGCGAACCCAAATCTGATGCTGTAATTGAGTTTAGCCCAATGGAGGGTCATTGTTGGCAGTATTCGCATAAAAAGGTCCTGCTTAAAATACAGAAAAAGATTAATAGTTTACGACCATAAACCAGCATGGAATATTAAAAAAAAACCCGCCATAAAGCGGGTTTTTTTTTAATATTCCAATTTCTTCATATAATTGATCTTCCTTTTCCAAGTCTCCAAAGATTTTTTATACTCCTCAATATTATTATACACATTTTTAATAAGAGGATTATCTTGACTGGCATTTGAAATAAAACTTATATTGTTTTCCAATTGCTTGATTTCCTTTGTTGTTTCATCAATCTTTCTTCTTATAAACAATTGTTCACTATCAAGTTTTCTCGCATTTCTTTGATCAACCATCGTGTCTACTGAGCTTTTAAATCTCAAAAAAGCGACTTCATCTTTACCAATATCCAATTTTTTATAAGCAGTATCAAGTAATTTATGGAATTTAGCATCAAGATGTTTCACTTTATGAGGCAGAACGCCAAGAGCCCTCCAATCATCCAAGCCTTTTTGAACAAAGTCAAGTGAAAGCTCTTTTCCGATCTCGATCTGTTCCTTTAAGGACTCCATAAACTCCTTCTTCTCTTCAATGATCGCTGACTGGTCATTATCCATACATTTTTCTTCTCATGCAACCTGTCGAAATAAGAATTACAAGCATCTTTAAATCGTTTCCATATCTTATCTGAATCCTGTCTTGGTACGTGACCAATCTTTTTCCACTCAGCCTGAATTTTTTTGAAAACCTCAGTAGCAATATCCCATTCGTCACTGTCCTTTAATGATTCTGCTTGCTCAACAAGAGTAATTTTCTTCTTCAGATTTTCTACTTGGTCTTTTTTTATTCCCTTGTAGAAATTGTTCTTTTTAGAATTAAATTCACGCGTGGCTTCTCTAAAAAGTTGCCAGATTTCTTCATTTTTCGATTTGGGCACCTTTCCAATAGCAAAGAATTCATCTCTCAGTGCCTCAAGTTCTTTAATACTAGCTTGCCAGTCTTTGTGGTTTTTGTTCTTATCATGATCAATGGCTTTGATTTTATCAATAAGTACCAGTTTCAAATCAACATTCGCTTTGAATTTTTCATCTAGCTGGTCTTGGAAAGCATGTCTTTTTTTATGGAGCTTCTTCGTTGCTTCACTAAACTTATGCCAAACTTCTTCTCTGAACTCGCGTGCAACCGGCCCGATATCTTCTTTCCACATTCTGTGAAGAACCTGTAATTCTTTGAAGGCGTGATTTACATCTTCCTCCTCGGCCAAAGCTTCAGCCTTTTTTATCAGTTTTGATTTTTCCTCAAAGTTATGTTTAAAATCAAGATCTCTAAAATCATTATTTAAATGCAGGAGGTCGTAAAATCTTTCAACATGATGGTGATAGGTTCTCCATACATCGTTGTATTTTCCATGAGGAATTTGCCCCACTTCTCTCCAACGATCCTGAAGGTTCTTGAAGTCTTTGTACATAGTGGAGGATTGTGCATTATCGATCAAACTTTTAAGTTCATCGATAAGCAATAATTTTAATTCCAGATTCTCCTTCTGAGCTCTTTCCAGACTCTTATAATATTGCTGACGTTTTCTCTTGTATTCATTCAGTAGTTCATCAAATTGGTGTTTAACCGGCTCCGAATAAAAGAATTCAGTCACCTCTCCCCCTGCTTTAACAAAGGCTTCTTTTTGTTCTTCAATGAGAGATTTGAATTTTTTCTGAAAACCTATTTTCAAGCTTTCAAGCTGATTCCTAACATCTTTGATGTCAAACTCATTCAAAAGTTTTTTCATCATTTGTACAATTCCATCCAGCGATAAAACTGACAAATCAAATTCAGGTATTTTGTTGGCTATTGATTTTGAAGGGGTTATTTCCTTTGATTCTTCTACTTTTTCTGTGTTTTCCTCAACTGCTACAGTCTCCTGTACGACAGGATTCTTCTCCTTCTCAGATTCCTTATCAACACCTGGCTCTACTAGTGCAGAATCCTCCTTTTTGTCAGGTTCATCCTCTACACCAGACTCTACTACTTTAACATCCTCCTTCTTTGCAGGTTCTTCTTCAACGTTTGATTCTGCAGGGATTTCGTCACTGAGCTCTTCAACAACATCTTTCTTCAGACTTTCAGCATCCTTTTTGTCAGGTTCATCCTCAATACTGTTTGATTTTTCAATTTCATCGACCCTTGTTTCCAATACAGCATCTTCCTTCTCATTATCATTGGCAATAATTTTCTTTTCCTCTGATTTTAAAGGAGTTTCTTCATTTTTATTGCTCACATCACCTGAGGCGGTTTCTGATGATAACTTATCATTATTTACGTCTAACATTGTTTCATGTTTAAGGTTCCTAAAATATGCTTTAAAAAGTTTTGAAAGATACTAATAGCCCAGCAAAGCGCAAAACTATGTTAAAAATAAGATGTGTTAATTTTAATAGGTTGCGTCATTGCACCAGAACTAAGATTTCCAGATCGCCCATGATTTGTCGGCCTGATAAGCCAACATAGAACTGCCATTTGAAAAAATGGCTCCTGCGTTTTCTCCCATTTTAAGAAATGTCGTTTTTTCAGGATTATAGATCAAGTCATACAATAAATGCTTGCTTGTGATAAACTCATATGGTAGGTCAGGCCTCGCTTCAATATCAGGAAAAGTTCCCAAAGGACTGCAATTAATGATCATTTCATGTTCCTGTATAACCCCACGATCTATATCGTTATAACCTATCATATTCGCCGACTTTTTGTTTCGTGAAACAAACAAAAAAGAAATTCCCAATTTACTCAGTACATGAGCAACAGCCTTAGAAGCCCCTCCGGTTCCTAAAATTAAGGCGCCCTTCTCATTACCTCTCCAGCAAGATCTCAATGAGGTTTCAAAGCCATAAGCATCAGTATTAAACCCTTTCAGTCTTTTATTATCTAATATCTTTATCGTATTGACCGCCCCAATACTTTGTGCTTCGTCATCAATCTCATCGAGAAAAGGGATGATACTCTCTTTATAAGGAATGGTTACATTAAGCCCCCCCAACATGTCGAGATCTTTCAGTACATCTTTTTTAAAATCTTCAATCACCTGCAAATCGTAATTTACATATTCATAGTTTGTCAAACCAAGGGTATTGAATTTTTCAGTAAAATATTTTTTCGAAAATGAATAGGATATATTCTTACCCAATAAACCAAATCGTTTCTCTATTTTTGACATCTTATATGCTCTAAACCATCCCAGTGCATCAATAACTGATCACATCTGGGGATATGTTAATTTCTTATCATCAAATTTTCTCCTGTCGATAATGCTCAATGGCCGACCTCACACTCCCATGTTTCAATAACAAGGTCTTAGCCAGAGTTTCATCAATTTGTAACTCATTAGCCACCATTATTGTTCCTCTTTGAACAAGTTTCTCATTGGTCAATTGCATATCAACCATTTTATTTCCTTTAACTCTGCCTAACTTCACCATTACTGAAGTCGATATCATGTTTAATACCAGTTTTTGAGCTGTACCTGATTTCATTCTGGTACTTCCGGTAACAAATTCAGATCCTACAACAGCCTCAACCGGATAACTCGCCTCAACCGCAACCTGCGAGCCCTTATTACAGGTTACACATCCTGTAAGAACCCCGTTTTTATTGGCCTCACGTAAGCCCCCAATTACATAGGGGGTTCTTCCAGATGCAGCAATTCCAATTAGCACATCTGTTGAATTAATGTCATAGACTTTAAGGTCTTTCCAGGCCTGTTCAAGGTCATCCTCAGCATTTTCAACAGCCTTTCTTAAAGCTCCGTCGCCACCCGCAATAAGTCCAATAACCCAATGATCTGGAACACCATAGGTTGGAGGGCATTCAGAGGCATCCAACACGCCCAGTCTTCCGCTGGTTCCGGCCCCAATATAGAAAAGTCTGCCTCCCTTTTTAAAACGTTTTACAATTTCCACGACTAAAGGTTCAATTTGCCGAATCGATCGCTCCACGGCAATTGCCACCTTTTTATCTTCATTGTTCATATTGACAAGTAAATCATTGATGCTCATATCTTCCAGGTTGTCATAATAAGAAGACTGTTCTGTTGTGGATCCGGATGTCATAGTTCTTTTTTTTGTTTAATTATAAGTAATCCTATTATCGTAAATAATCCGTTTACCGCAATACTGATAAATCCGAAATCAAAATTAAAACTTTTTTCAAGGTAAACGCTAAGCAGATAAGTAAATACAGGAGATGCAATACAGATCAGTGGTACCCATTTATCCTTTACCGCCATAGATGAAAACATACCAAACAAAAACAATCCTAGCAGTGGGCCATAAGTATAGCCCGCAACTTTGAATATGATCGAAATAATATCTCCTCTACTCCCGGAAAAAAGCATGATAATAATGAAAACTACCACTGAAAATCCAAAAAGAACCTGGTTTTTTAATCTTTTCTTTTCCTTGCCGGATTTTTCGGAAATATCGAGAAAATCATAGGTAAATGAGGTCGTTAAAGCCGTTAATGCCGAATCGACGCTCGAAAATGATGCCGCAATGATTCCCAGTAAAAAACTCACTCCCGCAACAAGACCTAGATGATTTATGGCCAGATTAGGAAACAAAGTGTCTGTGTCGAGAAATTGACCTTGCTCACCTGTTGGAAGCGACACCTCTATACTCTCTGCATATATGTATAACAATACGCCCAGTCCTAAAAACAAAAATTGGGTCAAGGCAAGAATCAAACTAAATGTAAGCGTATTTTTCTGAGCATCCCATCTATTCTTACAGGTGAGTGTCTTTTGCATCATATTTTGATCAAGACCCATCATCGCAATGGCAATTAAGATACCCGCTACGAATTGTTTAAAAAAATTATTTCCCGATTTATGCTCCCAGTTAAAAACAGTAAAATATTTATGCTCAACTACTTTAGAAATCGACTCGCTCATCGTTAAGTCCATGGTTGTGGTAATCGAATAAATGGTTACCACTGCAGCCAGTATCAAAAAGAAAGTCTGCATGGCATCAGTCCAAACTATGGTCTTGATTCCAGACTTATTCGTATAGAGCCAAACCAGCATTAAGATGATCACTACCGTCAAAAAAAATGGAATCTGTAATTTATCAAAAAAAGCAAATTGCAAAATCTTCGCTGCTAACAATAATCGCAGAGAAGCTCCAAAAGATTGAGAAACCAGGAAAAACAAAGATCCCGTTTTATAGGTACTATTACCAAATCTTTCCTTTAAATAGCCATAGATAGAGACCAGCTTTAAGCGATAATAAAGAGGGATCAGTACAAAGGTTATAAAAAGATACCCTACTACGTTTCCTAAAATAAATTGAAAAAAATAAAAGCTGTTATTACCCACCATCCCGGGTACCGAAACAAAGGTAACACCCGACAGGGCCGCTCCTACCATACCAAATGCAACAAGGAACCATGGAGATTGACGGTCGCCTGTAAAAAAGGATTCATCGCTTCTGTTTCTTGAAGTGAGATATGAAATGACCATAATAAGGCCAAAGTAAATAGCGATGATACTAAATATTAAAAAAGTGCTCAATTTGAATGGATATGTTATGCCTCAAAAATAGGTTCCCCTTTTGTTATATAAAAATTAAAAAGCTATTATTTCAATGCATATAGCAAGGAGTAGTTTCTCAGGCTACTCCTTTTTGCTATACTTACTCAAACAAAAGATTGAAATTTGTGTAGATTTCAATAGGGAATGCTAAAGGCGTTCCTTTTTTTTAACTCCAGGATTTGACCTTATGACCTTTAAAGGCGTAAAGAAATATAATGAAATAGGCAGGAAGTAATATCCAATAACCTTGATTAGCCGAATGCGAAGTAGCAAGTACTTCTTCCATTCCATCCGCCAGATAAATTTCCTTTAAATAATCAACCAGTTTACCGTAAAGAGGCGTCAGAATGGCACCACCAGAAATGGCCATGATCAGGAAAGCCGCTCCAGTTTTAGTAAACTTTCCGAGACCGTTAAGTGCCAAAGGCCATATGGCCGGCCACACAAGGGCGTTTGCGACACCCAAGGATGCCACCAGTAAAACGGAAGTAAAACCGGAGGTGTTAACGATAATCAAACTAAGTATAATTCCCAGTATTCCGCTTATTTTCAAAGCCGTTGTTTGTTTCAAATATTTAGGGATTAGGATTACCCCTAGGGAATAGGTTCCAACCATTGCAAACAAGGTAAATGTTGTAAACCATTTCGCCTGAGAAACCGGTAGTCCGAGTGATAAGCCATAAGCAATGATAGAATCTCCAGCGATCACTTCAACACCTACATACATAAATAAGGCCATAACACCCAAAATCAACTGAGGAAACTGAAAAATACTGGTTTTTGCGGTTTTCCCATCATCTTCTTCTTTTATAGGAGCTGCTTCAACATGTGGTAAGGGCGCCTTGAGAATCATAAATCCAAGCACCATCAATACGACCGCCATAACAAGATATGGTACAAATACACTGTCGGCCATGGTATCCAATAACTGATTTTTTTCCTCTGCGCCAACCGTTTTCAGCTTTTCGTTGACCTCATCTATACCAGAAAGCAATAAGGCTCCAAATATCAAAGAACCAAGTGCACCTGCTACCTTATTGGCAATACCCATGATGGAAATTCTTTTGGCCGCACTTTCAATGGGCCCAAGGATCGTTACATAAGGGTTTGCAGCAGTTTGTAAAAGGGTCATCCCGGCTCCCTGAATAAAGATACCAAGTAAAAACAACCAATAAGTTCTAGCATTCGCTGCAGGAATGAATACAAGGGCTCCTATCGCCATAATGAATAAACCGACAGACATTCCTCTTCTATACCCAATTTTAGTCAGAATTGCTGAGGCAGGCAGGGCCATTACAACAAAGGAAATATATGAGGCCGAAGCCACCAAATATGATTGGGCAGCGGTTAGTTCATTGATGGTTTTCATAAAGGGAATAAGTGCTCCATTGATCCATGTTACAAAGCCAAAAATAAAAAATAAGGCTGCAATGATCATTAAGGGCACAAACGAAGATGATTTAGACATATCCTGGGTTTTAGTGTATACTGTTAATTATTTTGATCGGTTGGGGAAAGAAAAGATCTGAGATAAAAATAAGATTTATTACCTATAGATGACTTATTTTTCTACAAAAAACAAAAATCCTTAGATAGATAACAATATTCAGGGAGGGTAAGATGAGGTTCCACATATTTCAGAAACACCTATTCCAGGTTCGAGGAGTTCACTTTTTCTTCCTTTAGTTCTTGTTTGATCAGTTTTTTAGCAGCACGAACACTATCTCTTTGACCCTTGGTCATTTCCTTTTCTTCGGCCGTTTTCTTTAAACCAAGTTTTTCTGCAAATTCTTCCCCGTTGTTGAAATCGAAACGATATGAAATCCCAACACCCTGTGTATATCCTTCCCCTTCAACGACGTCAAACTGTATCTCATTTTGCCTGTTATAAACCTTTGCCTGAAATGTTTCTGCCCTGTTCAATGGTATTTTTACTTCGACTTCTCCTATGACATTCGAATTGGTATTGGAACCCACAGGGACACCAACCTTACCGCTTACCATAACTCTATCAGCGATTCTACCCGACACTTCCAAACCGAGTTGATCATCGGTGGTAACATCTTGTACAGTATTATCGGTACCTATATCATACGTTACACCCACCTCGAAATTTTCATTATCACTTTCCAACATATTTGTAAGAAGTTGTGAAGCCTTTTGGGCCAGAGTACCGGTGATAGCGGCATTCCCGTCAAAATTTGTTTTATTATTGTCTGTTCTGGCGAATGAACCTGTGGCCAAAAGAGAAAAGAATTGTGTTAGTTTATCATCCTCATTTCTCAACTTGAAATCTAGTTCACTGGCCACCACTGAGCTCGCATTGGGAATTTTAACATCAAAATTCAGGTTTGGAGCAGAAAGATTTCCAGTAATCATGGTGTAAAGTTCAACATCTATTTTTCTGGAACTGGCAATTTCATCAAGCAGAACAGAAGGATTTGCTCTTGTATAATTAATCGCAGTGATATCTACCTGAGCATTATAAGGGTTCCCATCCCATATAAGCGTACCTCCTTTTTGTACTTCAAAATTCTTATTGATAATGTTCCTAAATTGATATTCACCATTATCCACGGTGAGGTTTCCATACATTTCGAATTTCCCGTTAGTATCAATATTTAAGGCAAGATCACCATCTGCTGACCCTCTTAAAATACTGCCGGTGGCCTTATCTAAAACAATTTGTGCCACGGCTTGCTTGGTCACTCTAAGATTGAAATTTAAGGTGAGTCCCTTTAATTTTTCAAAAACAATATCCTCCTTTCTTTCCTCTCCTTCCACCACTTCGATATTCTCAAAATGTATAAGTTTAGAACTATTTACTGTACTCACATTACCCAAAGGAACTATAAATTCGGTTCCAGCATTTGTTGTACCATTTACGTTGATTTCAAGGTCATCGGTATAACCCTTTAATGTGGTGCTTCCACGAAGAAAACCCGTACCGTAATACAAGGCTCCATCTTTATCTTTTGTATTAAGAACCAACAAGTTATTCGTTGTTAAAGCCAGATCGAGCTTCCAATTCTTAAAACCCGTATGCGTAATGGTTCCATCGATAATTCCTCTTGTTTTTTCGGCGCGATCAACGACTTTAAAAGACTGAAAATCAAAGGTCTGTTCATGTAGCTTTACTACCGCTTTCCCTTCAAAATCATAATTTACATTCAAATAAGGTAGCTCCATTCCAGATTCAATAAGCGTGATTTCACCACCTATATCAGGATTGGACAAATTACCGGTTAACATGACTTCTCCGCTTGCGTATCCCCTGATTTTTGATAAGACATTTTTCCCCAAGGGGCTAAAAGCGTTGATCCTGAATTTTTCCAAATTAACCGATGCCAAGATGGTTGGTTCTTCATCGCTTAGATCAATGGCTCCCTGAGCCTGGAAAGTCTTAAGATCACTATTTTCCAAGGCCAAATCAAAGGTGTAGTTTCGTATATTTTGATCGGAAGCTGCTTTAAAATTAAGATCCCCATAATAGTCATTATTAATGCTAAAATAGTTGATGGTCAAATCAGCTATTGGTAAAGTTTTATTATTAATAGTTCTTAGATTGATCGAACCATTGACTTTACCATCAATTTTCACGCTGTCAATGGAAGGAGTAATATCTTCCAGATTTACGTTGCTGAGTCGAAGATCTATATTCTTTTGCTGATCTGCAGTGATCAATCCGGCTAAATGAACCTCCTGATTCCCGGTAATCATGTTAAAATCATCTATGGCATATGCCTTAATATCTTTGTCATACACCACCTTATTTTGATCATTATTCTCCGGATTTATGTGCCAGGTATTATCCTTAAATGTCAATTCTGAATGCTTCATCCCAAAAACGGATTGATTTTTTTCATTGAAGGTATGATAAAAACTAAAAGCATACTTTTCTTCCCTTTCCCTTCCTCCTATCATTTCAGCTCTCATAAATAAGGTGTCTTTCAGCATAACATTTACCAGATTAATCTGAGAAAGATTATAATATTTTGAATCTATTTCGTCTATGCTTAAAAGTGTATTATACAACGGGTTTTTGTTGTCAACTTGTAAATTGATCCCATCGACTGTATACTCAAACGCCTCTATTTTTGGTGACTTTACCGTAAGGTTGAATATATCTTCATCAGAATCTAAGTTTCCCTTGATAAAGGAATTAGGGTCTAACTGCAAATCCGGAAAAAAAACGTCAACAATCTTGCTGTGAATATTAAAACGGAAATCCAGGAATTGTCCTGGAGTTACCAGTTCTTTCTCGTAATTCATAAACAAACTCCCCAAAGAATTCATTCCTAGCTTTTTCAATTGTCTGAACTTGAAATTCCCCCTTACAAAACCATTAACTATATCTGTTGAATTCACTTTTACTTCCCTAATGGTATCTCTATTCTCTGAAGTGATGGTGAAATCCTTAAAATAGTAATCATCATTCTGATTGGAATAAGAAGCATCCTTAAAACTCAATACGCCTTCTATATTATCAAGACTACTCCCGGTTAGATCCATCTCAACAATACCCTTAAGTATTGATTTTTCATCTCTGGTGAATAAGTTTAGCTTTAAAAAATCGGCGTGTGCCACATCTGCTTTAAAATTGAACTTTTTTATTTCAGAAAGTTCCGCCAGGCCTCTGAATTCCAATTTAATATTAGGATCATTCACACTCAAAAAACCATCAAATTCTTTGTCGCGAAGCACCCCGTTGATATCGATGTTAGAATAGGTATAACCCTTGTATTGATGTTTTGAAATATGGCCCTTCACACCGATGCTAATCTTATCAATGGAAAACCCTTGTCCTTCAACTTCCCCCACCATTGAAAAATCACCAATCAAACTATCTCTAACGAATTCGCCAAGTTTGAAATCAACCAGTTCGATCTTACCCGTATAAGAGGCCAGATCTCCCTTATCAATATCTTTCAGATTCAAATCCACATCAGACATACCCATTTGTGCTATAGTTCTCAGTTGAATATCAATTGAAGAACGCGTAATAGCAACCTTACCCCTACTCGAAAAATAGCCAATCTTTTCAAGGGCCTTCGGGATCTTGGCGCCCAACAAATCGGGAAGTAAATTGATTAAATGATCATAATTTGAGCTGATCTCTTTAATATCTCCTGTTAGTTTGAAGCGATCAGGATACAGTATATTTTGTAAGTGCACATCTCCCCTAAGTGTAGAAAGCCGGTCTGACTCCAAGGCTATATCTTTTATCATAAAGTCATTTATGGTACCTTTTGCCTTTGCAGAAAAATGAATTATATCGTGTTTCCCGAATTGACCATAAAATTTTTTCAGGTCAGAAAGCACAACGTCCCCTTGCTTAAAATCGGCTTCGATCTGTACTTTATTTGTAAAATCAGAAAGATCTCCTTCGTTATAGCTAAAAACTATATCCGCCAGTAATTCGGATCCCTTGGTCGTCAGCCTTGTTTCTAGAAATTCCATTCTGTTATCAGAATAGCTAAAATTTGTGCTGAAACTTGTTATAACCACATCGTGATTTTCGACCACTTTTAAGTCTCTTATTTTGGCACTTACATTTGAACCCCTAACGTTAAATTCATCAAAATCGCCCTGAATATGTTTATAATAAACAATGGCTTCCTTCTTTTTATTTTCATTGAACAATATAAAATCTATCTTGTTGACCCTTATCGATGAAGAAGACATTTTAAAAGTCTTGGAGCTTTCAATAGTATCATTCTTGAATTTATTCACAAAAACAGAAAGGCTATTCAGATCTTCATCTTTATAAGTCTTAAGTATAAATACACCGTCTTCAAGATATATGTCTCCAAAATCAAGTTCACCACCAAATAAATGACGGTAATTCAATATAGAAGTGGACAGCTCGTTAACAGCAATAAGCGTATCTGAATGATGATCTTTAATCAGCACATTCTTTAAAGCCACATTGCGAATGGATGAAAGGTCCAGCTTTTCTATATGAATGCTGGTGCCATAGGTGGTGTTGATTCTATTGGTCACCAATTTAGCAAGACCTGTTTGAACCCTGGAAAAGGAGAGTATAACACTCAACAATACCAGTATAAAACTGCCAATCAAAAAAACACGAATTGCTATTCTTTTAAAACGCCTGATAACTATTTATTTCTAAATTTACATTTTTAAAAGTACAATTTTTGTGCCTAAATTTTTCCAATGAAAAAAAAAACTATTCACATACTTTCAATCGAGTCATCCTGCGATGATACAGGAGCTGCTGTGCTTGAAAACAGAAGGGTTCTTTCTAATGTTATTGCCGGTCAAAATATTCATGCGGCCTATGGTGGAGTGGTACCTGAGCTTGCTTCCAGAGCTCATCAGCAGAATATAGTACCTGTTGTGGATCAAGCACTAAAAGGAGCCGGAATTAAAAAAGAACAATTGCAGGCAATCGCCTTTACCCAAGGGCCCGGTTTAATGGGATCTTTACTGGTTGGTACTTCATTTGCAAAATCACTATCAATCGCATTGAATATACCTTTGATTCCAGTAAATCATATGCAGGCACATGTACTGGCTCATTATATAGACGAAAAGACTCAGAGCCAACCCCCTTTTCCATTTCTGTGTATGACGATCAGCGGCGGACATACTCAAATTCTAAAAGTAAGCGCCTATAACACGTTTGAAATTCTGGGCGAAACTATCGATGACGCCGTGGGAGAGGCCTTTGATAAAACGGCTAAATTATTGGGACTGCCCTATCCCGGAGGCCCTTTGATTGACAAATACGCAAAAATGGGGAACCCTTTGGCCTATACTTTTTCAGAACCCAAAACGCCCAAGCCTTTAGATTTTAGCTTTAGTGGTTTTAAAACTTCAATTCTGTATTTTTTACAAAGGGAACAAAAGAAAGATCCAGCCTTTATCAAAAATAATCTCAACGATATATGTGCTTCGGTTCAACACAACATTGTGAACATATTAATGAACAAATTGAAGAAGGCAGCAGCAATATCCGGGATCAAACACATTGCTATCGCAGGTGGTGTTTCGGCCAATTCAGAAATCAGATCGACCTTAAAAAGCATGGAATCCGAATTGGGATGGGTTACTTACATCCCTAAATTTGAATATACCACCGATAATGCCGCCATGATCGGAATCGTAGGATACTTCAAATATTTAGACAAGGATTTTGGAGAAGAAAATATCGTGGCCACTTCAAGATTGGATATCAATTCTTAATGATGCAATGATGTAATGATTCAATGATGTAATGATTCAATGATGTAATGATGTAATGATGTAATGATGCAATGATGCAATGATGTAATTTCTCGTTGTTTATTCTTTTGATCACAAAAAAATCCGAAACTAACAGCTTCGGATTTCAATTTATTTCTTAAATATCCCTTAGATAAATGAAGCCGCGATTTTTTTATAGACTCCATTTGTAAGTTTCTCTCTAATTGAAGAAAAAGCAACAATAGATTCACTTACATCATCCAGGTTATGGGCAGCTGTAGGAATCAATCTTAAAAGGATCATTCCTTTAGGGATTACCGGATATACAACTATAGAACAAAAAATACGATAATTCTCTCTCAGGTCATTCACCATGGCCATCGCCTCAGGGATATCCCCTTCCAAAAATACCGGGGTCACACAGGTATTTGTTTTCCCAATGTTGAATCCTTTTTCAACCAGACCATTTTGAAGGGCATTTACATTTTCCCATAATTTAGTTCTCAATTCGGGCATTGTCCGTATCATATCCAGTCTTTTCAATGCTCCTTTTACCATGGCCATAGGCAATGACTTAGCAAACATTTGAGACCTCATATTGTATTGCAGATACTTAATTACGTCTTTATTACCGGCAAAAAAAGCACCAAACCCAGCCATTGATTTTGCAAAGGTGGCAAAATAGACATCAATGGAATCCTGCACTCCTTGTTCTTCTCCCGCACCGGCACCTGTTTTACCAAGTGTACCAAAACCATGCGCATCGTCAACCAATAATCTAAAATTATACTTCTCTTTTAAAGCGACGATCTCCTTCAATTTACCTTGCTCTCCTCTCATTCCAAAAACACCTTCACTAATCACAAGAATACCGCCGTTGCTCTCCTCTGCTTTTCTGGAGGCCCTGATCAGATTCTTTTCAAAACTCTCCATGTCATTATGGCGATACGTGAATCTTTTTCCTTGATGCAATCTGGCGCCATCAATAATACAGGCATGAGAATCCATATCGTAAACCACCACATCATTTTTTGTAACCAAAGCATCGATTGCAGAAACCATCCCCTGATAGCCAAAATTCACAAGATAAGCAGCTTCCTTACTCACAAACTCCGCACATTCATGCTCCAACTGTTCGTGAAAAACTGTATGTCCACTCATCATTCTGGCTCCCATAGGATACGCCATCCCGTGCTCTTTTGCAGCCTCTGCATCTGCCTTTATAACTTCCGGATGATTTGCCAGTCCGAGATAATCATTAATACTCCAGGTAATCACTTCCTGACCGTTAAATCTCATTCGGTTTGAAATGTTTCCTTCTAATTTAGGAAACACATAATAACCTTCAGCTTGCTCTGCCCATTTTCCCAGTGGCCCTTTATCCTTTATTATTCTTTCAAATAAATCTTTCATGTATCTATATCATTTCAACAAAGGGATACGAAAATCCATTTTGTTTTTTATTATTTGCAAAAATAGCAAAAATTGCGATGAATCAGTTTCTATGTTTATAGTTTTTAACAAAAAAGGAAAAAGGCGGTTTGTATTTCAAACCGCCTTTTTCCTTTTTTTTTCTATTTAAACACTCTATTTAATAATCTCCATAGAGTTTGTCTCATGTTTCTTTGAATCAAAGAACCCTTGTTCTCTCATCCATTCATCACTGTAAATCTTTTCCATATATCTTGATCCGTGATCGGGTAATATCATAACAACAACGCTATCTTTATCAAAATATCCCTGTTCGGCATACTGCGTAGTTGCCTGTAATACAGCACCACTTGTATAGCCTGTAAAAAGTCCTTCCACCATTGCAAGTTCCCTTGCCTTATGAGCGGCAGCCTCATCAGTTACCTTTTCAAACACATCTATTACTTCAAAATTAGTAGCAGATGGGATAAGATTCTTTCCCAGACCCTCAATTCTGTATGGATATATCGCCTTAGTATCAAAATCAGATGTTTCGTGAAACTTCTTTAAGATCGAACCAAAGGCATCTACACCAAGTACTTTAATGTCAGGATTTTGCTCCTTTAAGTACTTTCCTACTCCAGAAATCGTACCTCCTGTACCACTTGCAACAACAATATGTGTCACTTTACCATTGGTTTGCTCCCATATTTCGGGCCCTGTAGACAGATAATGTGCCTCTGAATTCAAGTCATTAAAATATTGGTTGATGTAAACCGAATCAGCGGTTTCCTCATGAAGTCTCTTTGCTACCTGATAATAAGATCTTGGATCATCTGCACTCACATTGGCAGGACAAACATATACTTTGGCACCCATGGCCCTCAGCATGTTTATTTTACCCTTAGAAGCTTTTGAATTTACAGCAAGAATACACTCATATCCTTTAATAATACAAACTAATGCAATACTAAAACCAGTGTTTCCGGAAGTCGTTTCTATCACTTTACTCCCCCTTTTCAAAATACCCCTCTTTTCAGCTTGCTCCACAATATGTGTCGCAATTCTGTCTTTCATGGAGTGCCCAGGATTAAAGGCTTCATATTTTGCTAAGAACTGACCGTCTAACTCTTTTGTTATTTTATTCAATCGTATGAGTGGCGTATCACCGACTAAATCTAATATACTATTAGTTATGCCGTTATGTTTTTTCATAAAAATATAATACTTTGATTATAAAAACCGGGCAAATTTAAGTTTTTTTTTTAAACTACTGAGAAACTATCTATAAGATTGTCTCAGCAGTTACTCATATTACAATAGTACAAAAAAAATATCATTTATTAATTCCTTCTAAATCAAATAGAAAACAATAATCACGTGCCACTTCCTTTAAAGCATCAAATCTTCCAGAAGCTCCACCATGGCCCGTATCCATATTTGTATGCATTAGCAGCAAGTTTGTATCCGTTTTATTGACCCTCAATTTTGCTACCCATTTAGCCGGTTCAAAATATTGCACCTGTGAATCATGCAGGCCTGTGGTGACAAGCATATGAGGATAATTGTGCTTCTGAACATTATCATATGGTGAATAAGATAACATATAATCATATGACTCCTTGTTCTTGGGATTTCCCCACTCATCAAATTCTCCAGTAGTCAGAGGGATACTTTCATCGAGCATGGTTGTCACAACATCGACAAACGGAACCGCGGCAATCACACCGTTAAAAATTTCGGGACAAATATTAATCGCTGCACCTACCATCAAACCTCCTGCCGAACCGCCTTCAGCGTATAAATGAGAAGCCGATGTATATTTTTCTTTAATAAGATGTTTTGAGACGTCTATAAAATCGTAAAATGTATTCATTTTCTTAAACATCTTGCCCTCATCATACCAGCTGCGGCCCAAATATTCTCCACCTCGCACATGAGCAATAGCATATACGAATCCTCTGTCTAACAAGCTGAGCCTTACAGAGCTAAATCTGTCACTTACAATACTCCCATATGACCCATAACCATATATCAACAATGGTGTCTGCGCATTGATCTTGGTTGCTTTATTAAATACCAAAGAAATCGCGATTTGTTCACCATCTCTGGCGGTGGCCCAAATTCTTTCACTTTTATAGTTTTCCTTGTCAAAAGTACCTCCCAAAACTTCCTGTTCCTTCTTAATTTCCTTTGATTTGCTATCTACGTTAAAGTCAATAACAGAATTTGGCGTTGTGAGAGAATTATAACTATATCGTATTACGTTGGTGTCAAATTCCGGATTGTTATAAACAGAAGCCGAATAGGTTTCTTCTTCGAATGGAAGGTAATAATCAACAGTCCCATCCCATTTTTTTATCCTGATCTTATTCAGACCATTCTGTCTTTCTTCCAATACTAGAAAATCCTTAAAGATAGAAATATCTTCCAGTAGCGTATCTTCTCTATGTGGAATAACATCTGTCCAATACTCCTTTTCCGTTTGACCGATAGGAGTTTTCATCAACTTGAAATTGAGCGCTTTGTCTGCATTCGTAAGAATGTAAAAATCCTGCCCGTAATGTGCAATACTGTATTCCAAATCCCTTTCCCTCGGTTGAATAATCGTAAAGGAACCTTGAGGGTGGTCAGCATCCAAATACCTATAATCGGTTGATATTGAACTGTACGAGCCAATAATGATGAACCGATTTGATTTTGACTTATAAACAAAAGTCCAGAAAGCCTCTTCTTTCTCTTCAAAAATTAATGTATCTTCCGATGCCTCAGTCCCCAAAATATGTCTGTAAATCTTATCACTTCGCAGCGTTACAGGATCTTTACTTGCATAAAAAACGGTCTTATGATCATTGGCCCAGGCAGTACTTCCTGAGGTATTTTTTATAATTTCAGGATATAGCTCACCGGTTTTAAGATCTTTAAATCGAAGATCATACTGTCTTCTGCTGATCGTATCTATGCCAAAGGAGGCTATAGTGTTGATCATATTAACATTAAGACCCGTAAGTGCATAATAATCATGTCCTTCAGCCAGTTCATTCACGTCAAAAATAATTTCTTCCTCAGCCTCAAGATTGTCTTTCTTTCTGGTGTAAACAGGATATTGCTTCCCGGTTTCGTATTTGGTAATGTAGTAATAACCGTTTTTTTTATAAGGCACCGATTCATCATCTTCCTTAATCCTTAACTTCATTTCTTCGAAAAGGTCTTCCTGAAATTGTTTGGTATGAGCCATGACCGAATCATAATAGGCATTCTCGTTTTCCAAATAATCTATAACCTTGGGGTTCTCCCTCTGATTCAACCAATAATAATCATCTATACGAACATCTCCATGAATTTCCATTTCCTTTGGAATTCTTTCAACAACGGGAGGAACTATCTCCTTTTTCGACATATGTGTAACTTTAAATTTTTGTCATTTCTTTTTCAACGGCAACTGCAAAAGTAAGTGATAATAGTATGGAAATCACATTTAATTTATTCATATAGAACTGAACCTACGGCCAAAATCCTTAATTTTACGATTGCCAATAATGGCATTTAATTAGAATAGATAACCGGAAAAACTATAGATTATGTTTGGAGATATGGAGGGAATGATGGCTAAATTAAAGGAAGCTCAGGCCAAAATAGAAGAAACCAAAAACCGCCTGAATAGCGTAATGGTTGATGGTGATGCAGGCAATGGTGCGGTAATAGTTACTGTTACGGCAAACAGAGAAGTTAAAAATATTGCCATAGATGATGAATTGCTCGAAGATAAAGTAGCCTTAGAAGATTATTTGATTCTCGCTCTTAATAAAGCAATTCAAAAAGCGAATGACATCAATGAAGCTGAAATGGCCGCAGCTGCAAAAGGAGGACTACCCGACATTCCTGGAATGGACATGTTCAAATAGACAGGACTAATCTGCACTGGAGGAAAGTCTTTTTTCCGATTTCAATATATATGTTGCGATTAGGAACTGAGCTACAATATAGGTGATCATAATGATGACCGGGTAAAATGATCGCTCATGATGAAATTTATTCAAGGCTATAATACTGTCAGATAGAATGAACAATACGGCCCCTGAAAAAAGTCTTAAGCTAATCCCGTCTTTTTTGATCAGATAATTTAAAAGAGCGACCGTGCCAAATAGAGAAATAGCCAAGCCATAAATAAGAACTGGAACTAAAAAATCGTTTAATCCGGGTATTAAAACATTCATCAATACAGCATAAAAAACTAAAAAAGGAAGGATCGCTTTAAGCTTATAAGCAAATGAAACGCCTCTCAGTCCTTTTGAAAAAATGCTGATATACAGAATTTGAGTGATTAAGAAGGCTCCTATTCCTACCAAAAACAAATTGCTTTTGTCAAGCAGTAACACATCACCTGCAAATGAGAAGAATAAGGCAATTACATACCATTTATTAATGGATGTTGTTCTTAGCAAATAGTAGGCCGTTAAGGCTGGAATGATCAAGGGCTTGCTCAATGTCTGCCATAGGGAATCACCGAGAATAATAGCAAAAATATCAACAGCTGATACCAATACAAAAAAGAGAAGAAAGGGCTTTTCGAGGTGATTATTTTTTGACATAAATCAGAATTCAGGTAAAAGACATTTGTCTGAAAGCTTTAAAAGTAATGGATTTAAACCGGATTTTAAAGATTCTTTTATCACATTTGAACCTTCCTTATGACAATGCAAACAGGCCCCTACTCTTAACACTCTTTGCTGCTCCTCTATATTAAGCGGTCTAAAATTACTTCGGGTGGAAAGCTTTTTCGCTTTAGATGGCGTTAAAAATGGAATCCATGCATCTTCAGGTAAGTTGTCAATTGAATTTAATGCATATTCGGGTTCAAAATTCCAGGTTCCGTTATGTTCGTTTAACACATAAGTAAGACTTCCTTTTCCAAAGCCCAGTGCAGAGGGATCTGTATGGCATGAGCCACAACTTCTTACTTCCTTCGAAGTAGTATGGGGTGCAGTGGGAGCATATAAACGATCAAAACTATGCTCCTCAGCAAAACCTTCGCTATGCTGGGTACGATCTATCGATAGGATCATTCCCGGGATGGCAGGTTCAATTTTTTCGCCTTCCTCAGACATCCTTACGCCCATGGCCGGATAACCTGTGTCAAACTCATAAACATGTTCTATCCAGGTTCCCTGTATCATTTTTTTATCCAGCAAATCATATCCCTGTTGCATTTGATCGTATGTATTGTGGCATCCTATACATCTGGGCGCCCACTGCGAATGACAGGATGAGCAACTGAGCGATTCATGCGCGTAATCTCTGCTGCAAACTTCGCTTTGCTTCTTAATTAAATGCTCCTTACCATCCTTTTTGCCTATGAGATACACTTCGCCCTCTTCATTTAAAAACGTATTGACCAATGGATGGCCATCCTTTTCTGCTACTAGTATCGGTCTATCTTGATGTTGGTAATTTCTGTGCATAAAAACCAAAGAAGATTCGATATCGAGTTCCTCATATGGAACTGTCTTTGGTTCATCTTTATAATGACAATCTGAACATTTTAACTTGACAGCATCCTCTTCATGCATATAATCCGTACCATCGCCCATAACTTCATGAGAACTGTGACAATCAATGCATAAAAGGCCTTTTGAATGGTGAACGTCCGCTCCTTTATATTCATATATTCTCTTGTCTTCAAACATCTTAAAATCGTTTGATTCGGGTAATTCATCTAATAAGGTTTCATGCCAACCCATATAGTTGGTTGATATCCTACTCGAACGGCTGTGACAGCCAAAACAATGGGTATCGTTCATAAAAACATCTGTAGAAGGATGCATTTGAACCAATTCTTTTTTTCCGGAACTCAGATACTGTTCTAGCTCATTCGATGCCTGTTCCGAATAATTTAAATGACAGGCGTTGCAACCTCCTCCTCTACTCAGTTCTGAAATGGCACCAAATTCACTTTTTTCTGCACCTAAATGACAATTCGCGCATAAATTTCGCAGGTGGTCATCGGCAGGGTTATGTCCCAAATTACGAATATCAAAATGATGGTCTGGGCTATCGGTTTCCCCAAAAATATACTTATCAACTGCTACGAGGCCACTATTCGTTGTCATCAATGAATGCTGAATTTTGTCTAATTCTTGAGGATGGCACTTACCACAAGTAAATTCTGCATCATTTAAATTCCCTGGAATTAATACCATGTTCATATGAGACGTTTCTTTATGCGAAGAAGAAGCATCTCCCAAATGACAGACAACACAACCAATGTGCTTAGGATCATGAAAGGAAGAAAAACCCTTCATCTCTTTATGACATTGGATACAGGACTCTTTAGATATCTCTATTTTACTATAGGCCTCAGTAATTATTGTTTCTTCTGGCTCAATATCATAAAACTTAAGCCCTAACCACAAGCCAATAATCAGCAGAGGCACCAACCCAATCCAGATCTTAGTCAAAGTTCTGTTCTTTTCTGATCCCATGATTAGCTTTTTACGCAAAGCTAAGGATCAATACAATGGCAAAGTATGAGTAATAGCAGTTTTTAGTACAGCTTATGTGATAAGAGTCACAATTCAATATGATATATATCATCAAAACAATTGCTATTGCAGTCTAATTTTACTCAAAAATAAGATCTGTAAGATTGTTAATGCAGTAGCACAGAAAATAAAACATTTAGATCATGGATAATTCAAGAAGGTCATTTATAAAGATATCTGCACTAGGTGCCAGTGGCATAGCTTTCACCACCACTGCCATGAGTGTCATACCTTCAGATATTGCATCCAATGGAGTAATGAATAAGAAGATTGGTTCAAAATTGAGCAGATCAGCTACGTACTGTGAGGTCTGTTTTTGGAAATGTGCAGCCTGGACCTATATTGATGAAGACAAAAACATTAAAAAAATTATTGGTAATGATAATGATCCTCATTGTTACGGTCGCTTGTGCCCAAGAGGTACAGGAGGCGTAGGAATGTACAATGATGAAGACCGATTAAAAACCCCCTTAATTAGAACAACAGTAGATGGTGAACAAACTTTTAGAGAAGCTAGTTGGGAAGAAGCACTAGATTTAATAGCATCAAAATTTAATGGTATTAAAGAAAAATATGGTGCTGAATCTTTAGGGTTAATTAAACACGGTTCACCTGGAGCTCATTTAGAGCACTTATACAAAGCTATTGGATCTGATACTATTGCTGAACCTGCGTATGCTCAATGCAGAGGCCCTCGTGAAACTGGATTTGCATTGACTTTCGGATCTTGGGTAGGGTCACCTGAACCAACCGATATTAGAGATACCAAATGTTTGGTATTAATTGGCTCACACATTGGTGAAAACATGCACAATTCACAAGTACAAGAAATGTCTGATGCTATTGATAGTGGCGCAACAATAATCACTGTTGACCCACGGTTTTCAACTGCTGCTAGCAAATCAACACATTGGCTAGCTATTAAACCAGCAACCGATATTGCATTAATGCTGGCTTGGATGCATGTGTTAATTGAAGAAAACCTTTATGATAAAGAATATGTTGAAAAATACGCTTTAGGTTTTAATGAATTAAAAGAACACGTAAGTCAATACACTCCTGAGTGGGCTTATGGTATAACTACTATTGAACCTGAAGAAATAAGAAAAACTGCCAGAGCAATGGCGCATGCAGCACCTTCAGTAATTGTACATCCTGGTCGACATGTAACTTGGTACGGTGATGATACCCAACGTGCAAGAGCTATGGCTAGTTTAAATGCCTTATTAGGTTCTTGGGGACGCAGAGGTGGTTTCTATTTTAAAGAAAAAATTTCAGTTCCTAAATATCCACACCCTGCATATCCACATCCAAAATGGGGATGGCATGAAATTGGAGCAAAATACCCATTAGCACAAATGGGAATTACTACTGAAGTTGTAAAAGCTTCTATTCCAAATCCTGATAATAAATACCCTGTAAAAGCTTGGCTAGTTGCCGGAACAAACATTACAAAATCAATTCCAAACAAGAAGCTATTGTTAGAAGCAATGGATGCTTTAGAGTTTATGGTAGTAATAGATACAATGCCAATGGATGTTACTGGTTATGCTGATGTTGTTTTACCTGAATGTACTTATTTAGAACGTTACGACGGAATTAGATCCGCAACAAATAGAGAACCTTCTATTGCTGTTAGAGTACCTGCAGTACCTCCAAAATATGATTCTAAACCAACTTGGTGGATTGCCAAACAATTAGGAGAACGAATGGGCGTTGGAGAATTCTTTAATTACGATGATTTTGAAGAAGTAATTGAATGGCAACTTGAAAAAATGGGAACTTCATTAGATGAAATGAAAAAAATTGGAGTTAAAAATTACCCTCGAACTTCTGGTCCATTATTCTTAAAAGAAGATGAGAAATATGAGTTTCCAACAGCAAGCGGAAAAATTGAATTGTATTCGCAAGAGCTAAAGGATCTAGGTTTTGATCCAATGCCTGAATACACAAAACACCCAGAACCTGAGCAAGGTTTTTATCGATTAAATTACGGAAGGTCTCCTATGCACACCTTTAGTAGAACAGCAAACAACCCAAATTTAAACGATTTAAAAAGCGAAAATAACTTATGGGTAAATCCTAAAGTCGCTCGAATTATTGGTTTAAAAACCGGACAAGAAGTTTGGTTAAAAAATCAAGATGGAATTATTTCTACTTTCGGATTACTGAAAGAGTTCGTTGGGATTCTGTTTATATGGTACACGGTTTCGGTCATAAAGAGAAACAATTAAGTCGTGCTTATGGTAAAGGTATCAACGATACTGAATTAATTTCAAAAGTAGCAGTGGATCCAATTATGGGAGGAACTGGTATGAGAGGAAATTTTGTAGCTATTTTAACTGAGAATCCAAATAAAAATATTGAGATATGAGATATGCAATGGTTATAGACACATTAAAGTGTGTTGGTTGTAGCGACTGCGTAGTTGCTTGTCAAACTGAAAATGATGTGCCGATTGGGTACTGTAGAGATTGGATTACAGAGACTGTAAATGGCGCATATCCAACCATAGAATTAGAATTAAAATCTGAACGTTGCAATCATTGTGAAAATGCGCCTTGTGTGCGTTGTTGCCCTACAGGTGCAAGTCACCAATTAGACAATGGTATTGTTTTAGTTGCTGGTGACGAATGTATTGGTTGTGGTGCTTGTATAGAATCTTGCCCTTACGATGCTCGTTATCAACATCCTGATGGTTATGTTGACAAATGTACTTTTTGTCACCATCGATTAGAAAAAGGTCAGCTTCCTGCTTGTGTATCTGTTTGTCCAAC
>RCNB010000039.1_pt1 | contig 93926 bp, 70 predicted proteins | sample 2041321 | NCBI WGS metagenome assembly RCNB01 (sample SAMN09708232, study PRJNA481090) | Marine sediment metagenome, whole genome shotgun sequencing project. | reverse complement strand
TGGTACTGCCGATAGGTGGGAGAGTAGGAAGCCGCCTTACTTCGAAAAGTCCTTCACAGCAATGTGGGGGACTTTTTTTATGCGGTAGAATTAGACGACTGAACCCTCTGTTCAAAAGATTCCACGCTCTCTTTGAAGACTTTTTTCTCTGAACCTTATTCATATTCCCTAGAATCCTACCTTTTTTGCTATATTTAGCCAAGGAGGCGGAACTCCCCCGACATTATTTCAATTCTACCAACGCCAATAGCAATATGAAAATAAATCCTGAGCTTAAACCTGAAGACCTCCTTGAAAAAATCAATAAGCTATGGTCGTATTCAGGGGATAAGATTAGGAGCATGACAAGTCATTTACAAGGTACTTCCGGTTCGCCTGTGGTTACTGTGAATGGAGTATATGAACCAAGAAGTTGGACGGATTGGACGCAAGGATTTCAATACGGATCGGAATTGTTCCAATACGATGCAACTGGCGATTCTTTTTTTTTAGACTTAGCTATACAGAATATCAAAACCAAAATGACATCTCATGTAAGTCATTTCGGCGTTCATGATCATGGGTTCAATAATGTAAGTACATACGGAAACCTTCTGAGACTTTTGAATGAAGGTAAAATCCCTCGAGATCCGTGGCTCAAGGAATTCTGTGTCCTTGCTTTAAAACTTTCAGCGTCGGTACAGGCGCAACGATGGACTTCGATACCCGAAGGAGGCTATATTTATTCTTTTAATGGTCCACATTCCTTATTTGTAGATACTATCCGCACGATTCGAATTTTAAATGTTGGCCACATACTACGGCATCATTCCTCCGGCGAGAACGACATCAAAATAAACCTTCTAAAACGAGCCTATCAACACGCTTTGGCTACTGCCAAATATTCGGTTTATTATGCCGAGGGCCGTGATTCCTATGATTTATGGGGCCGTACGGCACACGAGGCTATTTTTAATACGACCGATGGAAACTTTCGTTCACCTTCCACTCAGCAGGGTTACAGCGGATTCTCGACTTGGACTCGCGGTCTTAGTTGGGCCATGTTGGGGTTTGCCGAACAACTTGAATTTCTACAGGGCCAAAACAGTTTACCTGAACTAGATGAGCTTGGAGGGAAAGCATATCTTGAGGAAGTCTTTCTCAAAGCCGCTCGTGCGACATGCGACTTCTACATTGCGCATACCGCACTAGATGGAATTCCATATTGGGATACCGGTGCCCCAGGGTTAGTCAATCTACCCAATTGGCAGAGTGAGAATTCAAATCCATTCAACGACTTTGAACCCGTGGATAGTTCCGCCGCTGCAATAGGAGCACAGGGGTTGTTACGCTTGGGCGCGTATCTCAAAAAGAAAAAATCACCGGATGCCGATACATATTGGTCAGCAGGACTTACCGTTGCCGACACCTTATTGAATGAACCTTATCTAAGTGCCGATCTCAATCATCAAGGACTACTTCTACATACTATATACCACCGTCCGAACGGTTGGGATCATATTCCTGAAAATAGCAAAATTCCGAACGGAGAAGCTTGTATGTGGGGAGATTATCACCTACGTGAACTGGCCCATTATTTAAATGAAGTAATCAAAGGAGAATCCTATTACACATTTTTTAAAGACATAACAGCTTAGTATGGCCAAATCAAAACCAAGATTTACGAGAGTTGCTCAGCTAAAGTCTGCAGAAGATTTTGTAAGTCATTTGGGTAGTATAAAGGCCGATATGCCTTTTAAGGAAAATTTGAGCGTTCAGGGTAAATCTGAATTGGGAGAACCTTTTGTGATGAAATCAGGTCAGACTATTGGCAATCGGTTTTGCATACTTCCTATGGAGGGCTGGGACGGTACTTCAGATGGCTTACCAACTGAGTTTACCAAAAGAAGATGGCGTAATTTTGCAATCAGCGGCGCCAAATTATTGTGGGGTTGTGAGGCAGTAGCCGTATGCCCCGAGGGAAGGGCAAACCCGAATCAACTTTTGATAAATCAAAAGAACCTCGACGCCTTTAAAGATTTGTACAACGGAGTAGTATCTGATCATATTGAAAAGTTTAGCTCGTCAACTGATTTGTTGGTGGGTTTGCAACTAACGCATTCCGGTCGATTTGCAGTGCCAGATGAAGACCGAAAACGTAAACCCAAAACTTTATACAAGCATTCTCTACTCGATGAAAAATTCAATTTGGCAGCGGATCACGAAGTGTTGACCGATAGGGAGATAGATAAATTAGTCGATGATTTTGTGATAGCGGCCGGACTCGCCAAAGAAGCTGGTTTTCAGTTCGTAGATGTCAAACACTGCCACGGCTATTTAGGCCATGAGTTTCTCAGCGCGACTAAAAGGGAAGGAAAATATGGAGGTTCCCTAAAAAACAGAATGCGTTTTTTGACGTCGATCGTTGAGGGTATTCGAGCGACTAGCAATATTCAAGTTGCGGTTAGGCTTAGTGCTTTTGATTTTATTCCTTTTAGAAAAGATGATTCGAATAATGGGATTCCAGAAAAAGTGAATCAATCGTATAGTGAAGCTTTTGGTGGAGACGGATCAGGTATTGGCATTGACCTTACAGAAGTCTTCGAAATGCTAAGCTATTTTGAGGAACTTGGTATCGAATTGGTCTGTATTACGGCCGGAAGTCCGTATTATGTACCTCATATTCAACGGCCTGCGATTTTTCCGCCATCCGATGGCTATCTTCCACCTGAAGACCCTTTGGTGGGTGTCGCCAGACAGATTCAGATTACATATGAAATAAAAAAGAAATTTCCGAATCTGGCTATCGTTGGGTCCGCCTATTCGTATCTTCAGGAGTGGCTTCCCCATGTAGCTGAAGCTGTAGTGGAAGAAAATGGCGCCGACTTTATTGGGTTGGGAAGAATGGTGCTAAGCTATCCCGGTATGCCAGATGATATTTTAAAAGGAAATCCCCTCGTCCGCGGAAAAATATGTAGAACCTTTTCAGACTGCACCACTGCACCTAGAATTGGAATGATCTCGGGCTGTTTTCCACTTGATGGCTTTTATAAAAATATGCCGGAAGCCAATGAACTAAAAGAATTTAAGAAAAAGGCCCGGTTATGACTAAAAACGTTTTAATTACCGGAGGATCTCGTGGAATAGGTTTTGGCATGGCCATAGAACTAGCGAAGGCAGGATGCAATCTGGCCATTAATGGGGTGCGTGAGGAAGAACAGGTAAGTCAGGTTCTCAAAGAATTACGAAGCTTTAATACAGAAATAATTTATTGTCAGGGAGATGTTTCCTCAGTTTCAGATCTCGATAACATTATCAACAAGACCTTAGATAAATTCAAAAGAATCAATGTGCTTATAAATAATGCCGGCGTTGGACCAAAGGAGCGAGTAGGCCTTTTGGAGATGAAAACGGAAAGTTACGATCGCGTTATGGGTATCAATTTAAGAGGGCCTTTTTTTCTGACCCAAAAAGTGGCGAACCATATGATTGCCAACAAGAAAGATGATTCTAACTACGAGGGGTGCATTATCAATATGTCTTCTATAAGTGCAAATACAGTTTCCATCAATCGTGGGGAATATTGCATTTCGAAGGCCGGGATGAGCATGATGACCAAACTTTTCGCCGTGAGTTTAGGGGCTTACGATATTCCGGTTTATGAGGTACAGCCCGGAATTATAGAAACAGATATGACTGCTGCCGTACGTGATAAATACCAGAAACTTGCTCAAGAGGGACTTATCATACAATCCCGCCTCGGTGTTCCCGAAGAGATAGGCAAAGCAGTTTGTGCGCTGATTGAAAATCGAATACCCTATGCTACAGGGCAGGTTCTCAAGTTAGATGGTGGCCTTTCAATTCCTAGACTATAAGCTATACAAATGAAAAAAAGACGCATGGTTTTGTTACGAATTTTAGATGGTCTGGCCATTCTTATTTTTGTGGCAACTTTTAGTCCTTTCGTGATTCCTCAAAATGAAACAGGGCCCTATTTGATGGGTGTACCTTATACCATGTGGATGGGTTTTGTTGTCAGTATTGTTTTTGTAGTATTGGCTTTTTTGGTTTCTGTCGTCAATAAAGAAGATAGCCATGCTGACTAAATTCATTATTGCCGGAGTCCTCTATTTAGCTATCCTGATTTTTTTGGTCAGGCGCACAAGGGTGAAGGAAAAAACTACCTCAAATTATTTATTGGGTGGGGGTAATATCGGTTTTGTTATTGGTTTGTTCACCACGGCCGCTACATTATTCAGTGCTTTTACGGTCGTTGGAATGCCCGATTTCTTCAGGACCCATGGCATAGGAGCATGGGTTTTTCTTGCAGTATCCGACGCGATGATGGTCTACGGCTTAATTCGTGTGGGGGAAATATTGAGAAGAAAGGCCAGAAAACTCGATTTCAAGGGAATGTCTGGGCTTATGGCCACTACCTATAATAGTAAATTGGCAGGCTATGTGGCCTTTGGTGGGGCTGTTGTTTTCTTAATTCCTTATATAGCGGTACAAATTAGTGGTATTTCAATATTTCTAAACGCGGCTTTTCCTGATGCTGTACCTGTTTGGGCGTGGAGTTTGGCTATTGTCGCAATCATGATAATCTATAGTGAAACAGGAGGATTAAGGGCCATAATGTACAATGATACACTACAAGGAATCCTTCTTTTTATTATGATTTGGATTATTGGATGGAATTGTATCGAGCACTTCGGAAGTATGGAATCGATGTTTGAAAAAGTAGAATCGGTCAATAACCAATTGTTGTCCACACCAGGGCCTAAAGGACTTTTTACCCCTCAGTTTTTCATTATTTCGGCCATTGCAATTATATGCCTTCCATTTACGCAACCTCAAATTTCCACAAGGGTGGTGATAATGAAGAGTAGTTCAGCCTTACGTAAAATGGCGATAGGACTGGGTGTAGTTGCAATATTGGTAATTCTGCCTACTATGTTTATGGGTATGTACGGAGCTGTTTTGTATCCCGAAGCGACGACCCAAGAGTTTATTGGTCATGTACTTTTGTACGATCAGGCTTCAGGTGTTGCAGCCCTCGGATTGGTGGGCTTGATTGCCGCAGCAATATCCACTTCTGATTCTCAGATATTTGCACTGGGATCAGAGTTAAGATCATTACTTTCTATAGATGACAAAAAAGCGGTATCTATAACGCGCATCTTTATCCTTGTCTTTGGATTGCTCGCACTTATCTTTTCAATAGTAAGTACGGAACACTTGGTTTTGCTGGCAAGGACTAGTTTTACTGGCACTGCTATGATGGCGCCAATGATTCTTGTAGGAATCTTAAGTTCGAAGAAACTTTCACGTTTAATGCCACTGCTAACTCTGGCTGCTTTGCTTATTTTTGTTGGAGCTAAACTCGGAATAGTCCCTTCAAAAATCGGCAGTCTTCAAATAGAAATAGTTTTGTTCTTGAGTTTAGCACTCGGAGCCCTTATCGAAGTAAACCTGCTCCGCCTATCTAAAACCGGCAAAGAATCTAATTCTTCAGATAAACTGTCTGCGTAAATGCGCCATTTGCAGCCACGTCCCAAACTTCTAGTCGGACCCATTTTCTATTCGATAGGTCGCTCGAAAACTGAAAACTTTGTGAGCCGAAGGCTTCCGTTTGATTCAAATCGAATTTCTCTCGAAAAACCTGTTCTCCATCCCCCGAAATAATTTCTATAAAATTCAAGGGGAAGGTCCAGTCGATTTGCATTTTGACTTCTACAGTATTTAATCCGTTTAATTGAACGGTTTCCCCAGAGCCTTTTCCGTTTATTGAAAAAGATGGAATTAAGATTTCCCCAGTGGTCGAAAAGAAACGACCATTCTCCAACGCATTAAAAACCGGTTGCCAACCCTCAGAAAAATCAGGTATCGCATCCAATTGCAAGTAGTTTATGTTCATGTGGGCATACATTTCGTTTTCGTGGGTAATGGTGAAAAGGTCCGCCTCGGCGATAACATTTTTTTTGCCACCCCAGTTGTTCATGTCGTCCATCAAACCCAAGACGCGCAGGCCTAATTTCGGTACCGAAAGGTCCGCAGGCATCGGTTTCCATGCCCCGCCCAAAAAGCGGTCAGATTTAAAAAAAGCTTCTTCCTTATAAGTGTCCGGATAACCAGTAGAACCTTTTATGCGCGGGTGCGCTGTCCATGCCAAACCGTTTTCCAGTTCCAGCAATTGCAGCATTTCATTTTTATCAGCTATGCGATACACCTTTCCGTAGTTAGGGTCTTCCGTGACAAAGGGTTTGTCCGTTTCCCTTGACATAATCCAATACACCGGTTTTGGGAAAAACCCCATCCAATGTCCTCCTAAAAACTCGTTGGGTTCCTCACCGGGCAGGAGCAAAAATTCATCATCGGATAATCTTTTGCATTGTTCAAAAAGGGCATCAAGCTCTTTTAGGCGAACCTCGTCTGGCCCTTTCGGATGTGCCGTATAATGGAACTCTCCCAAATGAACGATGTCCACACCAATTTTCTTGAAAACCTCTACAAATTCCGGTTTTTCGGGTATCGATTTATTGGCCATAGCGACCTTCATAATAAACTCATTGTGAAAATGGCTGGCGAAGGTCTTGTGATTTTCTAACGGCACATATTCGTCTTTGTGGGTATATTTTTTGATTTCTTCCAAAAGCCTGTTTGGTGAGCCAGAGCCAAGCATACAAAAGAAATTCAACCTTTGCAGGGTGTTCGGCGGCGCATTGAACCATGGTACATAGCGTTCATCGCCTTTGGGATCGTGACGAATACCTATGCCGAAGTCTTGAACCATATCTCTGTAACCGTTCCCGTACCAAACGGACTTCAGATTAAAAGCTTCGTCTAGCGGATAAAAATATTGGTGGGGAGGTGGAAAAACGGCAAGGGAGCCTTGAGCGTTTGTGCCGATAATGCTGCGGTATTTTACAGGCACATTGAAGGAAGTGTTCTGTTCTGAAGTTCTTATTTGCTGTAGATTGTCGGATGTATCTGCATACATTAAGGTCTTCCAAGGCTTTGCACTTGTTAACCCAGCATCGTAAAGAATGGCGGTCGAATCTCTATGCGTTGCAATTACCGCTGCAATATTAAAAAGGGGAACACCATTGTAAATCGTGATTTCAAGCGAACCCTTAAAATCTGGAGCTGAAATATCGGTTATGGAAATTACGGTACGCTTTTCATGTTTAGTAATTTTTATTTCCCTTTTCTCAAAATCCAACACATGGGATTTATAAGGTCTCTTAGGCACCTTGTCGAAAAAAATGGTCCAGCCGTTTTCGGGTTTTAGGGTGCGACTGCCTACATTTAGAATAAAAACAGGATCAACATCGGCCGCTATGGTTTTATAATTGTCATTGTCTCCTATGGCAATGCTACTGAACAATGGCTTGTTTTTTTCTAAGTTCAACCGCAGTCGGCACTGTTCTAAATTTTCTGCTGTCCACGTAAGTTCCACTTCATTTTCGCCCAAGGTTATTTTGGTGTCGTTCTCCCTAGAGTTTTCAGGCAGTGAAACGGGAATTTGGGCTTGTGCGAACAAGTATGTCAATAGGAAAAAAATCAATAATACTTTTTTCATTAAATCATATTTAGATGAACGTCAATGCAGTAATTCCGAAAGCAATTAGCCTTATTGGCGATCGGAACCAAAATTTGCTTCATTCTCGTTTAACCCACTCCACACTATTTTTCAAAATGGTTTTGTAGGCCTCATGCCCATGCGCCCTTTCATCATGGCCCAAAGTATTCCCAATTATTTTCGCATTGGGATGCTTCACGACCCAGACCGCCGGAAATTCTTCACCCGATTCTAATCCCCTCCCAACCGCGAGCACTTCAACCTCGGTGCCTTCTGGGTCTTTTTCCCATCGATATAGCTCATCGACTATTCTAAATTTAGATGGAACACCCCTCATTATCGGATGATTCGGTTTTATTACACGTACTTCAAATTCTTGTAACTTTTCATGGGATTTGGATCCCCCGCCAACAAGTTGCTTATTGTACTCGGGCCAGTCTAACCAATTATACCACGTACTCGGATGAAAGATGAGCATATTCATGTTGCCCTTATTCACCCTTGTCATAATGGCCTCCCTCGTGTTCAAATCGATGGCCTTGTTGTTGCAAACGTATAAAATATCAGTGCTCGGAACCCATGATCCGAACTCCGCAGAACTTTCCGTATAGGTCACGGAATTCTTCCCATTTTCACTGAGCAATTTTCCATCTTGAATTCCGAAGAACTTTAAAAAATCATGTGAGCCACCACCGCCCATCATCGAAACCCTTGGGGTATCTTTGTCTTCAGAAAGATAGGTGCCCGGTGCATTTACGATAATAACACCTTGCATCAAACGCCAATGACCTGGGAAGGTGCATACAAATGGATAGCGGCCTGGTGTATCCGGTAATTTGAAAATAATGGATTCCGAGACTCCGGGGTCCAACATTTTGCTAGCGCCCAAAACGTAACGGGAGTTGGGTACATAATCCATTTTTGCTGCTTCAGGGTCTTTAAGAAATTCATCGACCACCTTTCCGAAAGTGTCCAAACTCCCCGCTTTTAAAACGACTAGGTTGTGTGGCATTTGATCTTTGTTGTTTAATACAATTTCTACTTTTTGACCGGCAGTGGCATATAGAATTTTCTTATCATAGGCCATCTGTTGGTTGACTGTATTAAGGGTAAACTTAATGTCGGCTTCCGTCTTTTCTATCTTTCCAATGCCAACATCAATATGTTGTCGTCCGCTTTCGTTATGGCAAAATACGGCTATCGTGTTTTTCCCTTTTTTAAAGAGCTTTCCTTTTTCGGCATCCAGTTTTTTAAACTTATAATTGGCAGTATACCCTTCTTCGGCCAAAAGTAATTTTCCGTTTACATAGACCTCATAATTTTCATCGTGTAAAATTTTGACAATAGGTTCTGTAATTTCTTTGGAAATGTTAACTACTCGTCGCAACCAAATATCCGGTTTAGTCCATTTGGTTTTTGCATTTTCTGTGTCGGTACCGCCAAATATAGAAGGCCCTTTGCTCCAGTTGGAGTCATCAAAATCTTCTGCGAACCAATTGTCGGCAGGTTGTTCTTCTGTATAAGTCCAATTTGCATTCCCTTCCTCGCCAGATGGAACGATCATCGCTACCGACTTAGGATCTACGAATTCATTGTTCAATTCACCATTGTAAACCTTTAAGCCAGCATTCAACCATTTATCTGATGTATTAACTTCATCATTTGACATTAGGACTATTGCTTTTGACAAAGCGTTTGTTTCGGGTAATTCCCCCGCCCTTAATAAGGCGGCCAATCGTAAATGCAGATTGGAACTGGCCAATAGTCTTGAATTCAAAAGTTGCTGACTGCCTTCTTCTGTGTCTGGCAATAGTGCTAAGGCCGCACGTTGTGCGCCATAATTTCCATTGGTCAAATTATAGGTTACTGCATCGTTGGCTTCTTTGTTGTTTCCACTTAAGGCACCCAAGCCATCAAGTGTCCATAAAGCGTGCAAAGCTGTTTCACTATTTTCGGTCAGTTTTATTAAATCAGGAATAAGTTCTATTTTCTTTTCTTCAACAATGAGTCTTTGGGCAGTAATTCTCCAGAACATATTAGCACTTCGCATTGCTTCTATCAAGCCCTCATTGTCAGTTGGGTCTAAGGTTTCGATATCGTCGTCATCTACATCTTCATGCTTTATAATATAGATTCTACCGTGACCCTTGTCGCGATTTGGATTCAAATGTGCATTGCCTTCGCCTTTATCATCGTTCCAAATTTGGTTTTCCATTCCGCGTTTATCTGGATTGTGTTGAATTACGGGATTGTACCAATCGGCAACCCATAAGTTTCCGTCGGGCCCTGTTTCCGTAAATACCGGAGCCGTCCAAGCATCGGTACTTGCAAAAATGTTACCGCCGTCTTCTTCAACATAGCCCGCGCCTTTTTTTACAATTTTCGCCAAATGCACCAAATGACCGGTCGGTTCATTGACATACATCTGGTTTTGGTATTTTTCAGGATAATTTCTGGCCGTATAAAAATTGGCTCCGGAGGCTGCAGTATAGCCTCCCCTGACATCAACCTGCTGCAGAGGAATGGTATCGGGGCTAAAAATTTCGTAGTGCCCTTGAATGAAATCTGAATCGATGGCCCACGAAGGTTTTTTATCCAAATAACTATAATGTTTTAAAGGAATGCCGACATAACAGGCATGGTTATTATTCGCCGTTGAGCCGAATATTTCAAAATTTTCGTTAAAACCGAGTCCCCAAGTATTATTGTTGAATTGCCCAACCGGCTCAAAATAGGAACCATCTTTGGCAAAACGATACACCCCCATTTTAAAACTTACGTTTTTGTCTTGAAATTGATTCTCAAAGCCAGAATATCCGACCGACCCCCAAATCATATTGTCGATCCCATAATGTAAGCTTGAAGGACCTGCATGGGTATCCCAAATACCAAAACCATCAAAAAGAACGGTACGCTTATCCATTTTATCATTCCCATTAGTATCTTCAAGAAATACCATATTCGGGGCTTGTGCTACAATAATACCTCCTTTTACTTTCGTAATTCCCGTGGTCATGCTCTGCTTAGTAGCAAATTCGGTGAACTTGTCAGCTTTGCTGTCGCCGGTAGTGTCTTCACAAATCGTTATTCGGTCCCCACCTACATCATTACTCAGATCATGCGGATAATCTTGCGACTGTACGACCCACAGTCTACCGCTTTCATCCCAAGTGAAAGCAATCGGATTGATAATATTGGGTTCGGCCGCAAACAGCTCCGCTTCAAAACCTTCGGGAAGTTGTATGTGCTTTTGTGAATCTTCAGGGCTCAAAGGATTTTGAATTCTTGGTTCTTCGCCCGTATATGTTAAAACAGGTGGCTTTACTTTGGTCTCTAAACAAGCCGTTATTAGAATAACTATACAAAAAAGAGCTAATTGGTAAAAGGTTGATTTTTTCATGAGCATATCTTATGATGGGGACTTCTTAACTATCGATATTTAGAATAAGGCAGTTCTTGACTTACATCTACAGTTCCAGCTTCCCAACCTTCCTGAGGGGATAAAATTGCTAGAAATTCCAGTTCTCCCTTCCCTCCGTTGAAAGTGGCATGAACCACATCTGAGGAGATGAAAACAGATTCCCCAGCATTTAATAACTGCATTTCATTTTCAATCCATTGTTCCGCCGTTCCGTTTAAAACATAAAGAATTTCATTCATTTCGGGATGTTTGTGAAATGTATGGCCTTCCCCTTTTTTGACGACCACTTTTACCATAAAACAGTCGCCTTGTTGTATCAATTCTGGGTGATAATGCCAATAGTGCTCACGCCCAAAAACCTTTTCGTACATCAGGTCTTGCTTTTTGACAAACTTCCAGTTCTTGTTCATAGTCAAATTACATTAAGGCCAAAAAATGAATTATACGTTTACAAAGTCAATGCCTTGAACTCTTTGGTCAAATTCGTCAAGGAAGCCTCTACGCCCATTCTTTCCAGCGAGGAAGCACCCACAAAACCATGGAGTCCGTTTACGTGCTCCAATGCATAGCGTACATCTTCCGGAGTATTGATTGGTCCTCCGTGTGCCAAGAAAAAGACGTTGTTATTTACTTTTTTTACGGCATCGACGATGGCCTGTGTTCTTTCTAAAGCTGCGTCCATAGAAACTGTTGCCCCTGTAACACCTATAGACCCACCAACCGTTGTGCCCACATGTGCTATAATTGCATCGGCACCGGCATCTGCCATTTGCACGGCTTCCTCTGGTTTAGCGACATAAACAATGGAAAATAAGTCCATTTTGGTTGCCAGTCGAATCATTTCAACTTCTTTTTGAAAACTCATACCGGTTTCTTCCAATACGTTTCTGAAATGCCCATCTATAATACAATGCGTTGGAAAGTTATTGACTCCTGAGAACCCCATATCCTTAACTTTTCCTAAAAAATGCCACATTCTCCTTCGTGGATCACTACCATGAACACCACAGATAACCGGGATTTCCTCAACCACGGGAAGTACCTCAAACTCTCCTATTTCCATAGCCACAGCATTTGCGTCGCCGTAGGCCATCATGCCTGCTGTTGAACCATGTCCCGACATTCTAAACCTTCCTGAATTATAAATAATCAGCAGGTCTGCACCACCTTTTTCTATGAATTTGGCGCTAATACCCGTGCCTGCCCCAGCTGCAATGATTGCCTTGTTCTGATCTAAAGTGGCTTGCAATCGATCTCTCACTTCTTGTTTGGTATAGGGGTTTCCTATTCCTGTCCATTGATTTGGCATTATCTCTTTTATTTTTTTAGATTATTTTTCCAATAGTTCTAACAATGATTTTATAGCCTGTTCTGCAAAATCAATTGTATTTATGTTCGCTTGCACCTCTACAACTCCAATGGAACCGCTAAGGTTTTCTTTTATTGAGCGGAATAAAACTGCGTCGATATCGGGGCTATAAAAATCGCCTCCTTCTGCGCTAATTTTTGAAATTCCCCCTAAAGGCAATAAAACAGTTACTGGGCCAGCTGACCTATTTAATTTTTCAGCCAAAGTTTTTCCCAATATTTCGTTTTCGGCTGCATTAGTTCGCATTAGCGTAACATCGGGAGCCCAACTAAATAAATGTCTATCCTGATATTTCCTAGGAACCGTATCTAGAGCTCCAAAATTTACCATATCTAAACAACCAGGAACTACGACTTGTGGAATACCCATCTTGGCTGCCGCTTCTAAACGATTTGGACCGGCACTACAAATTCCTCTACACAGATCATCTGCCAATTCGGTAGTAGTTAAATCTAAAATCGCATCAAAACAGCCATCCAAAGCCAGTGACTCCATTGTTTTTCCTCCTGTGCCCACGGCGTGAAAGGAAAGCACGTCGTAGTTTTTCGCTTTCAATAATTCGGTACAATGATCTGCACAAAGTGTGGTATTCCCAAAAACACTTATGGCAATAGTTCCAGAATTTTCTTTTTCCTCTGATATGGAAGCATCCATCATTCCGCAAATGGCACCGGCCGCTTGCCGTATCAATATCCTACTTATTGCGTTTAAGCCATTGACATCGACCACCGAAGGCATCAGTACGATATCCTTGTCTCTAATGGCCTCTGAAAGATCTTTAGTCGCCAAAGTGCTCAAACATAATTTAGGAATTCCAAAGGGAACGGACCGCATAGCAGTGATGGCCATATAGGTACCACCACCACCACCCATTCCAATTATGCCATCGAGTTTTCTCTGAGAACATAGACCTTCAATAATTTTAGCCGCTCCTCCGGCCATAATTTCAAGGGCTTTTCCTCGGTCGGCAGATTTTCGTAGTTCTGAAATATCCGAACCGCCGGCCTCCGCCACTTGTTCTGAATTAAAATCTATTTTAAACTCGGTCGTAGACTCAAAAATTCCAGTATTCAGCGTAACTATCTCAACATCTTTTTCTTTTAAGCTGGAATAGAGATAGCCAAAGTCTTCACCTTTGGTGTCAAAACACCCTATTACAACTACACTTTTGGGCTTGTATTTATTGGATGTGGACATTTTTAATTAATCACTTCATCGGATGTTCTTTCAGTAATTCCGCGGGAGAATAGAACCCTTCTTTATCCTTAGTTGCCTCTCTCACTTTTTTTACCAATTCGGACGAAATAGGTCCGGCTTTATTACCAAATGCATTTCGCACAAAAGTCAATACAGATGCCACTTCCTCATCATTCAACATGCCACCGTAAGGAGTCATCGGTACTTGACCCGGATAGGTTTTCCCCATCAATTCTAAAGGCCCCATAAGGCCGTGTAAGGTGAGTTTAATGAGTCTTTCTTCATTCCCCGTTACCCATGGAGATTTTGCAAGTGGCGGAAACTGTGATGCGCTAAGACCCAAACCATCTGATTGATGGCAGGTTACGCAGAAGCCTTCACGGTTATAGATTTCTTCACCACTGACGAACAATTTTTTCGAGGCACCTTCCAAATCGGTTTTTGTGCCACGCTCAGGATCCTGCCCAACATTTACACCCTGAATATGGGCCAGTGCAGCTTCAAATGGTTTTTCCATCCAACTGTCTAACGGCATATCTCCTGCTACTTCTAAGATGCGCAAGCCCTTTTCTTTGTCGAGCCACGAAGCAGTTACAAGCGCTTCTAAACGTACACGTGGATTTTCATCCCGAGCAGCAGCCATTAACAAATCTACTTGGTTGTCGATTTGGTGACCTGAATACCGCAATACTTTGACCGCAGCGGCACGCGCCCTAAAGTCCTTAGCATTTAAAAGCTGATTCAACAAATCAGCATCTACTTGGTCCAAACCCCAAGTAACCCATAGAGCTTCTAAAAGATGGTGCTCATATCGTGAATCATTTTTATCTAAAGCGTTGACCCATTCAACTAACGTAGCCAATACTGCTTCAGAATCTCTAGCTCGTAATTCTCTTTTGGTTCGATACCGTGTTCTAAATTCGGTAAGTTTCAAATTATCGAGTAATTCTTCGATACTTGCGTCTGCTACTTTAGCTGGCTCAACCAAAGGTCGTGATGGATAGGTGATTCGATAAATTCGCCCATGCACATGGTCACGTAAAGGGTCTCTGGCGTTGTGCTGCATATGGCCTACCAAAACATTGTGCCAATCAATTAAATACAACGAACCGTCAGGGGCAAACTCCATATCCACAGGTCTAAAATTTGTGTCTGTTGAAGTAACCAAATCTTGCCGATGCTTGCTTACAAAACCCGAACTATTAGGGTCATCAACCATGGTATGTTGCTTGGTGCCCAAAAAACCAATAGTATTATTGATAATCAAATCGCCTTGAACTTCATCAGGAAAATGACGACTTGAAATAAACTCGAGCCCCGAGGTGGGTCGTACACGATGTTCTTTCTGTATTAAATTTTCGGGTAACGGGTTGGCTTGCCCGTAGCGCGATTTAATAGTTCCTGGTGTCATCCAAGTCATGTCGGGCCCAGATGTATGAGCGAAAAAGGGTTGCCCCCAATCATCGAAGGCAATGCCCCACGGATTAGGAATAGGAAGTTGCGCTGTTCGTTCTAAATAATGGCGTTGCGGGCTATAGCGGTAAAAACCTCCATTGGTTGCACGAACGGGTCCGTAAGCGGTCTCTATATTAGTGTGTAAAAACACCCCTTCACCCATGTAGATTGCCCCGGAAGGATCGGACGCAAAAGCCCCAGCAGTATGATGGGTATCGTGGTCGTCGAAACCGCTTAAGATGATTTCTTTTTCATCTGCTTTGTCGTCACCATCCGTATCTTTTAGTAACACAAGATTGGTGCCTTGGGAAACATAAACCCCCTCAGGAGCAAATTCGAAGCCAATAGTCAAATTTAAATCGTCAACAAAAGTGGTTTGCTTGTCCGCTTTTCCATCCTTATCGGTATCCTCTAATATAATCAGCTTGTCTTGGGGTTTGCTATCTCCTGGTTTGTAATGAGGATAGGAGGGCATCACCCCGACCCAAAGCCTTCCTTTATTATCAAAGGAGAGTTGAACCGGATTCGCTAAATCGGGAAATTCTTTTTCCGAAGCGAAGAGTTCTATTTTGTATCCAGGAGCAACCTTAATTCTATCTAAGGCATCTTGTCCATATTTATACCCATCTTCAACATTGCCCATGCCATCATCGTAATTTGATTTTACAGGGGGAAGCGTTCTTGTTTTCGCATCTGCGGCGGCAAGGTCAAAGCTTTTACCTTGAGCCGTTTCCCATATCGCCGTATCACGAATGGCGGTCATTTGGTTTATTTTCTCCTTCTCAAAGGGATAGTTGTCCGGACCAAAAGGATCATAACGACGGCCCCAAGCATGAACACCGTTAGGAAGTTTTATTTCATTGTGCCAAAACCAGTTTTTTTCCATAACAGCTTCGTGGACTAATTCACTGGGTACTTCGTTCGAAATAGCTGTTTTTCCGAAAATATCATCAGCCAGAAGTTTGGCAAATTTTCGATAACCTTCATCGTTTAACTGAAAACCATCTGCAGTAATGGCATTTTCTAAATTCATCCATTCCGCGCTTGGTGTAAAAGCATCTACGAATGGAACGTTATTTTTAGCAGCTACTTCGCGTATGGCTTCGGTATACAGTTTAAGGTTTTTGTTTTCCTCGACACCGTTGGGCAAATCCATTTTAGACGACAAATCCTCAAATGCAATGGGTGAAACCAAAACCAACTCTGCCGAAGTTTCCCCGTTATATTTCTGTTTTTGGGAATGTTCGATAAAAGCCTGAAGCTCATCCTTGAAATTTTGCAATCCCGCTTCACCTTCAAAGGATTCATTGTATCCGAAGAAAGCTAGAATTACATCCGCACCTAAATTGGTCAACCATTCATCCTCGGCCGGAAAAAAACCGATACTTCCCGATTTGTTTCCTAGCTCATTTTGATGAAATTTTTCCGCTCCAGGAAAAGCCCATGGCAACTTTCTTGAAGAATGAGGTCGGAAACCAGGTGTATTCCCTGGGTCAGCCATATTACGAATGAACAATGTACTATCAGGATATCGCAAATGCATTTCAGTTTCAAAATGCCCGAAATTCAGCATTCTTGAGCCAAGATTATTTCCTATCAAGACAATATGAGAGTTATTTTTTAATTCTAATAGGCCGTTTTCTTTATGGTTACAACTATACAGTGCGATGACCAACAAAAGTGATATCAGAACCTTTCCGTTCGCGACTTTTTTAATTAAGCTCATGATTTTATATGTAATTAATTGAAATTGAAATTGAAATTGAAATTAAATCGGATTCTTTATCGGTTATTCATAAAGATAATAGATGATTTGGTAACCTGAAATAAGAATAGTGAAGCTAGGTATTGAAATTTCGATTTGGGAATGAATATTTTAAAGCTTATCATCGATGAAATTTATGAAATTTTATTGGGTACTAGAAATCTAAGTTTATAAAACATGCGTCCCCTTCAAATTTAAATCTATTTGATGATTAAAGGTTAATACTTTTTTGCCTTATGTTGATTGAAATATGACTTTATTGAGAAATTTCAAGGGTCTTGGGAAATATATTTTTTATGGGTAGATTACCCAAGTTTTGAAAAGAAGCCTAAATTTACGGGTATGACATTTTTGTCTTTGATCAAAACAATCTCTAAAAAAATCAAATTTTAACCAAATAACTTAGATATATGAGGAATATATTTTATTTCGTATTGTTGTTTTCCTTTATGGCCTGTAAAGAGCAAAAAGAAACAAAAACCGCAGAAGCAGATGAGATGGAGGTTGCTGAAACTCCCAAACAATGGCTAACCTTTGAAGGAACTGATACAAACGCAAAACACATTGTATTGATCTCCGGAGATGAAGAATATCGTTCCGAGGAGGCCTTGCCGCAATTGGCACAGATTTTATCAAAGCACCACGGTTTTAACTGTACGGTTTTATTTGCTCAAGAAGAGTCGAAACCAGGTATTGTCAATGCGAATTATTTAAAGAATATTCCAGGGTTAGAAGCTTTGACCACTGCTGATATGATGATTGTTTTTACGCGATTCCGGGCTTTGCCCGATGGGCAAATGCACTATATAGACGATTATCTGAAGACCGGTAAGCCGGTAATGGGTATCAGAACTGCCACACATGCTTTTAATTTTGCCGCGGATTCAGTTTCGAATTTTAAGCACTACGGTAACTATTATGAAGGGGATAAAACGGAGTGGACGGGCGGTTTCGGGCGTTTGGTCTTGGGTGAAAAATGGATCAACCATCATGGGCATCATAAACATCAAAGTACTAAGGGGATTATTGCAGATGGAGCAGAATCGACCGCAATTACCAACGGAATATCAGATGGCGATGTTTGGGGGGCTAGCGATGTATACGGCGTGCGATTGCCGTTGCCAGGCGATTCACAGCCTATTATTTTGGGTCAAGTGATGGATCGCTCTGGTGAATATGATGAAAATGATGTTCTCTTTGGGATGAAACCAACTGACGACAAAGTGGCCACAACGGACAAAGACGGCAAAAAATTGGACGATGTTTTAATGCCTGTCGCTTGGACAAAGAGTTATCAAATCCCTGAAGGACAAAAAGGCAAGGTCTTTACCACGACCGTAGGAGCAGCAAACGATATGTTGATAGAAGGTACACGCCGATTATTGGTGAACGGTGTCTTCTGGGCCATGAATATGGAAGTGCCCAAAAAAGCCGATGTGAGTTTAGTAGGCGAGTACCAACCCACAAAATTCGAATTCAGAAAAGAAGACTATTGGCTTGAAAAGCAGTTGAGCATTGAAAGTTTTGAGTGATTGTTCGTTTCTTCAATACATACCCAAGGCATATCAGTATGTTCCTTAAAATTTTAATACGACCAAATGAAGCATTTAAAATTTCGAATCATTATACCATGTTTACTCCTAGTTGTTGGTTGTAACGATGACAAAAGTAAAGCTGACAAAGTCGTAAAAAAACCAAACATTGTTTTCATTCTTGTAGACGATTTGGGCCTGCACGATTTAAGTTTTACGGGCAGCACCTACTACGAAACACCAAATGTTGACCGTATTGCCAAAGAAGGCATGGTATTCACACAAGGCTATGCGGCTAGTCGGGTCTGTAGTCCTTCTCGGGCCAGTATTATGACTGGGAAGTTTACGGCTAGGCATGGAATTACTGATTGGATTGGGGCTAAATTTGGTGCCGCTTGGCGCGATCATGGCCGGCATGATAAACTGCTTCCTGCAGAATATGTTCATGGCTTACCTGAAAATGATATTTCTATGGCGGAGGCAATGAAGGCGGAGGGTTACAAGACCTTCTTTTCCGGAAAATGGCATTTGGGCAATGAGGGGTCATATCCTGAAGATCACGGTTTTGAAATCAATAAAGGTGGTTGGGAAAAGGGAAGCCCTATGGGCGGTTATTTTTCACCATGGAAAAACCCTAAACTGCCTATTTACAAAGATGGTGAAAACCTTTCGATACGCTTGGCCAATGAAACTGCCGATTTCATCAAGCAGCAGAAAGATTCTACATTTTTCGCCTTTCTTTCGTTTTATGCGGTACATGGCCCGATACAGACCACCGAGCAAAAGTGGCAAAAATATAGAGACAAGGCCGAAGCGCAGGGCATAGCTGAAAAAGGATATAAAATGGAACGTGTCTTACCCATTCGAGAAGTTCAAGACAATCCGATTTATGCCGGTCTGGTTGAAAGTATGGACGATGCCGTTGGCGTTGTATTGAAGGCTTTGAAAGAAGCTGGTATCGAAGAAAATACGATTGTAGTTTTTACTTCTGACAACGGAGGTGTGGCCTCTGGGGATGCATTTTCTACTTCGAACCTTCCCCTGCGCGGCGGAAAAGGATATCAATGGGAAGGGGGTATCAGGGAACCTTATTTTATAAAAGTACCCTGGTTAAATATCGGGGGTTCGCAAAGTGATTTTCCGGTTACAGGCACCGATTTTTATCCGACGCTATTAGACTTGGCCGGTGTTGAACTCTTACCTAAACAACATATTGATGGCCTAAGCCTCAAACCTATATTGGAAGGTAAAGAAATGAAAATTGAACGACCATTGTTCTGGCACTATCCACATTATGGCAACCAAGGAGGAAATCCTTCTTCCATCATTCGAGAAAAGAATTGGAAACTGATCCACTATTGGGAAGACGGTAGTGAAGAGCTTTACGACCTGACTTCAGATGGCAGTGAGCAATCCAATGTTGTGGATTCTCATCCTGAAATTGCGAAGAATTTAAGCACAAAATTAATAGATTGGCTTAATGAAGTGGGGGCCAATATACCGGCAGGCGATCCGGAATTCGATACAAAACTGGCCGAGAAAAGACACAGTGATATGGTCAATGAAAAGTGGCCTGACTTAGAAGCCCAACGCATGGAGTTTTTATCGAAAGATTTTCAACCTAACCATGATTGGTGGGAGAGTAAAGTGACGAAAGATTAACCCGGCCCATTTTTCTTCATATCCATTGATAATTTGTTGCGCTTTTTGTTCATTTAAAATAGAATAATAGGAAAAGCTCCTGAAAAATGGTAATTTGTCCAGTCTCTTAATTACAGAACTCCATTAGAGCTCTAAATGATTTCTGTATGATTAAGAACATGTTTAAGGTCAGTGAAAATCATAAAGTAGTGAGTTTAAGTAAACTCTAAAGTCAATTTGAATGTCTCCATCAATCCTCGCCTTGTTGGCTTTTGTACCTATTCTTTTGGCGACAGTACTTCTTGTTGGTTTCAGGATTCCTGCTAAAAAGGCAATGCCCCTTGCATTTATAGCTACAGCGATTATAGCTTTCTTAGTTTGGGGCAATTCACCGGCATATATTCTTGCCTCCGGTATTCAAGGACTGTTCATAACTTTTGACATCCTGTATATTATTTTTGGGGCGATAGTCCTTTTGAATCTGCTGAAATATTCAACGGCTATTCATACCATTCGCGAAGGTTTTACCAATATCACCGAAGATCGTAGAATACAGGTCGTAATTATTGCATGGCTATTTGGTTCCTTTATTGAGGGCGCTGCCGGTTTTGGTACCCCCGCCGCCATAGTTGCCCCTTTATTGGTAGGGCTTGGTTTTCCGGCATTTTGTGCAGTAATGCTGGGCATGATGGTGCAAAGTACCGCCGTGACCTTTGGTGCGGTTGGGACACCTATTTTGGTCGGGGTTAGCGGCGGTATCCAAAGTCCTGAATTTACGGCAGAACTGTCGAGTTCAGGGATGCAGTTTTCAGACTATATTCAATTGGTCACTTCGCAAGTGGTCATATTGCATGCTATCGCTGGCGTACTCATACCCTCTCTTATGGTCTGCATGATGACCCGTTTTTTTGGCAAGAACAAATCGTGGAAAGAAGGGCTTCAAGTACTACCATTTACACTTTTCGGCGGACTTGCATTTGTTGTTCCCTATGTCATTACCGGCACATTTCTAGGCCCAGAATTTCCTTCGCTATTAGGTGCTCTCGTCGGCATTCCCATAGTGGTCTATGCTGCTAAACGCGGATTTTTAATGCCTAAAAAAGTGTGGACCTTTGATGAAGAAAAAAACTGGCCGGCCACTTGGATGGGTACATTGAATGTAAAATTGAGCATAAAGGATAGTCAAAGAAAAATATCTTTGACAAAAGCCTGGTTGCCCTATGTATTATTAGCCGTTTTTTTGGTATTGTCAAGACTTGGGCAATTGCCTGTCAAAAAGTGGTTGACCAGTGTCAAAATCGATTGGAACGAAATTCTCGGCACTTCTATTTCCGCCTCGAGTAGCCCCCTCTATTTGCCAGGCACCATTTTGCTTTTAGTTGGATTGATTACTATTTTACTGCACAAAATGAAAGTCAGGGATGTAAAGATGGCCTTTTCCGAAAGTGCCAAAATGCTCTTGGGCGCAGGATTCGTGCTTGTATTTACAATCCCCATGGTTCGTATCTATATCAATTCGGGCATTAATCCATCCGAGTTGCCAAGCATGCCAATAGCCATGGCAGAGTGGGTCGCAGGGAACGTAGGTGAAGTTTACCCCCTGTTTGCCCCTGCAATCGGGGCGCTTGGAGCGTTTATTGCCGGCAGTAATACGATTAGCAACCTTATGTTTACGCTCTTCCAGTTCGGGGTCGCCACAAAATTAATGATGCCGTCATTCATGATTGTAGCGCTTCAGGCTGTTGGTGCAGCAGCCGGAAACATGATAGCCATCCACAATGTCGTGGCAGCTTGTGCCACTGTTGGTTTTCTCGGAAAAGAAGGAATGGTATTGCGAAAGACCATTATCCCCACCATATACTATTTGTTGATTGTAGGCATTTTGGGACTTATTATCACTTCGTGAATCAGATATTGAATGGAAGATTTTTACAATAGATTAAAAAAGGGCATCAAGGGCGATGTTTTGGTTGATGATTACACCTTGGGCATGTATGCAACTGACGCCAGTATTTATCAAATACGACCGATTGCGGTCGTATTGCCAAGGGATGATGAAGATGTAAGGGAGGCAATCGCAGCGGCATATTCCAACAAGATTACCATTCTACCTAGAGGTGCCGGTACGAGCTTGGCCGGGCAAACGGTTGGAAAATCCATGATTTTGGATTTTTCTAAATATATGAATACCATCCTAGAAATAAACGAGACCGAAAAATGGGTGCGGGTTCAACCGGGGATGGCAAGGGACGATTTAAATGCTGCATTAAAGGGGTATGGGTTACTTTTTGCACCTGATCCGGCAACAAGCAGTAGGGCCAATGTCGGGGGCATGGTAGGCAATAATTCTTCGGGCACAAAGAGTATTCTATACGGGAAGACCGTAGACCATGTTCTCGAGGCCTCCGTTGTTCTGGCAGACGGTTCTGAAATGTACTTAGCAAATTGTTCTCCAGAAGAATACAAGGAGAAAGCTTTGCAAACAAATAGGGAGGGGAAGATTTTTGCATCCTTCAAGAAACTGATAGAGGAAAGCAATCAGGAGATCAAGGACCGTTTTCCCAAAGTAATGCGACGCGTAGGGGGCTATAATTTAGATGAATTTGTGTATACGGATCAATGGAACTTGTGCAAATTGATCTGCGGAAGTGAAGGTACCTTGGCTACTACTTTAGAGTTAAAACTAAACTTGGTCGACCTGCCTAGGCATAAATCGGTCTGCGTTGTACATTTTGCAGAGGTTTTGGAAGCTATTTCTTCGGTTGAAACAATGTTTCCCTTCAATCCATCCGCAGTGGAAATCCTCGATCGTACAGTAATTAGACTAAGTAAAGAAAACCTGACTACAAAACACCATTGCCATTTTTTAGAAGGTGACCCCGCCGCGATATTGATTGTAGAATTTTATGGGGATACTCTTGAAGATGTCACGGAAAGGCCCCAGCAAATGATTACGCAACTAAAGGCGAGCAACTTTGGTTACGCATATCCTGTTTTTCCTGAAGGGGAAGCCTACGAAGATGTTTGGGTAATCCGTAAAAAAGGACTCGGGCTAATGTTGGGCATAAAAGGTAACAAAAAACCCTTGGCCTTTATTGAAGATGCAGGAATACCCTCTCAACATTTGCCTAAGTATATCGATGAGGTATTAAAAGTATGTGCAAAACACGGAACCGAAGCCGCAATGTATGCGCACGCAAGTGTGGGGGTCATTCATGTGCGCCCAATATTGGACCTGAGATTAGTGGAAGATATTGAAAGATTAAAACGTATTGCCGAAGACACTTTTGAACTTGTGGTAAAATACAAAGGCTCGTGGAGCGGGGAACATGGTGATGGCCTAGTGCGTAGCGCTTATAATAAACGTTTTTTCGGGGACACGCTATACAGTGTATTTTTGGAAGTGAAAAAACTCTTTGATCCCGATAACCTGATGAACCCAGGTAAAATTATTGAGGCCCAGACCATAGAACATAATTTGCGCTATGGCGAGGCCTACAAGGATCAAGCAGTGAAAACGGAGTATAAGTATGAAGCCGAAGAGGGTTTTGCCGCTTCCGTTCATATGTGTACCGGCGTTGGAGAATGCCGCAAGGTGTTGGGCGGAACAATGTGCCCCAGTTTTAAGGCTACCAGGGACGAAGAACATTCTACAAGGGGTAGGGCCAATGCACTTCGGATGGCGATGTCGGACCAATTTGGTCCTACAGGACTTTCGAGCCAGCGGCTACACGAGGTCATGGACCTTTGCCTTTCCTGCAAAGCGTGTAAATCGGAATGTCCCAGCAATGTGGATATGGCAAAAATGAAAAGTGATACGCTTCAAATGTACTATGACGAACATGGTATAACGCTAAGAGATCGACTGATAAGGGATTCGGCTAAGGCGGCGGCAACTATGTCCGGATGGAAAGCTGGAACTGTAAACAAAATTCAAAAAAGCCGTTTGTTCCGATCTATTTTGGAACGTACGGCAAGATTTGATAAACGACGGATACTACCAGATTTTGCTCAGGAACCGTTTTACAAATGGTTTGCCAAAAACGCCCATAAGACCAATAAGGGTGATAAAAAAGTAGTATTGTTCGCAGATACGTATTTAAACTATCACGAGCCACATATCGGTATTTCTGCCCTTCATCTGTTGAATTCCTGTGGTTATGAAGTTATTTTGGCAAATGTTGGCTGTTGCCAACGGCCAAAAATTTCGCATGGCTTTTTACGGGATGCTAAAAAGGATGGGGAAAGAACGATAGCAGGACTCAAAAAATATTTGGACAATGGTTTAAAGGTTTTAGTCTGTGAACCAAGTTGCGCATCTGCACTGAACGATGACCTGCCGGATCTTATTGCCGACCAAGAAATGGCCGAACAATTAAAAAACGGCGTAATGATGATTGACGTCTTTTTGGCCGATGAATTTGAAAACGGGCGGTTGAATGTTCATTTTGAACCTGTGTCCAATACCGTGGCCATTCATGGCCATTGCCATCAAAAAGCATTGTATGGAATAAATTCCATGAAATCGTTGCTAAAAAATTCTGGAAGTGTAGTAACTGAAATCCCTTCGGGATGTTGCGGTATGGCGGGGTCTTTCGGATATGAAAAGGAGCATTACGGTCTATCTGAAAAAATCGGAAGGGAAATTCTCTTTCCCGCCGTGGAAAAACTGCAAAAAAACCATGAAATTGTAGCTTGCGGTTTCAGTTGTCGCCACCAAATAGAACATTTTACCAAAGCAAAACCAAAACACTTTGTTGAGGTTATTAGGGCCGTAGAAAAAAAATGACCTTACGTTCAGAGTGAATGATAGGCTAAAATTAAAACAATCAAAGTAGAACTATAAAAATGTATCACAATGCGGAAAATCAGTGAAATGAAGACCAGTACGAGGGTGCTAATGGGGCCAGGACCCAGCGATGTACATTCTAGGGTATTAAAGGCGATGGCCACACCTTTGATAGGTCATTTAGACCCAGAGTTTTTAGAAATAATGGACGATATCAAGGCGATGACCCAAGAAACGTTGCAAACACAAAACCCTTTGACCTTCGTAATCTCTGCCCCCGGAAGTGCCGGAATGGAGACTTGTCTTGTAAATTTATTGGAGCCGGGTGACGAGGCGGTCGTATGTATACATGGAGTCTTCGGAAACCGTATGGCCGACATTGCCGAACGCTGTGGGGCAACAGTAATTAAAGTAGAAGCAGAATGGGGCAGCCCGATAAAGGTTGATGATGTAAAGAAAGCTTTGGAGACCTGCAGTCCGAAATTACTGGCCATTGTGCACGCGGAGACCTCTACTGGGGTCTTGCAGCCTTTGGAAGAAATCAGCAACTTGACCAAAGCAGCGGGAGCCCTTTTTGTAGTCGATGCCGTTACCTCTTATTGCGGTACCGATTTAAAAGTTGATGAATGGGGCATCGATGCCCTATATTCGGGAAGCCAAAAATGCTTGAGCGCTCCTCCTGGGCTCTCTCCTGTCACTTTTAGCCAGGCCGCCATCGATGTGCTTGATAACAGGAAAACTAAAGTACAGAGCTGGTTTTTAGATTTGACTATGGTCAAGAACTACTGGGCGGGCGCTAAAAGGGCCTACCACCATACGGCACCGGTATCGGCCATGTTTGCGATGCGCGAGGCCTTGCGCATTGTTTTGGAAGAAGGTCTGGAAAACCGTTTCAAAAGACATCAAAGAAACCATGAGCTGTTGCGCGAGGGTTTGGAAGGTATGGGATTTGAGTTTTTGGTAGACAAGTCTTACCGACTTCCCATGCTGAACGCAGTTCGAATTCCAGAAGGGGTAGATGAAGCAGGTACCCGAAAACGCTTGCTGGAAGAATACAATATCGAAATAGGCGGAGGTCTGGGCCCTTATGCCGGAAAAATATGGCGGATTGGTTTAATGGGTGAAAGCTCGGATGCCAATCATGTTAATATGCTCTTGGCAGCACTCAAGAAAGTCATGTAATTTTTTCTGGCCAGTACTAGTACTATAAAAATGAAGAAACTCATGAAATTAGTTGCAAGCTGGTTTTTTGTTGCAGTCTTGTTGGTGAGCTGTTCGGAAAGACCTAATAAACCGAAAAATAATTCGGCAAAAGATGAAAGGCCAAATGTTATTTTGTTAATGGCCGATGACCAAGGTTGGGGAGATGTAGCGTACAATGCCCATCCCTATTTAAAAACCCCAAATTTGAACATGATGGCAGCCAACGGAGCGGTTTTTGAACGTTTTTATGCTGCCTCCGCAGTGTGTTCCCCGACACGCGGAAGTGTAATGACCGGTAGGCATCCCCTGCGCTATGGCATTTGTACTGCCAATTGCGGGCATATAAAACCAGAGGAGATTACGTTGGGTGAAATGGTCAAGGGTTTAGGTTACACCACTGGCCATTTTGGCAAATGGCACTTGGGTACGCTTACGCGCGATACACTAGAGGCGAACAGGGGTGGTAGAGCGAAATTTGATGCAGATTACGCTCCGCCTTGGGAACATGGTTTTGATGTCAATTTTGTAACCGAATCGAAAGTGCCGACGTGGAATCCTATGGTTACACCGCCAAAATCATCCGGTGATGTGAACAAGAGTTTTAAAGAGGGCGAACCTTTTAATACGTCATATTGGACCGGCCCTGGCCAAATAGAAACCGATAATTTGAAAGGCGATGACTCGCGAGTTATTATGGATAGGGTTATCCCTTTTATCGCGAACGCCGTACAAAGTAAAAAACCATTTTTAAGTATCATCTGGTTTCATACTCCCCATTTACCGGTATTGACAGGCGATGATTATCGAAAGCCCTATGCCGACCTTTCCGAAGACCAACAACATTATTATGGCGTCATATCAGCCATGGATGAACAAGTAGGACGTCTACGCGACAAATTAAAGGCCTTGGGCGTTGCTGAAAATACTGTGCTGTTCTATACCAGTGATAATGGGCCGGAGGGGAAATCGGTCGGCGGTAGAACCCAAGGGCTTACCAATGGATTGAAAGGACGGAAAAGAAGTCTTAATGAAGGAGGTATCCGGGTTCCTGGGATTATGGAATGGGAAGGAAAGATTCAGCCGGGTACCAAAGTGAAAGCACCCTGTTTTACATCTGATTACTTCCCGACCATAGCGAATATTTTAGGAGTCGATCTTAAGAAAAACGAACGACCTTATGATGGCGTCGATATACTTCCTATGGTTCAAGGAAATATAGAACGAAGGTCTGAACCTTTGGCTTTTGAATTTCAAGGTCAGGCCGCTTTAATAGACAATGAGTACAAGATCTATAGTAAAGACAACGGGAAGCACTTTGAACTTTACAATATCTTAGATGACACTGAAGAACAAAACGACCTTGCCGAAACAGAGCCTGAAAAGCTTGGCGAAATGGTTTCCGTTTGGCGCACTTGGAAAACTTCTCAGGAGAACAGTGCACAAGAAAAAGATTATGAAAGATGAGATAAAACAAGGGCCTACAGGTTGCCCCTTTATTGCTTATTTTTAAGTATCCTTAATTACAAAAAATTAACATTTATGAGAATATCACATGTATTTCCATTGCTTTTTATTCTATTGGTCGCATCCTGTAAAAATTCTTCGTCCGAAAAAGATAAAAAGGTAGATGACAAACCGAACTTTGTATTTTTATTTGCGGATGACCAGACTTTTGAAAGTATTGGTGCACTGGGTTTTGAGGAGGTGCATACCCCAAATTTAGACCGATTGGTAGATGGGGGGACGTCGTTTACCCATGCCTACAATATGGGCGGTTGGAACGGTGCCATCTGTGTAGCTTCACGTGCTATGATTATTTCTGGCTCTTATATTTGGAATGCCCAAAAAAAAAGCGAGACATGGGCCAAAGGAGATTCAACTGCATTGAACCAAACTTGGAGCAGACTGTTGGAGAAGCAGGGGTATGATACTTATATGACCGGTAAGTGGCATGTACAGGCGCCTGCTGCCACCATTTTCAAGGAAGCACGACATGTGCGCCCAGGTATGCCAGGCGATAGACGTAATGAACTTACGGCCGCCGAAAAGAAATGGAAGGAAGAATCGGGCGATATGAAAGATTGGAACGATTATATGCCTCTGGGGTATGGTCGACCAACGGGGCCCGACGATACAGAGTGGTCGCCTACCGACACTTTACAAGGTGGCTTCTGGGAAGGCGGAAAGCACTGGAGTGAGGTGGTGCGAAACGATGCACTGGCCTTTTTAGAAACGGCGAAGAAAAAAGATGATCCCTTTTTTATGTATTTGGCTTTTAATGCCACTCATGACCCAAGACAGGCCCCCCAACGGTTTTTAGATATGTATCCTTTGGAGGATATTAAAGTTCCCGAAAATTTCTTACCGGAATATCCTTGGAAAGACGATATGGGCAATCCGCCCGGACTTAGAGATGAGGCCTTGGCACCTTTTCCGAGAACCGAATATGCCGTTAAGGTACACCGCCGAGAGTATTACGCCCTTTTGAGTCATATGGATGAGCAAATTGGAAAAGTACTCGATGCCTTGGAGGCGAGTGGTGAAATTGATAATACGTACATCTTTTTTGGTGCAGACCACGGACTTTCAGTGGGCCATCACGGCCTGATAGGTAAACAAAGTATGTTTGATCATAGCATACGCATACCCATGATGGTTGTTGGCCCTGGTATACCAAAGGGCAAACTATTGGATCAAGATGTCTATTTACAAGATATCATGGCGACCACGCTAGAATTGGCAGATGTTGAAAAACCCGATTATGTGCAATTCAACAGCTTTTCGGATATTGTCAAGGGTAATCGAAAAGAGAGTCATTACGATGGGGTATATGGGGCCTATATCGATGTTCAACGAATGATACGTAAAAATGGATTCAAACTTTTGATCTATCCAAAAATAGAGAAGATCCTTTTGTTCGATTTGGAAAATGACCCTAATGAAATGAATGATTTGGCGAATATGCCCGAGTATTCCGAAAAGGTTAAAACACTATTTGCCGATCTCTTAGAACTACAAAAAACGATGGACGATGAATTGTCATTACAAGAGATTTATGAGAAAGTGCTAAACAAGTCCTGAATAAATCTTATGTATACAAATCGCTGGGCACTCATAGCGCTTTTATTCCTCAGTTGTAGCGAAACTGTCAAAACGAAAGAGGTCGACAATCGTCCACCCAATATCTTGTTCATTCTTGTAGACGATTTGGGAAAAGAATGGATAAGCGCATATGGTGCTGAAGATATTGTGACGCCCAATATCGATAAATTGGCCGAATCTGGCATGAAATTCAACAATGTCTATTCAATGCCCCAGTGCACACCTTCGCGGGTAACCTTGTTAACGGGCCAATATCCCTTTAGGCATGGCTGGGTTAACCATTGGGATGTTCCCCGTTGGGGCGGAGGTGCACATTTCGACGAAACAGTGAATCCTTCCCTGGTTCAGGAAATTAGAAGGACCGGTTATAAAACTTGCGTTGCGGGCAAATGGCAGATTGATGATTTTCGGGTAGAACCTGATGCTTTGACCAAAGCGGGTTTCGACGAATTCTGTATGTGGACTGGATACGAGGCCGGTATTGAGCCTAGTGCAGAACGGTATTGGAATCCTTATATCTTCACAAAAGAAGGTAGTGAAACCTATTCTGGTTCCTTTGGGCCGGATATTTTTCGTGATTTTATCATTCAGTTTATGAAGGAAAATAAAGAGGACCCAATGTTCATATATTACCCCATGGTCTTGACGCATACCCCTCTTGTTAACACGCCTGATGCATCTGCGAGCGATAACTTGGGCAAACATAAAGCCATGGTACGGTATACCGATAAAATTGTTGGTGAGTTGGTAGAGGCATTAAAACAAAATAATCTATTGGACAATACCGTGGTGGTTTTTACTACCGATAACGGTACTACAAAATCAATCACAGGTGGATTGAATGGGCAGAAAATAAAAGGCGGAAAAGCCAGTACAGGAGAGGCCGGAATTTGCGAACCCTTTATCGTAAGTTGGCCAGAAAGGGTAAAAGCGAATCAAGAATCTAATGCGCTTATAGATTTTACCGATATGCTTCCGACTTTTATTGATATTGCTGGTATTGCGTTTACGGATAAACGGACTCAGCGTAATGCGTCACATGTAGTTGATGGTAAGTCTTTTAAGAAAGTATTGTTGAGCGGTGACCGTGCTTCTGAAAGGGATTGGATATTGGGAATGGGAGGTGGTAACAATGCTCGTCTCACTGACAAGGGTGTAGAAAATCAATACAAGTTTAGGGATAGGGTACTGCGAAATGAAAATTATAAGTTGTACGTCAATTCAAATAGAAAAGAGGAAAAGTTCTTTGATTTAAAGGCCGATCCCTTTGAGGAGCACAATATTATAGATAGCCTGACCACGCAAGAACGAAAAACTAATTTCGAGCTTTTAATAGAGGTGGTTGAGTCATTTCCGGCGAAGGATAATGACCCGCAGTACGAAATAAACCCACCTCAAGAGTGGGATGTAGAAATAACGGCCGAAGGTGGGCGTTGGAAATTGTAATTTGGAAATATTTCGGTTGATTGGTCTATAGAGTAATACCTTTCGGTGCTATGCATATAGATTTGACAACATACTATTTGTTTATTTGTGATTTGTAGATAACATTGGCTACTAACCCAACAATAATTAATATAATTCCCAAAACGCTCCACCAGTTATAAAGCTCATTGAGCCATAAAAAACCGACTATACCTGTGAAAAGTACTTCTAGATATTTGAACGGTGCTACAAGATTGTTGGCCGCTATTTGAAAGGCTTTGGTCATATAGAGTTGTCCTATAAAACCAAAAACACCCAGGCCTGATAAAAGTAGCCAATCGATGCCTATTGGATTTTTCCAATAGGGAATAGCCATTAAGCCGCCGAATACGGCAGCGGTAAACATAAAATAATTGATAATCACGATGGGGTGGTCGCCCTGCCCTATTTTGGTAATCGTAATATATACTAGTCCACTTAAAACCGCAGCCGCCAGAATAAGCGCGAGGCCTATGGTATTTACATTCATATCAAATCCCTTGAGTACGAGTACACCGGCTAAAGAAATCAAAAAGAAGACCCACTGTGGAGCCTTTATCTTTTCTTTTAAAAGGAAAATTGCAAAAATAGCCGAGAATATAGGAGCTAGATAGCGTAACGAAACTGCGGTACCCGCAGAAAGGTATTTCAAAGACATGAAAAACAAGGTCATGGAGGCTGTTCCGATTAAGGCCCTAAGCAGCAATAATCTTTTTTTATTCCCGAGTACGGGTATTTTCAATCGGTATAAAACACCCATGCTTAGTATCAAAGAGCCAAAACCACGAAAAAAAACGATTTCATAAACATTATACTGTGCCAGTTGCTTTACCAAAATATTCATTGAGGTAAAGGCGAACGCACTTATTATCATGTAAATTAGAACTTTTCTTATTGTCATATACTCCGATTAAAAAGTAGTGAGGTCAAACCGATACTGAGGGCAAAAAAAATCCAACCCGGTTTTACGGGTTGGATGGAATTACTTCTTGTTGCGAAAGAACGTGCTCGAAGGCTATACTCTAGGCAGGTCACCTTCACCTTTTAGGGGTAGTTCTGATTCGCCCATAAGATAGGTGTCTACATGATGGGCCGCCTGGCGCCCTTCAGAAATTGCCCAGACAATAAGGGATTGCCCTCTACGCTGATCTCCCGCAGCAAACACACCGGGCACATTGGTCTTGTAATCGGCCTCGGTGGCTTTAATGTTGGTTCTGCCGTCGGCCTCTAGGCCTAGCTGCTCTGCAATGGTCATTTCAGAACCTGTGAATCCTAATGCTAATAAAGTCAATTCACATTTCCATTCTTTTTCGGTTCCTTCTACTTCCTTTAGTTGTGGTCTCTGACCAGGTGTTTTAATCCATTCGACTTCTGCCGTAACTAAACCTGTTAGATTTCCATCTTTGTCACCAACAAATCGTTTTGTAGAAATACTAAAGAAACGTTCTGCACCCTCTTTGTGGGATGAGCTGGTACGCAAGCGCATGGGCCAAAATGGCCAAGGTTGCCCTTCGGGACGTTCGGTCGTGGACATGGGCATAATCTCAAAATTGGACACCGATTTGGCACCATGTCTGAAAGACGTTCCGATACAATCTGAACCGGTATCGCCACCTCCAATTACGACCACATTCTTTCCGGTCGCCATAATTTCGTTTTCGAATTTTTTTACGCCATCAACTCGTCTGTTGTTTTGTGGTAAAAAATCCATTGCTTGAACGACGCCTTTTAAATCAGCGCCTTCAATAGGTAGATTTCTGCGAATGGTTGCACCTCCACAAAGAACAATAGCATCATAATCGCTCTTGAGTTCATCGGCTTTTATATCCTTTCCGACATTTACGCCACATTTGAATTCAATACCCTCATCTTCCAAGACTTTTAGCCTTCGGTCGATAACATGCTTCTCCATTTTAAAATCTGGAATACCATAGCGTAAGAGTCCGCCCGGTTTTTCATCTCGCTCAAAAACGGTAACGGTATGTCCGGCTCGATTTAATTGCTGTGCCGCAGCAAGACCTGCCGGTCCAGAGCCGATTACGGCTACTTTTTTTTCTGTTCTATTTGCGGGAGGTATGGCGATAACCCATCCTTTTGTAAAGGCGGTCTCCACAATATTTTTCTCAATATTTTCGATGGACACCGGGTCTTCGTTGATACCTAAAACACAGGCTTCCTCACATGGTGCAGGGCATAACCTTCCCGTAAATTCAGGAAAATTATTCGTGGCGTGCAAAATTTCAGCCGCTTTTTCCCATTTACCGCGATAGACGGCATCGTTAAAATCAGGAATCAAATTTCCCAAAGGGCAACCACTATGACAGAACGGAATGCCACAATCCATACATCGAGCACCTTGGTTTTTTAACTCCTTTTCCTGTAAGGGCTTAGTGAACTCCTTATAATTTTTGACGCGCTCCTCTGCGGGGGCATACTCCTCTACTTTTCTATCGAATTCCAAAAATCCTGTTATCTTTCCCATTTCTCGATTTTAAATAGTTTCTAATTTTTCTCTTTCCATACGAAGCAATGCCTGTTTGTATTCTTCCGGTAGAACTTTTACAAACTTGGGCAGACATGTTTCCCATTTTTCCAAAATACGCTGCGCTAATGGACTTAGGGTAGAATTATAGTGGCTTTCGATTAGGTCTTTTAGTTGTTTGATATCATTGTCTTCAGTAACATCCAACAAATTCAAGGCTTCGTTATTACACTTTTTTCGAAAGGTATTTTTTTCGTCAAAAATATAGGCAATACCACCACTCATTCCTGCACCGAAATTTCTTCCTACTTCGCCAAGTATCACAGCAATTCCTCCGGTCATATATTCGCATCCGTGGTCTCCGATACCTTCAACGACTGCTTTCGCACCTGAATTACGTACACAAAACCGTTCACCAGCTTTGCCGTTAATATAAGCTCTACCTGCGGTAGCACCATATAAGGTCACATTGCCGGTAATCACATTGTCTTCAGGTACTATCGTTGATGCATCGGGTACTTTAATGACCAATTTCGCTCCTGAAAGTCCTTTTCCCAGATAATCGTTCGTATTACCGTTTACGGTCATGGTCAAACCCCGTGTAGCAAAGGCTCCGAAACTTTGGCCGGCAGAACCGGTAAAGTTCAGTTTCAAGGTGTTTATAGGTAAGCCTTTGGCACCATACACTTTAGAGATTTCATTGCTGATTATTGCACCGACCGCTCGATCCGTATTTTTAATCGGGAAATCGAGCGTCAATTTTTCCTTTCGGAACAAAGACGGATTCGCTTTTTCAATAATTTCAAATTCAATCGATTTATCTATATTATGATTTTGCTTCTGGGTATTATAGAATTTGGTACCTACAGGTACATCTACTTGATACAAGATTGGAGTCAAATCAATACCTGCGGCCTTATAGTGGTCGACAGCTTTCTTTCGATCTAATTTTTGAACTTGACCGACCATTTCATTTACCGTTTTAAAGCCGAGCTGCGCCATGATTTCCCGTAACTCTTGCGCCACGAAATACATATAGTTGACAACGTGCTCGGGTTTCCCTTCGAATTTTTTACGAAGTTCTGGGTTTTGGGTTGCGATACCCACAGGGCAAGTATTCAAATGGCAAACGCGCATCATAATACAGCCTGAGGCAACTAAAGGAGCAGTTGCAAAACCAAATTCTTCGGCTCCTAACAAACAGGCCACAGCGACATCACGACCGGTTTTTAGCTGTCCGTCGCATTCTAATACGATTCGGTTTCGAAGGTCGTTCATGACCAAAGTCTGTTGCGCTTCGGCAATACCCAATTCCCAAGGTAAACCGGCATGTTTCAATGAAGTCAGTGGCGAAGCCCCCGTGCCCCCATCAAAACCAGAAATCAGAATAACATCTGCTTTTGCTTTGGACACACCTGCTGCAACGGTACCCACACCGACCTCTGAAACCAATTTAACATTGACCCGCGCTTTACGGTTCGCCGATTTAAGGTCGTAGATCAATTGTGAAAGATCTTCTATGGAATAGATATCATGGTGAGGTGGTGGCGAAATCAAACCAACATAAGGGGTCGAATTTCGCGTTTTGGCAATTGCCGGGTTTACCTTAGGGCCAGGTAGTTGGCCACCTTCGCCAGGTTTGGCGCCCTGAGCCATTTTTATCTGTATTTCTTGTGCGTTGGTCAGGTAATCGGAAGTAACTCCGAAACGCCCTGAAGCAACTTGTTTTATAGCACTGTTTCGCCAATCACCTGTCGAATTTTTGTAAAAACGTTCAGCGTCTTCGCCACCCTCGCCAGAATTGCTCTTACCACCTATTCGGTTCATTGCAATGGCTAGATTTTCGTGTGCTTCTTTACTGATGGAGCCGTATGACATGGCCCCTGTTTTGAACCGTTTCACAATTTCTGTCCACGGTTCTACTTCTTCTAAAGGAATCGGGTCGTAGTTCGAAAACTCGAACAAGCCACGAATGGTCAACAGGTTTTTTGACTGTTTGTTAACCATATCGGCAAATTCTTTATATGTGTCGGACTCGTTGCCCCGCACTGCTTTCTGTAATTTGGCAATGGAAAGGGGATTGAACATGTGTTTCTCGCCATCTCTTCTCCATCGGTATTCTCCGCCAATTTCTAAATCAAGTGTCGCTGCAACTTCTTTTTTAGAGAATGCATTTTGATGACGTTTAGCGATTTCTTTTTCGATTTCGTAAAGGCCTATGCCTTGAATTCGCGTTGGGGTATTCGGGAAATACTTCTCGACCACCTTGGAATTAATACCGAGGCACTCGAAGAGCTGCGAACCGCGGTACGAATTAAGGGTGGAGATTCCGATTTTGTTCATCACCTTTAGAATACCCTTACCGATGGCCTTATTGTAATTCTTAATAGCCTCGTCGAACGTAAATTCGGTAATGTCATGTTCCTTTATCTGTTCACCGATGATTTCGTTCACGAGATAGGGGTTTATGGCACTGGCACCGAAACCAAAGAGTAGACAGAAGTGGTGTACTTCCCTTGGTTCTGCAGACTCCACAATGATACTTAGCTTATTTCTTTTACCCAATTGTTGTAGGCCGGCGTTCACATACGAACATGCCAATAATGCGGGTATAGGAGCTTGTGATTTGTCAACGCCCCTATCCGATAGAATGATAATGTTGGTGTCTTCGTCTATAGCTTTTGAGGCTTGATTCAGAATCGATTCTAAAGCGTCTTCCAGACCATTATACCCCTTTTGAATTTCGTATAAGGTCGGAATGGAAACTACTTTGTAATCGGGACTGACATCATAATTTTTGATCTTATCCAAGTCTTCTTTAGAAATAACCGGATTCTGTATTTTCAGTTTACGACAATGTAGCTCGGAGAAGTCAAAGATGTTATGGTCACTGCCTAGTGTGAGGCTTATGTCTGTGATTAGTTCTTCACGGATACCATCTAATGGTGGATTCGTCACCTGCGCGAACAATTGTTGGAAATAGTTATAAATTAATTGCGGCCTGTCGGAAAGTACTGCGATCGGCGTATCCGATCCCATAGAGCCGATAGGCTCTTTGGCGCTCTTGCTCATGGGAAGGATTATCGTATTGATATCTTCGAGAGTATAACCGAAGACCGATTTTCTCTTTTCCATAGTGGCTTCCCCTAAAAATAAGGGGCAATCGTTATAGGGTATATCTTTTAGATGCACCAGATTGTCGTTCAGCCATTTCTTATAAGGGTGACGGTGCGCGATTTCCTCTTTAATTTCCTCGTCATTAATAATGCGGCCTTCCTCCATGTTCACCAAGAACATTTTACCCGGCTCCAATCTGCCGTGGAATACAACATCTTCCGGTGCTATTTCCAACACACCCGTTTCCGATGACATGATTACATAATCGTTTTTGGTTACCGTATATCGGGAGGGCCTCAAGCCGTTACGATCCAATACTGCTCCGATATAATTACCATCGGTGAACGGTATTGAAGCCGGTCCGTCCCAAGGTTCCATCATGCAAGAATGGTACTCGTAGAATGCTCTTTTTGCTTCCGACATATCAAGGTTTCTCTCCCAAGCCTCCGGCACCAATATCATCATAACTTCGGGAAGGGAACGCCCGGTCATTAAAAGAAGCTCTACGACCATATCCATTGTAGCAGAGTCTGATTTTCCAGGTAATATTATAGGAAGGATATTTTTGATTTCATCGCCGAACCAATCACTTTTTAGCAATTCTTCTCTCGAACGCATTCGCGAAACGTTACCGCGTAGAGTGTTGATTTCACCGTTATGGCACATGTAGCGGAATGGTTGCGCCAGGTCCCAAGTAGGGAAGGTATTCGTAGAAAACCGCTGGTGAACCAACGACAACCGCGTCACTACTCGAGGATCCATTAAGTCTTTATAATAAAGACTGATATCCTTCGGCATCAACAGCCCTTTAAAAATTATAATTTTAGTTGAAAGACTAGGTAGGTAAAAGAACTTGCTTTCTGAAAGCTTTGAATTGATTACCGCATGTTCGGTTACTTTTCTAGCAATGAACAGTTTCAAGTTGAAGTTGAAATAATCTTGTTGTTTGTTCTCTTTGGCTATAAAGATTTGTTTTACAAAAGGCTCTGTCTCCATGGCGATTCGACCGGGTATAGATCGGTTCACGGGTACGTCTCGCCAGCCTAAAAGTTGCAACCCTTGTTTTTTGATGTTCTCCTCAAAAGTTGAACTGCAAAAATTGCGTTGATTTTCTTTTTGGGGCAAGAATACATTACTTACGGCATACTCCCCAGGTTCTGGAAGCTCGAATTTACATACGGCCTTAAAGAAATCGTGTGGTATATCGATAAGTATCCCTGCTCCGTCTCCGGTTTTCCCATCCGCACTAACAGCGCCCCGGTGCTCTAATTTATCTAATATCTCCAACGCCTTATGGATGATATCGTTCGATTTTTTTCCTTTAAGGCTACAAATAAATCCTGCGCCACAGTTATCATGTTCAAATTCGGGCAGGTATAATCCTTGCTTCTTCAACGTCCTCATAAATTATGGTATTTCTTCAAAAATAGCACTATCGATAAATTATCAATAACAATTTTTTATAAAATCAAATAAAAATTCAACGTTTGGAATTAAACGTTAAAAAATACTCAAATACGGATTTTTGGTACGGTCATTTTATCAGAATGACAAATTTACCCTTTTTGATGCAGCTTTGAAAGCTTTTTAAGGGGTAGGGTAACAAAAATGGGGTCTTTTTCACAAACACCCCCTATATTTTTACTATTACAACATTCCAATTTTTGTTACTGCACCTTTACTCCCCTAAAACGTTGGGGTGCATTTAGCAACTGGAGGTTAGGATTGTGATTAGTTTTTCAAAATACTTCGTGAGATTACAATTTTCTGAATCTCTGAAGTACCCTCATAGATCTGTGTAATCTTGGCGTCGCGCATCAAGCGCTCTACATGGTAGTCTTTAACGAAACCGTTGCCTCCATGAATCTGTACGGCTTCTACCGTGGTGTCCATGGCAACCTGCGAGGCATACAGTTTTGCCATAGCCCCAGAAAGGTCGTAGTTGAGTCCTTGATCTTTTTCCCAAGCCGCTTTATAAACCAGGTGACGTGCTGCCGCGATTTGGGTGTGCATATCGGCCAGTTTAAAGGCAATGGCCTGATGATTTGCTATTTCAGTGCCGAACGATTTCCTTTCTTTTGAATATTTGAGTGCCATTTCATAGGCTCCTGATGCAATTCCAAGGGCTTGGGCCGCAATACCGATACGCCCGCCCGCTAAGGTTTTCATAGCGAATTTAAAACCAAAACCATCTTCACCGATACGATTTTCTTTAGGCACCTTTACATCATTAAAGTTCAAGGAATGCGTATCGCTTCCTCGTATCCCTAATTTATTTTCTTTGGGGCCAATTTCAAAACCGGCCATTTCTTTTTCAACGATCAAGGCGTTGATGCCTTTATGACCCTTTTCTCTGTCTGTTTGGGCAATGACGAGGTAAACTCCGGCAGTGCTGCCATTTGTAATCCAATTTTTTGTGCCGTTTAAAATATAATGGTCGCCGTTATCAATTGCCGTGGTCTTCTGTGAAGTGGCATCGCTACCTGCCTCCGGTTCGGACAAACAGAAGGCGCCTATAATTTCGCCAGTTGTCAAACGCGAAAGGTAGTTGCGTTTTTGCGCTTCGCTGCCGAAAGTCTCTAGGCCCCAACAGACTAACGAATTGTTTACGGAAACCACTACGGAAGCCGAGGCATCTATTTTTGAAAGTTCTTCCATGGCGATGACGTAGGAAAGAGTGTCCATACCACTTCCATTATATTTGGGGTCTGTCATCATGCCCATAAAACCAAGCTCCCCCAGTTTTTTGATTTGCTCTCTTGGGAATTTTTGCGCATCATCTCTTTCAATGACTCCAGGCAACAATTCGTTTTGGGCGAAATCGCGTGCCGCTTGTTGTATCATCAGATGCTCTTCCGATAGTGAAAAATCCATATCATTTTGAATTAGTGACTTGTTTACAAATATAGGGGGAATACTTTTGGAGCTTTCGATACGGATTTTGTCGCATTTTTCTTAGAACTGAATTGCTGAAAAACACGTATTCCAATTACAATTTTTTATATTTGTTAGGCTATACTATTTCAATTGATAAAAAATTAAAATTATGAGACAGCACTAACCCCGCATGGGGACTTAAAGCAAAGTTTAGGTAGTGAAAATTTACTGAATAGTCACATAATTTTAAATCAATTTTAATGAAAGAATTACTGAAAGCTTACGAGAATAAGCAGCCCGAAATCGTATTTAATTGGAAAGACCCTGAGACTGAAGCCGAAGGATGGACGGTTATCAACTCATTAAGAGGTGGAGCCGCTGGAGGCGGAACACGAATGCGCGAAGGTCTGGATATGAACGAGGTGCTCTCCCTTGCTAAAACGATGGAAGTAAAGTTTACCGTTTCTGGCCCACCCATCGGCGGCGCGAAATCCGGAATTAATTTCAACCCCCATGACCCAAGGAAAAAAGGAGTTTTAGAACGTTGGTACCATGCCGTTTCACCCCTGTTGAAGAGCTATTACGGCACGGGAGGCGATCTCAATGTTGACGAAATTCATGAGGTAATTCCTATTACCGAAGATGCAGGGGTATGGCATCCGCAAGAAGGTGTTTTTAACGGTCACTTTAGGCCAACGGAGGCAGATAAGATTAACCGTATCGGTCAATTGCGATTGGGCGTAATAAAAGCGATAGAGCATACCGAATATTCTCCAGATACGTCACGAAAATATACCATTGCTGATATGATTACAGGTTTTGGCGTCGCCGAAGCCGTTCGCCACTACTATGACATTTATGGGGGCAACGTAATGGGCAAACGAGCTGTTATTCAGGGCTTTGGTAATGTCGGCGGTGCAGCGGCCTATTATCTTGCCCAAATGGGAGCAAAGATTGTTGGAATTTTAGACCGGGCAGGAGGCGTAATCAAGGAAGAGGGGTTCACTTTCGAGGAGATTAAGACCTTTTTCTTGAATAAAAAAGGAAACAATCTTATGGCCTCTGCCGATGAAATGATACCTTTTAATGAAATCAATGAGCGCATCTGGAGCCTGCCCACGGAGATTTTTGCTCCCTGTGCGGCTTCTCGTTTGATTACCAAAGAGCAGATCGGTACTATGATCGACGCGGGGCTTGAAGTAGTCTCATGTGGTGCGAACGTACCCTTTGCGGACAAAGAAATCTTTTTTGGGCCTATTATGGAGTACACAGATGAAAAGGTAAGTTTGATTCCTGATTTCGTTTCTAACTGTGGAATGGCCCGTGTCTTTGCTTATTTTATGGAAAAAAGAGTCGGAATTGATGATGAATTAATATTTAATGATACTTCCGATACCATTAGAAAGGCAATTTTGAATATCTTTAAAAAAAATACATTAAAAAAGAATATAAGTAAAACAGGATTTGAAATCGCACTGAAACAATTAATTTAAACCAACTAACCGCATGGAGTCAGCAATTATACTCGTATTCGTACTGGGTTACCTAGCAATAACCCTAGAACATAATTTAAAAATTGATAAATTAATACCGGCATTGGTCATGATGGCCATATGTTGGGCACTTATAGCATTAGGTATAGATGGTTTCACTACCTGGTTCGATTCTGGCGCACATGCATTGGTTGATAATTTTGCTGGTATGGTACACGAAGATAAACTCCATTTGATGGAGGAAACTTTGTTGCATCACCTTGGAAAAACAGCGGAGATTTTGGTGTTCCTTCTAGGAGCGATGACCATCGTTGAGATTATTGATTATTTCGATGGTTTTGCCACCATTAAGGGCTTTGTTAAGACAAAGAGCAAAAGCAAAATCCTATGGATTTTTTGTTTTCTGGCATTTATTCTTTCTGCCATAATTGACAACCTAACTGCGACCATCGTACTTATCTCCATTTTGCAGAAAATCGTCAAAGAACGAGATGTTCGAATCTGGTATGCGGGTCTTATTATAATAGCTGCAAATGCCGGTGGAGCGTGGTCTCCTATTGGTGATGTTACCACTACGATGTTATGGATTGGTAATAAGGTATCTACCATAAAACTGGTAAGTTACCTTTTGATTCCTTCTTTATTGTGTATGTTGGTTCCTGCCTTTGTTGCATCGTTTTTACCTGCGTTCAAAGGAAATCTTAACATTTCTGACGAAGAGGATAAGCCTGCAGGAGAGTTTAGCGCAAGAATGCTGTACTTGGGGTTAGGGGCTATTGTCTTCGTTCCGATTTTCAAAACGGTTACCCACCTGCCTCCTTATGTAGGTATGATGCTTTCTTTAGGTGTTGTAGCGACCTTTGCAGAGATATACAGCAAGACTAAATTTAATATTACAAGCCTTGATGATGATGATGGCGAGCACATATCTGCACATCATAGTCCTGTTCATAGCTCATTATCTAAAATTGAGCTGCCTAGTATTCTTTTCTTCCTGGGAATTTTAATGGCAGTCGCTGCTTTGGAATCTTTAGGTCAGTTGTTCGGTTTTGCATCTTGGTTACAGGATGCTACTCCGATGTTGGGCAGCGAAATGGCAGGTACGCGCGTTTCCGATCTAGTGGTGCTTTTGTTGGGTGTTGGATCTGCTGTTATTGATAATGTTCCATTGGTCGCCGCAAGCTTAGGAATGTTCTCTGAAGGACTGGACGATCAACTTTGGCATTTCATAGCGTATTCTGCCGGAACAGGAGGAAGTATGTTGATTATTGGATCCGCCGCAGGTGTTGTTGCCATGGGGATGGAGAAGATTGATTTCTTCTGGTATTTAAAGAAAATTTCATGGCTGGCCTTTATCGGATTTTTAGCGGGATCGGTAGTCTTTATTTTATTGCGACAATTTGTATGAGACGTATACTATTATCGGCAAACTACCGTTATACAGGCAACTGTTAACCTCAAAAAATTCTATGTTATTATTCCAAGACCCTGCAGCTGCGGATGTTATGTCAGAAGAGAAGACCCTTTCCGTAATGGATTTGATTTTTAGCGGCGGTACCGGCAGTATACTTATTATTTCGGTGCTTTTCATTATGCTGTTCGTTGCGCTGTATATCTATTTTGAGCGTATTTTTGCCATCAAGGCTGCTTCAAAGATTGACAGTAATTTCATGAATCAAATTCGCGACCATGTGACTAACGGTAAGTTAGAGGCTGCCAAGTTGTTATGTGCACAGACCGATTCGCCTGTAGCACGATTGACGGAAAAAGGCGTTTCCCGTATTGGAAAACCACTTGATGATATCAATACGGCTATTGAAAATGCAGGAACTTTGGAGGTATATAAATTGGAAAAAAATGTGAGCGTCTTGGCAACGGTTGCGGGTGCTGCACCTATGATAGGCTTCTTAGGAACCGTTATTGGGATGATTTTAGCTTTCCATGAAATGGCCACTAGTGGCGGGCAGGCTGAAATGGGATCTTTGGCATCGGGTATTTACACAGCGATGACAACTACCGTGGCAGGTCTTATTGTTGGTATTATCGCTTATATCGGCTACAACCACTTGGTCAACCGAACCGATAAGGTCGTGCATAAAATGGAGGCCAATGCGGTCGAGTTTCTCGATTTATTGAACGAACCTTTATAATTCGTGCTATATGAAGTTAAAGGGAAGAAATAAGGTAAGTCCTGATTTTAGCATGTCGTCAATGACGGATATCGTATTCCTGTTATTGATTTTCTTCATGCTTACGGCCAACTCGCCCAACGCTTTGGATCTATTGTTGCCAAAAGCAAAGGGTAAATCTACTAATACGCAGAATGTATCTGTGAGTATCGATAAGAACTTGCAGTATTTCGTAAACAACGAACGGATCAACGGAGATTATATAGAAATTGAACTAAGAAAAGCACTTAAAGGACAGGATAAACCCACAATTATTCTGAGGGCGGAAGAAAGCGTTGCCATCAAAGAGGCTGTCAATGTTATGGATATCGCCAATCGAAATAATTATAAGGTAATTCTGGCCGTGCGACCGAATTAATGCCATTTCAGCATTAAAATAGCGCATATTTTTTTTCTATGTCTTATCTGTGCAAAGAAATCAATCAAATTGGTAATCCGAGATTTTAAAACTGAATTGGCATTATGTCATTCTTAGACACGAGACACAAGAAAAAATCGTTCACACTGACTACTTTTCTACTAAGTGTGCTATTGCTTGTATTATTCTATATAGGCCTTACTTACATGGACCCACCTGAGGAAAATGGAATCTCTGTTAACTTTGGCACTATGGATTTCGGAAGCGGAAACGTTCAGCCCAAAGAAAAAATACGCTCCGAGCCTCTAGATACACCTCCCGTCGAACCTACCAAACAAGAAGAGGTCGTCGAAGAAGTGGTGGAAGAGGTAGTTGAAGAAGTAGTTCCAGAGGAAGTGGTGGCCGAAGAAGCCCCGGCCGAGAAGGTACTGACGCAAGAGAACGAAGAAGCTATCAAAATAAAAAAGGCGCAAGAAGCCAAACGTAAAGCTGAAGAAGCTGAAAGAGTGGCGAAGAAAAAGGCCGAAGACGCTGAGAAAAAGAAAAAGGCGGAAGCGGCTAAAATAGCCCAGCAGAAAAAAGCTGCAGAGGAAAAAGCCCGTAAAGAACAAGAGGCCAAAAAGAAAAAATTAGATGAACTCATCGGGGGTATCAGCAAGTCTGACGGGAACGCTTCCGGCAGTGAAGGCGATGCTAACCGAGCAGGTGACAAGGGTCAACCTGATGGTGACCCCTACGCCACCAGCTACTACGGTAGCCCCGGTTCGGGCGGTGGTACAGGAGGTTATGGTCTGAACGGCCGGTCTTTGGTAAGTAAAGGCCAGGTAAAGCAAGAGTGCAACGAAGAGGGTAGGGTAGTAGTTAAAATCATAGTTGATCGAAATGGTAACGTAGTAAGTGCGACCCCGGGTGTAAAAGGCACGACCAATAACAGCCATTGTCTATTAGATCCTGCCAAAAAAACAGCCCTCAAGCATAAATGGAATCTTGATTCCAATGCTCCAAGCCAACAGGTCGGTTTCGTTGTGGTCAATTTCAAATTGGGAGAGTGAGGTATTCCGAAACCCTAGATTGGATGTTCGCCCAACTTCCAATGTACCAACAAGAAGGAAAAAAGGCCTATAATACCAAACTTGACGGCATTCAAAAGTTTACTGTCCATCTAAATCATCCTGAAAAAAAATTCAAAAGTATACATGTTGGGGGTACCAACGGAAAAGGATCTAGCAGCCATCTGCTGGCCTCTATTTTTCAAGAAGCAGGTTATAAAGTCGGACTCTACACTTCCCCGCATTTAAAAGATTTTCGTGAGCGTATTCGTATAAACGGAGAACCTGTCAATGAGAGTTTTGTGGTTGGTTTTATCCAAGAAAACAGACCCTTTCTTACAAAACAACAATTGTCGTTCTTCGAAATGACCGTTGGTATGGCGTTCGATTATTTTGAGAAGGGAAAAGTAGATATAGCTATCATTGAAGTAGGATTGGGCGGCCGATTGGATTCGACCAATATCATCGTTCCCGAAGTGGTCTTGATTACCAATATCGGAATGGACCATGTTGATATGCTCGGTGATACGTTAGAAAAAATTGCTTTTGAAAAAGCCGGAATTATCAAAGATAAAGTTCCTGTGGTCATCAGTGAATTTCAACGCGAAACAGTAGGTGTTTTTGAAGCAGTAGCGGTATCAAAAAATGCTAAACTAATTTTTGCCGAAAAGGAAATTCAAAAAGACTATCCAACATCGTTGTTGGGTAATTACCAATCTAAAAATATAAAAGGAGTTTTAGCTGTCTTGAACGAATTGAAAGGGTTTGCCATAAGTGAAGCGGATAAAGTAGCCGGACTTCAAAAAATCGCTCAAAATACGGGATTGATGGGTCGATGGCAGGTGTTACGAGAGCATCCTAAAGTTGTATGCGATACGGCACACAATACAGAAGGTTTGTCTTTGGTGCTCGACCAGATTCAACGCCAAGGGTTTGAAAAACTACATATAGTTCTTGGGTTTGTCAAGGATAAAAATCTTGATGCCCTATTGCCATTATTTCCTAAAGACGCTACATATTACTTCTGTAGGCCCAACATTCAAAGAGGTCTTGAGGTTGCTGATTTGACAACGAAGGCGGCGGAACATGGGTTGAAAGGGAAAGCCTATTCGTCGGTCGAGGATGCTTATCGATCTACATTGGAAAAAGCAAATGCAGCTGACTTTGTCTTTATTGGGGGTAGTACATTTACGGTTGCTGAGGTGGTATGATTTTTTAAGGTTTTTCTTTTGGAGTAATTAAAAGAGTTCTATATTTGCACACCTTTTCGGGCAATTAGCTCAGTTGGTTCAGAGCACCTCGTTTACACCGAGGGGGTCGGGGGTTCGAATCCCTCATTGCCCACTAAAATCCCCAAGCATGAAATGTTCGGGGATTTTTCTATTTTGGATTATGTACGATTAATGTACGGTAACGCGGATTTAAGCCCTCATTTATACTTTTTTTGAAAAAAAAAGATTTGTTTTTGAGGTACATATTTTACATTTCCTGCATAAACTCGATAAAGCTACTCTTTAATACGTCTTTTACGTTGCCAGTAAAAACTAATCATTTGAACAAAAAAAGAGGGTTTCCGATTTGTTCTTCTTTTTGATGTTTGGTTTTGAAAGAATGCTTGATCAAATAATCTAATACCATGGTTTGGGGTTTCTTAGGACCCCCTCACAATATTTGTCAAGCCTCTCACCTGAATCAAAAACACTTATTCTTTGAATCGTAACTAGCGTGGGAGCAATTATAAATTGTACAAAAAAGTTACTTATCCCAAACAATTGATATTCGGCATCAATGATCATAAACGAATCTACATGCTCACCATGTTCATAAAGAAAATCCAGTTGATTTTCATCTGTATGGTTCAAGGACTGGGGTTTAAAAACTTTGAATCGGCCAAAAGAACTATTGTATGAATTGAAATTGTACAAATGATAAAGAAAAACCAACTGATTAATCCCAAAACTTCAACCTTTGAATCCTGTATTTCTTTGGCAATATGATAGTTTATTTAACTAATATTTTCCTATTTTAAATCTACAGATGCGACAGAACCAAAGCTTTTAGTTATAAAAGGACTTATTGGAACTAACGATTATAATGTAGAAACTAAACGACATTGAAAACTTTCTTATAACGTGCTGAAAATCGGCCCTTAAAAGTGAAATTGTGACGCCCACGTTACTTTTCCAGTACCAGAACACCGTAATAATTGCCAAAGCATAAGTCAATTTGGTGTTTCGATTGACATTGAAGTTGTCGAAAAATGTATAAAAATTAGGGCAATAGCCCTAATTTCGTATTTTTGGATAACTAAACACCTTTGAATTGACGACGAAATATCGAATAATCCATCAGGCCATACGATCGTTTAATGCTTTTGGTATTGCCAATGTTACTAGCAGAGATCTTGCTAAGGAACTGGGTATTAGTCATGGTAATCTTGAATATCACTTTCCAAATAAAGAGATGCTTTTACTGGCCATTTACGACCAAATGAAAGAAGAGATGTCCAGATATTATCTAGGACAAGGCGAGGATATCGTTAGTCCAATAGCCCATTTTCATAAGCTCTTAGTGCGGTTGGAAGACTTTCAGCACGAATACCGTTTCTTTTGCCTCGACATTATGGAAATATGTAGAAAGTATAGCAAGGTTAATCAGGATCTTGAAGACAATATGCGGATTCGAACAACACAAATGTCCGGCTTTTTTGAAAGATTTTTGTCCATGAAATATATAAAGTCCGAACCCGTTGAAGGCTATTATGAAAGGTTACGGCATACCATACGGATTCTACTGACATTTTGGAAGTCACAAGAAATAGTAGTCAAGAACCTCGAATTTAACGGGAGAGGAGAAATGGCGGCTCATGTATGGGAGTTGCTTATCCCGCATTTGACAAAAAAAGGACTCAACGAGTATTTCAAAGTTATGGCAGACCAGCAATATGTTTTAAAACAAGAACGATAATGAGCGAACAAGACTTACTAGGTGACCGATTAAGCGAATGCTATTCAGGGGCGGTCTATGATGTACTCCGCGCCATGGGCTATCCAGATCAAACATTGCCAAATAACATTCGTCCTTTGGAAATCGGTCAAAAGATGGCTGGTCCGGTCTATACCGTTAGTGGACGTTATGACGATACGTTGGATGGACATGAAACATTATTACAATGGACGGGGCTGCTTTCTAAGGCGCCAAAAGGAAGTGTCGTGATTTGTCAGCCAAATGATGACACCTTGGCGCACATGGGCGAACTTTCCGCAGAGACCCTTCAATTACGAGGTATTAAGGGGTATATCGTAGATGGCGGATGCAGGGATTCAGCCTTCATCAATAAAATCGGCTTTAAGGTATTTTGTAAATATTATACGCCCGTTGATGTAGTTGGGCGATGGGTCGCTGATGGCTTTGAGGTGCCAATACAAATTGGTAAGGTGATAATTAATTCTAGGGATTATGTGATGGCAGACAGGGATGGTATAGTAATCATTCCTTTAAAAATTGCCGAAGAAGTAATATCCCGAACAGAAGAAGTGTTACGGACAGAAAGTTTGGTGCGAAAAGCAATTATGAGTGGTGTAGATCCTCAAGAAGCCTATTTGAAATATGGAAAATTCTGATCAACTGATTCTTTTGGGATCCCATGACAATGTATTGATAGCCCGCAAGGAAATCATGCAAGGTAACACTGTCGTAATTGATGGAACCGACGTAGTATTGGTCCGAACCGTAAAATTGGGATTTAAAGTAGCCTCCAGATTAATTGATGCAGGTGAGAAAATAATCAAATATAGCGTCCCAATAGGGTCCGCAAAGACAATGATTCAAAAAGGGGAACTGGTACACGTGCATAATATGAAGAGCGATTATTCACCCACTTATACCATTGAAAACCAAATTGATTATATGGAATAAAGATGCGGGTTTGCGAAAATGTGCACAAGTTTTCCGGTAAATTGAATTTGGATTATTTGGTGTAATGATGAGTACCGATGTATGCATTGATTTTGATGATAGCACAACGGTAGAGATATTTATAATATGGATCAAGACAGTACTATACTAGCAACAACAGAAGATACATGGACCGGCTACCATCGTAAAGATGGTAGAAAGGGGATACGTAATATTGCCTTAGTGGCGTATTTGGTAGAATGTGCGCATCACGTTTGCACCGAAATTACATCTTATTTCAAGGGTAAGGAGGTACAGGTTATTGGTTTTGGGGGATGCTACCCGAACTCCCATGCCGATAAAGTGATGAAACGGCTTTGTACCCACCCCAATGTCGGAGGGATATTATTGGTCTCTTTAGGCTGTGAAAGTTTTAATCGATTTGCTCTCGAAAAGGTCATTAAAGAAAGTGGTCGTCCGGTTTCGACATTGGTCATACAGGAAGAGGGAGGAACCCAAAAAACTGTGGACAAAGGTAGGAAATGGGTGCAGGAAGCGCTTGAAGAACTACAGTCCGTTCCTAAGGTAAAAATGGGTATTCAAGATTTGGCGATAGGAGCTATATGTGGCGGTTCAGATGCTACAAGTGGTATCAGTGGCAATCCGGCAGTAGGTTTGGCGTTTGATCGTTTGGTACAAGAAGATGCTATTGCCATTTTTGAAGAGACGGGTGAAATGATTGGTTTTGAAGAGCATATTGCGTCAAGAGCCATAACCCCGGAGCTCGGTGAGGAACTGAGAAAATCCATCCAAAAAGCGGCGAAGTATTATACCATTATGGGGCATGCCAGTTTTGCGCCAGGAAATGCCGATGGCGGGTTGAGCACTATAGAGGAGAAATCTTTGGGTGCTTACAGCAAAGGAGGCAGTTCTAAGATTTCCGGTCTGCTGAAACCCGGTGATATTCCTAGAAAAGGAGGGCTTTATTTGTTGGATGTAGTACCTGACGGAGAACCGCGTTTTGGATTTCCTAATATCAATGATAACGCCGAGATCTCTGAACTGATGGCCTGTGGGTGCCATATCATATTATTCATTACCGGTCGAGGTTCCGTAGTTGGTTCCCCTATTGCACCGGTGGTCAAGGTTTGTGCAAACCCCGAAACATTTGCCCGTATGGCAGATGATATGGATATCAATGCTGGAAAAGTTATTTCTGGTGAGGCTGATCTGGCAACCGTATCCGAAGAGATACTGATTAAGATCAAGGAAACATCAAAGGGCAAAAAAACGGTGTCCGAAGCTTTGGGGCATCAAGAGTTTGTCTTGTTGTATAAAACATTTCAACCATTGGGGCCGTCATGTTTGCCCTAAGCGGGGTCGGTTTAGATTTTTAGCAAATAAAATTGCAGAATATGTCAGTAATTGATGGAATTGTAATCGTTGCATACATCCTAGGGATTTTGGTCGTAGGATTGTGGGTCGTGCGTAAAAGAACTATGAGCGCCGAATCCTATTTTATGGCCGATCGTTCACTCAAATGGCCTGTAATAGGTGCTGCCTTATTTGCATCGAATATCTCTACCATCCATTTGGTGGGTTTGGCCGCTTCCGGTTTTAAGGATGGTCTGGTCTGGGGGAATTTTGAATGGATGGCCGTTTTTACCCTAATTGTTCTGGGGCTTATCTTCTCCCCCTTCTATTACAAGACCAAAATAGCCACCCTTCCTGAGTTTTTGGAAAAAAGATACAATTCTACCTCCCGCACCTTTTTGGCTTTCTTTGCCTTGGTCGGGGCACTTTTCATACATATAGGGGTAAGCCTATATGCCGGGGCGGTCGTATTTGAACACTTTTTTGGGGTCAATGTATATGTTTCCATTTTGGCCATTTCGTTTATTACCGCTTTGTACACAATTATTGGAGGGTTGCAATCCGTAGTAATAACGGAGACCATTCAAACGGTCATTCTTATTGGCGGAGCCATAATTCTTACTATTTACGGATTTTTGGCCCTTCCAGAGCATGGAATCCATAGTTGGGAGGGCCTAAAGGCCGCGGCGAAACCAGAGCAATTAAGCTTGATACCCTCCGATTCAAATTCATCGGGACTTTCCTTTTTATCCATCATACTAGGGTACCCCGTTTTGGGAATTTGGTATTGGTGTGCCGACCAGACCATTGTGCAGCGGGTATTGGGTGCAAAAAGCCTAAAAGATGCCAAAACAGGTCCAATTTTTGCTGCTTTTTTAAAGATTTTTCCCGTATTCATATTAGTACTTCCTGGGGTTTTAGGGTATGTGCTTTTTAAAGATATCATTACGGATCCTAATGATACGTTTCCTGTACTTATTACAGAACTACTTCCAACAGGTTTAAGAGGATTGATGGCCGCTGCCTTGTTGGCTGCGTTGATGAGTACCATCGCCGCAGCCCTTAATAGCGCTGGTACTTTGGTTTCCATTGATATGTTTAAAAGGTACCAACCTGACATTTCCGATAAACGACAAGTACGGATTGGCAGGATAACCGCTCTTATAGTAATGATCATTGCTATTTTATGGTCTCCGCTCATCGCTAAGTTTAACAGTATATTTGAAGCCATTACCGTACTGCTGTCCGTGATTTCTCCACCCATCTCAGCTGTTTTTGTATGGGGTGTTTTTTGGAGAAGAGGAAATTATCAGGGAGCCAATGCCACTTTTATAGGCGGTTTTATACTGGGACTTATCGCCTTTCTAATTGACTTTCCCATCATAGGAGATGTAAAGATTATTACTGATACTTGGGGAATATCTTTTATGATGCAAGCTTGGTGGCTCTTCGTTTGTAGTTCGATTATTTATGTTGGAGTTAGTTTGATGACGCCACCGCCCGATCCGGTGAAAATAGAAAACTGCACCTTAAGTTCCCCCCTGGCATTTTTAAAAAAGGAGGAAGGGGAGAAAACCAATATACCCCTGTTATTATCATTACTTTTAATTGTTATTATGATTCTACTATATACAGTATTTAGTTAAAAAACCACACCTCTGAAAGCGGCATTAAAATATTGGCCAATACTTTTCCTTAGTATGGGACCAGTGACCTGCCACGAAACTCAAAAAGAAAACAACCAGGATTTTTTGGTGCCAAGTGTCGTATTATAGAATCCTTTACTTAAAGTTTTGCTTACGGTTTGTATTAGATTTGTTTAAGCACCTAATTTAGCAAATACAAACCGAACCTGCCGGTCGGCCGGTAGAGAATCTACGAGGATTTTCGTAAGTAGTCTTACACTAGCAATTAATTTTATACGATGTTCGCAGCTGGCCTATTTTAATATTTGTCAAGAGCGTTTCAGATTCCCCAGAATACGTCCTCACTATATTTTTTTCAGAATCGGTGTTTGCTATAAAGATTTTCCCTGTTCTGTTTTCTGTATTAAAATACATCATTGTATTTGTTCCAGGGTCACCACCAGTAGGCCTAATAACGTTATAGGCCAATTCTTTATCTATAAAAATTCCTATGTTATAATTTTCTTTTCCTTCAAAAACCGTTTCTTTCAATTGAGATTTGAAAAACTCTTTGTAACTATCTGAATTCATAACAGTTCCATTTACAGAATACCCTCTTATCAAATCTATAAGAAATTTACTCAAATCTGTACTTGAAGTAATGAGCCTACCATCTGGATAAGAGAGGATTTTATAATAGTGTAACTCTTGATTATCAAAATATAATTTTGAATAGTTAGTGCTATCAACATCTTCGAAAAACCAACTAGTTGAAGACATCGCTAATGGTTCAAATATATATTCTTTCGTGAATTCATTAAACGGTCTATCAGAAGCGGATTCTATAACTAGAGCACATAAAGCTGCTCCTATATTACTATATTCATATACTTCTACGGGTTTCCTTTTTGAAAAAGTGGAAGAATTGTAAAACACCTCATCTTTCTTTAAAATTTACCTAAATATTCGGCTAAAAGCATCCAGTTTTTTGATGGATTTTGATAATATAATTCATATTTTTCTTTAAGATTTTCAGCTATGGGGATGTCATCTTTATTTACATAAAAGGTTTCCATATAAATATCATTATCAACAATCGAACTTGTATGTGTAGCTAATTGTAATTAATTTATTTGGATAATTTGGATTTATAACCTTGAATGGTAAATGCTTATTGACTGGGTCATCTAAATCAACAAAATTCATTTCTTCAGCTTTTAAAAGAGCAACACCAATAAACACTTTAGAAATTGAGACGATATTAATAAACGTACTCTCCGTATATTTTTTCTTTTTATTTACATCGGCATAACCAAAACCTTGGTTATAAACTATTCCAGTCGTGTCCACTATGGCAGCAGAAAATCCATTAAAAACGCCAGTATTATATAAACTATCCATTTCTTTATTGAAAGAGCTGGTTACTAAATCATTAGTTTTTTTCTTTATTGAATTCCGTTTTTTCATTCTTCCTATTTTGGCAAGAGTTACATAAAATTATTAATAAGAGAAAAACTGTGTTTTTCATTTTTTGTTATTTGATTTGTGTTCCTATGTTTGCTTTCGTATTGATATAGTAAATTCTAACTATATTTTGTCCTACCTCTAAACGAATGGAGTTTTTAATGCCTTAAAAGTATTTTCAGCTACTTGGGTACTTCATAATTTTCCAATAATGCAAGTACCAGTTGGGCAGAGTTAACGGCCGCTACCTTAACAAACTTAAAATAATCGGAATGCGCTTGGGTATTGGCGTTATCGCTACAACTTCTTATAACCACGTAGGGCAGTTCTAACATGGTACAGATCTGTGCGACGGCAGCGCCTTCCATTTCTGTGGCAATGGCCTTGAAATCACCATAGAGTAATTTTGCTTTAGCGGGATCACTCACAAAGGTGTCCCCCGTAGCTATGGTACCCACAAAGAATTGGGGAAATTTGCCATTCAAAGGTTTCAAACGAATACGCTGCGATACTTTTTTACTTTGTGCCAATAAATTCGGATCTACGGACAGGTATAATGGATTTTTATCATTGTTTTGAGCTAGATTTCTGGTAGGCCAGGTTTCAAAGGCTCCGGCTTTAAGTTCTCCAAAGTCGTATTGAATCAGATTCTCTGAGATGACGATGTCCCCAGGTTCGATATCTGGATGTAAACCCCCAGCCACACCAGTAAAAATAAGGGCGTCTAACTTAAAATTGGTGGCTAACATGGCCGTACTATAGGCTGCATTTACTTTTCCAATACCTGCTTTTAGAATAACCACCTTTTGTCCTTTAAGAATACCCTTGTAAAAGGTAATGCCTCCTTTTTGAACTTCTTTTTTATTTTTTAAAGCATCTTTTAGTAAGCTTATTTCTTCATCCATGGCGCCCATTATGGCAATACGTTGCGATTGTGACGCCCAAAAACTAAGGAGCATAAAAACGAGCACTATTTGTTTTAGAGCCATAGGAAAAGAAGGGATAATAGATTAATAATCAGAAGCACAGGATTTACTTCCCGTTTTTTGCCGGAGCATACTTTGAGTAAGGTCCAACTTAAGAAACCAAAAATAATACCTGTAGTGATACTATAGGTAAGCGGCATAAGAATCATGGTTAAAAAAACGGGAATTGCCTCATCTGCATTGTTCCAATTGATTTTAGTCAAAGGTTTCATCATAAACGAGCCCACCAAGACTAAAGCAATAGAGCTCGCAATACTTGGCACAAGGGACAATAAAGGAGAGAAAAACAAGAAGGGTAAAAATAAAAGTCCTGCAGTGATTGCCGTAAGTCCTGTTTTGCCACCTTCCCGAATACCTACGGCAGATTCAATATATGCAGTTCCGGAACTACTGCCAACAAGTCCCGAAAAGATAGTCGTAATAGCATCTGTTAAAAGCGATTTTTTAAGATTTTTTGGGTTTCCATCCTCGTCTTTGTACCCCGATGCTTCGGCAAGACCTACAAAAGTGGAGAGGCTATCGAACAGATCGGTAAACGCAAAAACAAATATTACTGGAAGGAAAGCGTACTGAATGGATTCAACGAGGTTTGCTTTAAGGAACAAGCTAAAATCAGGCATGGAAAAGATTCCCACATAATTAACGATTGTGGGCATTCCGAAATTTATCAAAGAGGCATCTCCCCACCACCTTCCTATAGGCCATGCCAGTACTGTGGTCAACAGAATACCGATAATCATTGCACCCGTTACTTTTCTTGCGACCAGAACGGCGGTTATGCCCAAGCCGATCAAAAATGTTAGGCAAATGGGGTCTTTTAGGGAGCCTAGACCAACTAAGGTAGAGGTATCATCCACGATAAAATGGGCATTTTGAAAACCGATAAAGCAAATAAAAAGACCGATGCCCGAAGCAATAGCATAGCGTAAAGCATTTGGAATGGAACGCACTATTTTGTCCTGGACTTTTAATAGGCCCAGTATCAAAAAGAGTATCCCGGACCAGAAAACGGCACCCAACGCAGCTTCATAGCTAAGCCCTAAGCCCTAAGCCTATTACGGCCGTATAGGTAAAAAAAGCATTCAAGCCCTTGCCGGGGGCAATAACAAAAGGGTTTTTAGCGTAAACCCCCATCATTATGCTGCCAAAACAACAAACAAGTACTGTAGATGTTACGACAGCGGAAAATGGCATCCCTGCTTCTGAAAGAATAGCCGGATTTACAATAATGATATAGAACGTAGCCAAAAAGGAGCTTATCCCAGCTAAAATTTCCGTCCGTATAAATTTGGTTTTTTCTTTCAAGATGCCTTAAAATAAAAATTAGTAGTTTCTTTTAACGCTATTTACAGGTATTTTTTGGAGGTATAATAAAATGAGCAATAGGCGTATCTTGATTTTGGTAAATACCTACGGAATATACAATTTCATTGCTGAATCGCTACTGGAAGGAATTTTACAAAGTGTCGTTTAGCTCATCTTTTGAAATATAATGATTGCCCAACTTTCAAGGGTAGTTAAATGAATTTTCAAATTATATGAAGTAGAGGGCCGGCTGATAGCCGTCTTCTACTTGGCCAAATTCTTTTCAAGAAGAAAATGCCAAGTTGAGATGGGAGTTATAACATTGAATTCGTAACAGTGGCTTATAAGATAGCACCTAGAAATCACATATTAGCTAAAAAAACCCTGTCCAAAATATGGACGGGACCTTGTATTTGCAATGCACCTTCGGATTACTTTTACCCTTGACCAATAATTACTTGAAGTTCCCCGTTATCTTCGGATATTGCTTTTGCGGACTGTGCACTTACTTTTGTCTCCCAAAGGTAGACCCGTTTCAAACTTCCAATTTTTTGAATATCTGGTAGGCATGCGTCGCTCACATTAGTTCCATATAGATTTAAGGCCTCGAGATGTTCAAGACCTGAAAGCTGAGCAACACCCTTGTCCGTGATACCTGTTTTTTCTAATTGAAGCCGGGTCAGGTTCGGTAATTTTCCGACAGTAGCCAACCACTCGTCCTCCACATTGGTCTGTGCCAAAGACAACCAAGTGATATGGTCTTTTACTTTTTCCAATTCGGCAAGTTGCGTTTTGGTAAGATCGTTGCCTGAATACTTAACATCCAACAGCGGATTTTTAGCCCCAAGTGTTTTGACCGTAAATCCACTTTTTTGAAGATTTACGATTTGAAGACTGTCCAAAGGTTTCAACTGTACGGTTTCGTACCAAGGTTTGGGATCCGTATCGAGCCCATAGCGTCTTAGCAGTACGGGTTTAATGTTATCAGTGACCTCCATTGAAGTGACGGCACCGTCAAAAGAGGCGCCTTGTTCGATCCACCACTCTACGGTTTTAATTTCATCGTAAGTGAGTACATCGTTGGTAGGGGGCATGAACTTTATATTTTTTTGCGGAAGGGTTATCCGTCTAAAAAGCTCACTTTCTTCAGTATTTCCAGCGACCAATACATCTTCGTTGTCTCCGCCCAATTGTAACGAATCTGGGTGGCTCATGTTCAACCCTCCACGTTTGATTTCATTATTATGGCAGGCAAAACACTTTGATTCAAAGATCGGTCGCACCAAATCGGCATAGACCAGAACGGAATCTGGGTTTGCGAAGAAAACAATGGAATCATTTTCCCCCGAAGCTCCCAACAAATTTTTTATGGGTTCGGGAGCATATTCCGTTAAATAGGTATCGCCGTGGGTCAGGTTACCGCCCTTATGGCCTTCGACGAACAACATACCCAATAGCAGAAAATTTACACTATGTTGTACCCAGTTCGAATATTCGTTTGGCTTTCTTTTGAGCCACCATCCCACAAAGGCCACAACGACTAGGGCAATACCCAGCCATCGATGTGAAAAAAGCATATCTTCTTCATATAGGCCGGTTTCACCAAGCCACCAACCAGAAAAGGCAGCTCCGGCTGCACTTACGCCGCCCAAGAACCAAGCAATCGGTATCAATTTACTTTTAGTTTCGGTCTTTTTAAAACTTTCATACCACTCTAACACCACGGCAAGAAAAAGAAAGCCGATAGGCATATGAACGAAAAGCGGATGAAAACGCCCGATAAAAGTTGAAAATTCCAGTGCAATCATAATAGGTTGTTCTTAGTTGGTATACTCGGTTTAATTCAATTGGATAGGTTTGGCTGTTTTTTCATTCGCATCAAACGCTATTTTAAGCTAAAATTTCTTTTACGAGTTCGCCGTGTACATCCGTCAATCGATAGCGTCTTCCTTGAAATTTAAAGTTCAGGCGCTCATGGTCTACTCCGAGTAGGTGCATTAAAGTGGCCTGAAAATCATGAACATGCACCGGTCTTTGCGCCACATTGTACCCAAAATCATCGGTAGCGCCTAACGTAAAACCTTTTTTGATACCGGCACCAGCCATAAAAATCGTAAAGCATTTTGGGTGGTGGTCACGCCCAAAATTGTCGGGGGTTAATTTTCCTTGGGAGTAATTGGTGCGGCCAAATTCGCCTCCCCATATGACCAAGGTATCCTCTAACATACCACGTTGTTTCAAATCGGTGATCAAGGCAGCTGTGGCCTGATCAGTATCTTTGCACTGTACCTTTATGGCATTGGGCAAATTGCCATGTTGATCCCATCCCTGATGGTACAATTGAATGAATTTTACGTCACGTTCCGCTAATCGTCTGGCTAAAATGCAGTTGGCGGCAAAAGTGCCCGGTTTTTTACTATCCTCGCCATACATATCATAAATGTAATCGGGTTCATCTTTGGTATCCATAATCTCCGGTACCGATGTCTGCATACGAAAGGCCATTTCGTACTGTGCCATTCGCGCCAGAATTTCGGGGTCACCGATATCGTCGTGATTGATTTTTTCTAATTTTTGTAGCTGGTCGAGCTGTTCTCTTCGACTTTTTTCTGTGATGCCCGGAGGATTGTTTAAGTAGAGAACAGGGTCTTTACCCGCCCGAAACTGAACCCCTTGGTGCTGCGACGGAAGAAAACCATTACCCCAAAGTCGAGAGTACAAAGGTTGCCCGTATTTGTCTTTGGTTACAAGCACAACAAACTCCGGAAGATTTTTATTGTCAGAACCTAGTCCGTAACTGACCCATGAGCCAATCGAAGGTCTACCGGGAAGTTGTGATCCTGTTTGAATAAATGTTATCGCCGGATCATGGTTGATGGCCTCGGTATACATCGATTTGATAAAACAAAGTTCATCGACTATTTTCGAAGTATGGGGCATGAGGTCGCTCATCCAGGCTCCGCTATCACCATGTTGTTTGAAATCAAAAATGGTGCCTGCGATGGGTAAGGTTGCTTGGCCCGATGACATTCCTGTCAGCCGCTGTTCGCCTTGCACACTTTTGGGTAGGTCTTGCCCTTGCATTTTGTTCAAGAGGGGTTTGTAATCAAAAAGGTCTAACTGCGAAGGTGCACCACTTTGAAAGAGGTAAATCACGCGTTTTACCTTTGGCGGAAAATGGGGCTGCCCCAAAACACCTCCACCGACACTTGGATTCGTAATTAACGATTTGTCTTTTCCGAACAGATCCATCGGGTCTAACATTGAGGCCATTGATAAAGCGCCCATACCCAATGAGGTCTTGGTCAAAAAATCGCGACGACTGTAGTTCTTATTTTCGTTGTGTGTACACATGGTTTTAAAGTTCAAGAACAAGTTCAAGTATCAAGTATCAAGTTCAAAATGAGTTTATAAGTTTGTTGTGCATGGTTTATCTAAACTATGAAAAACTTTTCTTTGATTACTGATTACTGATTACTGATTACTGATTACTGATTACTGATTACTGATTACTGATTACTGATTACTGATTTGCACATTATGTTTTTAGTTTTGCCTCTTTGTTTTTGTCCTTTTTATTCTTCTTTTCGTTGAACTTAAACTTGCGTTTGAATTTGAGATTGTCAACGTTTCATATACGCCTCGTCATGGTTTAGCATGGTATTCGCGACCATTGTTAAGGCTGCTGTTTTATTCTTGTCCATTGATTTGTCAAATTGTTTTTCACCTACCGATAGGAGTTTATAGGCTTCTTTGGGATTCTCTTTGAATCGTTCCTCTTGCGTATCATAGAATTCCTTAAAGATAGCAGTTTCCTCTGTTTTTGGATATCTGCTCACTGCCAACCGGAAGCCATAGGCGATTTGATCTTCCAAAGAGTCTCCTCCTTCTTTTTGCATCCGTTCGGCCAATACCTTCGAAGCTTCTACAAATTGTGTATCGTTCATAAGTACCAGGGCTTGTAAAGGGGTGTTGGTGTTTTCACGTTTTACGGTACAGACTTCTCGCGATGGAGCATCGAAAGCGGCCATTGCCGGATGTGGCGAAGTTCGCCGCACAAAAGTATAGAGTCCTCTTCGATACAAATCGTCACCTTCCGATTCTTTATAATTCAATAGGATATGGGAAAAGCTATTTTTTTCTATCCAAAGGCCTTCTGGCTGATAGGGCTTCACACTTTTTCCGCCTACTTGTTGTGCCAAAAGGCCACTTGCAGCCAACGCGTTATCGCGGATCATTTCAGCAGGTAGTCGGTAGCTATTACTTCGGGCTAGATACCTATTTGTTGGGTCTTTTTCCCGCATTTCATTGGTAGGTTCAGAAGACTGTCGGTAGGTATGCGACATAACCATAGTTTTTAAGAGTGCTTTCACGTCCCAACCGTTTTCCATAAAATCGACTGCCAGCCAATCAATAAGTTCTGGATGAGTCGGCAATGCACCCTGAACTCCAAAATCTTGGGGAGTCGTTACCAGCCCTTTTCCGAAAAGCATTTGCCAATATCGATTTACGGTCACACGTGCCGTTAAGGGATTGTCTTCGGAAAAAAGCCATTTCGCCAACCCTAATCGGTTTCTTGGGTATTTCTCAGAAAATTCAGGTAGAACCCCGGGCGTATTGGCTTCCACTTCGTAGATGGGCTGTTCGTAGTCGCCACGATTATAGGCGTAGGCCGTTCTTTTTTCAGGCATTTCTTCCATCACCATAACCTCGGTAAGGGGCATCATCTGATCTATCCAATTTTTTCGAAGTGTCTTTAATTCGGTTTCAACTTTTTTTACTTTCGGGTCTTGAGAAATCCAATATTCCGCAAGCATTGAATTCTCGGGTCTTTCGATACCATTATTGGTTTCCCCCAAATTGGCGACTTCCAGAGGTACAAGTTTTCTTGAATAGATGCGAATATCGTCTAATGCGCCTTTAAAAATTCCATTTTCCCCAGTAAAACCACGATAGCTCTTGGCCACTTTTACAGGTCTGTTCTCTACCTTATGAACTGCCGATTGCAGTGTCTTTATCGATTTGGATAAACGATCATATGGTATTGTAGTCTCCGCCTTTTTTCCATCGATGTAAAGGGCCAATCCTTTTGCTTTTCCAGAACCATCATAAGCAAAGGCCACATGTCGCCATTCGTTAGTTTTGATGGAATCTTTCGAACGGACTTGAATATAATTATGCGGTAAGGAATTTATTAATCTGGCATTTAAATGGTTCAGGCTATCCAAGTAAAAATCCCACCCGCTCCAAAAATTGTTCTTTAGTCCGGAGGTACCTAGTAGTTGCTGTGTTTTTTCTTTCTCCCGTTTGGTAGTGTTCATCCAAAGCGATGCCGAAAATTCGTCGTTCCATTCAAAATTTGGGATGTTTTTCAGGTTCAATTCATCATATTCCCCCGTAAAGACAAAAGCGTTCCCTTTTTTGCCTTTTACCACTTCGGGTGCTTTGTTGGCTGTGGCATTCGAATTGTTGTCCGCAATAAACTGGTTTCCTTTCTTGCTGATTTTATCGAAGGCATAGTGACCTAACAAGTCTTTATTCTTGACGCTATTGGGTAATTGTTTTACATAAATGTCAAGATCCTGCAATTCTTTTTTGGTCAATTGCAATTCGTTCTCTTTCTCTAATATGGATTTTTCAATCGTATTTAGTCGGTCCTTCTCCTCCTCGTTGGGTAATGTCAAAATCGGACCGTAGTTACCATCGTCGCCGGTCATACCCAGCTCTTTAACATTATTAAAAAACGCGGCCATTTGAAAATAGTCTTTCTGTGAAATCGGATCGAACTTATGATCATGGCAGCGAGCGCAGGCTACGGTAAGTCCCATTAGGGCAGTACCTACTGTTTCCGAACGGTCCCAAACATAGTTCAACCGGAATTCCTCCTCGATGGCCCCACCCTCGGCTGTCATTGGATGGTTTCTGTTAAAAGCGGTCGCTAATTTTTGCTCTCTGGTCGGGTTGGGCATTAAATCTCCAGCCAGTTGCCAAATCACAAATTGATCATACGGCATATTTTTTTGAAAAGCATTGATTACCCAATCACGCCAAGGCCACATAGATCGCCAGCCATCGGCATGAAGGCCATGGGAATCTGCGTAGCGCGAAAGATCCATCCAATCTAAAGCCAAACGTTCGGCATTGGCATCGGTCGCTAAAAGTTTATCTACTAATTTTTCATAGGCGTCAGGACTATCATCTTTTAAAAATGTGTCAAGTTGTTCTATAGTCGGGGGAAGACCGGTCAAATCTATCGATACGCGGCGAAGCAGTCTTTCTTTATTGGCTTCCATGGAAGGTTCAAAACCCTTGGGTGCTAGACCTTGTTGAATGAACCTATCGATTTCATTATTGGTTTTCCATTCAGAATTAACGATTTGCGGAGTTGCCTGCTTTTCAGGTTTGGTAAAGGCCCAGTGTTCTTTCCATTGTGCACCCTTTTCTATCCACTTGATGATCGTCGCTTTTTCCTTGGCCGTAAGAGATAAATTCGATTCAGCGGGAGGCATTGAAATCTCCGGATCTTCACTGAGTATGCGAATAATACTTTCACTTTTTTCCGGGCTACCAGAAACAAAAGCATGATTGCCGTTACTTAGCGCAGCGAATGCACTTTCTTCTAGATCTAGGCGCAAATCGGCCTTACGTGTATTGGCATCAGGGCCGTGACAAGCAAAACAACGATCCGAAAGAATTGGTTTAACATGAAAATTGAAATCTACGGTCTCAGGAAGCTCGGCATAGGCTATTTCAACCTCTGCGGGCATATCAATACCACATGAAGTCGCTAGGAGGCCAACGCATAATATTAAAATTTTTATTTTATTCATTCGATTTAAAAACTATTTTCTAAAATACACTTTTTTGAACTAGAGAATGGTCATTTCTTTGGTCTGTTCGTGTTTTCTGGTTTAGCTTATTCTGTATGTCAAAGTTATTATCTTTTCATATATGTTTCATCGTGGTTCAATATCGTATTGGCTACCATGGTCAGTGCTGCGGTTGTCTTGAAATTCAATGATTTGTCGATTTCTTTCTGTCCCACGGATAGAAGGTCTAAAGCTAGCTTCGGATTTTTATCGAAACGCGCAGATTGTGTTTCGAACAACTCTTTAAGAATTGTTTTTTCTTCCTCTTTTGGAAATCTTGAAACGGCCAACCGGAATGCATGAGCTATCTGCCCGTCTAAAGTATTGCCTCCTTCTTTTTGCATCCGTTCCGCTAATATTTTTGACGCTTCCACAAACTGAACATCGTTCATCAAGACCAATGCTTGAAGGGGTGTATTGGTATTTTCACGTTTTATGGTACAGATGTCCCGCGACGGGGCATCGAATGCGAGCATGGCTGGGTGCGGGGAGGTGCGACGAATAAAGGTGTACAGCCCTCTACGGTAGAGGCTGTCTCCTTCTGATTCTTTATATCTCAATAGTTTATGTGAAAAATTACTTTTTTCAATCCAGAGATTTTCGGGTTGGTAGGGCATTACACTTTTGCCGCCAACGGTTTGCACCAAAAGCCCACTAGCAGCGAGGGCGTTATCTCGAATCATCTCAGCGGGCAAGCGGTAACTATTACTGCGAGCCAAATACGAGTTCATCGGGTCTTTTTCACGCATTTCTAAGGTGGATTCAGAAGACTGGCGATACGTATGCGACATGACCATGACTTTTAAAAGGGCCTTTACATCCCATCCCGTTTCCACAAACGATATGGCCAGCCAATCGAGTAATTGTGGGTGTGTAGGCAATGCGCCTTGTACTCCAAAATCTTCAGGCGTGCTTACTAGACCATCGCCAAAAAGCATCTGCCAATAACGATTTACGGTTACCCTGGCCGTAAGGGGGTGTTCTTCGGAAAAAAACCATTTTGAGAGTCCTAATCGATTTTTGGGATACTCTTTGGGAAAGGCGGGTAAAGCTTCAGGAACAGCGGCTTTGACTTGGTATATTGGCTGTTCGTAATCGCCTCGGGCATACGCAAAAGTTGGCCTTTTTTTAGGCATGTCTTCCATGACCATTATTTCCGGTATGGGATTCATGAGCGTCAGCCAGTTATTTCTTAGTGACTTGAGCTCTTTTTCCAAGGCCGTTACTTTTTCAGATTGGTCAATCCAGTAATCGGTTGCCGGTTTATTCTCTATAATCTCTTGCGAGTCATCTGTTTTGAATATGTACGCTACCTCGAGAGATGTAAGTGTTCTGGAATATATTCTGATATCGTCTATTTTGCCTTGAAAGATGCCGTTTTCACCCGTGGAAAAACTGTAATTTCTAGCCACCTTTACCGAACGGATGTATAGCGTATGTTCCTTATCCTTTATGGTTTTGATGCTTTTGTACAATCTGTCGTATGGTGTTTCAACGTTTTGTTCTTGGCCGTCGATAAATATTTTTAGACCCTTCGCCTTGCCCGAACCATCATAACTAAAGGCAACATGTTTCCAAGTATGCTTCTTTATAGAATCTTTAGTACGCACATGAATATAGTCGTGTGACAAAGAACTGACCAATCTCGCGTTTAAGCGGTTGAGGCTATCCAAATGAAAATCCCACCCCCTCCACATGCTGTTCTTACCGCCTACGGTACCTATCAATGTCTGTGTTTTACCTGCTTGCCGTTTTTTGGTATTCATCCAAAGACTTGCTGAAAACTTGTCCGTCCATTCAAAGTTTGGTGTGTTATCGATATAGACTTCGTCATATTCGCCAGTAAACTCAAAGGCATTTCCTTTTTTGCCCCGCGCAATAATAGGTTCCTTATTGGTAGTTACCTTGGGATTGTTGTCGACAATATACCTTCCTTCTTTATTGGTTGTCTTCGAAATTCTGTCCATCGCATAGCGACTTATCAAGCCTTTTTCGTGAAAGTTGTCGGGCAATTTTTTAATATAGGCATCTAAATCATGCAACTCTTTTTTCGTCAATAGCAATTCTTCTTCCTTTTCTTGAATGGATGTTTTAAGAACCTTAAGGCTTTGCTTGGTTTTATTATCGGCGAGCGGCAACATGGGCCCTGCGTTCATATCGTTTCCTGAAACGCCTATTTCTTTGATGTTGTTAAAGAACGCGGTCATTTGAAAATATTCCTTTTGTGAAATGGGGTCGAATTTATGGTCGTGACATCGCGCGCAGGCCACTGTAAGGCCCATAAAAGCTGTACTTACAGTCTCTGCCCTGTCCCAGACATAGTTCAGTCGATTCTCTTCGTCTATTGCCCCACCTTCGCTTGTGATAGGGTGGTTGCGGTTAAATGCTGTTGCCAATTTCTGTTCTTGGATAGCATCAGGCAAAAGGTCGCCCGCCAATTGCCATGTAACAAATTGGTCATAGGGCATGTTTTGCCTGAAGGCATCAATGACCCAATCGCGCCAAGGCCACATCATCCGATATCCATCGGCATGTTTTCCATGGGAGTCTGCGTAGCGCGAAAGGTCCATCCAATCTAGGGCCAAACGTTCGGCATTGGCATCTGTTCGCAATAGTCCGTCTACCACTTTCTCATAAGCATCAGGACTTTCGTCTTTCAAAAAAGAGTCAAGTTCGTCGATTGTCGGGGGTAGCCCGGTTAAATCTAAAGAAACTCTTCTCAAAAGCCTCTCCTTATCGGCTTCAGGTGAAGGCTCAAAACTTTTTTGCTCTAGTTGGTGTTGAACGAACAAATCGATTTCGTTATTGGCTTTCCATCCGGGATTTAAGATTTGAGGGATTTTTCGTTTTTCCGGTTTGGTAAAAGCCCAATGCTCTTTCCATTCGGCTCCCTGTTCGATCCATTTGATGATTGTGGCCTTCTCCTTGACGGTTAAAGAAAGATTTGATTCGGGCGGGGGCATCAAAATTTCAGGGTCATCGCTAAGTATGCGATGTACGCTTTCACTTTTTTTGGCACTTCCAGAAACAAAGGCATAATTTCCGTTACTGAGTTTTGCGAACGCCTCCTCCTCTAAATCCAAACGCAGATTCGCTTTTCTGGAATTTGCATCCGGACCGTGGCAAGCATAGCAGCGGTCGGATAAAATGGGTTTTACATGAAAGTTGAAATCGACCGTTTGGGGAAGTTTATGATAAGCTTCTTCCACATCGTTCGGCATGTTTTGTGAACACGATAATATCAACAAGCTCGAGATAAGGGCAATAGCTTTGGACACAATTATTTTCCCATTCAATAGCATTTTTAAAAATACATTTTTTTAACTGATTTATTGCACAAATGGAGGTGATGGGTCATATCTGATGTCGATATGTTCATTTGTGGTTGTATTTTGATAGGGTAATTTTGAAAAGTATACGAAGAGGAGGTGATAAAGTGGTGCTGAAGATTTGTATTAAGTTTTACGGATATCAAAATATGTTTTACATTTGCTAGCTAGTTTATGGGATATTAGCTCAGTTGGTTTAGAGCGCTGCCTTGACAGGGCAGAGGTCACTGGTTCGAATCCAGTATGTCCCACAATTTTCACCCTTTCTTTAAATAAAATCTAAAATTCGCTCCAAAGCCATACCACGTGATCCCTTTATAAGGAGCGAACCCCGTTCTTTCAAAGTATTCTCTTCTAAATACTTTGAAATTTCATCGAACGAACGAAATTTTTTGAGCGAGGTATCTGTGGTGTAAAAATTTTCGCCGATCAGATATGTTTCATCAAGGCCCATTTCATTAACTAAATCAGCTATATTTTGGTGTTCTGACTTAGCGGTTTTCCCTAACTCGAACATATCGCCTAAAAACGCGATTTTGTGAAAACCATCCATTGACTTAAAATTTTCCAAAGCGGCTTTCATACTAGTAGGGTTAGCATTGTATGCATCTAGGATAATTCGATATCCTTTTTTTTCGATAATTTGCGAACGGTTGTTTTGGGGTGTAAAGCTTTCTATGGCACTTTTGATATCCATCAACGAAACATTGAAATATTTTCCCATCAGTATGGCGGCCGCACAGTTAGTGAAATTGTAACTTCCTATAAACTGTGATTCTATAACCGTTTCTTCCACTTTTATTTTCACAAACGGCTTGGCCTCTAAAAAATCAATATTGTAGTAATCTTGTTTGTCGGTGCTGAACCCGAATTTTTTGATGTGGCCTCTCAATTTCTCAAATTGAATAGGGTCATCGGCATTCATAAATATATACTTACCATTGCCGATTAAATTTTCGTAGAGTTCACTCTTTCCTTTAATTACACCTTGTTCGCCTCCAAAACCCTCAAGGTGCGCTTTTCCGAAATTGGTGATATAACCAAAATCGGGTTCGACCAAACTGCTTAGAAATTCAATTTCTTTTTGATGGTTCGCACCCATCTCGACAACAGCAATTTCTGTATCCGCCTGAATCGTGAGTAAGGTCAGCGGAACGCCTATATGGTTGTTGAGGTTGCCTTCTGTTGCAATGGTTCGATATTTTTTTGAAAGTACGGTGTTAATCAATTCTTTCGTAGTCGTCTTCCCATTGCTTCCAGTGAGGCCGATTACCTTTGCTTTTGAATAATTTCTGTGAAAGGTGGCTAGTTTTTGAAGGGCCTGCAAAACATCTTCGACCAAGATATAGCGGTCGGAAACTGTATGTTGATTTTCGTCGATTACTGCATAGGCGGCACCTTTTTTCAAAGCCTCCGAAGCATATCGGTTTCCATTGAAATTGTCACCCTTTAGAGCAAAAAAGATACAGTCTTTAGTAATTTTTCTAGTGTCAGTACAGACTTTTGGAAATTCTAAAAAGTATTGATGCAATTGCGCTGTCGTCATGGAACAAAAATATAAAAAAAAGTCCCGGACAGTTGCCGGGACTTTTTAGAATTTTATGATTTCTTAGGCTTATTTTGCCTTCTTGCCTCTAGGAGTTTTGTTCTTGGTTTTAGACTTTGAACCTACCCTAGACATGGCACATCGGAAACCGATATAGTCCGTTGCCATATATTGCGGCATATACCTTCTTTGCGCAGGATCCAACCAATAGGCCCGGTCTCTCCAAGAACCACCTTTGAAAACACGAACCTCGTCGTTGATCAAAGTTGATCTGTTGTTCGATTCATCGTACTGCCGCACCAATTTACCTGCAGAATCCCTTTCGACATTATGTACAGGTGAGTTGTACATTTTTTTATTGGGGTCTTGCTCTTCGTCTTCATCGCTAAAACGATCAAAGAATCTAGAAGAGCCCGCATCACCATCACGATAACCTCGGTTATCGCTAGTGGAGAAGTTGGTTCTTAAATAGGTCTCTTCTTCATCGACGGGCACCATTTTAATTTCTCCGGGAAGATTTACGGCAACAACTTTTCCGTTCGGCAAGGTATCGTACATGACAGAATCTCTAAGAATGGTTACTTTACCGTCTTCGCCGATGGCTGATTTCATGTAAATATTTCCTCGATAGTAGTTAAAATCACTTACTTCGTCATCAACTATTGGACGATAAACGTCAGCTACCCATTCGGCAACGTTACCTGCCATGTCGTAAAGACCTAGGTCATTTGGCTTGTATGACATTACTTGAGCAGTAATATCGGCACCGTCATCTGACCATCCTGCAATTCCGCCGTAGTCTCCTTTACCTTGTTTGAAGTTGGCCAATTGGTCACCTCTACCGACTCGTTGTCCGTTACGGGTATATTCCCCTTCCCATGGATATTTCTTTCTACCTCTGTAGTTATTGTATTCTCTTGTTCCCTGGTTGGCCTGGGCGGCATATTCCCATTCTGTTTCGGTAGGCAGGCGATATTCAGGCATGATTACGCCACTGCTTCTTTTTGCATAAGTGTTGACGCTATCTTTTTTCTTGCTTCCCTGAAGGGAATCGATTTGACCATTGTAAACGGATTCAGGGCGGTTTAAATAAGCTTGGGTACTGAATGTACCGGCAACTTCACCGGTTGCAGCTTGGTATTTGGCATCCTTGGCCAAGTATCCTTCGCGCTCCAACATTACCTCGTTCACACGGTCTGTACGCCACTCGGCGAATTGTGTTGCCTGTATCCAGTTTACGCCTACCACAGGATATTCTGCATATGCAGGGTGGCGCAAGTAATTGTTCGTCATTGTCTCGTTAAAGCCCAATCTGTTTCTCCAAACCAAAGTATCTGGTAAAGCACCTTTATAGATATTGGTATATTGTGGATTTTCCGGTGGGTAAACGCTCTTCAAGTAATCGAGATATTCCAAATACATTACATTGGTTACCTCGGTTTCGTCCATATAAAAAGACTGCACGTGTTGTGAGGTCGGGGTATTGTTCCAATCGTGCATAACGTCATCTTGCACTTTACCTTTCGTAAAAGTACCTCCTTCAACAAATACTAGACCCGGAGCGGTTTCTTGCTCTTTAAAATCCGTATTGTATTGAAAACCACCTTCTTTGGCGTTTATTTTCCAACCCGTGGCTCTCGACACGTTTTTGGAAGAAGAAGAACCGGACTTTTTACAGCTGGTAACCGTAAAACCGCCTGCTACAACTGCACAAGAAAGTACAACTTTGATAAACTGTTTTTTCATAATTAGGACTTGAGTTCAAATGGTTCGACTCTGTACAACGGTAGTCGGCTATTTGTATTTTGATTAATTTTTAGCTTCACTTTCGGCATATAAAACGATGATTTGAACATAATATTTTATACTCCAAAAAAAATATTTCATGCTGTGGATGCCGCTGTCAGGTAAAAAACAAGTTGCATCTCAAAAATCATAACGGTGTAAAAATCATAATAGTATTGCGGTGCGTATTTCTTTTATGTAATAATCTACGATAGAAACTGGGATTTACTTGAAAAATCGAAATTACAAAACCCAACGGTACTTTGTAAGGGATTTAATAACTATGTGGGAATTTGAAAAATATTGTAGGTTTGATATAAGATATTACCAAAAAGCCCGTTTACATGTAGTACATCCAATATATTTTTGAATTTATATACGATTTGTAATATTTGACCGACTAAAATTTAGCCCTATTTAAAATGAAAAAATTATCAATACTTATTTTGCTGGTAGTTGTATGCAAATTATCGGCGCAAGAAGCTAGTGATCGGGTGATTACGACGGCTGTTCCCTTTTTGAACATTGCCGCTGACGCTAGGTCGGCAGGTATGGGCGATATGGGCGTAGCAACCTCTACAGATGCTTATTCCCAACAGTGGAACCCTGCTAAATTTGCTTTCGCAGAACGCAAAATGGGAATTGGTTTAGGTTATACTCCGTATTTGAGCAATACCGTCTCCGGTATAGGCCTTTTAAGTGCTAGCTTTTTCAACAAAATAAATGATCAAAGTGCTTTTGCATTGAGTCTACGTTATTTTACCTTGGGCGAAATTGAGTTAAGACAATCTTTTGATGATATTGGTACTATCGTTAAGCCGAACGAGTTAGCATTTGATGGATCTTATTCTTTAAAATTGAGCCGAACTTTTTCAATGTCCGTAGCTGGTCGGTATATAAGATCTAATCTTAAATTTCAGACTGAAGCTAATATTGATTCAAAACCGGGTAGCACATTTGCGGTCGATATATCAGGTTTCTATCGTTCCAGAGAAATCGCTTATAATAGTTTTGATGGTCGATGGCGAGGTGGTTTCAATATTTCCAACCTAGGAGGTAAGATTGCCTATGATGAAAATGGGCAGGATAATTTTTTACCTACTAACCTAAGATTAGGTGGGGGTTTTGACTTTATCTTAGACCAAGACAACGTTCTAGGCTTCACTGCTGAATTCAACAAGCTTTTAGTGCCTACTCCACAAGATTTAGATGGTGATGGTGATTTAGATGCTGACGATAACGATTTATACCAGAATATTGGATTCTTAAGCGGGATGTTCGAATCTTTTGGCGACGCCCCTGACGGTTTCAGCGAAGAGTTAAAAGAGATTACTTGGGCCTTGGGTGCAGAATATATCTATCAAGATGCCTTTATGTTCCGTACAGGATATTTTAATGAAAGTGACGTAAAGGGATTTCGAAAGTACTTTACATTAGGGGCCGGATTCAAATTTAAATCTGCACAGGTAGATTTATCTTATCTTTTCTCAACATCGAAAGTTACCAATCCTGTTGAAAACACACTTCGTTTCTCTTTGACTTTTAATCTAGGCGAGGAATTTTTAAATGACTAAAGTATAACGTATTCATTATAGTCCAAAAGCCTGCCTTGAGCGGGTTTTTGTATTTTAGAGGACCAGTATCGACATATGCGAAAACACAAAATAGATTTTTACCTGACGATTTATGAATCTTTTGACGAGCTTTCGAAAGAAGACCGGTTATTAATGTCAGAGGCAATAGCAGCCCGAAAAAACGCCTATGCTCCCTATTCCAATTTTCATGTAGGTGCGGCTGTTTTGTTAGAAAATGGTAAAATCGTTATCGGTAACAATCAAGAAAACGCCTCTTACCCCTCGGGCTTATGTGCTGAACGGGTCGCCGTTTTTCATGCAGGGGCGAAATATCCAGATGTCCAAATCAAATCGATTGCGATTACGGCAACTTCTAATAATTATATGGTGAGCACTCCTGCGGCACCCTGTGGTAATTGCAGGCAATCTATTTCAGAGTATGAAGTAAAGCAGAAAATCCCAATACGATTACTACTAATGGGTGAGATAGGTGAGGTGTTTCAATGCAATTCGATAGCCGACATACTTCCCCTTGGTTTTGATAGTTCTTTTTTAAAATAACGGCACATAGATTTACCGCGTAAATTCTCGAAAACCTTTTTCTTCAATTTTTTTCAACTAATGATTTAATATGTATTTTTGTTTTCTTGTCCGTTCCGATTAGCTTCGGAATTCAAACGGGATAGTTGAAATACTAATTGAGCTAGGTAAAAGATTTTGTTTGTTACCTAGAATCATGGTTTTTCTACCATAATGGAATTTTTTTTATGCACAGCATGGGAAAAGGGGTTGAAAAACAGTATGATTATGGTGAGGACTGCCCGCAGACAAGAAAAAGTTTAAACGAGTTCATAAATAGCATCAATGAAAAAAATTACCAAAGAAGTATACCTAAGGTGGTACGAAGACATGTTTTTCTGGCGAAAGTTCGAAGATAAGTTGGCCCAGGTCTACATTCAGCAAAAGGTCAGGGGTTTTTTACACTTATATAATGGGCAGGAAGCCGTTTTGGCAGGATCCCTTCATGCGATGGATCTGACTAAAGACCGTATGATTACAGCTTACAGAAACCACGTTCAACCTATCGGAATGGGCGTAGATCCAAAAAAGGTAATGGCTGAACTTTACGGTAAGGTTACCGGTACCTCAAAAGGTATGGGCGGTTCTATGCATATTTTTTCAAAAGAGCATCGTTTTCACGGGGGCCACGGTATCGTTGGTGGTCAAATTCCGCTAGGGGCAGGTATGGCTTTCGGTGATAAATATGCTGGAAGAGATAACGTCACTTTGTGTTATATGGGTGACGGAGCAGTAAGGCAAGGTTCCTTCCATGAAGCGTTGAACCTGGCTATGCTTTGGCAATTGCCGGTCGTATTCATTTGTGAAAACAATGGATATGCTATGGGTACTTCCGTTGCTAGAACTTCACATTCCACTGAAATCTGGAAATTAGGCCTGGGTTATGAAATGCCTTGTGGCCCTGTTGATGGCATGGATCCCGTAACCGTTGCGCAAGAAGTCAGCAAAGCTGTCGAACGTGCCCGAACTGGCGGCGGACCAACTTTCCTTGAAATGAAAACTTATCGTTATCGCGGTCATTCAATGTCAGATGCACAGCATTATCGTACGAAGGAAGAAGTGAAGGAATATCAAAAGATCGATCCGATTACCCAAGTACTTGATATTATCAAAGAAAATAAATACGCAACAGACGAGGAAATCAAAGAAATTGATGCGGATATAAAAAGACGAGTTTTGGAGTGTGAAAAATTTGCAGACGAGTCTGATTATCCACCCGTACAGCAATTATACGACATGGTCTATGAGCAAGAAGATTTTCCATTTGTACAACATAAATAAAAAGTAAATGGCAGAAGTAATAAACATGCCCCGATTGAGCGATACCATGGAAGAGGGTACCGTGGCCAAATGGTTGAAGCAAGTCGGCGATAAGGTTGAAGAAGGCGATATCTTGGCTGAAATAGAGACCGACAAAGCAACTATGGAATTTGAGTCTTTCTACGAGGGCACACTTTTGCATATCGGTATCGATGAAGGTGATGGTGCTCCTGTCGATTCGCTTTTGGCAATTATCGGTGAAACGGGCGAAGATATATCGGGCTTGTTGAATGGTAGTTCGGTTGGTTCCGAAAAGGATGAAGTGCTTGCCAAAGAAGCAAACGTTCCACAGGAAAATACAACTGAGACTTCCGGCGATTCCGGTTCTTCTACAGAAATTCCCGAAGGTGTTGAAATAGTAAAAATGCCACGTCTTAGTGATACCATGGAAGAAGGCACAGTCGCCGCTTGGTTAAAAAAAGTAGGCGATACTGTTGAGGAAGGCGAAATTCTTGCTGAAATCGAAACGGATAAGGCTACGATGGAATTTGAATCATTCTATTCAGGAACCTTATTGTACATAGGTATTCAAGAAGGAGAATCTTCTCCGGTGGATGCTGTACTTGCCGTTATAGGGCCAGCAGGAACAGATGTTGATGCCGTATTGAACGCCAAGCCATCCGTAGCTAAAAAAACAGTTAGCGGTACGCAAGATAAAAAGGAAGAAACGAAACAGGAAGATTCCAAGCAGCAGTCTGCTTCAAAATCTGTCAGTGATGGCCAGCGTATTTTCGTTTCTCCGTTAGCCAAAAAGATGGCTGCGGATAAGGGTATCGATTTGTCAGGCGTTTCTGGATCGGGAGATAATGGAAGAATTGTCAAGAAGGATATCGAAAACTACACGCCTTCCGCGAAAACGGAAGTGCCAAAACAAGCTGAGATAGTCGCACCAGTTGCTGCTCAGAGCAAAACGGTCGCTCCGATAAATCTACCGGTCGGTGAAGAAAGTACCGAAGAAGTGAAGAATTCCCAGATGCGAAAGATTATCGCCAAGCGATTAGGCGAATCAAAATTTTCTGCACCACATTATTACTTGACTATTGAGGTCGATATGAGTAATGCGATTGCTTCTAGAAAACAAATTAACGAACTGCCCGACACCAAAGTATCCTTCAACGATATGGTTGTCAAGGCCTGTGCAATGGCATTGAAGAAACACCCACAAGTAAATACAACTTGGAACGGCGATACCACACGTTACAACCATCATGTACATATAGGTGTAGCGGTGGCTGTAGATGAAGGCTTGGTAGTACCCGTCGTGAAATTTACCGATCAGATGAGCCTTACCCAGATTGGAGGTTCAGTAAAAGATTTGGCAGGTCGTGCAAGAATCAAGAAATTGACTCCAGCTGAAATGGAGGGTAGTACCTTTACGGTTTCCAACTTGGGGATGTTCGGAATCGTTGAATTCACTTCTATTATCAACCAGCCGAATTCAGCTATTTTATCCGTTGGGGCAATAGTTGAAAAACCTGTCGTAAGAAACGGTCAAATCGTCGTTGGTAATACCATGAAGGTTACATTGGCTTGCGATCATAGAACAGTTGACGGGGCTACGGGTGCACAATTTTTATTGACGCTACGAGCGTACTTGGAAAATCCGGTGACAATGTTGGCATAATGTTTAAATCATTAATGATAATAGATAGGGCATCTTCGTTATTTCGAGATGCCTTTTTTATTTCTAAATTGTAATCTTAATTCTAAAAAGTATATATGAAAAATCTCGTCCTTTCATTAATAGGGTTGTTGACTGTAACTTGTGGTTCAACTAAAATAAATGAATCGGTTACCTTAAAAAGTGAGGATGCCGTAAAGTTTGATCGTAGCCTTATGGATGTGCCCAAAAAGGCAAGTGAACTTGAAGGTATATCACAAACTGCAAATACACAGCAAACCCAATTTACAGATTCCAATAAAATAGCCGTCATTATGGAGTTTCTGGCTTCCGATGGTTTAAAAGGAAGGGATACGGGAAGCGAAGGAATAGCAAAGGCCGCTGATTTTGTCGAAAAAATCTTTGAGAAAAACGGCGTCAAGCCGTATTTTTCAACTTATCGCGATATGCTTTCAAACTTCGACAAACCGGCTTACAATATGGTCGGAGTTGTTGAGGGAAGCGACCCAGATTTGAAGAATGAATACGTCATTATCGGTGCTCATTATGACCATTTAGGGATTATTGAAGCAGAAAACGGAGACAATATTGCAAACGGTGCCAATGATAATGCCACAGGAACCACAACGGTATTAGAACTGGCCCGCTATTTCGGGAACAGTAAAACGAACAAACGCAGTATTATTTTTGCACTTTTCAGTGCCGAGGAAAAGGGACTTTTAGGATCAAAGCATCTAGCACAAAAACTAAAAGAACAAAATTTGAACCTGTACGCCATGTTAAACTACGAGATGGTCGGTGTTCCGTTGGTCGGAAAAGACCATTTGACTTACCTGACAGGCTACGAGCAATCGAATTTGGCTGAGGTCGTCAACAACTATTCCAAAGAAACATTTACAGGGTTTCTGCCCAAGGCCAAAGAATTCAATCTGTTTAAAAGATCTGACAACTATCCTTTTCACGAGGCCTTTGGCGTACCATCGCAGACCTTCAGCACTTTTGATTTTACCAACTTCAACTACTATCATAAGGTAGATGATGAAAACTCAGAAATGGATTTTGAACATATGGCCAACATCGTAAATAAGAGTATTCCGGTTATGGAAGGTATCGTTAACTCGCCCACCAAGGAAATCAAGTATAACTAATGGCACATATAATTGTTACGGGATCTAGCAGGGGTATCGGCTTTGAATTGGCGAAGTTATTTGCAGATGACGGACATCAAGTTTTAGCCTTGTCGCGTAATGATAAACCCATTGCCGACCTAGACCATAAAAACATATCGACCTTTCCGTTCGATCTTTCCGAGCCTTCGGATTATGTGAAGCTGGAAAAATTTGTGGAGGATAATTGGAAGACTGTCGATATCCTCATAAATAATGCCGGAAGATTATTGAACAAGCCTTTTCTTGAGACTACTACAGCAGAATTTGAGGAAGTGTATAAGGTAAATGTTTTCGGTGTAGCCGAAATGACGAAATCCGTTCTTCCTCAAATGGGTAAAGACGGGCATGTGCTCACCATCAGTTCAATGGGTGGGGTGCAAGGGAGTATGAAGTTTCCCGGGCTATCTGCATACAGTTCTAGTAAAGGCGCGGTTATTACGCTTACCGAACTTTGGGCCGAAGAATTTAAGGAAACCGGACCTTCGTTCAATGTGCTGGCCTTGGGAGCGGTGCAGACCGAAATGTTGGAAGAAGCTTTTCCAGGTTATAAAGCCCCGACTACCGCTTTGGAAATGGCCGTATATATTAAGGATTTCGCTTTGGATGGGCCTAAATTCTATAATGGAAAATTATTACAAGTAAGTAATAGTACACCTTGATGAAAAATTACAAATGCATCATTTTCGATTGCGATGGCGTGCTTGTCGATAGCGAAGTCTTGGCCATTCAGACTTTGGTCGATATGGCCAATGAACAGGGTGCGGAAATTGACCTTAAATATGCGCTACAAAATTTTAAGGGAAGTTTTTTGGCAGAATGTTTCCGTAAAATAGAAGCGATAAGCGGAAAATCGTTGCCCCAAGATTTTGAATCCCAATATCGAAAACGCTCTTTTGAAATTTTTAAAAAGGAATTACAGTCGGTTAAGGGCATCAAAAAAGTGTTGGAAAACTTGACCACCCCTTTTTGTACGGCATCCAGTGGGCCACAGGAAAAAATCAGGTGGAATCTTACCATTACCGGACTGTTCCACTTTTTCGAAGAAAATATTTTCAGTTGTTACGACATCGGAAAATGGAAACCAGACCCTGCCATTTTTCTACATGCTGCGGAGGCCATGGGTTTTGCTCCTGAAGATTGTCTGGTTATCGAAGATACCATTCTAGGAGTACGCGCAGCCAAAGCAGGCGGTTTTGACGTTTTTGGTTTTGCCGAGCTTAACGAAAATGATGAGTTTACAAGAGAGGCAACTACAATATTCTACAAGATGGATGAACTATTAGCACTGATAGGCAGTTCTCCAAAATCTTAGATGACCGTAAACAATCGATCCAAAATAGTCATGGTTTGAGTAGTAGCAAGCTCAGGGGTCAAAGAGGTGTCTGAAATGCCCTAAACCACTTTAGAAATATTATGCTCTACCATCCCCCTGTCTTTGTCCAAAAATTTATAGGTGGATCTATCGCAAAACTGCTTTGGTTGAACAAAGCCATTGAAGTGCCGAGTATCCTCATCCTATTTGAAAATTATTTTCTGCTTATGCTGTTCATACTACATTCCATTTACTATCAAACGACGCAACTTCTGAAAATCAAGTTATACCTAAGTTAAAGATCTTTAAGAAAGCTCTCAACTGGTTTGGTCATATATTAATTAAGTTCTGTTATTTTTACAATATATTGGATACTATATTGCGAAAATACCTCCCCGAAAGGGCCGTCGAACCTTGTTTGCAACTGATCAAGGAAACGGGCGTTCACCTAAAAATCGTTAACGAACGGGTCACCCGCCACGGTGATTACCGCAGAATGCCCAACGGAAAGCACCAAATAACGGTAAACGCAACCTTGAATAAATACCGTTTTCTGATAACCCTGGTTCATGAAATCGCCCATTTGGTAGCGTTTGAAAAATACGACCGTCATATCAAGCCCCATGGCCTGCAGTGGAAACGCACCTTTCAATACCTAATGTTACCTTTTATTAGGCCTGAAATCTTCCCGTCGCAGATTTTGCCCTTGCTAGCAAAACATTTTAAAAATCCAAAAGCCAGTAGTAGTACCGATGCACAATTGTCTATGGCCTTACAACAATTCGATACACAACAGACCGATAAAACCTATGTTTTTGAATTACCTTTGGGTAGTATTTTCCGTATTCATAACGGCAAATTGTACAAGAAAGGAAATAAACGTGTAAAGCGCTACGAATGCGTTGAAGTAGCTACCGGGAAACTATATCTCTTTCAGCCTAATGCTGAGGTTGAGCTGGTCGCCTAACGTACTGCAAGCGAAGCGAAGTAGTATGTTGAAATTTGGCTAGATTTGAAATAGGTGTTTACCAGCTGACATTTGCATTTGTAACTAAAAAATGAGAATTTGGACCAGCAGGTAGTGGATTGCCACGCTGCGCTCGCAATAACGAACAAAATGAACAAAAACTATTATGCAGTTTTAATGGCCGGGGGAGTCGGTTCCCGATTTTGGCCGATAAGCACATCTTCCTTCCCGAAACAGTTTCACGATATGTTGGGTACGGGAGATACGCTTATTCAAAAAACGTTCAAACGATTGAACAAATTCGTTCCGACGGAAAATATTCTCATCTTGACCAATGAGCGGTATAATGATTTGGTGCTGCAACAGTTACCAATGGTCAAACAAGAGCAGGTAGTCTTGGAGCCCGCGATGCGTAATACCGCCCCTTGTATTTTGTACGCCGCGCTTAAAATTCAAAAGATGAACAAAGATGGGGTAATGATAGTGGCCCCAAGCGACCATTGGATAGAAGATGAGACGGCCTTTGCCAAAGATGTTACCACCTGCTTCGAGAAGTGTGAAAAAGAAGAGGTGTTATGCACCCTAGGTATCAAGCCCTCATTTCCTAATACAGGTTTTGGATATATTGAATTTGAAAAAGATAGTGGTGCTGAACTCAAGAAAGTAGACCAGTTCCGTGAAAAACCGGATTATGAAACTGCAAAGGAATTTTTAGCACAGGGCAATTTTCTTTGGAATGCCGGGATTTTTATGTGGAGCGTAAATACTATCGTAAATGCGTTTAAAAACTACCAACCAAGTCAATACGCTCTGTTTGAATCAGGTCGGTCCTGCTACAATACTCAAGAAGAAACCGGCTTTATTCAAGAGAATTATCCAAAAGCTGAAAATATTTCTATAGACTACGCCATTTTGGAAAACTCGAAGTCCATTTTTGTGCTTCCGGCCACTTTCGATTGGAATGATTTGGGCACTTGGGGGTCGCTATACGATAAGTTGGATAAAGATGAGAACAACAATGCCGTGGTGAACAGCAGGGTTGTTGCTGAAGATGCCTCAGGTAATATGATCCGTTCCCCAAAGGATAAAATTGTAGTAGTCGATGGTCTCAACGATTATATTATCGTCGATAAAGAGGAAGTACTTCTCATTTATCCAAAATCCAAAGAACAGGATATTAAAAAGGTTTTGGGTAAGGTAAAGGATAAATTTGGAGACAAAGACTCATAATATGAGCGAAAATTTGAACAAAGACACTATTACGCCCATCGAAGAGCCCAAGGAAAGTAAAGAGGCTATAAAAAAAGATGCCAAAGGGCTTTGGGATAGTATTCGTAGGTTTCTCCGTGAACTTTTAGACATTCGAACTAATACGGATCAACAAGCGACCAAAGAGGCGATTATCGCCGATATTCCTTTTAAGGGCCATACATCATGGATTTTGGTCTGTTCCATTTTCATTGCTTCGATAGGTTTGAACGCGAATTCGACGGCGGTCGTTATCGGTGCGATGTTGATCTCTCCTTTGATGGGCCCAATTTTAGGTTTGGGCATGTCATTGGCCATAAATGATATCGATAGCTTAAGGCGCTCGGTAAAGAACTTTGCGGTCATGGTCGTTTTAAGTGTATTTACGGCTTATCTGTTCTTTAAATTCTTTCCGATACAAGACGAATCCTCGGAACTGTTGGCGCGTACCGCTCCGGATATCCGAGATGTGCTAATTGCATTTTTCGGTGGCTTGGCACTCGTTATTGCCCGCGCTAAAAAGGGAACTATTGCGAGTGTTATTTTTGGTGTTGCCATTGCAACTGCATTGATGCCGCCCTTGTGCACGGTAGGTTTCGGGCTAGCCATAGGAAAACCCGAATATTATCTAGGTGCGATGTACCTATTCGTCATCAACACCATCTTTATTGCCTTGGCCACGTTTTTGGTTATCAAAATTTTGCGTTTTCCCATGGTACGCTATGCCAACTCTAAAAAAAGAAGGTTTATAGCGCGAACTGCATCGGTGGTTGGGTTTTTGGTGATGATTCCCGCCGGATATACCTTTTATAAGGTCTTTCAAGAATCAATGTTCAAAAAACAAGCGAACGATTTTATTTCCGAGACCATCGGTAAATACCAGTTTTCAGGAGAAGGGCGATATCTAGAAAATCTTAACGATATTGAATACAATAAAGGCCAAAATCCTCATATAGAAATCGTTTGTATGGGCAATGAAAGCATACCGGAAAACATTATCGCCAGTTGGAATACAATCAAAAACCAAGATGCAGATTATTATCGGCTTCGTGATACAGAACTGCAGATTATACACGGTTCTAGGAATGTAGAGGGCGACCAACTGCGATACATCAATGAGCTCTACGAATCTCAAAAGAACCAATTATCGGGCAAGGACGAAAAGATCACTTTTTTAGAGACCGAACTGACACGTTTGCAAAAAGTGGAATCTAAACAGATTCCCTTTCAAGATATCAGTGCAGAGGCCCGGGCAAACTATGAAAATCTGGTTTCCTTAGAATATGCGCTTGCCGTCATGACCGATTTTAATAAAATCGATACCCTGTCAATTTTTGAAGCGAAGTGGAAGCAAGGCCTGGGTGCAAGCCAAGTATCAGCGGAAAATAAAAAAATATTATATTGGTTAAGAATCAGGTTGAAGGATAGTACGGTGCGACTCCGTGCGTTCGATAACTAAACAGTTTTACGCAGTGGTAGAGATAGAAAGAATCAAGACCCAGAAGCTACGGTACGACCAGAGCCAGGAGGCAAGACCGACAAAGTGCAACCGTCAAGCTAAAAAAGCTATAATCTTATAGGCTTAGAAGTGCGGAAGTTTATTTTTGTCTACTATCTAAAAATTTAATTTCGCTCCTCAATATACATCTGGCGCACTTTCTTGAAAAGGTCTGACGAATACACAAAATTGGTTACGGCCTCGTTATCGGTCTTGAAGATTTCTTTGTTGGTACCTTCCCATGCTTTAAGTCCGTCTTTGAGAAAAAGTATCTTTTCGCCGATTTCCATCACTGAGTTCATATCGTGGGTATTGATTATGGTAGTCATATCGTATTCTTTAGTAATTTCTTGAATAAGATTGTCGATTACTATGGCCGTTTTAGGGTCGAGGCCCGAATTAGGTTCGTCGCAAAATAGATATTTAGGGTTCATTACGATTGCACGTGCAATGGCGACCCGTTTTTGCATACCTCCAGATATTTCTGATGGATATTTATGATGTGCATCTATAAGATTGACCCTTTTCAAGACAAAATCAATCCGATCTTGCATCTCCGATTTGGGCTGTTTGGTAAACATTTCCAATGGAAATTTCACATTACCCTCAACGGTCATCGAATCAAATAGGGCACCGCCCTGAAATACCATGCCCATTTCTTGGCGAAGATCCCGTTTTTGTTCATCGGTAAGTTGAGCGTATATTTTTCCGTCATAGCTTATTGTACCTTCCTCCGGTGTAAAAAGACCTAGAAGGCACTTTAGAAAAACGGTCTTTCCAGAACCGCTTTGGCCAATGATCAGGTTGGTCATGCCTTTTTGAAAACTAGCACTAACACCCTTTAGTACATGGGCTTCTCCGAAAGATTTGTGTATGTCGTTAACTTCTACCATTAGCCCAATAAGAGTTGAGTGAGAACATAATTTGTAATTATAATGACCACACTGGTCCATACGAAAGATGTTGTACTGGCCTTACCGACCTCTAAAGCCCCGCCGGTCATATAAAAACCGTGAAAAGAAGGTACGGTCGCCAGAACAAATGAGAACACCAAAGTTTTTATAAAAGCATAGGTGACTTGAAAGGAGTCGAAGTCTAACTGAAGACCCTCGACAAAATCCGCGCTGGTTAGATATCCGCCGAAAACTCCTGCAATCCATCCGCCAGAAATACCAACGAACATTGAGATGGCTATTGCAAACGGATAAAAGAGCATGGCGATAATCTTGGGGAAGACAAGGTAGTTGAGCGCATTCACCCCCATCACATCTAGGGCGTCTATCTGTTCGGTCACACGCATTGAACCTATGCTCGAAGTGATATAAGAACCTACTTTTCCTGCCATGATGACAGACATAAAGGTTGGCGAAAATTCCAAGATCAGCGATTGCCTAGCCGTAAAACCGATGAGGTATTTAGGGATTATCGGACTGGTAAGGTTCAAGGCGGTTTGGATGGTTATTACGGCCCCGATAAAGAACGAAATAAAAATTATGATACCTAATGAACCGAAGATGAGCTCGTCTATTTCCTTTAAAATCAACGATTTCATAATACGCCACTTAACAGGCTTTTTAAAGACCTCTTTTATCATAATGGCATATTTGCCAATCGACCTTACGTAGCTCATGCGATAAAAATAAGTTTATCCGTACAAAAGTAGCAATAAACAAGTTGAATTGAGACTGTTTTCAATTTTATGGGGGAATTTATTTACTTTTACCCAAACAATAATTTCAACATGCGCAAGAACTATTTAACCCTGTTTTTTTTGATTCTTTTCACCACTTTTCCCGTTACGGAAAACTTCGGGCAACGAAAGTCGAAAGATGCCCCCAATCTCGAATTAAAGACAACGCCCAAATTAGTGGTGGGTATCGTTGTCGATCAGATGCGCTACGATTATATTACCCGTTTTTGGAACCACTACGGAAGCGATGGATTCAAACGATTTATCGATGAAGGTTTCAATTGTAAGAACAACCATTACAATTATGCGCCCACCAGTACAGGACCAGGTCATACCTCGATATATACGGGCACGACGCCAGCAATGCATGGTATTATAGGTAACAATTGGTACGATAAGGTATCTGAAACCGAAGTATATTGTGCTTCCGACTCCACCTACACATCGGTGGGTACTACTTCCGATGCAGGCCGAATGTCACCACACCGAATGAACGTTACTACAATAACGGATGAATTACGTCTACATACCCAAATGCGCGGAAAGACCATAGCGATCGCCTTAAAAGATAGGGGAGCAGTATTGCCGGGAGGTCATACAGCAAATGCGGCCTATTGGTTCAATAATGGTAAGTGGATTACCAGCTCTTACTATATGGAAAACCTGCCCAATTGGGTAGATGATTTTAATTCGTCGACTAGCGTTGAAAAGTATAAAAAATCTTGGACGACCTTGAAGGATATCGACACCTATGTGGAAAGCGGGTCTGACAATAATGTATACGAAGGCCTTTTCAAGGGAGAAGAATCACCGGTCTTTCCCCATAATGTGCCCAAGCTTTGGAAGGAGAACGGAAAGTACGAGCTTTTAAAGGCGACCCCATATGGTAACAGTATTACAGCAGATTTTGCTATAGTAGCTATGGAAGCCGAAAAATTAGGCACCGATACCGATACCGATTTTTTGGCGATCAGCTTTTCAAGTACCGATTATGTAGGCCACAAATTCGGGGTCAATTCCAAAGAGGTGCAGGATACCTATTTACGATTGGACGAGGACTTGGCGCGTCTGTTCAAAGCGTTGGATAGTAAAGTGGGAAAAGAAGAGTATACCGTTTTTTTAACTGCCGACCATGCGGCAATAGACGTTCCGGCCTATTTGAAGGACCAAAAAATACCAGCAGGATATATGGAATGGGACAACATAGAAACGGAGTTTGGTCAATTTTTGCAGTTTACCTATGGTACCCCCGGTATCGTCAAAAACTTTTCTAATTACCAATATTTTTTAGACCATAAGATTATCAAAAATCTCGATTTGAACGTTCAAAACGTTCAAGAAACCATTGCTCAAGAATTGTTGAGCTACAAAGGTATCGACCGAGCGTATACCGCTCATCAGATGTGGCAGAACAATTATACCCACGGTATTCCTTATATACTTCAGAACGGATACAATCAAAAACGTTCTGGAGATATTTTGGTGGTCTTGAAAACGGGTACGATTACGTATCCGAAAACGGGCTCTACCCACGGGTCGCCGCATATTTACGATACGCATGTGCCGTTGTTGTTCTTTGGAAAAGGAATTAGTAAAGGGAGCACGGTAGAAAGAACGGAGATTTCCGATGCTGCACCTACCATTGCCGCTTTGCTCGGCATTGCATTCCCTAGCGGAACTACGGGAAAACCTATTGTTCAAGTGCTAGATTAAGTGTTCTTTAGGGACAGTATGTAGAATTCATATCCAAAAAAGACTTCGAATAAATGAACAGCGATCCTATAGGTATTTTCGATTCCGGTGTTGGGGGAACTTCCATTTGGAAAGAAATCCAAAGACAGTTGCCCAACGAGAGTACCATTTATTTGGCCGATAGTAAAAATGCACCTTATGGGAAAAAATCCAAAGAACAGATTCTTCAACTCAGTATAAAGAATACGGAGCTATTACTTGAAAAAGGAAGCAAAATAATTGTAGTAGCATGTAACACCGCAACAACAAATGCCATTGACTATCTTCGGAATAATTATAATATTCCATTTATAGGCATTGAGCCGGCCATAAAACCTGCGGCACTGCAATCGAAATCAAAATCGGTAGGTATTCTTGCTACCAAGGGTACCCTGTCGAGTAGCCTTTTTCATAGTACTTCAGAAAACCATGCCAGTGGTATAGAAATCATAGAACAAGAAGGTACAGGTCTGGTGCCGCTAATCGAAAGGGGCAAAGTGAATTCGAATGAAACCAAGGCTCTACTACGAACCTACTTAAAACCGATGCTAAAAAAGGGTATCGACTATTTAGTTTTGGGCTGTACCCATTATCCGTATTTGATTCCTGTTTTAAAGGAGATGCTCCCAACAACTGTTCAGATTATTGATTCGGGAAAAGCGGTTGCACGGCAGACAAAGGCCGTATTGCAGAAAACGGACCTATGGAACGCTTCAGAAAAAATAGGTGGTTATAAATTTTACAGTAATTCTGATACTTTCGCTCTAAAAAGTCTTCTACGCGATGTGGATACGGCTCTTGAAGTTTCCTATTTGGATTTTTGAAAGGGTGCTTTCCAATTTGACCTCCTCCAGATAAACTCCTCGGCTGAAATTATACCTCAAGTAAATGGTCAGCCTTCATTCTCCAAAACACAAGTGTAAGAAGAAACGAAACCTAAAAAACCTTTGGACATACAAGATGCAGCATAGGTTCTACATTGGTCATATTGCCTTGTTGTAAATACTATCAACCGCATTATGGCAATGGGTAAAAGTCTACCAAAAAAAGCGGTCGAATATGATGTATCACATTCGACCGCTAAGTTATTGCCAATATAAAACAAAGTAAAAAGATGGTGATAGTTTAGTTTAGAGAACCTTCCATTTCGCCAATAAATGGAATAACCTCTTTCATCTCTGACTTCACTAAGGTTTCCATATATTTTTCTACCTGCATGAACTTGGCAGCTTCGACAGGAGAAACCACTTTGCACATTTTTTTGTAATATTTTAATTGCAGTTTTTCGGTTGCAATATTGTTTTTGAACGAACGGTTCGTCAAATCTTTGGCTTGTTCATCGTTGATATTATCATAAGCATTGGCGTAATCTTGGATGATATTAAAACGTTCTTGCCCCAGTTCTTTTCGCTCCATAGCGTAACTATCATAAACCGGCCAAAATGCTGACGCTTTTGTCTCGTCCATCTCCATGTAGGCTCCTACTACTTCTTTTTTTGCCATACCCCACATTTCCTGAATAATTGCCATCTCATTCATGACGGTATCTTGAGCGATACCAAATTGAAAACCTCCTAAGGCCAAAGCCAAACAAATAATACTAATTCTTTTCATAATCTTAAATTTAAATTTCTGTGTTCTTAATAGTTTTCTTATTCAATATTATCTTGAGCGTTGTCTATAACTGTTCTCAGTTCTTCACCCTTATTTTTTAAGAAGTTCTTGCCCTTGCGTATTTTCAAGGAGACTACAATTAGTAAAACCCCGATCAATAATGCGAAGAAACCAATGATGTACATTAAGGAACCGATACCCAATAAGGGTCGGGCAAAAATCAAAAGACCAAAAATTACTGAGATTGCTCCTCCTAGAATCATCCAACCTTCGCCTTCTATCTCTTTTCGTAACTGAATGGCTTTCGCAATGCGGCTTACGCCTGCAAATACAAACCAGAAACCGATAAAAAGACTAACAATCAATAGGGTTACACCTGGGGTCATGAACAATATTAGGCCAAAGGCCAAACTGATCAGTCCTTCAGCTAAAAAAAGCCATTTGTCCTCTCTTTGCTTCCAGCTGCCGATGGCTGTAATTGTCGATGCCATTCCGTCGATGATAATCAACAGTGCAAACCACATGGCCAGTGTCGCTGCGCTGGCGCCTGGGTTAAAAAAAGCGAATAATGCGAAAATAATCAGCAAAACTCCTTTGATGGTCAGTAGCCACCAATTTTTGTGCAAAAGGTTTAACATGTTACTCGTATTTTAGTGTTCATATTTATGACAACTCGGTTAGCTTTTATAAAAAGGGTGGGGAACCTGTAGTAACTTAAACTCCTAAAAAGGCTTTTAAATAACGCGATAAATATATTCATTAAATTCTTAAAAATGTAATTTTTTTTATTTGGCGATTACCAACAACTTCTATTTTTAACTTGCGCTGTGATGGTCGGATTACGACTTTTGGTGCTTGCTGTCCTATACAAGCCCGGTAAAGCTTTCGTTCTTAGTTGGTGCTATATGGTAATCGTAAATAGCGATGGAAATAGCCTAATGAAGGGCTTCGGTGCTTCCTTTTATGCTCTTTTTTATCTAGTTTTTTGTTTTGGCATTGCTGTGAAATTGGGTAATTTGGCTCATCGCTAATGACGCCTATGCGTAAAAGTTTTAAACATCCGGTTTTTCACATTGTGGTATTTGGTCTATTGGCGGGTATCATCATCTTGATTTTGTCCGGTCTTAAAATGCCCTCGGTAGTAGATCGCCGTATTGTTATCGGAAATACTGATTTGGCACATGTATTGGTATTGTTGACGCGTACCTGGCAATATCCTCCCACAAAAGAAGATTTAACAGGCGTCTTACAAAGATATATCTTGCACGAATTGGTCTATCAAGAAGCGCTGAGCCAAGACGGGGACGACAATAACGCTCTAGTAGAACGTTCATTGATTATGTAGATAGACATGCTGGCCGCCAAATAATGGGTGAGAAATTACCAAAGGGGATATTTAAATTGATCCCCATTTTTTTATCTGACATTAGATCATTCTTTATGTTATAATCTCATTAGTGATGGCTGATAAAGGATCTCCCCTTGATGAATCGAGTATAAAATTTAATTAAACCATACACCAAAACCGAATCATGGAAAAATCCAAAGACAAAAAGCCGTTTTTTAGTTTTGTTCAACAGCGGTACATCTTTACTGGGTTAGGAATTTTGTTGGTGTTTCTGGCAATTCTTACCCCCTTCAAAGATATCGTCGAACCCGCCAAATATATAGGTAGTTTGTTGGTTTGGGCCGCAATTCTTGAGGTCATACACGGTTTTAGAAGATCGGCAAAACATGCACGGTTTTCTGCATGGGCCAGTGGTGGAATCACATTATTCATCGGTGTCTTTTTAGTCAATGACCAACTGTTTCAACAACAGCCACTGGTACGGATCATCATTTTTCTCTTATTGATAGACGGCATTCGAAGTCTCGGTTTCTTTTTAAAACGAAGGGAAGAGGAGAAGTCAATACTGAATTACTTACTTCCAGGAATTGGAAACTTTCTAGTGGTGCTATTGATATTTATTTTCGAAGGCAAAGGTTTTACATGGACTATCGCCATCGGGGGTGCTTTACGCATACTCGGTACGGTCTATAACCTGTTTACGGCAAAATTAGGCAGTGTAGAAAATGTGGCTGACGACATCGTTCACAGTTTGGGTATCGATGGTGATGAAGAGCTTGTAACCCTTGCAAAAAAACTAGAAAAAGAAGATGAGCAAAGGGCGTCTATTGATGCAGGATGGATTTTAGTCTTTACCCTGACCTTATTTTTTATACACCTTGGCCGGATGGGATTTGATCGGTCTACTTTTGGAATTCTTTCTCCTCTTGTTGCTGTTGTAGGCGATATGTTTATCGCCTTGGTCATTGCATATGGCATAATAGCCCCAATTAGAACGGTCTTTAGAAAATTTAGTAGTTTTTTCACAAAAGTGTGTTCCAATTGGGTTCAGAAAGTACCGGAGTCGGAAAGAAGATTTTTCAGTCTGAGAACGTTGGTCAGCTGGTGGATAAAGCAACAACTGAACCTCTCGATATCGATGCGAAAGTCAGCCTATTCATTCTCGACTGCGTTTAGAAATGGTCTTAAGATCGGCTTGCCGTTTGCAGCGCTTCTGGCTGCTATAATGCCGGTGCTTGGAATGAGCTGGTACTTTGATACGGAAAATTGGGCCTCTGGCATATGGGATGGTTATGCCGGATCGCGAACAGAAGTTTGGCGTGAATCAATGGTCCGGGCAAGCGGTGAAAAAGTAGGTCCGAATGCCTTTAAATTAGAACCTGAGGGCGTGCCTGCAAACGGAGACTTTTCTTTTGTCATTATCGGTGATCCTGGAGAGGGCGATGCCTCCCAGCTCATCTTAAAAGATCAGATTTTGGCAGTTTCAAACAAACCTGATATAGGTTTTGTGGTAATTTCTTCCGATATTATTTACCCATCGGGAGCGATGCGTGATTATGAGCGTAAATTCTTTCTACCTTTTAAAGGAATTACCAAACCCATTTATGCCATACCAGGTAATCATGACTGGTATGATGCCTTGGAAGGTTTTACTGCAACATTTTTCACCCCTGAGGCGGCGGTTAAAGCGATGGAAGCTAGAATACGTGGCGATTATAACCTGACCTTAACAGATTCAGAGGATGTTCAAAAACTAGTTCAGCAGGCGTCATATTTAAAGAAGGAGTACCAGCTACCAACGGGATATCAAAACGCACCATTTTTTCAAGTTTCCAATGAGCATTTTGTATTATTGGCGATTGACACGGGTGTCCGTCGAAAAGTAGATTCCATCCAACTCGATTGGATAAAATCGGTGTTGGAAGCTTCTAAAGACAAGTATGTTATGGCTTTACTAGGGCACCCCTTTTATGCAATCGGCGAATATCAGGGTGATATGAATCCCGATTTCAGGGCCTTGCATGATCTACTGCGTGAATATAAAGTTCCCCTGGTAATGGCCGGTGACACCCACGATTTGGAATACTATAAAGAACTGCCCCAAAACAATGATGCACATACCATGCATCACTTTGTTAATGGCGGGGGCGGCGCATACTTAAGTATTGGGGCCGCAATGGCGAAGGTAGAAGAAAGGCCAACAATAGATTGGGCAAATTACCCATCACATGACCCGCTGGTGCAAAAAATCGATTCGCTAACCCCAAAATGGAAATATCCGGCATGGTTGTGGGTTAAAAAATACAATGGGTATCCCTTTACCGCAGAGTGGCTTTCCGCTGCTTTTGACTATAACAAGGCGCCGTTCTTTCAAAGCTTCATGGAAATAAAAGTAGAAAAATCCAAGAATCGTATAAGACTAGTTCCCTACGGAATAAATGGACAACTACAATGGAAGGATTTTCAATACGGTGGTTTAGGAAAGCCTGAGGGCGTCGGTGGGAATGATCTGGTTGAATGGATTCTGCCCATGTAAGTTTACCCTCAGCTCATCAACTAAAATAAAAATCCTTTGCTAGAAAAACGATTCCACGTCCTTATTGTCCTAACAACAGGTCTATCTGTAAATTATTAAGTCGATTGCCCTCAATTTATAATATTAGAATATATTCGTCTACTTCCTTCAAATACCCAACATCAAATCGATGCAGGACGTTTATGTACCACTGTTAAAATCGCAGATTGTTCAGTTTTTAAGTGCTAGGGTTTGTCCTTATTATTCCCTTTTTTATTTTGGCATTGCTACGGAATTGGGTAATTTGGCCCATCAATAAAAACGCAAATGCGCAAAAGTTTTAAGCATCCTGTTTTTCATATTGTGGTATTTGGTCTATTGAAAGGCATCATCTTCTTTATCTTGTAAGGTGCCAAAATACCCTCGGTAACACGAATAATGTAAGATTTCGCAAGGTTAAGCCCGATTTGGTATGCTATCAAGTATTGAATAACACTTTTTCATTGTTCATCGAGCTAGCCCAAAGGGAGCGGATATTTTTGAGAGATTGGATTGTTAATAATAAAAAGAATGAAAAAAGTTTACAAAGGATTGTTAGTCTTGGTAGGTGCGATGCTAATACTACTGTTATTGTTGCCGATGATTATTAAAAATTATGCCGTTTCAAATAGTAAAGAACTTTTAGGTAGACAGATTGAGATCGGTAAGTTGAAATACAATTATTTCTCGAGTACAGCGAAAGTCTATAATTTTAAAATGCTTGAGCAAAACGAGAAGGGTGTTTTTACATCTTTTGACACATTGATTGTTAATGTTGAACCTTACCGACTTTTATTTAATGAAAAGGTTGTGGAACAATTTTATATCAAAGGATTGATGGTTAAGTCCGTCATGAAAGATTCTCTCTTTAATTTTGATGACCTCATAACTTTTCATACCCAAGACACGGTTACCACCAAAGATGGGGATGCCGAAACCTTTAAATATGACATCTCTAATATTGAACTCAAAGATTCTAATTTCTTTTTTGATAATCAGAATGTTGGTAAAGAGACCCACATCGAAGATTTCTCATTTGTCATACCCTACATTGGTTGGAATCAAGAGGAAAAAAGTAACGCAGCGATAAAGTTCAATTTTAAAAATGGCGGGTATTTTCAATCGGCTTTAAATATTAACCCTGTAGATGGTGAATTTGATGCCTCGATTACCCTAAAAGACTTGTACTTAAAGCCATTTTATGAATATGTTCTTGAATATGCCGAAATCAATGATTTTAATGGAAGCTTAAATTCACAAATAAAAATTACGGGGAATACCAATGAAGCCATAAATTCTATCGTTTCCGGTCATGTAGATCTCAATGACTTTGTAATGACCGATAAAAATGATAAAGCCTTTTTAAAGGCCGACAAAATATCGACCAACCTGAAGAAGATCGATTATGCCAATAGTTCTTATGTCATTGATTCCTTAAAGGTGAACGGTTCGTATACTTTCTTTCAATTGGATTCCGTGTCGAATAACTTCTTCAGGGTTTTCAAATTAAACCAACCCACCGATTCGACCCAAACGGAGGATAAGGTAACCCAAACTGCCGATTCTGTTGGCGTTGATTCTGCCCCGGCAATTGAAATGTATTATGCGATAAACCATTTGGATATTGACAATGGAGTACTCGATTATACCGACAATCTTACTGGCCAACCCTTTGCGTATCATTTAAGTGAAATGGTCTTAAAATCGGATAGCATTTCGAGCGACAAGGATTGGGTCGATCTGTATTCCGATATGCTGCTAAACGACCGCGGTACCTTACATGCAGAACTGGGGCTCAACCCATCCGACTTGAGGAACGCTAAGCTGGACTTGACCATTGAAAAATTCATGCTTTCCGACATTAATATATATGCCAAATACTATACGGGGCACAGTATTCTTTTAGGTGATTTTTACTATTATTCGAATTCGACCATTACCAACGGCGCTATTGTCAGCGAGAACAAATTGATGGTCAAGAATGTTTCTGTAGAAAACAACAAAGGCGGGCTGTTTACCTTACCGCTGAAATTTGCCCTATTTTTATTGACCGATAAAAACGGCGATGTCAATCTTGATATACCCGTAAGGGGAGACCTCAACGATCCGGAAATCAGTATAGGGAAGATTGTATGGACGACCTTTAAAAATGCCATTGTTAAAACGGCGGCCAGTCCCATTAATGCCATTGCGGGCCTTATTGATGGCGACCCCAAGGAATTTGAGGAAATGACATTCTCTTATTTGGATTCTATCCCTTCCGAAAAACATCAAAAAAAGTTGAACAAACTTCTGGAACTTGAAGAGAAAAAACCGGGACTTAAAATCGAACTTATCCATTATGTCGATAAAAATTTGCAGGCCAAAGCAATAGCTATTGGTGTTGCCGAGACACCTGAGAATGGTGACGCGAACGCCGAGGAGGATGAAAACGAAAATGAACTGGAAACCAATACTCAGAAAAAGATTGTGATGAACACTGCAAAAATAGACTCCGTTGTTAACAATGCAGATAAGTTACAAGTAATAGATCCAGTTGGTGCAGGGGCTACTGCAGATCGTTATACCGCCGCTTTGATAGCAAGTACCAATGCGTATTTGAAGAGTGTCAACGCCGCAACACAAATCGAAGCAAAAAAATCGGACCCTCAAGAACCTAAAAATGTGGGTTCGGCATCACGCTTCAAAATCAATTACGATATGCTCGAAGATTCAGTAGAATCACCTGCCAAGATACCAAAAGACATTTCAAATGTTAAGCCTTAGAAAAATGAAAAAACTGATCCTTATTATCGTGCCCATTGTCCTTCTTTCGGTTACGGCCTACAAGCAGAGTGTCAAAGAAGTTGAAGTGACCACAGAAGCAGTTTTGGAAGATGAAAGGGCGGAAAGAACGGCGGAATACAATCCATTAAAAAATCTGTATTTCGGTCAGACCCAACAACATACGAACTGCTCTTTCGATGCGGCGATTTTAGATGTTAATGGTGGCCCCGAAACAGCCTATAGGCATGCCTCTGGCGAAAAGTTAAAGCACCCGTCAGGTATGGAAACACAATTGAAAGTGTCGCTGATTTTTTATCGGTTACCGACCATGCGGAGAATTTAGGGGGTAATTATGCTCAACGTTTTTTTTACTAATATTTGTATAATTATTCCGAATAAAAAACCTTGATTTTGTCCTGTGTTATTCTAATTTGGTGTTAATTTTTACTTATATTTATTTTTTGAATTTATCCATATACTTTACAACCATGAAAAAAAACTTTTTAGTACTTCCATTGCTTCTTGTCTCGTTTTTAGTGGACGCACAAGAAGTTAAAGAAATGGATTCTGTTGCCATATTCATCTTAGATAAAATGGGTGAAGTCATAGGCGACTTAGAATCTGTAAATTTTACTTTAAATAATTCGGCAGATAGATTAGATGCAGACAAAAATATTATAAAGCACTATTCTACGAGTGCTATTTCCTTTTCTGGATCTGACAAATTGCATATTCGTACTGAAGGTACAAAGGGCAAAAGTGGTTTTCATTATGATGGTGCTTATATGTCCTACTACAATTATGATGAAAATAACTATGTTACCCTTGAGGCACCGGAATCAACTTTAGAGATGATTGATGAGATGCATCTTGATTATGATTTTAAGTTCCCGGCTGCAGATTTTTTCTATCCGTCTTTTACAGACGATATGATTGAACAGTTTAATAGCATCAAATTTTTAGGAAAGAAAACTATTGATGGCGAAGAGTGTTATCATATCATGGCAACTAATGCAGATTCGAATATGCAATTATGGATTTCAAATGAAACCTATTTACTTCCAAAGCACTTTGTGCTTATTTATAAAAACAAATCAAATCTGCAATACGAATCAACTTTTAGTAATTGGTCATTAAATCCAAATATTCCCGATGCTGTGTTCGATTTCATGCCACCACCAAATGCTAAATTAATAAGCATTTTAAAAAAGTCTTAATCGCTACAGCACAAAATTAATTTATCATGACAACACATACTTTTAACATTAAACATAAATTAGGGATCATATTTGTTTTTTTGGTCTTAGCCTTTCCTTCAGATTTAGTAGCTCAACGCATGGGCCATGGTGCTTCTAGAGGTGGAGGTCGTTCGATGTCTAGGCCAAGTGCATCTCGGTCGACGCCGAGTAGGTCTATAAACGGAGGTCATAAGGCATCTACGAGCAGAAATATTTCAAAACCTAAAACTTCTACCAATAGAGCAACAACAAGACCCAAAACTTCTACGAATAGAGCCACAACAAAACCAAATGTTTCCAGAAATAAAACAACTGGTACCCGACCTACCACTAGTAATGTAAAAAATAAAAAGACCTCTACTGTTAAAAATAGGAGCACCAATAAGGTGGGCAACAATAACAAGGTTGGTAATAAAACGCGCGTTGGTAATAATAATGTCAATATTAATGTGAACAATAGTAGGCATACCAATGTTAGAAACACAAGAGTAAGAGGGAGCTCTAGAGCGTATGTTAGACCGCCATATCGCTATGGTGGTCGTGGTTATTATTGCCATAGACCTTACTTCTACCATCCGTACCGACCATTTTATTGGGGCCCATATTATCATCCCTGGGGCTATTTTGTGACAACATTGGCTACTACGGCCATAATTGTGGCCATAGTTAATGATAATGATGACGATGACAATGACGAATATCATTATGAAAACGGAACCTATTATTTAAAAACAGAAGATGGCTTTGAGGCAGTTCAGGCACCAGTTGGTGCTAAAGTTCCCTCCATACCCAAGGAAGCCGAAACGGTAGAGGTCAATGAAACCAATAATTATTATTATGGTGGTGCCTTTTATGAACAAAATTCTGAAGGTTATGTAGTTGTGCCAGCCACTGCCGGAACAATAGTTCCTAATTTACCAGAAGGAGGAGAAGAAGTGAAAATAGGCGAGCAGACCTATGTTCAATTTGGAGATACGTATTATCAACCTATCCAGTTAGATGGTAAAGACATGTATGAAATAGCTGAAATTAAGGAAGAATAGAAAATGTGTTTTTAAAGTTATTCTTAAAGTGAAGCGTGGTACTATTTTACGACGCTTCACTTTTTTTATTAGTAAAACACATAAAGTATTTTGTATACAATGGATATAAAGTTACTCTCTTGATTTGCTCATAACTTAAACCCTTAATAATCCTTATTATGAAATTGAAAGTAGCTACATCACCAATTGTATAGAGCCCCAATTAGAAAATTATGATTTAAGATGTCTATTTGGTATTAACCAGTAAAACCCTTTAGTATGAAAAAAGCACCAATACTTCTTTTGTAAGCACGGGCCTAAGCAGTTGTTCGACCATCAATCGGCACTTTCAGGAGTAAGCCTAGTTTTAAAAAAAAGATGTTAAAAAATGCCCTTGAATTTAGTTCGAGGGTATTTTTTTTGTGTTCCAA
>RCNB010000038.1_pt1 | contig 95287 bp, 92 predicted proteins | sample 2041321 | NCBI WGS metagenome assembly RCNB01 (sample SAMN09708232, study PRJNA481090) | Marine sediment metagenome, whole genome shotgun sequencing project. | reverse complement strand
GGCCAGATAATTGGCAACTTCCGGAACCCTGCCATGACCCAGGGCAGAACGGATGGAGACAGATTTTCGATAAATTTCCAGCGCCGTCACCTGATAGGGCTCATTGTATGCGGAGCTGTCATCCTGAGCAGATGCCGAACTCGCCAAAGCCAGCAGTATTATTGTGGTGAGAAAAATTCTGGTCACAATGAGCCCCTGTGTTCCTTTTTGGATGGCACGCAAGCTTAGCGAAAGAGGCCTGGTTCCGCGAGGCTAATATGGGTGGTGTGGTAGTTTAATCAAATGATCGATACGTTACTCACAGGCAACTGGGCGCTTGCGCTTGCGGTCATTGTCGCCAGTCTTGTGACAATTGTCATCATCGCAGGCGTTATGCGAAGGTCCGCGAGGGGACAGTTGAAACGTGTTCGGGCAGACCTCAGAAAAGCACTAAAGAGTCGCAGCAAGGCTACCAGCACTGCGGAAAAGTCGCAGCGCCAATGGGCAAAACTCGATGCGAATGCCGACAAGGTAAAGCCCAGGCTGTTGCAGGAAGCAAAAGATGCGCTACAGGATGCCCGCGCACTCGAAAAAATTGCTCACGACAGAGTACTGGTCGCCGGGAACCATGTACGTCGTGTAATTCACGACGAGTTTCCGCCATCGAAGCAGCAAAAATTACGCGATCGATATATGCCGGACTTCGATCCGGACAAAGGACCATTTTCATTCTGAATCCGATACCTGCCTGAGACCGAATTCATCGGTACCTACGTATTTCTACTTATACACCGACGTGCAGGTCGAGGTTCAGTATCACCGGGGCAGTACGTTAATGCGCAATTGGCGCAAGCGTAATCCGGATGGGCTACTTCCAGGTGATGCACATGGTCAATTCAATAATTCTGGTTTGTACAATCTTGGGGCCGCTGGCTGCGGTCACTATCGGAATCGTGTTAGTAGGTATAGCGCTCGGTAAGATTCGAGTCTGAATTACCAGCACAGTTCGGTTCGTTAAAAGATAAAGACAATTATTCTTGCTGGCCTGCACTCGCATGGAGGCCTGAGCCACAAGGCGCGTTGTCGGTCTTCAGCAGCTATTCTTGACGGTCGAATTCCTCATTCCTGTCGCTATTCGGATTGCAGATCATTCCGCTGGCTGGGTTCCTGGCGGAACGCTCGACAACGATGCAGAAGGTGCCGCTGCGATTCTGTGCACTGGCAGTATTCGTCGCACTTTACGGCCTGGCAATTTACGCAACCTGGTATCTGGCAATGGCCGGCCAGGCAGTGATCTTAAATTAATTCCAGCCATCCCACCCCGGGCCACGGACTACACGCCCAGGCGTGGCGCCGGTATGTTTGCCGTAACGAAGGACCTGCTCGCCATTGACGAATACATGCTGAACGCCGGTCGCGTATTGGTGCGGTTCTTCAAAAGTAGCATGATCCGTAATTTTTTCCGGATCGAAAACTACAACGTCAGCAAAATACCCTTCACGAATTTCACCGCGTTCCTGAATGCCGATGTTATAGGCGGGCAGGGAAGTCATGCGCCGAATCGCTTCCTGCAAGCTGACGATTTTTTCCTCACGAACATACTTGCCGAGCAAGCGAGAAAAGTTTCCGTACGTTCTCGGGTGCGGACCTGATTCCAGAAATACGCCCTCTGATGCGAGTGCACGGGCATCTGAACCAAAGCTGACCCAGGATTTGGCGACTTTGCGACGTACGTTTTCTTCAGACATGAGAAAAAAAACGGCATCCACCCGGCTGTTGTCTTCAACAACAAGGTCAACTGCGGTCACGGCGGGATCGGTGCCGCGTTCGTCTGCTACTTCCTGCAAGGTCTTGCCGACCAGTGAGCGAAGTTTCTCGTTCTTGAAGCCGACCAGCAAAATATTCTCCGGACCGGCAGCTACGTAGAAATTTTCCCATTCATCGGTTGGCAGTTTCATCTCGGTGACGACTCGGGATTTGATCTCAGGATCTTGCAGGTTTGCAACCCAGGCATCGTGGCCACCTTCCTGAACCCATAGCGGCATCGTCGCATCGAGACCGGTGGATCCCGCAGTGTAGTTGTACATGTCGGCAGTGATTTCGAGGCCGGCTTGCTGAGCAGCTTCTACCAGGTCGAATATTTTCACCATCTTGTGCCAGTTCTCTTTGCCGGACGCCTTCAGATGGTAAATTTCCGCCGGGGCACCGGTGATACTGGCTATCTTGATGAGTTCCTGTACGCCTTCCTCCAGTCGATTTCCTTCCGAGCGAATATGTGAGATGTAAGCGCCGCCATATTCAGCCGCGACGTCGACCAGCGCGATCAATTCATCAGTATTGGCGAAATTGCCTGGTGCGTAAATCAATGATGAACCTACGCCGAGCGCGCCTTCCCGCATCGCCTGCCGGACCAGGTCCTGCATACGTGAAAGCTCGTCTTTCGTCGCCGGCCGATTATCGTAGCCAACCTCGTGTACACGCAGCGTTGTCGCACCTACGTAAGATGCAACATTGGGCGAAATGCCTTTGGTTTCGAGAAATTCGAGGTATTCGCCAAGAGTGGTCCATTCGATGGCGTAGCGGACACTGCCTTGCCGCTCCAGCTCTTCCTGTTTCATCGCATCGCTATACGGCCCCATTGAGCTGCCCTCGCCCATGACCTCCAGGGTGACGCCCTGCACGATATCGCTCATGCCGCGGCCATCTTCGATCAGTGACTCTGTAGCCCACGAGAGCATATTGATGAAACCAGGAGCAACCGCCATTTCGCGGGCATCGATTTCTGTGATGCCGGAGTATGCAGAGAGATCACCAATAGCTGTGATGCGGTCCTCTGTAATGCCGAGATCTGTAACGACCGGATCGCCACCAAGACCGTCGTAAACCGTGCCGCCGCGTATTACGACGTTGTAGTCTGCGTCACTTGGGTCAGGCACGCAGGCCACTAGAAAAAGACTAAGTGCTACCCACAAAAAAACCTTTGCTGATCTCATCATAATTGTCCCGATAAAAGCCCGCCGACTGATTCACCGGCAAATGTTCTGGGTCTCATTCCGCGGCGGCTTCGACTTCCCGCCAAACGCGGAGCAAATTTCCGCCGAGTATTTTGACGACATCTTCTTCACTGTAGCCCCTCTTTAGCAGACCCTCGATAAGTGTTGGGTAGCTTGAAACATCCTTGAGCCCGAGCGGCAAACTGTCACCAACGCCATCATAATCGGAGCCAATTCCAACGTGATCAATACTGGTGAGTTTCACGACGTGATCAAAGTGGTCAAGCGTCTCGTCGAGCGTTGCGTAGGGATAGGCGCCATGTTCGGCGACGTATTCCACCTGAAATGCTTCCTGGACTTCCTCTGATCGTTCGACATCGTTCTCTTCGAGGTACGCTGTGAAAGCGGCGCGGCCGGCGATGCTATAGTCTTGCGCCTTTTGCGTCAGAAATGCGGAACCATAGTTAATCATCACGACGCCGCCATTTTCGGCAAGTCGAACAATCATGTCGTCATCGATATTTCGTTCCCAGCCGGGCGTGAAATGACGCGCAGAGGAATGTGATGCAATGGCCGGTGCGGTGGCGACTTCCATGACATCCCAGAATGCAGCGTCTGAGACATGGCTGATGTCGACCATTATGCCAAGCCGATTCATTTCCCTGACCACCTCGACGCCGAATTCACTCAAACCGTCCCAGTGTTTGTTTTCGTCATACGACGAATCGGAAATGTGGTTGGACAGTCCATGCGCGAGCGTGATGTAGCGGATACCACGATCGAAAAAATGTTGCAGGTTGGCAAGATCACCTTCAACGGGTGAACCGTTTTCCATACCTAATGGCAGGGAAATCAATCCGGCGGCAAATTGTGCCTCGATCTCGGCGGGTGAATGGGCGATCGCGAATTTGTCCGGCGATTCGCTAACGATGCGATTAACGAGATCAATCAGTTCCTCGGCAACTTCCTTGGATTTACCTTCCTCTTCCAGTTCGGCCGGCGTGTAAATAGACATGAAAGGTGCGTTAAGACCACCTGCAACTGCTCGCGGATAGTCAAAGTCGCCGCCTTCTGTAGCCACGGATACGTCTTCCCATGCGTCATGCAAGCGGTATGGCACATCGATATGCGTATCAATAATTATGGCGCTTTGCGCAATCTCATTTGCCAGTGTCGCAAGATCAACCGGTGCTGGTGCTGCTGCTTCTTCAACGGTGGTCGGCGCCTGCTCGGCAGGGCCGCATGCCGCTATCAGTATTGCTGTCGCCAACGCGGTTAATGCTCGAATGGTCATATAGTTTCCCCAGTGTTTGTGATCCGCCGTTAATCGCGGACGGCAGATTATAGGCAATATTTCAGCTTACGGCAGTAGCTTCATCAATCTCGTCTCGCCATTCGGAAAGGTTCATCTCGATCGCTGCGAAACCACCTATCCATAACACCTCGTCCCACGCGTAAACCCAGTGACCTTTCCATGCCCAGTACGCCGCATTGCAGATCAGGAGGCCATACAGTGCGACTGTCACGTAGTTCAGGGATGTCATGAGCACACTCTTGGAGATGTCTTTTTCCTGTATCAGAACCACCAGTTCAATGATTATCACTACAGCGAGCCAGACTATTGCGTCCTCCAGGTCGATTGCGGCCAGAAATGTTGCCTCACTCACGCCCGCCGCATCAGATATCACCAACGCATCGCCGATCTGGAACAAATGGCCCGTAGTAGCCAGGATGGCGCAATTGTTGCTTTGAACCACTGAGTATTCGAGGTTTCTCAGGAAAGCATAGTCCTGGCCAGCAAGATCGCACAGGGTCGTAGTCAGCGGCAGCGTGACTACATTCAGAAGTTCGAAGTAGTCGAATACGTAGGCATAGATCGTGTGTGCCAGGAACCCGTAGCAGGACACTCTCAGGAGGATGAACAGAGCTCTTTTGCCCTTCGTCAGCGCATCGTCGCTCAACCAGTAGGTTTCTGCCTCGAAAAGAAACAACAGACCGAACCAGGCGAGTTCATCCAGTGACGTGGCATAGGAATTCATCCAGCCCAGCAATGAATCGGTCGCGACAACAGTATGCTGCGCCGCGCGCCAGTCATCAAAAATGTAATAGGCCCAGTTTACGATCAGCAGGGAATAGACAACCCATTTGATCGTTTGTCGAATGGCGTCAGAGCGTTGCTCTTCAGCGAGTGACTTTTGCGCAGCTTCGATGCTCATGCTCCCCCGGGTTGAGGGCAGCAATATAACTGGTTTAAGACCTGGTTCTGCAGAGCCCGATAGGATTGGAATTGTGGAATGCTAATAATTACATAATAACCAATAAGTTATGAGTGACACTTAAGGCCAGTTATTGTTAATTATTGACTTCGAATTTGGATGAGTTCATTGCCAATTGCGACTACACCATCAACAAGCGCCACGAAATCTGAGCGCCTGCTGCGATGATTACAGATCGCAACCCGAAGCGAAAACTGGCTGTTGAGAACTGTAGATGATGGTGCCGCGATACCCCGCTCATGTAATTGCATCAGGATTTCAGCGTTCAGCTCTTCCAGTTCATTGGCTGGCACTGTGTCATCGACGAAGCGAAAATTGACGATATTCATTGCCGTTGGCGCCATCAGTTCAAGCTGAGTGTGGCTATCTATCAGCCCGGTCAGATATGCGGCCTGGCGAATATTTTGTCCGATTTGCTCGCCGTAACGATCGGAACCCTCGGTTTTCAGTGCAGTCCATGCGCGCAACGCCTTGAAAGAGCGGGATAACTGCACACCGTATTCGGAAAAATTGAGTGGCCCGGATGCCAGACCCCGGTCGAATTCACGAAGATAGTCCGGGGTGACCGAAAAAGTCTCCTTATGTACATCGGCAGATTTGATCAGGGCGCAACCACAATCGTATTGCACATAGAGCCACTTGTGCAGATCGAATGCCAGCGAATCTGCCCGTTCGAGCCCGTCGACCAGGTGCGCGTATTGCGGCGACATCTTTGCAAATCCGCCAAAGGCAGCGTCCGCGTGCAGCCAAAGTCCTTCCGCTTCGGCAATATCGGCGAGCTGATGCAGTGGATCTATGGCCGCCGTGTTGACGGTGCCCGCATTCGCAATCAGGCAGGCTGGTAAATGACCTGCTGCCCGGTCCGCTGCTATAGCCTCTTGCAGCGCATCGACGTCAATTGTGAAGTCACTATGCACCGGCAGCAAATGCAATGACTCGGAACCGAGACCGAGCAGTTCGATCGCTTTGCGGACCGAGGAATGCGTTTCAGTAGAAGCGTAGTAAACGAGTCGCGGATGATTGGTCGTATCGACACCGGTCTTACGTACGTCATAGGGGGCCAATCGTGTGCGCGCAACGGCCAGTCCGACAAGGTTTGCCATTGATCCGCCGCTTACCAGAAGGCCGCTGGCATCGGCCGGATATCCGAGCAGGGTCTTCAGCCAGTTCAGTAACTGCAGCTCTACGTACGACGAGGAAACTTCGTCGAAGCCAAGTCCTGCGGAATTCATTGCTGATGCGACCAGGTCCGCTATCAATTGTGTCGCGGTTCCCGTACCACCGACCCAGCTCCAGAAACGCGGGTGAATATTGCCGGTGGGATAGGGCAGGATGTGTTCGCGAATCTGGGCGTAAACCTCATCCTGTGGTGTACTTTGTCGCGGGACCGCCTGGTCGAACAGTTGTTTGGCGGCCGCAGGCAGCGGTTGCCACGCGGGTCGGTCTCGAACGGTTTGCAAATATTCGATCATGTCGTCGAATGCGCGATGCCCCAGCTGGCGCAACTCTTCCCAGTTGTCAGGGTCAAGCGATCGTTCTGCGAATTCGTTCGATTGTTCTTGTGATTGTTCTTGTGCCATTACGCTTCACCGTGGTTCAACTACAGGATCGAACAGATCAGAATTATCAGTGCTTGTTTACTCAGGCTAAATATACAGTTACGAGCTTGCGTCGCTTGCACAATTCGGCTCCGGATTGCATCGTCGTACAGCATTTTCCAGCGCCGTCTGGCAGCATTGCCGATTGTTGCCAACCGGGGACATTACCTTGATGACAGGAATTCTACTGGCAATTGCCGCTCTGTCTGCGGCCGAAACCAGGGCTAAGCAGGCGGTCATATGTGCGGAGACAGCATTCAGCCGTGCGGCAGAATATCGCGATAAGGCACTGTTCCTGAGTTTTGTTGATCCTGATGCGCGCTTTGTAAGCGGACAGGTTGCCCGGGGGAGGGCCGAGGTCGGCGAGACCTGGGCAATTTTCTTCGAAACTGACGGGCCGCAAATCCGCTGGCGCCCGCGAGTGGTTGCGGTATCGAGTGACGGTCGTCTTGCGCTTAGCCGTGGACCGTATCGCACAGTGAGCACAGATGTGAATGGCAAGCGTATTGAATCCTGGGGAACCTTCATTTCCACGTGGTGGCTCGGCGCGGATGGGAAATGGAAGGGCTGTTCGATACTGGAGCCAATGTTGGGATGACGCCAGGCGATGATGATCGAAGCGTCCTGGATCGTGAGCCAGAATGTCCATGAGCATTGATAATCTTTAACATAACGCGATTGCGAGTCGCTGGACCTGGCTTCCGATCAAAGATTTGAACCATGGCAGGGCAATATTTGATCTTTTGATCATGTGATATCATAATGATATCTAATTGATGCAAAGGAGAAACGCCATGATTCGTGAAAAAGAAAGGAAATTACCTTCCGGGTACCTGATGCTGGCAGTGCTGCTGGTGATGCAGCTGGCGGCTTTTTACGGCGTTTTCCTGATGCTGCGGGCATTTTCCATCCCTGGGATTATCACAGCTTCATTGATTAGCACGATTGTTCTCATTCTCTGGGCCGGCTTTTTTATGGTGCATCCAAACCAGGCACGGGTGCTGCAGATTTTTGGTGCTTATGCCGGGACGGCACGGGAACCAGGTTTGCGTTGGGCTAACCCGTTCTACACCAAGAAAGCAGTTTCGACGCGGGTTAGAAATTTCGAGAGTAGCAAGCTGAAAGTCAATGATTCGCGTGGCAGTCCGATCGAGATTGCCGCTGTCGTTGTCTGGAAAGTTGTTGATACGGCGGAGGCGATTTTTGAGGTGGACGACTTCGAAGAGTTCGTCAATATTCAAAGTGAGTCCGCGTTGCGCAACCTGAGCACATCCTATCCGTACGAACCACACGAAGGCGAGGGTGTTGCGTTGCGTAGCCATCCGGCAGAAATCGCTCAGGACTTGCGCAAAGAAATACAGGATCGCTTGGAAGCGGCTGGTGTCAATGTGCTGGAGGCGCGCATCAGTCACCTTGCGTACGCGCCGGAAATAGCAAATGCGATGCTCAGGCGGCAGCAGGCGTCGGCGATTATCGCTGCACGTACACAAATCGTCGCCGGCGCGGTCGGCATGGTGCGCATGGCCCTGGACCAGCTCAAGGCAGAAGACATCGTCGATCTCGACGAAGAGCGCAAGGCAGCGATGGTCGGTAATCTACTGACGGTGTTGTGTAGTGAGGAGGCGGCACAGCCGGTTCTCAATACAGGCTCGCTGTACTCCTGAAGCACGATTGAAATGATCTGACACTGTGATGTGACAAGATGAGCAGGCAATGAGTGCACGAAAAGCGTTTGCGTTGCGTATAGACGAAAAGACCCTGAAGGCAATGCACCGGTGGGCGGAGGACGATCTGCGCAGTCTTAATGCGCAGATTGAATTCGTGATGCGCGATGCATTACGCAAAGCAGGCCGGCTGCGAAAGGATCAGTCAACGGCGGGAAATACCCAGGATGATTGATCAGCTGCCCCGGTGCTGTTATTAATCATTAATGAATCTGCTATCTCTAATCCTGATTGGTCTCGCACTTATTGTCGTCCTCTGCGTTTTTTATGTTGCCTGGGAACTGTCGTCGGAGGACCTGCATTCGACTAAAAAGAAAGAACCGGGCGAATCGAAAGAGTCAAAAGATTCACCCGGTTCTTGATGAGAGCGCGAAGCTCCCGAAAACCGGGGTCGAACCGAGGTTTCTAAGCAGCTTTCGAACAATCTCAAAAACCTCGGTTCGACCCCGGTTTTCCTGACGTAGCGGCTGTTCTATTTTCGCTCCCGGGTTCGTGCCCTGGACGACGATTCCTTCCTGTTTTGCTTATTGCTCGAGTCTCCACGGCTCGATGCCTGTCGCGCCGGTCGTTGTGCCGGTGCGCGTTGCTGCGCTGCGGCGGCCACTCTTTGTGGCTGCGGTGTTGATCGTTGCACAACGGGCCGGGCTTGTGGCCGCCCGACCACAGTCCGCGGACTTTGCTGACGGGCAGCTGAGTTAGCGCTCGATGTCTGCCGGCCGCTCGTGGTCGTTCTGGCGCGCTGATTGGATCCCGTGCTGCTCGCAGGAGCCGCTGCGACCTGCCTGTTATTGGCAGCGCTGGTCACGCGTCGGGTACTTGCCGGTGCCTGCTGACGGCGGTTGGCGTTATTCGCAGCAGATCGGGGCGGCGTACTTGCGCGGCGTGTTGTGTCGTTGCCGCCACGTTCGCGAAAACGAATCTCAGCCTGCCCGGAAGTTGTTCTCCGATCGCTGCTGTTGCGACGCTCTGCTGCAGTGCGTGCGCTAGAGTCCCTGCGCTGCCCGGCAGCACCGCTACTGCCGGGGTCACGTCTATTACTGGCCGTTGTCGCTACACGGGTCTGACGATTGCTATTGCCTGTGCTGCGATTTCGTTCGCGCAAGCCGAGGTCCATGCGGCCGTCATTTCGACTGCTGGTGCTGGTACGACCACGGGTTTGTGCAACACTGCCTGGCGGATAGTGTCGGTTGCGAACCCGGTTCGTATAAGGGCGCGAACCGCTACGCTGTCGCGGACGCCAGTAGTCACCATCGCGATGGTTATATTGTGACGCTCGGTAGCTGTTATTCACATACCAGGCGTTATAAACATTAACGCTGGGCCGACGATAGTAGTGCCCATAGTAATGATGGCCGTAATACGGGTGGCCGAAATAACTCGGGTGGTAAACATGCAGATTGTGGTTTGTCCAACCGATGGTAAATGCGGTGGTCACGCCCCAGAAATATCCGGATGCGAAGTTATGTCCGACAGGATACGGGTAGTAATACACCGGGTATGAACGTGGGTAATAGCGATAAACCGGTTGCGGCTGATAGACGACAACCTCCGCCGGCTCGTAATAAGGCACGTAGATGATTTCCTCATCGGCGGGCTCAATTTCTATGGCACCCTCTTCGAGGCTGACCGTCTGATACTCGTCCGACTTTAAATTACCGGCTGCATAGGCGCGGTCACGAAACATTTCGACCGCAGAAATTATTGCCGCCTGTTGGCTGATTACCGCTTCGCCCAGGCGCCACGTCCAGTCGATCTCGTCGTCCATCAGTTGCATAACTTCAGGATAATTTAGCAGCGCAGTGACCGACTCATCCCATGACTCATCCGGCTTCAGGCTGCTGTCTGATTCCAGCAGTTGCAGAAATCGCGCGGCCTGGACGATCTCCAGCGGGTAGGTGGATGCAGGCAACACAATTGCGAGCAGATCGTCGGGATATAACGCAACCGGCCCAACCAGCTCTTCCAGTTCAGCAGTAGTCAACGGCGCCGCCGCGGCCAATGCCTCTTCTTGTGAGTAATTATCGTCGGCCAGTGAGGCAATCGGTGTGCCGTTCTCGTCGACCGGTACCTGTGCCGTTGCCGCGCCCGACCCAAGTACTAACCATGTCGTGAGCAGTAATAGCATGCCGTTCGTTTGCACTTTGGTTGCTTGCGTCTTCATCTTGAGCCTCCCGGCAATAAGCGCGCTTTGCAGTCGCGCTATCGTTCATCCTGGCAATAAGAATAACCTCGCGTAGCTGAATGGAGGCTTAACCTGGCGGGGTTTGAAAAGAAGAATAAAAACAATGGGTTGGCGCGATGCAATGCGGAACTGGAACCTTATGGCGGCCTTGTTCGTTGTTGTTATAACGGAGATTGCTGTGTGAAATACACGACAGGAAAAGAAATGAGAGACGTCCAGACGGCTTTGGGAATATCTGGTAAATATGTGCGGCGGAATATGTCGCTGGCGCCTGTGGCAGTCCTGGCGCCGGCTGACGTGCTGTCAGACGCAGATGATGATGGATCTGAAGGTTACAATCCTTACGATCATATGCCCGCCAGAACTTCACGTTAAGTCCAGGGAGATCTCAGTCGGCAGTTCGTGCGTCGTTGTGGCTTATGCAGGCAGGCTAGCCATTAGATTGCCGCCATTTGTCGAACCTTGTCTCCCAGCCATTCAATGCTCTGTTCGATTTCCTCTGACCATGGATGGCCGAAGCTCAGGCGAATAAAATTCTCGTAGCGACGACACGGAGCGAAAATTAATCCCGGCGCAATACTGATGCCGGCTTCGATCGCTTCATCAAAGAGCTTCTCGGAATCTACGTTTCCTGCCAACTCAAGCCAAAGCACCGAGCCACCGACCGGTTTCGATGTTCTCGTTTCGGCTGGGAAGTATTGCGCTACGCAGGCACTCATACGCTCCGCATTTTGTTGCAAAACCGGACGCAGCTTTTTCAGGTAACGGTCGTAATCCCCACTGGCGACGAATTCCGCCAGTGTTAACTGTTGTAGCAAACCAGACGTGCAGGAAAAGGATCGTTTGAGTCGCCTGATACGATCTTTATACCGGCCCGGCAATAACCAGCCAATTCGATAACCAGGCGCGGCTGTCTTGGAAAACGAACCAACGGTAAGCACGCGATCGCCGCGTGAATAAACGCCTGCCGGTTTCGGCCTGTGACCGTCGAACAATAGTTCGCCGTAAACATCATCTTCAATCAGTGCAATTCCTTTTGCGTCGATAATACTGACCAGTTCACGGCGAATGTCCTCGGGCATACTGACACCGAGCGGATTGCACAGGGTAGTGGAGAACATGCAGGCTTTAACCGGGTAAGCATCCAGCGTCTTGCGTAATGCCGAGAGCATTACGCCTTCTTCCGGGCAGGTTTCTACTTCGATTGCGAGCATGCCAAGACTGTCAATCAATTCCAGCAGGCCATGGTAGGTAGGCGATTCGACAGCAATGACGTCACCTTTTTCTGCCACTGCCATGAGCGCGAGCATCAATGCTTCCTGGGCGCCATTGGTAATGCATACGTCGGTCGGTTCAACTGTGATGCCGATAGTGTCCAGATACCGAAAAGCGATCTGGCGGCGCAGTCCTGGCTCTCCAAGGGTCGGTGCATAGGTAAGGCTGCGCTCTTCGGCTCTTGCCATCACACGTTTCATCGCCCGATGCAGCGCCTTCGCCGCTGGTTTGGCCATGCAGGGATTCGCAATTCCAAAGGGAACGACACCAGGTTGCTGCAGGCCGTCGTAAACCCGGTCCATCAGGCTGCGACAAGCCACCGGTATCGGTTGTGAAGATTGAGAAAACTTTGGTGCGGGCCTGACAATTGCATTGCCGGTCTGTCCGCGGACGTAGAAGCCTGATTGTGGTCGGGATTCAACCCGGCGCTGTCGCTCGAGTTCGATATAGGCCTGACGCACGGTGGGTACACTGACGCCGATGCGCGTGCTCATGCGACGCAGCGAGGGCAGGCGATCACCCGGTCTGAGGGTGCCAGCATCAATATTGTCGCCAATTAAATCAATAACTTGCCGGTAAAGGTAGGCGCTGCCTTGTTTGTCTATGGCTAACAAACTGTTCACCTCACATTTGTCAAAAACTGCGTCTGTTATAGCCCCAATAAAGACGTAAAGTCAAGCGCCATGAACACAAGAATCGCACAGGAGGCCAAAATGAAGATCACCCGGCAAATGCCGAATTGGCTGTCAGATCGGATTGATCCAACGGTTGACCTTCCGCGCTGTGGCAAGCAAAGCGCGGCGGTACAGCGCAATTTTTGGCGACGAAGCATGGACTGGCTGACATCGCCAGCTTTCCGCTTGCATCAATACAGAAATATTCATACGCAAATGTTGCGGGGTGCGTTGTGCACGGTTGACTGCGGTAATACGCGGCAGAACAAGAAGGAATTTCGGGATGAGTAACTGGCTCCTATATGTCGTGACAGTCCTGGTCTGGGGCACAACGTGGATCGCTATCGAATTCCAGATTGGCGATGTTGCGCCTGAAGTTTCGGTTTTTTATCGGTACCTGTTTGCGGCGGTCCTGTTATTCGCCTGGTGCCGTATTCAAGGCCGGCAACTACGTTTTGGCGCGCGTGCACACGGTCGGTTCGTTTTGCTTGGTTTGTTGCTGTTCTCGGTTAACTACATCGTGACTTATCACGCACAGCTGTATATTACCTCAGCACTGACAGCCATTGTGTTCTCCACCATGCTGTGGATGAACATCATTAACTCCCGACTTTTTTTCGGCACACGCATAGACAGAGGCACTATTGCCGGTTCGATTCTGGGCATCATCGGCATCATGTTCCTGTTTCTGCCTGAAGTTGAGAATCTGTCCCTGGGTGATGCGACGATCTATGGAGCGGGCCTGGCAGTGCTGGGCGCGCTAATCGCTTCGCTTGGCAACATGGTCTCGCAGGGCGCACAGAAAGAAGGTTTGCCGATTGTTCAGTCAAATGCCTGGGGGATGTTTTACGGCGCCATTCTTACTGGCTCCATTGCGTTTGGTCAGGGCCAGGATTTTATCTTCGCCTGGTCAGCGGAATATGCGATATCCCTCGTCTACCTGGCGATATTTGGTTCTATCATAGGTTTCGGCAGTTACCTGACGCTGTTGGGTCGAATTGGCGCGGACAAAGCAGGTTACGCGATGGTGATGTTTCCGGTCGTCGCTATTTTCATATCGATATTCTTCGGCGAGGTCTCCCTGAATGGGAATATCATCGTTGGCATCAGTTTTGTTCTACTCGGTAACGTGCTGACACTGCGTACACGATCATCGAGTAACGCTGTAACAGACAAAGAGAACGTAGCAAGATGGTCCCTGCGCCATGTATTTCGCAGGCAGCGGCAATCCTGAGCAGAAAACAAAACGCGAGGCTCCATAGTAGTCGAGCCTCGCGGCTCAGGTTTCGCTAATGATTGACTCTGCTGTGCCAGGCTATGAATTTCCAATCATTGGCGTCGCGGATCAGTACATCCGTGTAGCGCCCCCTGGAATCTTCAGTCTTCTTGTCCCGGATTAGAACAGCATTTGCAGACAGATAATGGGCTACCGCCATATCGCCATGTACCACGATCGATAACGGGTAAAGTTCATGCAATAAACCCTTTTGCTGATTGTTATTGAAATGCCGCCACGTGCTGGTAGATGCTTTATCCCTCGGCGCCGGAGCGGATTTTGGCATTTTAGTCACTATTGAGCGCTTGGCTAACAGGTCCCTGTTTCACGGGTCCATGACGGCAGCACCGATGAAGTCTTCGATGCTTTCGCGATTTGAGTTATCGAACAATATCTCACCATAAATTCGTTCGAGATCCGTAGCAGACAGGTAGTCGGGATGATGAATCTCTGTGATTCTTGCGTAGTTGAATGACTGCGCATTTTTGTTGACGACAAAAAGATAAACATCGGCAGCGAGAACCCGCGGCAACGCTATGCGCATTAAGGCGCCTATTTTTGCGTAGGCTGCGGGGACGTCAAATTCGCCGATAAACAGATGGCGTTTTTCTATTGACCATCCGGCGGCACGGAAAACCTCTCCAATTGACCCGCCGGACAGAATCAGTGCATGTTCCCGGGCGAGGGCGGGCGTCTCTGAGTCGATAAAGTCGACCACAGCATAGGTCCGGGTAGTTTTTTTGTCGCCATCGATACTGTAAAGACTGGAAACGCGTCGCTTATTCTCGGTGGACAGAACGTCGACACCGTAACTGCCAAAATCTTGCCTGATTCGCTCGCTGTTTAGCCCGACACTGGTGTCCTGGCTGGCGCAAGCACCGACGAAAAACAACAAGAACAGGTATAAATTACATTGACGGTGCATGCTGCTGAGAAACAAAAATACTCTCCTGCCCGATGCTCGTACCATTGTGATCCTGTTGCGATAACTACATATCGCCAATCCTGGCGGTTGTCGCCATAGTAGACTTTTCAGGCGCGGGAGTTTGCACTATGCGAGCAATGCAACTCAAAAGAATTGCTGCGTTGGCCGACATTCCTGAGCCGTTGCAACTCGTCGAAGTTCCCGTACCCGCTATCAAGGAAGACCAGGTCCTGATGCGCATTGCAGCCTGCGGTGTTTGCCATACGGAGCTTGACGAAATTGAGGGACGGACACCGCCCGCTGAGTTACCAGTCATTCCCGGGCATGAGGTGATTGGCTACGTTGAGCAAATTGGGGCGAAAGTGACCCTGCATAAGGTCGGCGATCGGGTCGGTGTTGGCTGGATTTACACCTCGAGCGGCAGTGAATATGAAAACCTCAGCAGCTCATTCGTGGCGACCGGGCGAGACGTCAACGGTGGTTACGCAGAATTCATGGCGGTCGGGCAGGATTATGCGTTTAACATCCCGAAGGTTTTTTCTGATGCAGAAGCGGCACCGTTATTGTGTGCTGGCGCAGTTGGCTATCGGGCTCTCAGAATTGCCGGGCTGCAGGACGGGGATTCGCTGGGGCTGGCAGGTTTCGGCGGCTCCGGGCACCTGGTAATGCAGCTGGCCAGGCATCTGTATCCACATAGCGAAATATTTGTCTTCGCCAGGAGCCACGCGGAACAGGATTTTGCGCGGGATCTTGGCGCGGCATGGGCCGGCGACATTGAAGCAGAGCCGCCGCGACCGCTACGGGCAATCATTGACACAACGCCCGCCTGGAGGCCCGTGCTCGCTTCGCTCAGGAATCTCGAGCCAGGCGGCAGGTTAGTGATCAATGCGATCCGCAAAGAAAGCGGTGACCGATCAATTATGGCGGAAATTGATTACGCAGAGCACCTGTGGATGGAGAAGGAATTGAAGACCGTTGCCAACGTCACTGGAGACGACATTGCCGAATTCCTGCAGGTGGCCGCCGAAATCCCGCTCAGGCCAACCGTACGAACCTATCCGCTGGAGCAGGCGAACAAGGCGCTGCAATATCTTCGCGAGGGCCACATCCGCGGTGCGAATGTCCTGCTGATGAACTCAAAACACTTAAAAAACAATTAGTAACGATCTATACTTAATGTAAAATCCTTAGTCGGCTTTGATGATTTCCACGCTGAGATGGCTATCCGCAATCAGTGAATTGGTGATCAGGCACAACTGTTCTGCCTTGCGCAGCAATTTTTCTCCCTTTGCCTCGTCTGCGTCGCTGCCAATAGTCAGGCTTGCATGAACCGTAAAAGCAACGAACCTGTTTTCACGATCGACTTTATCCAGCGTTCCATCGACTCTGCACTGCAGGTCTGACCATGAAAATGCAGATGCTCTTGCTATAGCCCTGAATGAGAGGATGAAACAATCTGCCACCGCAGCAACCAGCAGGGTTTCTGGCGACCAAAGGTCACCCGGGCCGCCAAACGCTTCTGGTGGTGCTGACGTAACTGATTCCAGACCGTCGCTGGAAAGCGTAACGTTTGATTCTGCCTCGGCGCTGGCAGAGACGACGTAAGAATGGGGTAATTGTTGCATGAGTTATTTCTCCGTACAGCGATAGTCCAATGCGCTGTCGCTTGACGTTATAATTACTGGACGATGAGCATAATTGGGGTGCCAGCTCGCGAAAACAATCGGGATTTTCCACAATGTCTGTTGAATTGTCATGTTATCGATGCGGCGCGAGCCTGGCTGAGCTTACACCGCCCCTGTCCCGCCAGGACGAGTGCCCGTCGTGTTCTGTTTATCTGCACGTTTGTCGAATGTGCGATTTTTTCGATGCGCAGGTACCGAAGCAGTGCAGAGAGGATGATGCAGAAGAGGTAACCGAGAAGGAACGACCGAATTTCTGTGAGTGGTTCAAGCCGGGCGTTATCAGCGTCGATGTGAAGCGCGCCGGTGCCGCAGTAAAGGCCGAGGCGGGCCTGGCTGCACTGTTTGGCGACGGGGACGGCCCCCAGCCTGAAAAAGACCAGTTTCAAAGTGATGCCGAGGATCTCTTTAAATAGCCATTAGCAATGACCATCAATCGCCGAAAATTCATACAAATGTCCTCTGCCGCTGCCACAGCACCTCTTTTACCGGCTTGTGATGGCGCTGAGGTCGTGCCGGCCGTCGGCGTACCACCCAGTCATTTCAATGCGGAATCGACCGCGGAGGACGTGACAGCCGGGCTGGATCTGAAAGGCAAAATCGCTGTCGTTACTGGCTGCAATTCCGGGATAGGCTATGAAACCATGCGTGTCCTGGCGTTGCGTGGCGCTTATGTCATCGGTACCGGGCGAACGATGGCAAAAGCACAGGCTGCCTGTGCAAGTGTCAAGGGAGTTACAACGCCAGTGCAGCTCGAGCTGGCCGATTTCGATTCAATTGTCGCCTGTGCAAAAGCGATAAGTTCGCTCAACGCGCCAATCGACATGCTTATTTGCAATGCCGGTATGCGCGGCGGCCAAAGAGAAGTCGTGAATGGCGTGGAAAAGAATTTCGCCGTCAATCATCTTGGCCATTTTTTGCTGGTCAACAGACTGCTGGAACGATTGTACCTGGCCCCGCAAGGAAGAGTGGTAGTGGTCGCCAGTCGCGCAGCCTACCGGGGAGCGCCCGATGATGGCATTCAGTTCGACGATTTGCGGGCCAGGCAACATTACAGCGATAGTCGCGCCTATGGTCATTCGAAACTCGCAAATGTGCTGTTCTCCCTCGAACTGGCGAGACTTTTGCGGGGCACTCGCATAACCTCGAATTCCCTGCATCCTGGTGTTATCAACACAAATATCGTAAGAAACGTATCCTCCGTTCTGCGGGCCGGTTTCGCGCTCTTGACCAGGGTGAATGGCAAAACGATCGAGCAAGGCGCTGCTACAAGCTGTTTCGTTGCGACCAGTGAATCGCTTGGCAGCACCAGCGGTGCGTATTTCGAGGATTGCAACGCAGTCACCGTAATGGGCGACAATCATATGCAAGACACGGAGCAAGCGGCCCGTCTGTGGCTTCGTTCCGAGGAGCTGGCGCGTGGCCACATGGTCGAATTGGAGCGGCCGGACCCGACCGAGTTTCGCAATGGTTATCGCCCGAAAACGTCAGCCGGGCAGGATCAACTTTAGTAGTCCAACAAGATCGGCGAGAGGCAAGAATGTCAGTTAATCACAAAGTCATCAGAATAATCGTAGCTGTCGCTATTGGAGTTTTCCTGGCGCTATTTTCCTATCAGCGCATAACGGATCAGGAGCCAGGGCAGGAGCGAGCCCTTGAAGAGGCAGCGGTGCTGGCGGGTCGGGAAATATTACAGAGCTTTGTGGCTGTGGATGCGGAAATCGAGATTATCGATCCGCTGGCGCCGAGTCGCGTTATTGGCAAGGTGTACATTTATCCGGCTGAAGGCGGTTGGCAGTTATCGGGATACTACCGTCGCAAAGGCCTAAACAGTGGCGAGAAATGGCATCCCTATCTGATGTCCCTGGATGAAGGGTTCGCTCTGCTCAAACTGTCCGTCAAAGATAAAGATGAACAGCTGAAGACTTCTGCGGCCAGTGATCCCAGGTTCTCGGTCGATCCCTGAGATGCTGGTCTGATCGCGGCTTAAACGATCCAGGCGATCATTCCCAGTAGTGTGGCGGCGTAGGCGGCACCCAGGACCACGACACTTCGCTCGATTTCCTGGCAATTCCTTTGATTCATCATTTCGTTCTCCAACTCGTTAACTTGAGGTTCGGATATTGTTCGAACGCCGCAAAAAAGAATTGACGAAACACTGACGATTTGACGATGACCACCTGATGATTACCTGATGGTCAATAAGCGATTGTTTTTAAAAGAGTGTTCGGCTCGAAGTTTTTCTCGTGTTTGATCGAAAATGGCACTAAACGTTTTTCGCTTTTCATGCATCAAATGATCAACGAACTAATTAAACGTTGACTCAAGCAGGCCACGAGTCTCGTGCACGGGGGTTACCAAGCTGAAAATTGCCGATACATCAGCGCAAGACGTTGTGCTGGCGCCAAAAAGCCGCAAGAGCCGTTATCTCATCGGTGGCAGCACTCTTCTACTGATTCTGGTCATCGCCTGGATCCTGATTCCGGTTATCAATCGCTGGGCCTCTGCAACGGTCACGGTGCCGCTGGAGCGCCTGCGGATCGCCGCAGTCACGCGGGGCGACCTGGTGCGGGATGTGTCTGTGCAGGGCCGCGTCATTGCCGCAATCAGCCCGACACTGTATGCACCGGCCGCGGGCTCTATAACGTTGCAGGTTGATGCCGGTGCCACAGTAGTGGAAGGGCAGGTACTCGCAGTGATAGACAGCCCGGCACTCACCAATCAGTACAAACAGGCCCAGTCCGCGCGGCAACAGCAGGCAATGGAGCTTGAAAGGCAAAGAATTGAGTCGCGCCAACTCGCATTGGACAAACGCAAGGCCGCCGATCTTGCAGAAGTGGCACTGGTGGCAGCCAAACGCGAAAAAAGGCGGGCCGACCAGGCTAATGACGTTTCCGTCATATCCGTGATCGACTACGAAATGGCACAGGACGACCTGCGCAATGCTGAACTGGCACATGATCACGCTGTTGCAGACGCGAATCTTTTCGACGAGCGGCTCGAATTCGAGTTGCGAGTCAGCGAACTCAAGCTGCAGGGGCAGGATTTGCTGGTCGAGGACCTGCTGCGCCAGGTCGATGCCTTATCGATCCAGTCACCGGTCAGCGGCATCGTCGGCGACTTGTTGGTTAGCCAGAAAGCCGCAGTCTCTCGCGATATGCCGGTTATGGCCGTCGTTGATCTCTCGCGCTTCGAAATCGAAGCTCAGGTGCCCGAGAGCTATGCGGACGATCTCGGCATTGGCATGGCGGCAGAGATCATTGTTGGCAATGAGCGTTTCTTGGGTCAGCTCGTTGCAGTGTCTCCGGAGATCGTCAATAGCCAGGTTGGCAGCCGAATTCGCTTCGGTGATCGCATGCCTAAAAATATACGCCAAAACCAACGGCTGACGACGCGCATCCTGATTGAGGAACGACCCGCGGTACTGATGCTACAGCGCGGCCAGTTTCTTGAAAGCGGTGGTGGCCGTACTGCCTATGTGCTCGACGGCGAAGGACTGGCTATGCGCAAAAGCATAACAATCGGCGCCCGCAGTTTGAGCGCCGTCGAAATAACAGCAGGCCTGAATGAAGGTGACCAGGTAATCATTTCAAGTGTCGATCAGTTTCGGGGTGCCGATTCTGTGTTGATCACCGACTAATCATTGCATTTACGAAGGAGTTCGCAGCAATGCTAAGCATGCAAAATATTTCCAAAATTTACCGAACCGAGACCGTCGAGACACATGCACTGCGTGAGTTTTCCCTGGAAGTCGAGGAAGGAGAATTTGTTTCGGTCACCGGGCCCTCTGGCTCCGGGAAAACAACTTTTCTCAATATTGCGGGCTTGCTCGAGGATTTCACGGACGGCATCTTCAAACTTGATGGAGAGAATGTTTCCGGGCTCAACGATACACAGCGCTCGCGTATGCGTAATCAAAAAATCGGATTTATATTTCAGAGTTTTAATTTAATCCCCGAGCTGGATATTTATGACAACGTCGACGTGCCACTGCGCTATCGCGGTTTTGATTACGCGGAGAGAAAAAAACGCATTGAGCATGTCATTGACATGGTGGGATTGGCCTCGCGCAGCAAGAGCCTGCCGTCCCAGCTATCCGGTGGTCAACAGCAGCGCGTGGCAATTGCCCGCGCACTGGCTGGCGAGCCACGCTTTCTATTAGCGGATGAACCAACCGGCAACCTGGATTCGGAAATGGCAGAAAGCGTCATGCAGTTGCTGGAACAAATAAACGGCAATGGCACCACCATAATCATGGTGACCCATGAGCCGAACCTGGCCCTGCGCGCACAACGAAATATTTTCGTACGCGATGGTCGCATCAGCACTTCTGAGCCCGCCCTGCAGGTTGCAGCCAGCGGCTGAGCGAAAGACGGAGGTTCGCAATGTTTCGTTACTACCTGAAGCTCGGCGTCTTAAGTATTCGCCGCAACCCTATCCTTAGTGCGTTGATGGTCGCGGCAATTGCTACTGGCATTGGCGCCTGCATGACCATTGTCAATATTAACTACGTCATGAGTGGCAACCCGATACCACATCGGTCTGATATGCTCTTTCATGTCCAGGTTGATAACTGGGATCCGAACAATGTTGGTGACGGTGATGACCGGCCACCGACACAAGTGACGTACAGGGACGGAACAGCGTTGCTTGCAGCGAAGAAAGCGCGACGCCAGGTTCTGAGCTACCGCTCGAGTCGCGTGGTCCAGCCGGAGGATGCAGATCAGCTTCCGTTTATGGTGGGCTCGCGTAGTACGACAGCAGACTTTTTCCCGATGTTCGACACACCTTTTGTCTATGGCAGCGGCTGGGATAACACAGCCGATGACGCGCAAGAGTACGTCGTGGTGATCAACAGGGAGATCAACGAACAATTGTTTGGCGGTGAAAATTCTGTCGGCCGAACCATAGTGATGAATGGCGACATGTATCGCATCACGGGCGTGATGGATACCTGGGAGCCGACACCGAAGTTCTACGATGTGAATAACCAGACCTTTGGTGACGCTGAAGCAGTCTATTTCCCGTTTAGCGTCAGCATCGCCAAGGAAGTCGGTAGCGACGGCAATACGAATTGCTGGAAACCGGTTGAGGGTAACGGCTATGAAGCCTTCCTGAATTCGGAATGCATCTGGATGCAATTCTGGGTTGAGTTGCACGGCGAGCAGGAGCGACAGGATTATCACGCTTTCCTCGATGCCTATGCCGAGTCGCAAAAGCAACTGGGTCGATTCCCGCGACCGCTGAACAATCGTCTTAGCGACGTGATGGAGTGGTTGCAGGCAGAGGAGGTCGTTGACGACGATGTTCAGGTCCTGCTTGGACTGGCCGTGCTCTTCCTGGTTGTCTGTCTGCTCAATACCATTGGACTTCTGCTGGCAAAAATCATGCGACGCTCAGGAGATATTTCACTGCGCCGGGCACTGGGCGCCTCGCGGCGTGCGGTATTTGCTCAATACATTGTGGAAGCCGGATTGATAGGCCTTGCCGGTGGCCTGTTTGGCATTGGTATGACCTGGCTGGGTCTGCAGGGAATCAAAGGCCTCTACGGCGAGCTCGATTTCATCAGCAAGCTGGTGACGATGGACTGGGCCATGATCTTTGCAGCGATTGGTCTGGCAATTGTGTCAGCGCTTGGCGCGGCGTTGTATCCAACCTGGCATGCCTGCGGCATTCAACCTGCGAGCCAACTCAAAACACTCTGAATATGTGATGTCACTGCGTGCAGTGATGGAGAATAGAATGGAAATCGGACCGATCTGGCGATCACTACTACGTAACAAAAGCAGTTACATTCTGATTGCGCTACAGATAGCGGTGACTATGGCACTCATGGTGAACGCCATTGCAATCATCCAGGAGCGCACGCGGCTTATGGGGCGTCCCAGCGGGATAAACGAGGACACTATTTTCATGTTGTCCAGCACGAGTTTTGATCCGGACCTTGAATACCAGTCCATGGTGGCCGCAGACCTTGAAGCAATACGAAATTATCCGGGAGTCGTCAACGCGGTCATGACCAACTCCACGCCGTTGCGTCAGGGTGGCTGGTCACAGGGGTTGAGGACGGAGGCGGGCGATGACGATACTGATATTGGTGTCGCGATTTATTTTGTCGATGAACACGGACTCAATACGTTCGATGTGGACCTGGTTGCCGGGCGAAATTTTGCCGCGACAGAGGTCAACTGGATTGATCCTGATGGTGCACCGACGTGGCCGCCGGTGGTGATCATTACCCGGGCGATGGCAACTGAACTGTATCCCGATATCGCGCCTGAAGAGGCGGTTGGTAAAGTCGCCTTTATTGAAAACAACCGGCCACTGACTATTGTCGGCATTGTGGCTCGTATGCAGGCCCCGTGGAAGGGGTGGTCAGGTCTTGAGCGCTCCATGCTGGTACCCATGAGGCGCGGCAGCAGCTTCGCGCGCTATGTCATCAGGACCGAGCCCGGCAGTCGTGATGCACTGATTCCGCAGATCGAGAAAATGCTCGCGGAGAGAAATACCGGTCGCATTATCGATGGTACCCGGACAATGGCCGAAATTCGGCACAGGGCATACCTGGACGACTCGGCGATGATCAAACTGCTGGTATTCATCGTGTCCCTGCTGACAGCAATCACCGGCCTGGGCATTGTCGGCCTGGCAAGTTTTAGCGTTGCAAGACGGACCAAACAGATTGGAACCAGAAGGGCACTTGGGGCGACCCGGCCGGCGATACTTCGCTACTTCATGCTGGAGAATTTCCTGATCAGCTCTGTCGGTGTTGTGACCGGGGCGATTCTGGCCGTCGGACTCAATATCTGGATGGTGCAGACCTTCGACCTTACACCGATCACCTGGTACATCATCCCGGCCGCAATGTTGGCTCTGTGGGTTGTAGGGCAGTTCGCGGTTTATGGGCCGGCACGCCGTGCCAGCCTTGTATCACCGGCAATTGCGACGCGGGCGGTTTGAACGGGGAAAAGCGACGGCGATTTGACGTTTAGTTTGGCGATCTGGCAGCTTATTGAAAAACTCGGTTTTTCAGCAGGCTGCTAGGGGGCCGGATGTTTCGCCAGGAAGCGAATCAGTTCTGCCGCAAATTGTAGCTTGTAGGGTGCCCCATCCGGTCCCGCATGAGTGCCGGGCATATCTTTCGTTTCAAGATTTGCCATGGTTGATCTGAGCGTATCCAGATCCGATCTGGAAACCACGTTGTCGGTTGTACCAACCAGCGAGAATGCGGGGATGGTATTTTCACGTAGATTCTTCTCGCTTGGGATCAGATCGTTCATGCTGACACGAACCGCGGCCAGGGCACGCAAATCGTTGCCCGGGAGAACAAAGTCTGACTGCAATCGCACCTCTGCCTCCGCTACAGATTCATCCCGTGAACGCCACGGCCAACCGTAGCCACCAAGGGTCAGGGATATCAGGCGGTCCGGGTAGGACGCACGAAACGTATTGGCCACTTTGGCCCCCATTGAGTAACCAATGAGATGAGCACGTTCGATGTCCAGATGATCCATCAACCGCCCGACATCTTGCATCATTTCAATTCCATAACTGTCACGGTCGTAGAACTTGGCACTTTTGCCGTGACCACGCTGATCAAGCGCTATCACCTGATAACCGGCATCGACCAATGCAGCGAAAGTACCGGGCTTAATCCATAGCCCTTCAGGCGAGCCACTGAAGCCGTGCAACAGGATAACAGGAGATCCGCTGCCCTCTATGAAGTAACGTAGTTCTGCGCCGGCGGCATCAAAGTACTTTTCTTCGGCGGAAAATGATGTCGAATGATTCATCAGCAGAAAACCGAACAACAAAATTGCTACAGATGACTTCATATCTTCTCCCGGAATTTTTGCCCGAATTAGCATCAACAGTGTATAGAATACCAAGGCGACCTATTGAAACATCGACCGTGAATCAATTCACCCTGGAGTAGGCATGTACAGCGCAGCATTTATTTTCAAGCCTGGGACATACGATGATGAGTTCCATCGTTTAAACAATCTGATAGATGCAGCGGCGATCGCTACAGAGGGTTACCTGGGTGCAGAAACCTGGAAATCGCCAGACGGCGACATTATAAACGCGATTTATTACTGGGAGTCGCTCGAAGCGTTGCAGGTATTCTCCAAACACCCGACGCACCTGGAGGCGAAAAAACAATACAGCCGCTGGTATGACGGCTATCACATTGTAATTTCCGAAGTGCTCAGGTCTTACGGCGACAATACCATCGCGCACTTTACGCCAAACGACAGGTCACGCTGATCGGGCAACTGGTAGCTGCCGCGCCGTTAACTGACAATCAATCCAGCCAATTGCGCCGGAGTTGTGTGCAGGGATTCAGCCACCATGTCGAAGAAGTCCACTTCAAGCACGCTTATCTCCGTGTCACTCTTGATCACGTCGGCAAGCAGATGCACAACTCTGATGCGATTCGCCGGGCTCAATTGCCGACGTACACTGGATAGATATTTTTTCAGCGAAGTCGATTCATAGAGTTCAGTGCGCGCCGCTTTGCGGACATCTTGTGAACTGACGGTTTCGCCGGTTTCCCGCTCCATAATTTGTTGAATAGATTCGATTTCAACAGCGTGGATGTTTGCATCCGAACTGGACGCGCGAGCGAGCGTCATTAGCAGAGCTTCTGAGAAAAGCTCCTTTTGATGCTCAGAATCCACTTTCGTGTCACTAAAGATTTTCAGGACGGTGCTAAGGTCTGCAATGCTCATTCTTCTACTCTTTTGTTATTAGGTATAGAAATGCCGCAACGGCGAAAAGAGTGCAGTATATACAGAATTTCGGGCGGATGGCTATACGGTTGAGTCTGTTGATATATTTAGCTTTGCTTCGCTTTCCTGGCGCCACTCGAAAACATTGAGCTCAATAAATACGAAAGCGACCAGCCACAGAAAGGCATCCCAGAAATCAATGAAATCCCCCTTGATGCCCCAATAGATCGCGGCCAGCAACAAGGTCGAATACAAGATGTATTTGCTGAGGTTGCTGAGTCTCAGTGCAATGCCCCGAAGTTTGTCATGCTCCTGAAGCCGGACATCTATCTCGAGAACAATAACGACCAGCAACCATACCGCTGAATTGATGACGTCGACCCTTGCAAGTCGCATTATGTCGCGAAAGCCAGTTTGATCAACGGCCGTGCTCATACCTGGAAAATGTACATAGGTGTTCGCCTGGGACATGGCAGCACAATTAGCCGAAGTCAGGGTTTCATATTCATCGATGTCGACCGCGTAGGCCCATGTGCCATCAACAAGGGCGCACAAATCGCTGATACCTGTCAGTGGTATGGCTCCGGAAAAAAAAAGCAATTTAGTCAGGTATCCGTAAAACGAATAAACGATGAACGCGTAACAAAAGGCACGCGCGGCGTGCAGCGCCCAGGTTACTCGTCGCGTAAATTTCTCGTCATCGAGCACATAAGTCTCGAGTTCAAACATTAATAGCAGGATGACCCACGCCGCAGTATCAATACTTGCCGTAAAGCCTTCGATTATTTCAGCAACATTTATACCGTTGCTGAAGCGGTATGCGGAGGCGGCCCACTCTTCGCTGAAGAACAGGTAAACATTGACGGTCAGCAGCGCATAGACCGTGTATTTGAACAGTTGAAATATGCGAGTGCGATCAATGGCCAAGGTTTGCTCTGCAGCTGCTGCGACGACGCAAATTGTGCCAGCAAAATCGCCGCTGAACTATGCGGGTTCCGCTATATGATATCGCCATTATGTTGCCAGATTGGGCCAGCCTGAGGTCCACGCCCGTATTCAGGCCCCGCCTGCAAGGCCTGACAATGGCGGGCTATGCCATCTTCAGGTAATCATCAGCGATTGATTCGGCGTTGCTCAGGAACTCTGCCAGTCGACAACCAATACTGCATCCATGCTCGATGTATCGCTCACAAGGTGATACAGCAAATGGACGCAAGCAAAGCTCGAAACTCAGAAGCAGTGGGTCGCCTTATCCGAATCAGCCATTTTGTGGCGGAAGTAGCAGCGAACTGGATACAAATCTGGCGCGATTTGTTCGTTCGTATTCAGGCCCGAACGTCTTCTGCAATGCGGCGTTGACTCTGCCTGCCAGCGCAATGTGAGCGTGACCTCAACAGTTAAGCAGGCCGGGGATGCGGCGATTGCCCCTGTAAATGCAGAGACTCTGGTATTACAGTAGCGGCATGGGCTCCACTAACAAACTTATCCGTTTTTTGCATAACACGGACTGGCGTATCTGGCTTGGCCTCAGCATTACCTTGCTGTGGATATTGGGCGGCGGCTGGTATGTCCTCCAGGTTAGTGAGGCAGCGCCCACACAGAATTTTTCACTGGCCGCCGTTGGCAGCTTTCTCGAAGGCGCTTTTGCACCGCTGGCATTTCTCTGGCTCGTACTTGGGCTTTTCATTCAGCAACGTGAGCTGGCAAACAATACGGCCGCGATTCGGCGGACCTCAGAGCAATCGGAAAAGCAGACGCTTGCTATTGCCGCAACAGAAATGAACGCGCGCCAGGAAACCTTTTTCAAAATAGCTGAAAACGTCAAGCATCAGCTGGGCGGCATTTCCGGGATGCTACTGGTATCCAGTTTAGGTCCCGTTGGCAGCGGCAGAATGAGTCGGGAAGAGATGGATGATTATTTTAAACAGGCAGCCAGGGGCGACGATACAGTTTTCGCGAGGATGTTTATCAGCACGGATTTCCTCGATGAGGGTGGCTTGCAGGAAATGCTCTACGGGACTGAAATAAGAACCAAGCACAGCCACAATTTCATGCGGGCTTTTGAGAAGCTTCTCCGATTAGCGAAAAATTGCGATGTTGACCGCATAATTGAGGATTCTCTGATGCAAGGCGCCTTCGGCCTGTTGTATCAGCGCATGCGGGAGTACGGCACCGAATCCGCTGCCAGTGAGGGCAAGGTGTTACCAACCTAGGATCGATAGTTGTAATCGCGCAGACCGGTGCGAACAAACACATATCGGAGGCGCGGCTTGCTCGTCGCAATTTCAGTCGATCGCTAAACAGTAATACAACCCATCACCGCCTGTGCCTTGCAAGTCGCTCTGACTACAACCGCGCGAGCCGTGTGCATTGTTCCAGGATGTTGGGTTCGCACCACCACCCGTGCGGTCGTGATGGCCCACTTGCGCGCTGCCGTCCGATCCGCTGTAGGTCCAGTCCTGACACGTATGATCCTGATCGTCAGAGAACGCGGTGCCGTCAAGATTGGATCCCGTCAGGATATCGTGGCGATTCGGTGAGTCTCCGCGGCCATTGATTACGTCACCACTCTCGCTGATCGAATTTTCCTTGCTAAGCTTGTTTTCGTCGCTGTGAAGATCAGCGACGTCTGACGCTACATGCACCCCGTTGGCACTTAACCACGGCCCCGTGCCAATCCGGTCTCGAGCATTGATAGCCGCCTCGCCGTTGGCACCATCGGTGCTCAAATATGCCCGCCATGTTTTTCCGCCGGCACCGACTGATTCGGCGAGCATCTGGCAGTGCGCGTCAGCGCCCGCAAGACCGCCAAGATTGGCTCCGTCCCCGGGACCTTTACTGGTCAGGAAAAAACTCATGCTCGAATCCTGGGCTGTTGCGTAACCGAACCCGATGAAAGTTGCCACCAGAATCAACATCAAATTGCGTATTTTCATTGTCAGGTTTCCTGTTTGATCCAATCTGCGCTACGAAACTATTCCAATATATAGCAGAGGCGCGATGTCTACTTTGGGACAAAAGCAGCCTCGCAACATTCTATCAGGCGAACGACTGGTTTCGGGTCTGTGCCGGCTGCTTCGCATCAAATTTTCTGGCAGACACAATCTAAATGTCCGCTTTCACAAAAAGCGCCCACTCAAACGCTTGGTAAGTTGTGCAGTGCACCGGCTACTTTCGGCCAATAGCAGTCATTCGATCCATTCGGAAAACGGACTTGCTACAGCAGAAAAAGGCCGAAAGTTGAAAGGCCCCGAACTGGTACGACCACGAGATTCAGACATCGGCTCGAGTTCTTGCTCTTTCCATCATTTTGTCATGAAGGCGGCGCGAGGCGTGCCTGCTTTCGTTGACTTTGCATATTTGTAGGTGCCAACTGGCTTCGCTAACAACAATAAGGGGAACGTAATGAAGAAGCAGTTGAAGAAATTCGCGCTCATTTGCGTGAGCGCACTATGTGTTGGAACAACCGGGGTTGCCATAGCAGAACCATTGGAGTCAGTTATAGGCTTGGACGTACACAATACCGGGGCATTCCTGGCCGCGACTGATAACTATTTTGCGACAGACGATGCAAGGGAGAGCAAAGTCACATTCTGGGCGGTTACATTTGGCGGTGAAAGCGACATCTCTCATTTGGCCATTGCAGACTTTGACAGCTACCAGGAATATGAAGAAATAACGGCGAACCGAAATTCCAGTCCTGCATGGATGGGGTTTGTCAACTCACTACCGGGTCTGCTGGATGTCAAAAGCCGAATGATGGCTGTGCAACGTTTCAGAGACGGCTCCGGCTGGCAAGGTCACGGTGCTATGGCCGCATTCGTAATGACCATTTCCGACCCAGGTGCCTATACGGCAGCATTCCGCGAGTTTGTCGAGTCTTCCGACAATCCAGGTTCTACGCGCCTGATGGAACTCCGTTTTGGCGGACGCGGTGCTACGCATGCGGTGCTCATTTCAGCACCTGGCACAGCAGCGTTAAACGAATATCTGGATGAGTTGTTGTCGAGTGACGCGTATCGTGTTTTCGCCGGCAAGGTTAACGGCATTCGCACCATCAACAATGTTGAGATGCTGACGCGAGTCAGGAGTTACGGCAACTAGCCGTTAGACCAATTCAAGGGCGGGTTAAGCACCCCGCCCTTGAGTGCTAAGCATTAAGGCAGGTACGTGAGATCACTATGCTGGCATCTCGAGGCCGGAGACAAGATCCTAAAGACCATTACCAATTACGCGAAAAAGATGTCACCTTTGGGCCACAAGCGGACGTCGCCGACACGTAGCCGATTAAACCGGTTGTTACAGCCAACTGCGAAGCTGCGCGTAAACCTCGGGGTCACACAAGAGATCACGGTGACTCAGTCCGTACCCGATCCATTGACGGCTCTTTGGAATCTTCAGCGATCGATCGACATCGCGATGTCGTCCTAGCGCGCTGTCGAGTGGTACAAGTCCGTCTCCGACTAATTTGTCGCTTAGCAGGCCGCGCTTTGCCGCGAGAACGGCGGCTGCTGCGTAGCACTTCACGCCCGAGGGGAGTGGCACGGAGTATTCGTCGGCTGAGATTGTCCCGTGGCGTAAGTCAGTGATGCCTGCACTACGTGCCTTGCTTAAGCGTGTCAGCGGCATAGAGTAGGGGCTCAGCTCCATAAGAGCATCAAGGCCATGGCCGCCTTGCTCGAGTGGTGCACCGTGATGCGGCGTGCCGAGAAATACGAGCTTGCGAAGATACCTGGGCCAGGCATGTCCTGCCGCGCGGGCATAATGACAGGCGCTGCGTGCAACGAGCCCCCCCATGCTGTGCCCCATAATTGCGAGTTCCTCGACCGGTAGTTTCCAGTTCCCGATCAGGGTCTCAAGAAGCTCAGCGAATGCCCGCCCGTTGCTTACAATATGCAGGCCGCTGTTATAGCGAAGATGCAGCGGCAGATATCCGCGGTCGCTGGCAAGCGCTGCCCCGTGATCATGTCCGTTGCGGTTCCATTGTTGATCGTTCATACAGGACCCATGCGCGAGCACGAGGAGCTTGCTCGCGGGCACTTCATCACCGTGTTGCCTGAGCAAGTTCGTCGGATCGCTGAGGTCGACCTGTCGACCACGATGATGCAGGCTCATGTCGATTGCGAGTGGGTTTCCGGTCCGTGCAAGATAGTCACCGTAAACCCCGTTAGCAGCGGACCGGTACGCGTCTCGAACCCGCGTGGATTCGCCCTCGGGCAGCAACATCATCAAGGGCGGGAGACCGGCGTCGATGGCCTGGCCAACAAGGCGAATGCCCGTTCGGATGCTGCGATACACGAGGCCGGTTATGCCCTTTGTTCGATCGGTCACCGAAACGCCCAGCGTCCCCGGGTTCACCTGTATGGTGCGGTGCATTTTCTCGACCACCTCGGTCGTCGCCTCTGCCGCGTCAGCGATCATACGAGCGGCACCGCGGAAGTCAGATAGTTGTGAACGAGTCAGGACAGGCATGCTAACCATCGTCTCAGGAAACGATTCAGCTGTATACAAGACCCACTCGAATACAGACCATCTCCAGCGCCCCCTCGATGCCACGACCCCAGATGCTGTCAGTGGCGAGATATGCGAATGTCCGCTTTGTGGTCTTGCTCAGGTTTAGTGGACACTTTCATTTAGGTCCAACAGCTCAGTGGCTGCTTTCGGCCAGGAGCAGACTACGACGAGCTCGACGGTCCTTCCTCGAAAACCGTTACTCCTTCAGGTATGACTTCCCATGTGGCTTTCGACCCCACAAAGATATGCTGGCCAATCTCAATCTCCGGGTCGCCGTTGACGCACCCTAACGTTACGCCATGCACCTTTCCATCAACAATGCCGCATAAAGTAGAGCCACACTTACTGCAGAACTTCAGACCAGCCCCATGCATTCCAATGTAAGACGTCAGAAGGTCTGCACCCGTTAACCAACTGAATTCAGTCGGGTCAACCAACGCGTAAGCCGAGGCTTGCGAACTGAACGCCTTGCGGCAACGAGAACAATGACATGATCTTGCATCGCGGAGCTTTCCCGTCACTTTGTAGGCAACGGCTCCGCAAAAACACTCCCCTGTTATCGGCATCGATGTACTCATGTTGGGTAATTGCGGGATGAAATCGTACGGCTGCTTTGGGTCACAAGCGGCATTGTAGCGCAATGTCCGCTACCGGCCGGATACCAGATGTTCGCACGGAAGGATTTAGCGGCTGATTCTTCAAGGTCTGCTTTGATCGAAAGCCGTCGTTCGCACTTCGGTAAATCAGGTGTTTTGATGTCCGTCTAACGGCCAGAGGCCGCTTGTCAGTAGTGAGACTTGTTCGCGTATAGTGCTGACCAAGGTTCAATTTCTTTGGAAAAACACGCCGTGGCGCGCTATTAGAAGATAGAGGTCACAAGTATTTCAATCTTGCGTTTGGGTAACTCGTTCTCGTGTTCGCGGGATTTCGTATCGCTCTTAAAATCAGTAATTGGAACGCGAGCGAATCGATCAGCGCCGGATAGAACGATGCACACGCAGTCTGATCAGTACCGGAGATCGACATGAATCAAATTATTACGCTCCGCTGGCTCAAGTTCGGCTCAGCGCTCACTGTTATGTTTGGCATATTGGTCGCCGCTGCAGCGACACCCATCGGAGCAGCGCCAGCGCAGTTACTCGCCGATCTGATATTTTTTCCTGTTGATGGTGCGCAAGATTTAGCTGCGCCTGAAACGCGGCTGATTAGTGCAATTGGCGGCGGCGTGATGGCGGGTTGGGGCGTGCTTCTTTGGATGTTATCCACACACCTGTTTCCTAAGGATCAGCAACTAGCCGCCAAGCTGATCATCGCGAGCATCGTCACTTGGTTTGTCATCGACAGCGCAGGCTCGATGCTCGCAGGCGCACCGCTTAACGCCGCATTTAACGTGTCGTTCCTGCTGGTTTTTTGCGTACCTCTGTGGCGATATCGATAGCACGCACGGGAAGCGATATAAGACAGCCTCTGCATTGGGTTAACTGCAGTCCTTCAGTGGCGTAAAAGCGTACCGGGTGCTTGCCGAAGCAGGGTGGTCATTCGAACTCAGGATTTTCTGACGGTGCGTGTCTGTTCAATTGCCAATTATCTCGACTAGCCGGAGTCAGCCGCGGCAACTGCGTTATCTGTCTCTATACCGGCGTAGTAGATCCAGACATTTTCCTCACCAGTCAGCAGCTCGATATACTTGGGATGAACAAACAGTGTTTCACGGCCCGATTTCACTTCCCGCAATACGCCAATGTCGCACAACTGCTTAAGGTAAACGGACGCCGTTTGTCGTTTGGCAACACGCGCTGCCACGAGATTGTTGATGCGGCAGTAGGGTTGTTTGAACAGCACTTCCACCAGCTCCCAGGAATAGGTTTTCGGTAACTGCTTTTGCATGTACTGGCTGGTGTGTTGCATAAGCTCACGGATCGCTTTGATCTTGTCCGTGGTCCAGATACAGGTTTGCTCGACACCATCGAGCATGTACATGATCCACGCCTGCCAGGACTGATTGTGGGTGACGTCGTTCAGCAGGCGGTAGTACTCACCTTTGTTCTGAATGATGTGGCGGCTGAGATAAAGAATGGGTGCGTTGAGCAGGCCCTGCTCCATCAGGAACAGGATATTCATGATCCGGCCGGTACGACCATTGCCATCGGTAAAAGGGTGAATGGCTTCAAACTGGTAGTGTTGTACGGCCATTCTCACCAGTGGATCGATATTCGTGTTCTCCTGCATGAAGTCGGCCCAGTTCTGCAGCTTCTCCACTAACAGCTTTTGCCCGACCGGTGGCGTATAGATCACTGCACCTGTCTTTCTATTCGATAACCGTGTCCCAGAATCCGCTCGAATATCCAGCTCCATTCCTTTGATTGTACTACATATTTGTATCGCCATATCGGTGCTGAGCATACGCCGCTGAACCATCTTACTGCCCTCAAACAAGGCAGTCCGGTAACGCAGAGCTTCTTTGGTTGCGGCATCTGCCTTGTCTTCGGCGATATCGACAAACTCGAACAGTTTGTCCGTCGTGGTGACAATATTCTCGATCTCGGAACTGGCCCGGGCCTCAAGTAAGGGCAGGGCGTTTACCAACACAGCGGCGTTCGGTATCAACTCTGCCGCCTGTTTCAATTCGGCCAGGGCAACGCGTGCATTGATGCATTTCTTGAGAATCTCATTGTTTTCGATCAGATCGACCGGGGGCGGCAAAAGTGGCAACTCGTTGTACGGTTTCTGTGGGTCAAAATCAGCCATTTGGCTTAACTCCTCAGCGGTCGGCCTGACCTGTCGATTGCGTGTGCAGGTCGCCTGGTCATGTCGAAAAAATCGTGTTTTGTGTACCTGTCCGGGGAACGTGTCGATCATATCGACATCCTCGCCCAATATGTCGATGAATTACTATTTTATCGACATATATGTCGGATGTGTCGATATTATCGACAGGTCCGACTGATATGTCGATTTAGCGTCCATTTATCGACAGATCTGCAGTATAGGTCGATTGAATCGTCAGGTAAGTGATCCAGGTCCGAACTTGCGAGAGAGTTACAGGGAAACTGGAAAGTACAATAAAAACAATAAGATACCCTTCTAAGCGGTATTCCGTATTGTGCACGTGAAATAGTCGGCCAGCCTTATGTAAGGCTGGCCGGTCTGTCACGCGGACAGATCACTCAGCAGTGGCTGCAGCGTAATCCAGGGAGAAGCCAACCAACGCCCGTACACCAGTCATCAGTGCGCCCTCGTGGGCATTGAAAAACGGCGAGTGATTGGATGCCGCCTGGCCAGCCGGGACGCCTGGCTTGTTGACCCCCAGCAGCAGAAACAGGCCGGGTATGTGTTCCTGGAAATAGGAAAAATCTTCGGCACCCGTAATCAGGCTGCCCTCGATCAATTTGCCATTACCCGTGGCCCATTCGAGGGTAGGCATCATCGTGCGCAGCAGAGCAGGATGATTAACGGTCACCGGTACAGACGGGCCTATGGTCACAGTAGCCGTGGCACCGCTGGCCTCAGCGATATTGGCAACCGTACTGCGCAAAGCCGCGTGTAGCTCCTCACGAACACCCATATCAAAGGTTCGGATAGTGCCTGACATCTCGACTTCATCCGGAATGATGTTGCCGCGGATACCGCCATTAATGCTGCCAATCGTGATAACGGCCGGACCGCGTGTGATGTCCAGCTGTCTGCTCGGGATAGCTTGCAGAGCGGTCATTATCTGCGCGCTGACGAATATCGGATCGACACCCAGCCACGGAGAGGAGCCATGCGTCTGTTTCCCGGTCACATTGATTTGCAGATTATCCGCTGCAGCCATGAATCCGCCGGAGCGATAACTCAATGTGCCGGTCTCTCCCGGCCACGCGTGTAAACCTAAGATCGCTTCTGGTGCATCTGGTCCGCTCAGGATGCCCTCCTTGATCATCAACGGCGCACCACCTTCCTCATCGCCCGGTGGGCCTTCCTCCGCCGGTTGAAAGACGAACTTGACGGTGCCGGCCAGTTTTTCCCGGTTTGTTGCCAGGACTTCTGCAGCACCCATCAACATCGCGACATGAGTGTCGTGGCCACAGGCGTGCATAACAGGGACATCCTGTCCCTTGTATTCACCACGTGCCACTGAGGCGAATGGCTCACCGGTCTGTTCAAGAACAGGTAGTCCGTCCATATCTGCTCGCAAAGCAATAACAGGACCTGGTTTGCCACCAACCAGCGTGCCGACCACGCCGGTGTGTGCAATACCGGTCTCCACATTGTCGAAACCGAGGTCACGCATGTGTTTGGCGACTTTTTCAGCAGTCTTGAATTCGCGATTCGAGAGCTCCGGGTGCTGATGTATATCGCGACGCCACTCGATTACTTTCGCTTCAACCGCCGCGAAAGCGTCGTCCAGGCCTGCTTTTGGGTCCTGGCCGACCGCAATGGTGCTTGCTGCCAGGAGCAGGCAGGTGATAACGATTTTCGATTTTCTCATTCTGGATTCCCCTTGATTGACTACGATTCTAACGCGCCTGTAACCATAGAGAAATCGCCGTCATCGATTACGGTGTGATGTCCGGCAGGACGAAGACCCGGCGTGCGTTCTCCGACATGAGGTGGGCATCCGAATAAAACTGCTGAATCAGGCTCGGCTTGCGAGCAAACAGCTCTTCGTTGACCGATTTGAAATCGAGCCAGTCTCCTTTGGTCGACTTTGCGAGGCGTTCTGCGACAGCAATCATGTAAAACCAGGTAATTGTTTCATGGTATTTACCTTCGACACCGAGCTTGCGCGTCAATGTTTTGAGAGCTCCTGAATATTTTTCGATTGCCGCCAGCAGGTCATCGTCCTGCAGATAGCGCCATGCGACCAGCACATGTGCCTCGTGGTCAAATTCCTCCGGATCCACAGTTGCTGCCTTGAATTCAGCAAATATTCGCTCGACTCGCTCGGCGGGGCATGTGGGTGACTCAATTGCCAGATTGGTCATTCGTCTGCCTCCTGCATCTTGTGGCTGTCAGCAGCGGTCAAAGGGCAGTGATACACATTCTTCAATTCGTTTATGGTTTTGATGGTCCCGTCTGAAAAGGGCGCTTTACCCTCGAAAGCATGTAAGACGATGCCCTCCAGAAGATCACCCAGGGAAATTTCGAGGTACTCAGCGAGGCCTTTGAGGACTTTGAGCAATGATTTTTCGAGGCGTACGCCGGTTTGCGTTCTTTGGACCAGTTTGTTTGGCATTGTCATTTTCCGTTTGGTAGCGAGGGACCGTGTTACCGAGGTAACATAAAACAGGGAGCTGAGAAAGACAACACAATTCCTTCAGGGTGACCTTTGCAGGCCAGCCGACCCCGTCATGGATTCTTAGCGGTTGCGGCCCCTTGTACGCTGGCCTACAGTACGAATGGCCAATTAGAGCGTATGTATCAATACATTGAAGTAGGCGGGTCGCGGCATGCCAACTTATACCGATCTAATGAAGGGGTTCGAATTAGGACGCTGGAAAGTGCTCCCGGAGCGCGGTCTCGTTCGTGACGGCGAGGAGGAAATCCACCTCGAACCCAAGGTCATGAATGTTTTCGTTTTGCTCGCCAGTAACGAGGGCGAAGTCGTCAATCGCGACCAACTGGTGGACGCGGTGTGGGATGGCAGGGCGGTAACAGACGAGGTCATTACCCGCTCGATTGCTGTGCTAAGACGCAATCTCGGCGACGACGCCAAGTCTCCTCAATTTATTGAAACGCTACCACGTCGTGGATACCGGGTGATGATGCCGGTCGTGGTGCCTGACGCTGCGGCACCAGACAAAGACACGCCATCGTCACAACATCGTGATTATCTGCTGCCGCTCGTAGCAGGATTTGTCGCCGTTGCAGTTATAGCCTGGTTTGCACTGAAACCTCCTGGAACCGATGGCCAACCGATAGCGTCGATCGCCGTATTTCCATTCGAATGTCTGCAAGACCAAAGTAACCAGAACGGACATTTGTGTTTTGGTTTCGCCGAAGAAGCAATTAGCAGCCTGAAACGAATTGATGGCCTGAAGGTAGTGAGAATCCGTGCCTCCTTCAGCGAGGTCAATGAGCCGGGTCTGGTTACTGGTAGCGTCCAAATCATAGGCGACCAGGTAAAAATCGCCGCACAGCTGGAGGACACGAGAAACAGCAATATCGTTTGGTCGGATACATTCGATGCTGACAAGAACAATATTTTCGATGTGCAAAAACAGGTTGCCGCTGCACTGCGGGGCGCTATTGACCCAGAGGCTGTGGTGCACGAAGCAGAAATGCGCTCTCCGACGAGTTTTGCAGCAGAGGAAGCGTATTCGCTCGGTCGCTATTTATTTGAGAAACGTGAGCACCAGGCAACCATCGATGCGATCGAACAACTTGAGGAAGCTATCAGGCTGGATCCGACCTACGGTCCCGCGTATTTAGGTCTTGCCTACACTTACATTATTTGGCCGGACTACGATTTATCGGTGGGCCGTGATGCCATATATGAAAAGGCACTCGATGTTGTTGAGCGCGGTATCAAGGCAGACCCGAGCATTCGCGAGGCAGCTGGTACCGTATACGGCTTCATAAATCTAAAAAGAAATAACTGGGGAGCTGCCGCAGAAGCTTTCGAAACAGCGATCAATGCAGATACGGCGCAGCCTATTGCGCATCACTGGTACTCACGCGCACTTGCCAGCGTAGGGCGCATGGATGCGGCTCTGCTGCATGCGAAAAAAGCGCTGGAGCTTGATCCCAATCATCCTGAACAGCCGATAATGATTAGTCGCCTCGCTATTGCGTACTTCTGGCTGGATGACCTCGACAATGCGGCCCGCTATTTCCAGATTGCAAATCGCATGGATCTTGAGACGCCAATGCATTCGATGGCCTATTCACTATTCCTGATTCGCAGTGGACGTATCGAAGAAGCCAAAACACAGGCAAAAATTGCGCTTGAGCAAAATGACATCGATACAAGTTGGGTGGACCCGGTTTTTGACGGTTTCGTCCAGGCCGAAAAACGTCAGCAATCAATTGATATTGCGGCGCAGCTTTCCGCGTCAGGTTTATTGCCCGAGAACGTCGAATTGGCGTTGTGGGCATTGCTTGGTGAAACTGACCGGGCGATGGCGGTTGCCCGGCGGCTCGAGGACACTGCAGGACTATTCGAGCTGGAAATACTATTTATCCAGGAATTCAAACCGCTCCGGCAGCATGCAGAGTTTCCTGCATTTGCCGATGCTATTGGGCTGACCGAGTACTGGAGTAACGCCGGTTGTACGTGGAGTCCCGAAAAAGTTAGCTGCGCCGCAGCCGGTGACTAACTTCACTCGACTATCTTACCGCGCGATTGTTTTAGCCGCGCGCGCCGTGTTTTGTTATCCAGGCGTTTCGCTTTAACCCGTTTGCTTGGTTTCGTTGGTCGACGCGGTTTCTGCTTTACGGTTGCCCGTAAAATTAAATCCCTTAGTCTTTCAATCGCCGCATCTTTATTCTTGTCCTGGCTGCGAAAACGTTGCGCTTTGATAGTGACGATGCCGTCTTTCGAAATTCGCCGGTCTGCGAGCTGCAGGAGGCGGGTCTTCGTTTCCTCTGGCAAGGACGTTGATGCGTTGATATCGAAACGTAGTTGAATCGCAGAAGAAACTTTATTGACATTTTGTCCGCCAGGACCCTGCGCGCGAATTGCCGTCATTTGCAGTTCAGTGTCTGCAATAGTGATGTTGTCGTTAATGGTGATCATTGCCGCTTACCAGTGTTCCCAAACCGGTCGGCAGTTCGCCGGCAAGCGCGTAAATTTGCCAATCTCTGACCATGAATTGCCGGGGCTATGAAAATCCGAGCCGCACGATGCCAGTAACTGAAGGTCTTCACACAAGTTGTTTAGTTTGTCGGTGAGTTGTTTTGTCTGGGTGCCACTTACAACTTCCAGTGCCTGTCCCCCGGCAGTGATGAAGTCGTCAGTCAGTAATCGCAGGCGTGTGTTGGTCAGCTTGTAATGCGCCGGGTGTGCCAGCACGGCCGTTCCGCCAGCAGCGCGTATCCAGCCAATGACATCTTCCATTGGCGACCAGAATTGTCGAACGTCACCGATTTTTCCGTTGCCAAGATATTTTTGAAACGCTTGCCGGAAATCGGCCACGTGACCTTCATCAACCAGGTATCGAGCGAAATGTGGCCGGCCAATGGTGGCGCCGTTGGCGAGCAGCGTCACTTTCTCCAGTGAATTGCCCAGGCCCCTTTTTTCAAGGCGTGCGGCGATTGTTTCGGCCCGTTGTAAGCGTGCCAGTTTTTGCTGTCGAATACCCTCGGCCAGGTCGCTGTTGTCAGGGTCGATATTTAATCCAACCACATGAATATTGCGGCCTGTCCAATTCGTTGATAACTCAATCCCGGGAACAACAGTAACACCCGGAAAGGTACTGCTATTGAGCGATGCGTAGGCATCAACAGTATCGTGGTCGGTCACTGACAGGCAGGTGACACCGTTCGCGGCGGCGCGCTCGAGCAGATCCTGCGGCGCCAACGAGCCATCGGATGCGGTACTGTGTGTATGCAGGTCGAAGATCATGATCGGCTGGATTATAACGTCCGTCAGCCACACGATATGAAGTTATTCATTCCGACAGCGCAGAATGTGTGAGAATGCGTCGCGCCAAACACCACAGGTCGTTATGCCAATTCGCAACATTGTAATTCTATTAGTCTGCCAGATGATCTCAGCGACTGGCGCTATCGTTATAGTTACGCTTGGCGGGATTATTGGTTCCAAGCTGGTCACGAATCCGGCATTCGCAACACTGCCTGTATCTATCATGGTCGTAGTTGTCGCAGCCACAACGATCCCCGCGACCATACTGATGCGCAAGATTGGTCGCCGCTACGCGTTTTCCCTGTCCTCATTGTGTGCTGTGACCTCTGTATTGATCGCAGCTTTTGCGCTGTACAGCCAGAGTTTTGCCTGGTTCATACTGGCGACCGGAACATTTGGTATCAACATGGCGTTTACCCAGCAGTATCGATATGCCGCAGCAGAAAGTGTCGAACCACGCTTTGTGCCACGGGCAATTTCGCTGGTGCTCGTAGGAGCAATTGGTGGTGCCATCCTCGGACCGGAACTGGTCAAGTACGGTCAGTACGCTATTCCTACTATTCAATATGCAGGCACGCTTGTAGCGTTGTCGGTGCTGTTTCTTGTCCAGTCGGCCCTGTTTCTGACACTGGGTCCGTTGCGCGGCGAGGATGATGAAACGGTAGTGCAGACCCAGCGACCCCTTGGCGCTATCACACGCCAACCTGTATTTATCGTCGCAGTTCTTGGTGGCACCGTTGCTTACGGTGTCATGACATTCATTATGACGGCAACACCGCTTAGCATGCACATTAACGATGGTTTCTCACTTGAAGATACGGCGCAAATCATTCGCAGCCATGTAATCGCGATGTACGCACCGTCGCTGATATCCGGCTACCTGATGGAGCGGCTCGGTGTTATACGCATGATGACGATTGGCGGCTTCGGACTGGTTGGCGCCTGCATTATCGGTCTGCAGGGTCACTCAATGATGCACTACTGGTACACCCTGGTGCTGCTTGGTGTGGGGTGGAATTTTTTATACGTCGGCGGCACTACGATGCTGACATTGACCTATTCAATGTCGGAAAGATTCAAAGCCCAGGCTGTTAATGAGTTCAGTGTCTTTGGCACGTCTGCTCTGGGATCGCTCCTCGCGGGCACCGTCATGTATGTCTATGGCTGGTACACGTTGGTGCTGGTGCCGCTACCGTTGCTGGTAGTGATCCTGGCCGGGCTCTATTACGTGCGTCATGATCCACTCGCGGGTCGAATGTCCGCCAAATCGACCTGACTGCGGTTAGCGGACTTTTCTCCGCTCAATCCAGTTCTGCAAGGACAATATGCGTGTGTGCCCTTAGCTGCTCAATGCTGGTTGAAATGATCGCTTGTGAAGGTCCATTGCTGCTCAGTTCCGACGAGCGTGCGTTCCAGGTATTGAACAGGTCCATTGATGAACTTGCGGCCGGTTCATTCATCAGCGCGCCAAGATCCTTAATGGTCAACACATAGGCCCAGCCCAAACGGAGGTTGCCACGTTCCATGTCCTGCTCGTAATGGTTGAAAAATACTACCTGGTCCAGTTCACCAAGTTTCAGCAATAACTCAATGCCGGCCGCACGTACATTACGATTGGCTTCAGTCTGCTCGTTGCGCCAGGTGTTATAGCCCAGGCTGGATAGCGCTATCGCAAGGCTAATAAGCGCCACCGAATGCTGCCGTAGCTGATTAATAAGTGTTTTCACACTAATGCAGACAGAATTATTGGTTTATTTATTACAATGTCTACAATCTAAAAACCCCTTACCTAAGAGTTCATGACCCATGCCTGACTGGATCTATAACGATGCAATGTACCGCTTTGATACACCTGAGCAATCCTACTGGGAGGCGACCAGCGAAGATCCGAATCTCGATGCGGCAGGTCTGGAGGGGGAGGAGCAGTGCGAAGTTGCCGTCATCGGCGGTGGCTATACCGGACTTTCGGCGGCCTATCATCTTGGTCGGGACCACCAGGTGGACGTTCGGGTTCTAGAGGCGGGGCATTTTGGCTGGGGCGCGTCCGGGCGTAATGGCGGGTTTTGCAGTATGGGTGGCACATCGCTTGGCACTGCGGGCCTGATCAGCAAGTACGGCGTTGATGATACACGGCACTATTACCAGTCACAGGCCGATGCAGTCGAACTGGTCCGCGACATTATTATTGATGAGCAGATCGACGCACAATGCCAGGGTGAGGGGGAATTGGAGATTGCATGTTCGCCACGATCTTTTGCGAAGTTAAAAGAGGAAGCGGAAACGCAATTCCGGGTCCTCGGCCTTGATACCCGGGTAATTACACAAGGGGAGTTAAAGGAGAAATTTCTCGACATGCCATTACAGCATGGCGCCATCATGGTTCGGCCGACATTTGGTTTGCACCCGCTGCGGTTTGCACGCGGCCTGGCTGCAGCAGCAAAACGTCGTGGCGCAAAATTGCATGAGCAAAGCGAGGTAGTCGAATGGCGTAAGGAAGGTGACGAGCACGTTCTAATTACGAAGCAGGGCAGGTTACGTGCGAAGAAAGTTGTACTCGCAACAAATGGTTTTACGCCGGAACATATAAATACCGAGTTCCACGCACGTACATTGCCGCTTATTAGCGCGATCGTTGTAACACGCCCGCTGACAGACGACGAACTGGCGGCACATGCATGGCAGACCGAATCACCGACGATAACTTCGCTGGATCTTCTGGACTATTTTCGCATATTGCCGGATAAGCGACTGATGTTCGGCGGCCGAGGAGGTTCCGATGGCAGCCTAGAGAACGCGAACAGAAACTACGCTGCACTAACGGCTCGTTATCGAAAGCTCTTCCCGAAATGGCAGCACATTGAAGTTGAATACCGCTGGCATGGTCTTGTGTGTCTAACGCGCAGACTGACGCCTGCCGTTGGTCGACTGGACGACGATGAATCTGTGTATTTTGCCTTTGGCTATCATGGCAATGGCGTTAATAACGCGACATGGAGCGGCAAACAGGTGGCAGACTGGCTTGCCGGGGCACACGGCGATAGCGGAATCCCACGAACCCTGCCGCGGGTCGTGCATGACTTACCGCAACGGATTCCGTTGCCAAAACTTCGAATGTTTTACGCGCAGACGCGAATCGCGATGTTTCGCATGACTGACTGGTTTAGATAGGGCGCGTCCCGACTCGGCACATTTATTGTTCAGCATCACTGCTGTCCAACAAACTCAAAATCAGTACCCGGATGAAGCATCAAGTTGACTTGAATAGCTCGCAATCGCCCGCTGGGCGGGCTCCTACATTACTGATTAGCATTGTAGGAGCCCGCCCAGCGGGCGATGCCCCGAACCTGCAAAAATACCGGAACATTGCACCAACGCTTCAGCCCACAGCAAGCAAACTCTCATTTATGGGACAGCAGTGGTGCAACATCATTTTTGCTTGTTTTGCAGAGTTTCGCGCACTGTATTCGACGGTTTGGGAGCCTATTGTCGAATTCCGCATAAGGCGGAAATGTAAGGCCCGGCACAGGATGTGCCATTTCAAACGACGATTAAACATGGAGGTTATCGTTATGCGCGAACTTAACAAGATGGAACTGGATTCTGTTTCTGGTGGGCATGGTGTTTGCACGCCTGGCAACAGTATCGGTGGTGTTTCTGACGCAGATGGCTTTGGAAATTACCTTATAGGTGTTTACGAGGGCTTGGTAGCTGCTACATCGCATGTGATTGAGCGAGTAGCCAAAGCGCTCTAAATGGCATCAGCAACTTGCCCGGAGCAGCTAGTGTGCTCCGGGCTTGATGAGGAGAACCAGCAAAATGGCAACAACAATTGATGTTAAAGCGACAAATACCATTCCCGTTCCAAAGAAAACCGGAGTTTCTGCCGATTTCTCGGGTATCCACGAAACATGCAAGCAGTCCCAGTCAAAAGTGCCCAATAAATTGTAGGTGCTGTGAGCGATGAGTGGCGCCCACAAAGTTCGATAACGGAGCAATTGCGCTCCCGCAAAAAGGCCGAAAACAAATGCGCTTGGAATCCCTGATGGCCTATGCAATACAGCAAACAACAAAGCGGAAATGATTACGGCGACGCGTGGATCTCGAAGTGACATTGAGCCGAGTATTAGGCCCCGATTAACGATTTCTTCCGTTATCGGCGTAAGGATAGACATCACAAAAACGCTCAAAACCAAGAGATTTATTGGGGGGCAAGCGAAGTAATATGAGAAATCAGTTCCCCGGCCAGGCTCAGCCGTATCAAGAAAACCAAACGAGGTGAGGGCGAATAGGCAAGACCACCTGCCGACTCGGAGTACGAAGCCCAATGCTATAGCCGCCAGTATCATCTCTGGCCACGATTTCGGTCGGCGAAAAAACCGTCGGAGCGACTCTTTGTTTTGCACCAGGATTGGCCACATAAGGACGAGTAAAATTACTGGTACGACGAGATAACTCAGATGCTTTGCCGTGGTGGTGTCGAAGCCAGATCCGACCAGTCCGCGATTTAAAAATTGTCGCGAAAAAAGCGCCGCAAACTGAAACAGCATGATCACGACAATAGACGCACGGATCACGGGCTTTGCCTTTCGTTCCATCACTGACTCCCAATAAGAAATCAAACGATGCGGTATTCGTCGCCGGTTATTCCGATTAGCGCCGCCGATTGATTTATGAACATTACATTTTGCCCGGCTAGACACAGTACGAAAGTTTTGTATGTGGACGTTTTGCAGGGTTATTAGCAGTGCATTCGGCCAGTAATAGTTTACTGTTTGGTCCAGAAAAGGTGATTCAGTCAGGCCCGGTGCGGGATGGCTCGTTCCGCATGGCTAGTAAACATGGAGGTTGTCAAAATGCGCGAACTTAGTAAGGCGGAACAAGATTATGTTTCCGGTGGTGATGGCGTTCGCACGCCAAACAATATTGGAGGTGTTGCTGAAAGAGGAAGCATTGATATTGATATTTCGGCTTATTACAATGCGCTGGTATCCGCCGCATCACGTGTGATAGAGCGCGCAGCTAATGCTCTTTGATCTAATGCAAGCAGTTGCACAGTGCTACGCCGCTTCGCTTTGTACGCATTGCTCCATTACGGACTCCTGATTGACATCCGACGAAGAGACGTATTTGTTGACTGACAATGACTTAGCAGCTTTCGGGTGAACTGCCAGATTCCTATTTATGCCAACTCAGATCAGAACAAAATCTTCCTTAAACCGTACAGAGCAATCCGGACAGGCGAAATCATCTGGTAGCGATTCAAAGGGCGTGCCGGGCTGATAGCCCTCATGCAGGTCGCCTTCGTCTTCGTTAAACGAGTATCCACATTCGGGGCATTTGTATTCGCTCATTTTCTTACTCTTGGTTGGTTCCTGTTCCGTCAGGATTTTTCGCTCGCCCATATTTTCGATAAATCGCGTCGTGTTTATCCGGGTCAATGTTGATCTTCGTGAGATCACCTTTGATGTGCTTCAGCCCCAGCAACCGCTTGTCCATCACGCGAAACCATAACCACGGCACGTAAGCGAGCAGGTAGGCGCCAAAATATCCGTTCGGCAATGACGGTAAATCCTGGAGGTGCCGTAGTGACTGATAGCGGCGCAACGGGTGCGCGTGATGATCAGAATGTCTTTGCAACTGAAACAAGACCAGGTTGCTGTAGATATGATTGCTGTTCCACGAGTGGTGCGGCTGGCAACGCTCATAACGGCCATTCTCATCTTTTAGTCGCAACAGGCCGTAATGCTCAACATAGTTTGCGCTGGTGAGTTGCCACCAGGCGAAAATATTGTGTATTGCCAGGAACGGAATCATCTTCCAGCCAAAAGTGAATAACAGACCAAGCTGAAGGACCAGTGATATCGCCTGTGATTGAAGAATTTGATTGTTGCGATTCCACACCGATTTGCCGCGGCGTTCCAGGCGATCTTTTTCAATTAACCACGCACGTTTATAGGCGCCCGGGATTTCGCGCAACGCGAACTTGTATATGTTTTCGCCCATGCGTGCGCTTGCCGGATCCTCCGGCGTCGAAACGTCGCGATGATGGCCGCGATTGTGTTCGATCCAGAAATGCCCGTAGACGGGAACCGCCAGTACGATTTTGGCGAGTGTGCGCTCAAGGCTGGACTTCTTGTGCCCGAGCTCATGACCCGTATTGATGCCGAGTCCACTCGTAATGCCGGCAACAGCTGCAAAGCCGGCGAATGCCCACCAGCTCAGCATTTGGGTGCCGGCCCACCAGGCGGCGCCAATCAAAGTGACAAAGTGCAGTGGTACAACAAGGTAAGTCAGGATGCGGTAATACTTGTCGCGATCAAGTTGCAGCACAACTTCCGGTGGCGGATTGCTCTTGTCCTCGCCAAGAATCCAGTCTTGCAGCGGCCCGGCCACGTAGACGAGAAGAAGTGGCAACAACAACCAGCCTTCGTTCCCGGTGACCGAATGCAACCAGATGCCAATAAACGGCTGCAACGGATAAAGCACTGACATGCTCCACAACCAGCGTTTTCGGTCAACATAATATATGGCTTCTCCGTTCTCGAGGGCAGCCGTATAACCTTTCATATTTTGATCCGGGGAACTTATGGTCCAACTATTATGAGCCAATCCTGACAACCTTCCAATGAGTGGACGGTAGAAACCTGTTTCCGGTCGGCTCATAAAAGTGGTGCCGACACCCAGTTTTAGCCGTTCGCCTGTCGAAAATCTATACAGAATCCAGATCAAACCGTTTGCTCAATTTGAAAACATTCAGTTAATCAGGTTGATAGCGCAATGGCATATTTATTGCTTTGTTATTTGTTAGCGGCAGCAATGAAAAACTGTCCGCGATAGCTGACTGAATTTGGTGCTATCGTTAACGGAACAGGTGAGACAAACGTTTACATAAGACAAGCTGTCATCGATAACAACATGCAGCGGCAAGTCAGGTCTGAGTAACCAGGAAAAGGAGAAAGCATTGAGCGGTCTGAAACAATTTGAAAAGCCGGAAAGGATCAGAAACGAGATGGATCGCAGAAACTTTTCATGGCGGACGGTTCGCAGCGGCTTTTTGCGCTCGCGGCGGCGAGATACGCGGCGTGACGCTGAAATAGAGTCGTTGTTTACTGATTGGCATCATCCATGGCTGTTCTTCCTGGCCACCGGCATCATGATGATGAGTGCGATGGATGCGTTCATGACCCTGCAACTACTGGATCGCGGCGCCGTCGAAATAAACCCGATCATGGCCGCTGTGATTGGAAAAAGCACTTTGACCTTTGCGGTAACCAAAATGCTCCTGACCGGTTTCTGCGTTCTGGCACTGGTTTACCTCGCCAAAGCGCAGTTTATGAATCGGGTCCGGACCGGCCTGGTTCTCACGACCTTTTTCAGCTTTTATGCAATTCTCATTTGCTATGAGTTTGTCCAGCTGATCACGCAACTCTAGCCCGGACTATTCATGACTCGTCGCGATGATTGCGCAGAGCATTGTGCGCACACGCATTCCATCAGCCTTGGGCTTGAGATAAACTAGCGCCCCTTTTTTTGACATCCGTCGGCAAACCCGGATTTCGGGCCCATGGGCGCAATGAGCAATTCGCTAAAAGACCAGTACGCTTCCTCACCACTTTACGGCAGTAATGCAACTGCTGTGGAGTCGCTGTATGAGCAATATCTGCAGAATGCGGACTCCGTTGGTGTGGAATGGCGGCGTTATTTTCAATCGCTTGGCGCCGACGAGACCGAGGTCCGCCATGAGCCTATCCGGCAAAGACTGCGCGCGGGCAAGCGGATCGCGCGCGGCAATGGTGCGGTAACCGCCGGCCTGGCGGGTACTGGCGCCGCAGCCAATGAGAAGCAAGCTGCGGTATCACGAATGATCCAGGTCTACAGCCTGCGCGGGCATCAGATTGCTGATCTCGATCCGCTGGGCATGACAGACAGGAATGTTCCCGGCGTACTGAAACTGGACTATCTCGGCTTGACACCAGCCGATATGGATACCGAGTTTGTTACCGGCGGACTGGCGGGTACCGGCAGTCGTCGTATGCGCCTGCGAGACATCCTGGATCTCCTGAAGAAAATATATTGCGGCAAAATTGGTGCCGAATTCGCGCATGTCTCACGTGCACGTGAGCGTCTGTGGCTCAGAAAGCAATTTGAGCAAGGCATGGTTGCCGGTGGTATGGCTACAGATGAGCGGCTGTGGCTGCTGGAACAACTGACTGCTGCCGAGGGAATCGAGCGCTACCTGCATACCCGCTTTGTCGGGCAAAAACGATTTGGCCTTGAAGGTGGCGAAAGCCTTATCCCGATGCTGGATGACTTGATTCAGCAGGGCGGGCAATCCGGGGTTAAAGAGCTGGTCATCGGCATGGCGCATCGTGGGCGTATAAACGTGCTGGTTAACGTGCTCGGCAAGTCACCGGAGGAACTATTCGAAGAATTTGAGGGCAACGTCGATCCTGCGGATATGAAAGGCTCTGGCGACGTTAAGTACCACAAGGGCTACTCGGCGGATATGAAGACCGCTGGCGGCAACGTGCATATAGCACTGGCTTTCAATCCATCGCATCTCGAGATAGTTAACCCGGTCGTTGAGGGCTCAGTGCGTGCCAGGCAGCAACGTCGTGGCGACCTGGAACGGCAGGAGGTTTTGCCGGTTTTAATTCATGGAGATGCCGCATTTTCGGCGCAGGGTGTCGTTACTGAGACCTTTCAGATGTCGCAAACCAACGGTTTCAGGACCGGTGGAACGATTCACATCGTAATCAATAACCAGATTGGTTTCACGACCAGCAGGCCGTCCGACGCCCGATCGACCCCATATTGTAGCGACGTTGCAAAAATGATCGAGGCACCAGTTTTCCATGTCAACGGCGATGACCCTGAGGCGGTCATTTTCGTTACTCGCCTGGCACTGCAGTACCGACAACACTTCAAGAAAGACGTTGTCATTGATCTCGTTTGCTATCGCCGCCATGGGCACAATGAGGCGGACGAACCGCGCGCTACGCAACCCGTGATGTACGAACAAATCCGCAAGCAAAAAACGACCCGGGATTTGTATGCAGCGCGGCTGCTTGCTGCCGGCGTTATAGATGCCAAAAAGGCGACTGACATGCAGGACAGCTATCGCGACCGTCTCGATCGTGGTGAGCCGGTACAGGAAGCAATGCTCGGCATGATCGGTAACGAATATACCGTCGACTGGAGTCCCTATCTCGATGCGAGCTGGAGTGACACGGTGGATACCACTTTGAGCCCCGCCAAGGTTACCGAGCTTTCCGGGAAAATAACCAACGTGCCAGCCGGCCTGGTTTTGCAAGGTCGCGTACAACGCGTCATGGACGACAGAAAAAAGATGGCAGCCGGCGAGATTGAGATGGATTGGGGTTTCGCCGAGACCATGGCATATGCAGGCCTGATTGACGCGGGTTATGACTGCAGGGTGACTGGTCAGGACAGCGGCAGGGGGACGTTTTTCCACCGTCACGCAGTGCTGCACAGTCAGGCGAGTCGGCAGGAATTTATTCCACTGCAAACTATCTCGGAGCGGCCAGCCTCGTTCAGAGTTATCGACTCTCTGTTATCCGAGGAGGCCGTAATGGCCTTCGAATACGGTTATGCATCAACGGAGCCGAATACGCTGGTTGTCTGGGAAGGTCAGTTCGGTGACTTCGCAAATGGTGCACAAGTCGTAATTGACCAGTTCATCAGCTCCGGCGAAGCAAAATGGGGTCGATTGTGCGGGCTGACTCTATTCCTGCCACACGGCTATGAAGGACAGGGTCCGGAACATTCGTCGGCCCGCGTGGAGCGATTCCTGCAATTGTGTGCGGAACTCAACATGCAGGTTTGCGTTCCATCCACGCCAGCACAATTTTTCCATATGATCCGACGGCAGATGCTTCGCTCGTATCGCAAACCATTGATCGTTATGACGCCGAAAAGCCTGTTACGCCACAAATTTTCGGTATCGCCGATAACAGATTTATCGACCGGGCAGTTCGAGTTAATCATCCCTGACGCCGGCGCTCTGGACGCTGCTGACGTTCGCCGTATTGTTTTTTGCAGCGGCAAAGTTTATTACGATCTCGCTGAAGCCAGGCAAGTGCACAACGTCACTGACACGGCGCTGGTACGCATTGAACAGCTATATCCATTCCCTATCGAGCAGTACGCTGCAGTGATTGCATCGTACAAAAATGCGACTGACATCGTCTGGTGTCAGGAAGAGCCACGCAACCAGGGTGCCTGGTATCAGATCCGGCACCGGCTGCAGGAACCGCTTGGTGACGACAGGCAGCTATTTTATGCCGGTCGCAGCGGTGCGGCAGCACCTGCCTCGGGCGTTTTTAAATTACACCTGCAACAACAGCAAGCGCTCGTTGAGGCAGCATTGAATATTCGGATTGCGGCGAGTAAGGAAGAAAAGCCGCCCGGGAATAAACGGAAGAAAAAATGACTATCGAAATTAAAGTCCCCCAGCTACCGGAATCTGTGACAGATGCGACCCTGGTTGCGTGGCACAAAAAGCCCGGTGACGCTGTCAGTCGGGACGAGAATCTGGTCGACCTGGAAACGGACAAGGTCGTTCTTGAAGTTCCTTCGCCGGTTAACGGTACGCTGCGGGAAATAAAGATCGCCGACGGCACTACGGTAACCAGTGGCGAGTTGCTGGCGGTAATTGAAGAGGGCGCAGGAGAGGACGTCGAGGTCGTAGCGGTGCCAGCAGAAGAGATCAGCAAGAGTGAAAAGTCGGAAATGATTGCCCCGGCGAGTGGCGGGACAAGTTCACACAAACTTAGCCCGTCTGTTCGGCGACTGCTGGACGAGCATGATCTTGATGCAACTATTGTGATTGGTAGTGGCAAAGATGGTCGGATCACGAAATCTGATGTCATGGATTATCTTAAAAGTCACAGCGATGAAGATGTAGCTCCGGGTGATCCGGCTCCGGAACTGGCGCCGACCGGCTTGGCTGGCGGTGCCGTACGCAGCGAACAGCGAGTACCAATGACCCGGTTACGGGCAATCATTGCTAAACGCATGGTCGAGGCGCAGCAAACGGCCGCAATGCTGACAACGTTTAACGAGATTGATTTGACCCAAGTTAAGTCTTTACGTGCTCGATACAAAGAGGATTTTGAAAAGGCACATGGTGTGCGCCTTGGCTTCATGTCTTTTTTCGCAATCGCGGCGGTAGAGGCGCTAAAGAAATTTCCTGTAGTTAACGCATCGGTTGAAGGCAACGACGTTGTTTATCACGACTATTTTGATATTGGCATTGCTGTTTCATCACCGCGAGGCCTGATGGTTCCCGTGCTTAGAGACGTTGATCAGCTGAGCTTTGCCCAGGTCGAAGCGGATATTGCCGAACTTGGTGGAAAAGCACGCGATGGCACCATGGGCATGGAAGACCTGACGGGTGGCACATTTACAATTACTAATGGTGGTGTTTTTGGTTCGCTCCTCTCGACACCGATTCTTAACCCACCACAGAGTGCGATTCTTGGTATGCATACCATTCAGGATCGTCCAATGGCGGTCAATGGCGAAATAGAAATACGGCCAATGATGTATGTAGCGTTAACCTACGATCATCGCATCATCGATGGGCGGGACGCAGTGCAATTTCTTGCCAGCATAAAGAATTCGCTTGAAGATCCCGGGCGCCTACTGTTGAAACTATAATCAAGGTCAAAGCAAAAACATGAGTAAATCATTTGATGTCGTCGTTATCGGCGCCGGGCCTGCCGGCTATATTGCCGCGATTCGTGCCAGTCAAAACGGTATGTCTGTTGCGTGTATCGACGAGTGGCAAAACAGGGATGGCAAGAATGCTTTTGGTGGCACTTGCCTGAATGCCGGATGTATTCCATCAAAAGCGCTGCTGGAATCGAGCGAACTTTTTCATCGTGCAGAGCATGAATTCAGCAAACATGGTATCGACGCCACCGCGGTTAGTATCGATATCACGAAAATGCAAAAGCGCAAAGCAAGCATCGTACGACAATTGACCGGTGGCGTCGCCGGGCTTTTGAAGGCAGCCAATGTGACGGCGCTGGTTGGTCATGGCAAATTATTGGGTGGCAAAAAGGTCGAATTCACTCCAACCACCGGCGATGTAGAGGTTATTGATGCCCGCTACGTTATCCTCGCGACTGGTTCCACGCCTGTGGAGCTCAAGATTGCACCGTTCGACGGCGAAAAGATTGTCGATTCCTGGGGTGCGCTGGACTTCGACACGGTTCCCGAGACGCTGGGCGTGGTAGGCGGTGGCGTTATCGGCCTGGAACTCGGCAGCGTCTGGAGCAGGCTCGGCGCAAAAGTTATCGTTATCGAAGCAATGGACGACTTCCTGTTTATCGCCGATCGACAAGTGGCGAAAGAAGCGGAGAAGGCGTTCAAAAAACAGGGTCTTGATATCCATCTTGGTGCGAAAGTGACTTCGGCAAAAACAAACGCCAAATCCGTGTCTGTCGAATACGAAACAAAGGATGGCAATCAGACGCTTGAGGTCGAAAAACTTGTTGTTGCGGTTGGACGACGACCTTTTACCGACGGATTGTTTGCTGAAGATAGCGGTGTACAGCTTGACGAGCGTGGCTTCATACAGGTCGACGAAGAATGCCGGACAGCTGTCAAGGGCGTATTTGCTGTAGGTGATTGCGTACGCGGTCCAATGCTGGCGCATAAGGGCTCGGAAGAAGGCGTAATGGCGGCAGATTTAATCTCGGGTGAGATCGCAGAAGTGAATTACGATGTTATTCCGTCCGTTATTTACACGGCACCGGAAATAGCCTGGGTTGGCAAGACCGAAGAAGAGGTCAAGGCAAGCGGCCGCAAGTACAAGAGCGGCTCATTTCCGTTTGCCGCAAGCGGGCGTGCCAAGGCAATGGAGCAAACTGCGGGCATGGTGAAAATTATATCTGCAGCGGACGATGACGAAATTCTCGGCGTACATATTGTCGGCCCGATGGCGGGAGAGCTTATCTCTGAGGCTGTATTGGCAATGGAATTTTCTGCCAGCACTGAAGATATTCAGAGAACAATTCACGCACATCCCAGCCTTGCTGAAGCAATGCACGAAGCGTCGCTGGCAGTGGACAACAAAGCGTTGAATTTCCCGAACAAATAATTACCGTGGGAGCGGCTTCAGCCGCGAATAGGTTAACTTACGCCGCAGATTTGAAAGGAGTCAGCGTAAATTTGACAGCGGCCGCAGAGACGATTGCAGCTCAGTTCTTTCGCCGTACCGACGTAACATTCGGCAGTTGCTCAAGCCTGCCGATCACCCGGCTAAGTGCCGGCAGCCCGGGAACCGAAATATTCAATTCCATATGCGCCTGCATCGTTCGTTTGTCAGATCGCGTATTGATACCGTCAACACTGACATTCTCATCTGACAAAACGGCGCTGATGTCACGCAACAATCCCTGACGATCGAAAGCGTGTAACGACAATTTCGCAGGGTAGGTTGCATCTGCGACAATTCCCCAATCCACTTCTATGACCCGCTCGGGGTGACGGGACTGCAGACTAAGGTAGTTGCCACAGTCTTGCCGATGAATGCTGACGCCACGTCCAAGTGTTATATAACCGGCAATATCCTCTGGTGGCACAGGTCGGCAACATCCCGCGAAATTGCATAAAAGGTCGCCAACACCACTGACCGCAACATCTCCGGAAACTGAATTGGCCTGCTTTCGTATGCGCCGCCTGCGAAAAACCTCTGTGGGTTCTTCCTGGCGCAAATGCTGCAGTGCTGAAGCAACCGACGCCGAGGTAATGTCTCCGGCGCCGAGCGCAACAAAAAGTGCATCACTATTGGCATACTTCAGTTGTCCGGCAATTTCTGCAGTGCCGACATCATGCACGTTAAGCCGGGTGAGCTCCCGCTCCAGTATTTCCCGACCCTGGCGTTTGTTTTGCTCTTTGTCCCGCTGTCGAAACCAGCTGCGAACCTTGGTGCGACTGCGTGTTGCAACGAGGTAACCGAGTTGCGGGCTTAGCCAGTCACGGCTCGGCTGTTCGAGTTTGCCGGTAATGATTTCAACTTTGTCACCGTTCTGAATTTTGTACGTTAGTGGCACGATCCGGCCGTTAACTTTGGCCCCACGACAGCGATGTCCAATCTGGGTGTGAACGTGGTAGGCAAAGTCCAGTGGCGTCGCATTCGCCGGCATTTCCACGACGTCGCCGCGTGGACTTACGGCATAAACGCGATCTTCAAAAACATCGCCACGAAGTTTGTCCAGCAGATCACCATCCTGGTCTCCGGGCTCGAGCAATTGTCGCAGGAATTGGATTTTTTGATCGAATGCTGCTCTCGTTGCACCACCTTCCTTGTAACGCCAGTGGGCAGCTACACCGAGTTCGGCATGGCGATGCATTTCATGAGTTCGTATCTGGACTTCGACTGTTTTGCCTTGCGGCCCGATCACGGCGGTGTGTAATGACTGGTAGTTGTTGTCTTTCGGGTTGGCTACGTAGTCGTCGAATTCACCGGGCAGGTAGGGCCACAAATTATGCACCACGCCTAGTGCCGCATAACATTGATGAACATCGTCAACCAGCACGCGCACCGCACGCATGTCGAAAATCTGTTCGACAGTGCGATTCTTCGCCAGCATTTTTTTCCAGATGCTGTAGATGTGTTTTGGTCTGCCGGTAATGTCGCCTTCAATATCGTTGTTCAGCAATTCGTCCTGCAAAGTCACAATGACATCGCGAATGTAGCTTTCGCGTTCAGTGCGTTTCTCGTTGAGTGACTTTGCCAGTTGCTTGTAGGTTTCCGGTTCGAGATAGCGCAAAGACAGATCTTCGAGCTCCCACTTCAATTGCCAGACGCCAAGTCGATTGGCTAGTGGCGCATAAATTTCCTGCGTCTCGATCGCGATCGCACGTTGTTCCTCGAGGGGCGATTTCTTGGCGAGACGTAAGCGGTAAAGCTGCTCGGCAATGCGTACCAGGACCAGGCGCGCGTCGGAGACCACAGCCAGCAGCATTTTTCTGAGCGCTTCAGATTGCTGAACCGCGAGGGCCTCGCCCGGCTGCCAGTCCTGCGGCAATGAAAAACGACTGAGCTGGAGCAGCCCTTCAGCCAGTATTGGGAGCTCCACGCTGTCGAATCTTTGTAAATCCGGCAGCGATACGATGTCTTTCCTTAGCAAGGGGCATGCATGCACAGCGGCGAGCAGGACAGGGGGGAATCCCAGCGGTTCGAGAATGGCGCAAACCTGCTCGCTTTCGGTCCGCAGGGGAGCGATTTGCGCCTGATTGGGCAAGGCATCGACAAATTCACTAATTTTCTCGATGATGTCGGCCTGTTCGGCGCCGATTTGCCGATTTTCGTGATCAGAGGCAGGCATTTTGGTTCGGTATAGTTGGTGTACAGGAATCCTTTAACCGTTATCATACGCCGTGATTTTGGGCAGCACATGACGATATTTAAGCGGGCGCCGGGTGGGCCCGATTCTGCACGCGTGCTGTATTTTGAAAATTCGAAACGTTTGGGACTTGAGTACTGATGGCAGGACATAGCAAGTGGGCGAATATTCAGCACCGCAAGGGCGCCCAGGACAAGAAGCGCGGTAAACTTTTTACCAAGCTGATTCGCGAAATAACCATTGCGGCCCGCATTGGCGGCGGCGACATGGCAGCAAATCCACGTCTGCGGCTGGCCGTGGACAAGGCGAAATCGCAAAGCATGCCCAAAGACAATATTGAGCGTGGCATCAAAAAAGGATCGGGAGACCTGGATGGTGCGGACTATCTGGAAATTCGCTATGAGGGTTACGGCCCGGGCGGATCTGCAGTACTTGTTGATTGCATGACAGACAACAAGAATCGCACCGTCGCCGAGGTTCGGCATGCGTTTTCCAAGTTTGGCGGCAACCTGGGCGCTGACGGCTCAGTCGGCTACCTGTTCTCGCATGTGGGTTTGCTGAGCTTTGCGCCAGGCACCGATGAGGACACGGTGATGGAAGTCGCGATCGAAGCCGGCGCTGAAGACGTGCTGGTGGACGACGACAAATCTATAGAAGTATTGACCGACCCGGCAGAGTTCGAAGCGGTACGCGACACAATGCGTGCGGCGGGGCTTGAACCAGAGAATGCAGAGTTAACGATGCGCGCCTCGAACAGCGCCGTACTGGAGTTACAGGCTGCGTCATCGATGATCAAAATGCTGGAAATGCTGGACGACCTGGACGATGTCCAGAGTGTCTATAGCAATGCAGATATTTCGGCAGAAGTCCTGCAACAGCTTTGAGGTGATTCTTGAGTGAGCGGCAGCGTATTTTAGGCATCGACCCCGGATCCCGACTCACCGGGTTTGGCGTGCTCGATTGTGCGTCAGGCAGTGCCAGCTACGTTGCCAGCGGGGCCGTGCGCACACGTGACGGCGCATTCCCGGAACGACTCCGTCTAATCTTTCACTCGGTGAAAGATATTGTTGATGAATATCAACCGGATGTGCTGGCTATTGAAAGTGTTTTCATGCACCGGAATGCCGGCAGCGCACTCAAGTTAGGCCAGGCTCGCTCGGCCGCTATCTGTGCCACCTTCGGTTTTGAGCTGGAGATCCACGAGTATGCACCGCGGGAAATCAAACAGGCGATAGTGGGCACTGGTGCTGCAACCAAAGAGCAGGTTCAACACATGGTCAAATCTTTGCTGGCGCTTGACGGCGATCCCTCGCCGGATGCGGCCGATGCCCTGGCAACAGCGCTTTGTTATGCGCACCAACGACGCCTGCACCTGAAAATGAGCAGCAGCCCTGTTATTGCAGGTCTGCAATGATTGGCTCATTGCGCGGCAAGCTGACCTCCCGGCAACCGGCAGCCATTATTATTGAATGTGCTGGCGTCGGTTACGAAGTTGCAACGCCGATGTCCACCTTTCTTGAATTGCCACCTGTTGGTGCCGAAGTGTTCCTGTACATGCATTTGCTGGTTCGTGAAGACGCCCAAACCCTGTATGGCTTTGCAACTGAGGAAGAAAAACAGCTATTTCGGACGCTGCTGAAAATTAGCGGAGTCGGTGCCAAAATGGGCCTGGCGATTCTCTCCGCAATGACCGTCAGAGACTTCGAACGCTGCGTGCAGGCCGATGATGCGGCGATGCTTATCAGGATTCCCGGCGTTGGCAAGAAAACGGCGGAACGTTTAATTATTGAAATGCGCGATAAGATAGACAAAGCCCCATTGCAGGCTATCGCTGCCAGGTCAGGTCGTGACGAAGGTAATCCACGTAGCCTTGCTGTCGATGCGCTGGTATCGCTTGGCTATAAACTGACAGAGGTCAAAAGGCTGTTGGCACAAATCGATCTCAAAGATAAATCAGCGGAGGATATAATCCGCCTGGCCTTGCGCCAGACGGTAGGCTAGCCCATGAGTGGAATTGAACACGACAGGCTGACAAGTGCTGCACCTCGCGAGGAGGAGCAGGCATTTGATCGGGCAATCCGACCGAAAACACTGCAGGACTATGTCGGCCAGCCGAGCGTCAAAGAGCAGATGGACATTTTCATCACGGCGGCAAGGAATCGCAGCGAAGCACTGGATCACGTGCTTATTTTCGGGCCACCGGGCCTTGGCAAGACAACGCTGGCCCATATAGTCGCGAATGAGATGAAAGTGAATCTGCGCCAGACATCGGGCCCGGTGCTGGAGCGGCCTGGTGATCTTGCCGCAATCCTGACTAATCTCGAGCCAAACGATGTGTTGTTCGTTGATGAGATTCACCGTCTGAGCCCGGTGGTCGAGGAAGTTCTTTATCCGGCTTTGGAAGATTTTCAACTGGACATCATGATCGGCGAGGGACCGGCGGCGCGCTCCATTAAGCTGGACTTGCCACCGTTTACGCTGGTCGGCGCTACGACCCGGGCGGGACTGCTTACCTCTCCACTGCGTGATCGCTTTGGCATCGTGCAGCGACTGGAGTTCTACACACCGGATGACCTTAAGGCGATCGCGATCAGATCTGCAGGAATTTTGAATCTGCCGCTGGAAAGCGGCGGCGCAAGACAGATCGCTGAGCGATCTCGAGGAACACCGCGAATAGTCAATCGCCTGTTGCGACGTGTGCGTGACTTTGCAGAAGTGCGTTCTGATGGCGTTGTAACTGAAAAAGTAGCCATCAGTGCCATGGACATGCTCGAAGTCGATCCAAACGGCTTTGACGCAATGGACAGGCGACTTTTACAGACCATCATCGATAAATTTGACGGCGGCCCGGTAGGCATTGAATCGCTGGCGGCCGCTGTAGGCGAGGAACGCGGCACTATTGAGGATGTACTCGAGCCTTACCTTATTCAGCAGGGCTTTATGATGCGCACCGCGCGTGGCCGGGTGGCGACGAAAAACGCTTATCTTCATTTCGGCCTGCCACCGCCGACGCGGGATGGAATGCCAGAGTTGCCTCTCCTTTGAGCAGAACTAAACCTACCGGAAAGCACGACTTGGACAATAGAATTACTGCAGAGCCATTCACATGGCCACTTCGCGTCTATTACGAGGATACAGACGCGCAGGGGCTTGTGTATTACGCCAACTACTTCAAATTCATGGAACGCGCCCGGACGGAATGGTTGCGCTCTCTGGGTGTCGAACAGGATGTGCTCTTATATGAGAAACGAAGACTGTTCGTAGTGATCGACACCCATTGCGAGTTTCTGATACCGGCAAAGTTTAATGACGAAATAGTGGCCACGGCGGCATTGAGCGACCTGTCGCGAGCTACATTCACGATGGAACAAAACATTTTTCGCAAAAACCTGGATGGCGAATTGCTGTGCCGCGGTACGACCAAAGCGGCATTCCTGAACGCTGACACATTGCGGCCTATCCGGGTGCCGGCCGATTTATTTGAGGACTCCAAATCATGACGACAGACATGTCAATTATCAGCCTGGTAATGGGCGCCAGTTTCGCAGTACAAATAGTATTGCTCCTGCTGCTCGCAGCTTCGTTCCTTTCCTGGAGCATTATTTTTACCAAACGGCGCCTTATACAGCGCGCCAAATCAGCGTCCGACGAGTTCGAAACCAGTTTTTGGTCAGGCGGCGATCTGAATACCCTGTATCGCAGTGCATCGCGACAAAAAGGCGGCAGCCGAGGAATGGCGAGCATTTTTGAAGCCGGTTTCCGTGAGTTCAATCGTGTCACGGCTCAGGGCGACGTCGAACCCGAAAAAGTTGTCGATGAATGTCGTCGCGCTATGCGGGTGTCGCAAATGCGTGAGGTCGACCGTTTGGAACAAAGCCTGGCGACCCTGGCGACGATCGGCTCTACCAGCCCGTATGTCGGCTTGTTCGGTACTGTCTGGGGAATCATGAATTCCTTCCGCGCGCTGGGTAACGTGCAATCAGCGACGCTTGCGATGGTTGCTCCCGGTATTGCAGAGGCCCTCGTAGCGACCGCAATGGGCCTGTTCGCGGCCATACCGGCCGTCATAGCCTATAACCGCTATGCCGACAAAGTGGTCCGGCTGGAAATCCGCTACGACGGTTTCACAGAAGAATTTTCCAGCATCCTGCAACGGCATTCGCGCAGCAAGAAAAAGGTGGTGTGACATGGCCGCAACAATGAAAAAACGCAAGTTGATGGCGGAGATAAATGTCGTGCCGTACATCGACGTAATGCTGGTTCTCCTCATTATTTTTATGGTCACGGCGCCGCTACTTACCCAGGGCATAAAGGTGGAGTTGCCGAAGGCTGGAGCCGAGCCCATTGAGGATGTATCGAATCAGCCGCCACTGGTCGTTAGTGTGGATGCCGAGGGCAACCTGTACATCAATGTCGGCGACGATGAAGACGAGCCGGCAACCGGCCGGGATATTGTCGCCCGGGTGGCGGCAGTGTTGCGCAACCGGCCGAATACACCGGTATTGGTAAAAGCAGATCGCGCGGTGGCGTACGGTAACGTCGTCGGCGCTATGGTGTTGTTACAACAAGGCGGGGCGGAAAATGTCGGTTTTGTAACCGACCCTTTGAATACGTACCCGGTACCACAGTAAGTCGAAGTCGTTGATACACGCTTGATACAAGACAACTACAATATTATCCCGGTGACCTTCGCCGCGATGTTTCACGGGCTGGTGATTGCCGGCCTGATTTATGTCGTCGATTTTTCGCGGCCGATGCATCCGGCTGTGCCGCTCGCCATTCAGGCCACACTGGTTCTGGACGAAGATATTCCGCAAACAGCACCGCCGCCTGTCAAAGAGCCGGAGATCGAACCTGAACCTGAACCCGAACCAGAGCCCGAGCCCGAACTCGAGCCACAACCGGACCTGGCTGAGGAAGAACGGGTTCGTGCAGAGGAGGAGAAGCGCCAGGTGGACCTGCAGGTTGAGCAGCAGCGCATTCGCAAGCAGGAGGAGGCTGAACGCGTCCGTCGGCAGAAAGAGACAGACGAGCGCAAGAAACAGCAGGAAGCGGAGGTCGAGCGCCGTCGTGAGGAAGCTGAGCGCAAACGCCTGGAGGACCTTGAGCGGCAGCGCAAGGAAAATGAACGTTTAAAGCAAGAAGCAGAGACGGCTGAACGGCAGCGCCAGCTTAATGCCGAAGTTGCTGCCGAATCACAGCGACTTGAGGCAATGAATGCAGGCGAGCTAAGCGCCTATCAATTTGCGATCATGCAGCAACTGCAGCGCAACTGGATTGAACCCGCAACCGCAATTACTGGCATCGAATGTATCGTCCATGTAAAGCAACTACCCAGCGGGGAAGTGGTCAACGTAGCTGTCGGAACGTGCAATGGAGACGACTCGGTAAGGCGCTCGATTGAAGCTGCGGTCTACAAAGCTTCACCATTGCCGCTACCATCCAACCCAAGTTTATTCGACAGGAACTTGACCATTACCTTCAGACCTGAACAATAGGCGCTCTCGACCAAATACCGGATCCAATTTATGAACAAATTCCTCTCCTCTGGCCTTTTGCTGCTGTTAATAATAGCCAGCGGTGATATCCGCGCCCAATTGCAGATTGAGGTGACAGGCGGCGCAGGCAGGCGTGCACCGGTTGCTGTAGTGCCGTTCGCCTGGGAAGGCGAGGATGTGGATGCTCCATTTGATATAGATGCTCTGATTGCGGCAGACCTCGACAGAAGCGGCCGTTTTGCGCCAATCCCCGAGGATGACATGCTGCAAAAGCCGACGACGGGTGTCGATGTCGATTTCGAAGACTGGTCGATTCTCGGTGTCGAGGCGGTGGTTATTGGCAAGGTGACGCAGACTGGTGCCAATGCCTACAGCGTGCAATTCCAGCTATTTGACGTTTTCAAGCGTGAGCAACTGGTGGGCTACCGGATGCCGGCCAGCCGCGGGACGATGCGCCGTGTTGCGCATCGGGCAGCCGATATGATTTACGAGAAACTAACTGGAATTCCGGGCGTATTCGGCACCAAGGTCGCCTACGTTACTGCGCAGGGCGGAAAGGACAACCGCCTGTATACGCTCGTCGTATCCGATACTGATGGCGAGAACGAAGTGACGATCATGGAGTCGACAGACCCGATCATGTCGCCCGCATGGTCGCCGGACAGTCGTCGCCTTGCATACGTATCCTTTGAGAATAATGTATCCACTATTTTCGTACAGACTCTGCGGACCGGTAATCGTGTAAAAGCGTCCAGCCGGCCCGGTATCAACGGCGCACCGGCGTTCTCACCGGATGGTCGAAAACTGGTGCTTACGCTGGGTGGTGTAGACGGTAACCTCGATATTCATGTACTGAATCTTGCCGACCGGAAACTAACGCGCCTGACCACCAATCGGGCGATCGATACGGAAGGGACCTGGGCGCCGGACGGCCAGACAATTTACTTCACCTCGGATCGCAGCGGTGGCCCGCAGGTTTATCGGGTCGGTGTAAATGGTGGTACGCCAGAGCGCGTTACCTTCGAAGGCAGTTATAATGCGCGGCCAAGGCTGTCACCAAATGGTGACCGGCTTGCCCTGGTGCATCAGGATCGGGGTAATTACCGTATTGCTGTTCTTGATCTTGAGAGCAAGGATTTGCTGATATTGTCAGCGGGTAGCCAGGATGAGTCGCCGAGTTTCGCGCCAAACAGTGATTCACTGATTTATGCGACCCGGCAGGGCAGAAATGGTGTGCTGGAAATGGTATCAGCCGATGGCCTGATCCGACAGCGACTGGCGGCCACACAGGGCGACGTGCGTGAGCCGGTCTGGTCACCGTTTCCACGCTACTGATGAGAGAGAATTGATCGACTAAATTACATTAGATATTTACTGTATAATATTGAATTAATTAACATTATGATTCTTTGATGTTTGGGCAAACACTTTAAGAAAGGACAATGACATGAAACTGCATCGACTGCTTTTGTTGAGCATGATGACACTGCTGGTAATGGGCTGTGCAGGGAAGGACATCCCTGATCCCGACCCACAGGAAACCGAAATTGGTGCCGACGACGGCAGCATGGCCGAGACCGACGGTTTTGGCGATGATGGCCTCGGCGCTGGCGAGGAATTCGGCGACGACTTTATGGATGAAGAGATGACCATGGTGATCTATTTCGATTTCGATGAGTCAGCGCTGCGCGCGGAATATTCCGATTTGCTGGCACGCCATGCGGCAAATCTATCCAACAACTCGAGCGCATCGATACGTCTTGAAGGGCATACCGACGAACGTGGCTCGCGCGAATACAATATCGGCCTCGGTGAGCGCAGGTCACAGGCAGTGCGCAAGATGTTGCTTATCCAGGGTGGGTCGGCCGGGCAAATATCGACCGTCAGTTTTGGCGAGGAACGCCAGGCTGCGTTTGGCAGCGATGACGATTCACATCAGTTGAACCGTCGGGTCGAAATTAATTACACCAACTAACAGGTAGCGAATTGTGGCAAGACGCGAAAATATTCTGGCTCTCATTGCGCCTTTGTTGCTGGCAGCGGGCTGTGCGGTCACGCCACCGGCGGAGGATCCGGTTCTGTTGCAGCTCGATGAACTTGATCGGCGGCTCAGCGCAATTGAGCGAATACTGGCCAATGGCAGCCTGATCGAGCTAACCATGCAGGTCGACGATTTGCAGCGGCAGAATGCGGTGCTGCAGGGACGTACAGAGACACTCGAACATGGCGCCGAAAGCACGGCAAGCCGGCAGCGCGATCTATACGTAGATGTAGATGATCGACTGCAGGGCCTGGAGCGCGGCCTGCAAAGTAGTGCCGCCGTTAACGTCCTGGATGGCGGCGCGTTACTGCCCGGACAACTGCCGGTGCCGGGTGGCTCGGATCGTGATAACTACCAGGCGGCGTTCGAACTGCTCAAGGAGCAGCGCTACGAACCTGCTGCATTGGCTTTCCAGCAATTCCTGGTGAGCTATCCTGAAAGCCAGCTGGCCGACAACGCCCAGTACTGGTTGGCAGAGTCATACTATGTCACTGACCAGTTTGAGAATGCGCTGAAAGAGTTTGAGGTCGTCATTAACAAGCACCCGCGCTCACGCAAGGTGCCGGATGCGTTATTGAAAATAGGCTACAGCAACTATGAGCTTGAGCGCTGGGATGCCGCACGCAGCTCACTCGCCAGGGTCCAGTCAGAGTATCCGGACACCACTGCCGCACGATTGGCTGAGCAGCGTCTGAAACGTATGGATGAGGAAGCGTAACGCAGCAACCTTGCCACCATACGCAACTTGTGATTTTTGGGCGCTGGTGTATCATCGCGCCCGTCATTTCAGCCATCCTGAACAGTAACATTCGTGGGGCGTTAGCTCAGAGGTAGAGCATTCGGCTTTTAACCGACCGGTCGTAGGTTCGACTCCTACACGCCCCACCATTTACTGCATGACAACAGTCATTAATTTCAAATAAAACAGCAGACGACTGCTGGATCAGCCGCTATCATTAGCCGCTTTATTTGGCGAGCAAACTAAGAGCATCGTGGCGCGTAATAACTGGAAAATCCATAAGTTCGGCGGCAGTAGCCTGGGCGATGCTGCGTGCTTCCAGCGCGTCGCGAATATTCTGTCTGCTGAGCCGCAGCTAAAACTTGGCGTTGTAGTTTCTGCGATGGGCGGCATGACCGACAAGCTGATCCGGCTTGCGGCAATGGCCGAGCGTGACAATAGCGCCTACCTGGCGGAACTCAATGAGATGGGGGAGCGCTATACACAGACTGCGAAACATCTCGTGCGTGGCAATAACCTGGTTAGCCTGCTTGACCAGTGGGGTAGTGACGCCAACGATCTGAGAGATGTTCTGCAGGACATAGCGTTGGTGAAGTCGGCGCCACAGCGTAGCAGAGACATAATTGCAGGCTATGGTGAAATCTGGTCAGCGCGTTTGCTGGCGGCATATCTCGAAGAAAAACTGGGCCCCGAAAGAGGCGGCAAGTGGATAGACGCGCGCGAAGTGATCACCGTACGACACGGTGATCTTGGACCGTCCGTGCTCTGGGATGTTTCGCGTAGCAATATTGCCAAGGTGATCCAGCCGGATTTTTCAGGCATTGCTGTGATTACCGGCTTTGTTGCCGCAGACGAGAAAAAACTGCAGACGACGCTTGGCCGCAATGGCAGCGACCACTCTGCAGCAATTTTCGCGGCGTTAACTGACGCCAAGGAACTGTGCATCTGGACTGATGTCGACGGCATCATGAGTGCTGATCCGAGGAAAGTGCCAGAGGCGCAGGTCATTGATTCGCTGTCCTACAACGAAGCTATGGAGCTCGCCTACTTCGGAGCCACGGTGTTACATCCGCAGGCACTTGGACCGGCCGTGGACAACGGTATTCCGATCACCATTCGCAATACTTTTAATCCGCAACACCCCGGTAGTCGTATCAGTAACGACAGTCAAAATGGCGAGCAGATAAAGGGAATAACTGCGATTGGTGATATGTCGCTGATCAATCTCGAAGGGTCGGGCATGATTGGTGTTCCCGGAACGGCCGAAAGACTTTTCGCCGCTCTCAAGAAAGCTGGCGTCTCTATAGCACTGATTTCGCAAGCGAGTTCCGAGCACTCCATCTGTATCGCTGTGCCGGCTGACCTGACTGAGCGAGCCACCAGTGTCATAACGGATGAGTTTTCCGACGAGCTGGCCAGCGGTCAGATACAAAGCGTCGATGTAAGCGATTCACAGAGTATTGTTGCAGTGGTTGGCGACGGCATGGCTGGTTCACCAGGTGTTGCCGCAAAATTTTTTGGCAACTTAAGTCGTGCAGGTATTAACGTTCGAGCGATTGCACAGGGATCGTCGGAACGCAATATATCGGCGGTCATGCACTCTGATGATGTAACCCGGGCGCTGCGCGCGGTGCATTCAGGTTTTTATCTTTCCGCAAAAACCATTTCTATCGGCCTGATCGGTCCTGGAATTGTTGGCGGTGCATTACTCGATCAGATTCACTACCAGTCAAAACGGCTGCGTGAGCAGTTCAACCTCGATCTGCGCATACGGGTCATCATGCGCTCGAAAAGCATGTTGCTCGGCGATCGACGTATTGATCTTCAAGGCTGGCGAAATGCCGTGGCGAGTGCAGATACTGATGTGGATTTTGCGGTATTCGAAAACCACGTACATGCCGATCACTTGCCACATGCCGTGATTATTGACTGCACCGCCGATCAGGGCGTTGCAGATCGTTATGCCGGTTGGCTGGAGCGCGGTATTCACGTGGTTACGCCAAACAAAAAGGCCTTCAGCGGGACGCAGGCAGACTACGAGGCGTTGCGAGCAAGCGCCCGGCGCGGCAACAGTCATTATTTTTATGAGACGACAGTCGGTGCCGCATTGCCGATAATCAAGACGATAAGGGACCTGGTTGATACGGGCGATCGCATTCATTCCATACAGGGAATTTTGTCTGGCACGCTTGCCTACCTCTTCAATATCTATGATGGCAGTCGGCCGTTCTCGCAAATCGTCGCAGAGGCCAGGGCAAGCGGTTACACGGAGCCGGATCCGCGTGATGATCTCTCCGGCATGGATGTTGCCCGAAAACTTACTATTCTGGCGCGCGAACTCGGGCAGACTCTTGAGATTGGGGATTTCCCGGTGCAAAACCTCGTCGCTGAGGAATTGCGCCAATTGAGTATCGAAGATTTCCTGAATGAGCTTTCCAGGTACGACGATGACATGTTGGCGTTATACAAAGATGCGAGCGATGCAGGAAAATCGCTTCGCTATGTGGCCCGGTTGACAGAAAATGGCGAAGCCTCAGTTGGACTTGAAAAAGTGGACCGGGACAACGCCTTCAGTAAAATAAACCTTACCGATAATATTGTGCAGTTTGCATCTGACCGTTACGCGGCAAATCCGCTGGTTGTGCAGGGACCAGGTGCTGGTCCTGACGTAACGGCCGGCGGCGTTTTCGGTGACCTTCTCAAATTGGCAGCATTTCTCGGTGATGGAACACAAATATGACAGCGTCTGTATATGTAACGGCTTATGCCCCGGCATCAATTGGCAACGTGGGCGTCGGCTACGACATGCTGGGACTGGCTGTTGCCGGTGCCGGCGATCGTGTCAGCGCGCGCAGAGTCGATGGTGCCGGTATTGTTATTAAAGACGTGCTTGGCCTGGACGGTGAGATCCATGCAGCGCTGTCGACTGACGCAACGCAGAATACCGCATCGCTCGCAGCCGCAGCGTTGTGGCGAGACGCGGGCGAGAGTGGCGGGGTCGAATTGATCGTACACAAGGGCATTCCGTTGCAGTCCGGAATGGGTAGTTCTGCCGCTTCCGCGGTTGCCGGTGCAGTCGCTGTGAATGCGTTACTGGAATCTCCACTGGATATCGAAGCGTTATTGCCCTACGCAATGATCGGCGAAAAATTTGCCAGTGGGGGTCTGCACGCAGACAACGTCGCGCCGAGCCTTGTTGGTGGCCTGGTTTTGTGTCCAACCGTGTTTTTGCCCTCGGTGATCAGGTTGCCGGTGCCAGTGGGCATCAGTAGCGTGCTGCTGCACCCGGAACTCGAGATCAACACAGCGGAATCGAGAAGCAACCTTGCCGGCAATTACTCGATGGAGCTGTGGCTCGGTCAGCAAGGCTACCTTGCCGGCTTCGTGGCAGGCTGCGCCAACAATGATATTGACCTTATCGGTCGCAGTCTCCGTGACGTCATCATTGAACCGCAGCGTGCAGCCTCGGTACCGTGTTTTGCCGGCGTTAAAGCGGCCGCAATGGAGGCGAATGCGCTCGGTTGCTCGTTGTCCGGTAGCGGCCCGAGTATTTTTGCGCTCTGCAGAGACGCTGTTGCCGCAGACGTGGCTAGCGTGATGGAGCAATCCTGCAGCGGGCAGGGATATGAATGCCAGTCCTGGATCAGCCCACTGGATGCCCCCGGGGCGATCGTGGAGAGCGGCACATGATATTCCAGAGCACCCGCGGTGCGCAGCGTGTATCTCTTGATGAGGCTTTGGTGCAGGGACTTGCTGAAGATGGCGGATTGTTTCTGCCGCAGAAATTGCCGCAATTCAAAACAGATGATTTTGTAAGTGCCAAAACGGCTGCCGAGACTGCTCAAATTCTGCTGCAACCATTTTTTTCGGAATCGGCACTCGCTGCTGATCTCGATGAAATAACCAGGGAGACCTTTCGCTTTCCGTTACCGGTTACAAGACTTCCGGTCAATGATGGGTATGTCGGGCTTCTGGAGCTATATCACGGTCCGACAGCGGCCTTTAAGGATATCGGCGCAGGATTTCTCGCGGCATGCCTCAGCCGGCTGCAGGGCGACGCAGACAACCCATTGACCATTCTGGTGGCAACCTCCGGTGACACCGGAGGCGCAGTTGCAGCCGCGTTTAACGAACGCCCGGGAATGCGTGTGGTGGTTTTGTATCCTGACGGCAGAGTTTCTGAACGCCAGGCACATCAGCTTACCTGTTGGGGTGAGAATGTACTTTCGCTGGCAGTTCAAGGGTCCTTCGACGACTGCCAGGCACTGGTGAAGGGCGCATTGGCAGACAGGGAATTATCTGCACAGTACCGTTTCAGTTCAGCAAACAGCATCAATATTGGCAGGCTCCTGCCGCAGTGTATTTACTACGCACACAGCAGCCTGGAGCATTACCGTTCGACCGGCCGCAAGCCTTGTTTCATTGTGCCAACCGGAAATCTTGGTAACGGGGCGGCTGCACTTCTGGCCAAAGAAATGGGCTTACCTATTGGTGATATTGTTCTCGCGACGAATGAGAACCGACTAATCCCGGATTTTCTGCAGGGGGCCGAATGGTCGCCACGAGCGAGCGTGCAAACGCTCGCATCTGCAATGGATGTTGGTAACCCCAGCAATATGGAACGACTGCGTTCATTGTTTGGTGAGGCCGCCGAGATCAGTCGGCGAACCCGTGCCATATCGGTCAGCGACGATGTCATTCAGAAGGAAATAAGGCAAAACTTTGACGAATTCGGTTTGGCTACCTGTCCACATACCGCTACAGCGACGTTTGCGTGGCGCCAACTGAATAAACCTGAGCGCGCAGAAAATGACTGGATATTGGTCGCCACTGCTCACCCAGCAAAGTTCGAGCAGATAGTTGAGCCAATAACGGGGGAGGAAGTCCCGCTACCGGCAGAACTCGAGGACATTCTTTCGCGGCCGCGGCATTTCGTCAACGTCCGGCCGGACATCAAATCGCTGACCCAGGCATTAAGTGAAAAATTTTCGGACTGACGTCGGTACAATCCGGCATGATACGTAGAACGATTTGCACCTGAACTGGATTTATTGACGATGAGCGAAATACTGCCGACCGGTTTTAGCAGTGCCTACCTCTGGCCGCTGCTGCTGGTCGTCGTCTTATTGATCTGGTTGATCGTACGTGGTCGAAAAACCCAGAATCGGTCGTTCAAGAAAATTCTCGACTCAATTGCTTATGATCGCATCGAAGCATTGGTTATCCCCAACGCGGATGAGGGCGAAATACAGATTGATTATCTTGTATTGACGGCGCAGGGTCTTCTTATCGTCGATGTCAAAGACGTAAACGGGGCGGTTTTTGGCAGTGATAAAATGCAGGACTGGACTGTCATCAGCAATGATCACCGTTACACGTTCAACAACCCACAACCCGCCTTGTATGATCGCATCGCAGCGGTACGACAAATCGTTCGGCAAGTGCCTGTTGCCGGTCGAATTGTGTTTCTAGACGGGGCAGAGTTCGCCAAGGGAACTCCAGGTCTGGTATGTGATCTTGATGAACTGGTTGACGAGTTTGGTGAAAAGAATAAGACCGCGGCCAAATCTAAGATCGAGGCGTTCATGCCGCACTGGGCGCTCATTCAGGAAAGGGCGAAACGTAGCGATCCACAACTCTGAACGGGTTGTGGAAACAGTGCCGGATTTTGCCCCTCTGTTTGGACGCTAAGCGCTCATAAACAATTCCAGAGGAAAGATATGCGACTTCGACTCCTTGCCATTGCGCTCTTCTCATTCATCTCGAGCCACGTTATCGCATTGGAACTTGATGCCTATCAACTCGTCGATCTCAGCCACACTTACGATCAGGACACCCTGTACTGGCCGACGTCCCCATCTGCTTTCGAAAAGACAGAGCTGAATTTTGGTGAAGTTGAAGGCGGCTATTTTTATTCGGCCTTTACCGTTTGTACTCCGGAACACGGTGGCACTCATCTTGACGCGCCAATACATTTCGCGAAGGAGGGTGCTTCCACGGAAGAAATTCCATTGGAAAACCTTATTGCGCCGGCGATCGTAATTGACGTCAGTAAACAGGCCGCCGCTGATCGAAATTATCGATTAAGCGTGGCTGATGTCCACAAGTTCGAAGCGCAACATGGTGAAATTGCACGGGGGACTATTGTTTTATTGCGCACGGGTTGGAGTCAATACTGGCCCGATGCGCAAGGCTACCTGGGCGATGACAAACCGGGAGATGCCAGTAATCTTGAATTCCCCGGCTATGGCGCCGATGCCGTTCGACTATTGGCAGAGGAGCGAAATGTCGCGGTGCTTGGCGTTGATTCGGCCTCGATCGATTATGGTCCGTCGCAGGATTTTATGGCGCATCGCATAGCGGCGGCGGCCGGCGTCGTTAATCTGGAAAACCTGACGAACCTGGATCTGCTGCCGGTAACAGGGGCCACAATACTGGCCTTGCCGATGAAAATTGGGGGTGGCTCCGGGGGCCCTGCCAGGGTTGTTGCACTGGTGCCGAAGTAACTGTGAAAGTAATGGGTCGGTAGTAATACTGAGCCATTCGCGGCTAAAGCCGCTCCCACCGAATGGCACCATCAGCAAAACACTCCGCCACTGCGATAAGCCGTGGGAGCGGTTTCAGCCGCGAATACAGATGACTTACGTGCAACTCCTTAATCATCAAGCGCAAAAAATCGTTTAGCATTCTCCGTGCTCTGACGTGCGACATCTTCCTCATCACGCCCCATCGATCGAGCTACCACCCTTAGCACTTCACGCAGGTGATGTGGTTCATTCCGTCGCGACTTCGGTTTCGGCTTGAGGCTCCTGGGAAGCAGGTAGGGCGCATCGGTTTCCAGCAACAGCCTGTCGTCAGGAATGAGGCCTACAATTTCCTGTAAATGTGCGCCGCGGCGCTCATCGCATATCCAGCCAGTTATGCCGATGTAGAGATCCATACCGATGTACTCACGCAGTTCCGTTTCTCCACCCGTAAAACAGTGCGCCACAGCACGTGGTATTTTTTTCAGCGCAGGCTGCAACATTTCGATGAAATCATCGTGCGCATCCCTTTGATGCAAAAACACGGGCAACTGGCATTCCTCCGCAATCTCGAGTTGCCGTTGAAACGCATTACGTTGATCCGCGACCGGAGAAAAATTGCGGAAATAATCCAGGCCACACTCGCCGACAGCTACGACGGCATCATGACTAAGCAGCTCTATGAGTGTCTGGTGCACCGCAGCTGAATACTCGCTGGCATGATGGGGGTGTACACCTGCGGTTGAATACATTTGACCGGGATATTTCTCTGCCAGTGACAGGGCATCACGACTGCCTTGCTCGCTACCACCGGTAATGATCATGCGCATAACCCCGGCTTCTTCGGCACGACGAATTACCTCGGCCCGATCGACGTCAAAAGTGTCATGGGTAAGGTTCGCACCAATGTCGATCAGCTCTGGTGTCATCGTAAAATCAACGACTGCTAATTAGGGTGCCAGCGAAAAATAATAGCGCCAACCACAAGAAAAAAAGCACTCATTCCCATGAGCGCCAGAAGCTGCGGAGCGATCGCAGCCAGGTCCGCACCGTCGAGCATTACAGCCCGTGCGGAATCGAGGATGTGGGTAAGTGGAAAAATCTGTGCGATTTTCTGTACTGTATCTCCGGCCGCCTCGAGCGAAAACCACACACCGGACAACATCATCATAGGCCAGGTGACCATATTCAGAAGTCCGCCAGCCAGTTCTTCACTGGTGACACGCGCAGCAATCATCAGACCCATAGATATCAGGGCTACTGCACCGACAACAAGAATAATAAGGAGCGTGAGGTAACTGCCGTCCATGCGGGTATCGAGGAAATATTTGGTGCCGGCAAAAACGAAGGATGTAATAAGTGTTACCAACAGCAGTCTTGAAGCAACCTGCGCAATGACAAACTCAATGGCACGCAGCGGCGTTGCTCGCAATCGTTTCAGGAAGCCGTTTTTTCGATAACGAACGACGACGTAGCCGACACCGAACAGGCAACTGAACATCATATTCATGCCTAGAATTCCGGGCAGCACCCAGTCGACGTAACGAACTGCATCACCCGAGACTTGTTCCTTAGTCATGCTTTCGCCCGCACTGGCGTCGGCTTGCAAAAGGGCCAGCTCAGCGAAATAACCTTTTGGTGAATCAGGGTTGACCCAATATCGTTGCTGACCTTCAATTTGCACGAGAAGATCGATTTGGTGCCGGGCAACCTGACGAAAGCCTTTGAGCTCGTCATTGACCACAACAAATTGAATGTAACGAGTATCGAGAAACGGGTGAGCGGTTATATCGATCTCTGCTCCCGGCTGCAGTACACCGACAGTATATTCGGCCCTGTCCGCGCCAAAAATAAACGACAGTCCAAACATGAGCGCAACCGGCAAGATCAGGTTCCAGCTCATTGAGCCGCGATCGCGGATGAACTCGAGGTTGCGGGCACGGAATATGGCGTAGATTCGGTTCAGCATCGGCTACGTCCGCAACGAGTGCCCGGTCAGATCAAGAAACAGATCTTCAAGGTTTGGCTGGCGTATTTTCATTCGATTGAGGCCGGTTGTTTGTTCGGCAAGGTCACGCAGGCTCGCATTCACATCATTGGTCTCTATTTCAATAATTCCCTGTGTTTCCAGAATCCGGTGTTTCAGACCACTCAGGTCACCACTGAAATCATCCAACGGCAATTCAATAATGATGTTTTGGTAGTGCTCGTTCAGTAGTTTTTCCGGGTTCCCCTGGGCAATTATTTTGCCGCTGTCCATAATTGCAATGTCGTCGCAGAGAATTTCTGCTTCTTCCATGTAGTGTGTCGTCAAAATAATTGTCGTACCAGCCGCGCGGATGCGTTTCACCAGATCCCAGAAATTACGTCTTGCTTGCGGGTCCAGTCCGGTTGTCGGCTCGTCGAGAAAGACCACACGTGGCCGGTTTACCAATGCTACAGCGAGAAGAAGTCGTTGCCGCTGACCACCCGAGAGTTTTCGATTATCCCGGTCCAGCAAATCTTCCAGCGAACACTCTGCAATAATTTTGTCGAGATCAGCCTGCCGATCGTACAAACTGTGGAACATCGTCAGTGTTTCTTTGACCGTTATATGATCCTGCAACGCCGTATTCTGGAACTGGATGCCCGATTCCTGGCGAAATTTCTGTCCGGCTGGACTGTCGTAGTAAAAGACCTCACCTGAAGTCGCCGGCGTAACGCCTTCCATGATTTCAACAGTGGTCGTTTTCCCGGCGCCATTTGGCCCCAGCAGACCAAAACAAGTGCCTTCCTGCACCTGGAATGAAACCTCGTCGACCGCGAGGACCCCGGGATATTGTTTAACGAGTTTGCGGGCCTCGAGAGCTACCGGCATAGGGGAAATTCTTTGCTGCTTGCGTTGGGCGTAAGATTACCCTGTGCTGACGGCAAGGCATAGACAGTGGATGTATTTAGGCCAATAAGGCGGCAAACGGCCGCGAACTTGCAACCATTCGCCCTGCAGTGGTATCGAAACAGTATTAATCAGACAAAACCCTTGAATGAGGACCCAATAATGTTGAATACACGCAAACTGGCATCGTTGAGTGCAGGCCTGCTTTCATTGCTGATCATTGCTCCGGCATGTGCGGCGAATATGAACAAGAGCATCACCATCGGTGACGGGATGGAGACGGATGGACATTCGACGGTCAACGGCAGTATTTCGGTTGGCGCAGACTGCATCATTGACGGCTCGCTGGATACTGTGAACGGCACCATTCGGGTCGATGAGAATACCAGCGTAAAAGACGTCGAGACTGTGAATGGCAGTATTCGCCTTGCTTCAGGTGTGTCGACCGAAGACGTGGGCAGCGTAAATGGTTCGATTCGACTGGCTGAAAGAGTGACCGTCGCCGGCGAAGTCACAGTCGTTAATGGCAAAATTTCCCTGGGCAAGGGAACGAAAGTTGCTCACGAGGTCAGCAACGTCAATGGTGAAATCAAGCTTGATGGCGCCGACGTAGCACACGATCTGTCCACAGTGAACGGCGATGTTACATTGAGTGACGGGGCTATCGTGCGCGGCGATATCATTGTCGAGAAGCCGGGTGGCTGGAATAACAGTAGAAACCGCGAGCCGATAATCATAATCGGGCCAGGATCCAGCGTACACGGCACGATTGTTTTAGAGCGTAAAGTCGAACTGTTTATCAGTGACAGCGCCGAGGTCGGCGGTGTTTCCGGCGAGATGAGTATGGATGACGCTGTCCGTTTCAGCGGCTCTCGTCCGTAACAGGGGCGAGTACAAAATTGGTCTTAGTGGCGACACATAATTCGGGTTAGTATCCCGCTGTGCAACGCGCAAGCCGTCAATTACCGCTGTTCTCAGCGGAGCCTGAAGAGCCCGACCAGGTGTCGGGCTTTTCTGTGCGTGAAAGCGCCAGGGCAAAACGTTTGTCGATCAAGGTTTTTCCAAGAGGCAGGGTTGAAGTTGTGGTGCCCCGGCGCACGCGGGCCAGCGACGTGCGCGCCTTTGTTGAGGAGAATCGAGATTGGATAGAACGCTCCAGGGATGCATTTGCGGCAGAGCATGAGCCGGAGCCTTTCGCGCTTCCTGATGTGATTCACTTGCCCACGGTCGACAGGGTGGTACGAGTTCGTTATAAATTTGTCGCCGATAGTCAATCGATTCGCTATCACTATGCCGCCGGGGTTCTTACGCTTACCGGCCAAACGAGGAGCGATAAGCTCTGTGTCAAAGCACTGCGCCGCTGGCTGTCAACGACTGCGAGAAGGGAGTTCGAGCCACGAATGCAGGCGCTGTCTTTATTGACAGAGGCACCGTTCAAAAAGATTCAGATTCGTGCGCAACGTACCTGTTGGGGCAGTCGCAGTTCAACCGGCACTATCAGCATCAATCTTTGCCTGTTGTTTCTGCTGCCTGAACTCACGCGCTACCTGATGATTCATGAGCTGTGCCACGCGCGGCATATGAATCACTCAAAACGGTTTTGGCGCCTGGTGGAACGATTCGAACCTGACTATCGTGCACTGGATCGCAGGCTGACGGATTCGTGGCGCCAGGTACCCACCTGGTTAGGTCTTTATTAGTTTATAAACAATATGTTAGAAAGACTACTTAATGTTATTTATTAGCCTTGATCAAGTAATTCCCGTAGATTTATAACCGCTGCGTTGGCACGCGCCAGGTAATTCGCCATGACCAGGGAATGATTGGCGAAGAGACCAAAACCACCACCGTTCATAATCATCGGCGAACGGATCGGAGTGAGGCTCGCCTCAAGTTCCTTGATAATTTGACGCACACTGGCCTCGGCGTTCTTATCGGCGAGAACATCGGCGAAATCGAATTGCGCCGCGCGGAAAAAATGCACCAGCGCCCAGGACGTTCCGCGAGCCTCAAAGAATACGTCATCAATCTCGAACCATGAGGTTTTCACATCAACTGTGTCACTCTGATCTGCATTGGCGGTCGCAGCCCGGTCTCCGGCAAGATCCGTATTAACAACGCTGGTTGCCACGCTGTTGCCAAGTCGCCTGGTTACACTGCCGAGTCGTTTCTCAACCTGTGCGAGCCATTCGCGCAGGTTGTCAGCGCGGGCGAAAAACTGCGCTTCCGGCTCACCGATTCCCGAAAGGCGGTCGCGGTATCTTTCGAATCCATCGATGGCACCGCGATATTCGTTTTCCGCTCTGGGCAGAATCCATGAATTGTTATCTATGAAAAACATCGGCTCAGCGTCAGCCAAATCAGGGTCTTCGCTGGATTGTGACTGGCTCCTGCTGTAGTCATTACGCATCACGCGAGCGAGATCACGGACCTGCTGCAGGACGCCCACCTCCCAATTGGGAATATTGTCGAGAAAGACGCTCGGTGGCGTTACATCGTTGCTCAGATAGCCGCCTGGTTTATCCAGCATCGCAGAAGCTACCCGAACCAGTGTATCGGTGGTTGAATAGCCAATAATTGTTCGCTCTCCGTCTACCTTCTCATTGACCCAGAAAATATCCGGCATTCGTGACCAGTACCAGGACAGGCCGAGCATAAATACCAGTATTACCGCTCCGGTATACGTTGCGATACGCACCCAAAGTGGCTTATCGAGTTTAGCGGTGGCGTTTTTGCGCTTGAATATCATGTTTTCACTAGTGGTCAGACGGCCAGGCAGTTTACCAGTTCCGGCAGAACTACTCCTGATTTTCCACGAAGAGCGAAATTACTCTGGCTGGTCAAGGGCGTGCCATCGAGGTTGAGTTCGATCACGATCGCACCGCGTTGCTGTGCTATCTCCGCGAGACCTGCGGCCGGCCATACCAGGGATGAGGTGCCTATAGAAAGAAATACGTCGCAGCTCTTTGCTGTTATATCCGCAGTCTGTAGCGCAGCCTTTGGAATTGATTCGCCAAACCAAACGACGCCGGGTCGCAGTATTCCGCCGCAGCCAGGACAAAGTGGCACAGCGGCGCTCAAGTCGGCATCGGTGATGACACAATCTTCGACGAAGCAGCGGTTCTCAAAAAGATTGCCGTGAAACTCGGTGACATTCGTGCTGCCGGCACGTTGATGAAGGCCGTCTACATTTTGCGTAATCAGCGTCAACTGCGGCACCATCGCCGCCAGGTCGACTAATGCAAAATGCCCTGGATTGGGTGCCGCCCCGGCAACCAGTTCCCGGCGCCAGCGATACCAACGCCAGATTAGCGCCGGATCATCTTGAAAAGCCCCGGGTGTCGCCAGTTGTTGCGGGTCGAACTGCTCCCAGAGACCGGTTTGCGCTTCACGGAATGTCGGTACGCCGCTTTCGGCGGACACGCCTGATCCCGTAAGCACACAGAGATGTCGGGATTCGCGGAGAGCATCGATCAACGGCTCCGGGAATTTCATTCGGCCATGTCTCGGACACCGGCGATTTTTGCGACGTAAGTCATGCTTATTCGCGGCCTCTTCGCTCTTGAACTAATCTGTACGCCGCAAGTAAACACCCCAGTTTAGACAGCCGCTCCCACAGATTGTTTTTTGGCGGTCGTCAGTCATCCTTGTTCGCGGCATCTTCGCTCTTGAACTAATCTGTACGCGGCAACTAAATACACTGGTTTAGGCAGCCGCTCCCACAGATCTCCTGGCCTCCGGCAGAATCTCCGGAAGTGGCAAGTACTTGTGGGAGCGGCTTCAGCCGCGAATTGCCCGCATCGGCACGAAGCAAAAACGAGCGCAAAGTTACGCAGCCGCAATCAGCCCCCACAAGTCACATACCGCTAGCCTTTAGCCACCAGCTGTCGCAACACGTAATGCAAAATGCCACCGTTTTCGAAATAATCCCGTTCTTTGGGCGTATCTATCCGTACCTGCGCCTGGAAAGAGATCGGGTCGCCGTCTGCCGGTGTCGCTGTCACCGTGACTGTTTTGGCGGCAGCGTCTTCCTGGCCCTCGATACTAAACACCTCTTTTCCTGTCAGGCCAAGCGCATCGGCGCCTTCGCCTTCCATGAACTGCAGTGGCAGGACACCCATACCAATCAGATTGGAGCGATGAATGCGTTCGTAGCTTTTGGCTATCACTGCTTTGACGCCCAGCAGCAACGTGCCCTTGGCAGCCCAGTCCCTGGAAGAACCCGTTCCGTATTCAGAACCGGCGATGACCACCAGCGGCGTTCCTTCAGCCTGGTATTTCAGCGATGCATCGAATATAGACATTTGCTCGTCGTCTGGCTGATGCCGGGTCCAGCCACCTTCGGTTCCCGGTGCAAGCTCGTTTCTCAAGCGTATATTGGCGAAGGTGCCGCGCATCATGACTTCATGATTGCCGCGCCGCGAGCCGTATGAGTTGAAATCGATTGGTTCGACACCGTGTGAGCGTAAATAATCTCCCGCAGGGCCGTCTGCAGCTATGTTTCCCGCAGGTGAAATATGATCCGTCGTTACTGAATCGCCAAGCAATGCAAGGACCCGTGCGCCGCTGATGTCGCTGACGCCTTCAGGCTGCAACGTCATGCCTTCGAAGTAGGGCGGGTTCTTCACATAGGTTGAGTCCGCAGCCCAGGTGTAAATCTCTCCATCCGGCACATCGAGGCTGTTCCAGTTTGCATCGCCGTCGAAAACGCCTTCATAGCTCGACTTGAACATGCCCGAATCGACGTTTTGTGCAACAGCATCGTGGATTTCCGCCTGGCTGGGCCAGATATCGCGAAGGTAAACAGGATTGCCATCCTTATCGTCACCGAGTGAATCGTTCAGCACGTTGATCGACAGTGAACCGGCGATCGCGTAGGCCACAACCAGTGGCGGCGAGGCGAGGAAATTCATCTGCACCAACGGATGAATACGGCCCTCGAAGTTGCGGTTGCCGGATAATACGCTGCAGCCGACGATGTCACCGTCCTGAACAGCCTTGGCAATCTCCGGCAACAGCGGCCCGGAATTACCAATACAGGTCGTGCAACCATACCCCACGGTGTAAAAGCCCATGGCATCGAGATCATCCAGCAGATTGGCTTTCTCAAGGTAGTCGGTGACGACTTTGGAACCCGGTGCCAGGCTGGTCTTGACCCATGGTTTGGTCGCCAATCCCCTTGCGCGTGCGTTTCTCGCTACCAGGCCGGCTGCGATCATTACGGCGGGATTGGAAGTATTCGTACAACTCGTAATTGCAGCGATCAGGACCGCGCCATCAGTAATTTCGACGTTCTGACCATCCAGCATTGCGGTTGCTGTACCGCCGCTGTCGCGTTTCGCAACCGCCTTTGCGAGGTGACCCTTAAATGTAGAGTCGGCAACACTCAGCGCAATGCGATCCTGTGGTCGTTTAGGCCCGGCAATACTTGGCTCGACTGTGCTCATATCAAGTTCGAGCATATCGGAGTAAGCCGCGTCAGCAGCACCGGCGTGCCGCCACAAGCCTTGTTCTTTGGCATAAGCCTCAATCAGCTCGATGTGCCCGGGGTCGCGTCCTGACAGCTCCAGATAGCGCAGTGTTTCCCCATCAATTGGAAAAATAGCGCAGGTGCTGCCAAATTCAGGCGCCATATTGGCAAGCGTCGCGCGATCTGCAAGCGGCAGATGATCCAGACCCTCTCCGCAGAATTCAACAAATTTGCCGACAACGCCCTTGTTGCGCAGCATTTCTGTCGCGGTGAGCACCAGGTCGGTGGCGGTTGTGCCTTCTTTCAGCCTGCCGGTCAGTTTGAAGCCGACAACGTTTGGTATGAGCATCGTTATGGCTTGCCCGAGCATTGCAGCTTCAGCCTCGATACCACCCACGCCCCAGCCGAGCACGCCAAGACCATTAATCATTGTGGTATGCGAATCTGTTCCGACCACGGTATCCGGATAGGCTCGACGTTGGTCGTTATTCTGTACGTCGAATACGACTCGTGCCAGGTATTCGAGATTGACCTGGTGCACGATGCCGGTATTTGGCGGTACTACCCGGAAGTTCTCGAAGGCTCCCTGGCCCCAACGGAGGAACGAATAGCGCTCTTTATTGCGCTTGAATTCGATCTTGTTGTTCAGATCCAGTGCGTCGGCACTGCCATAACTATCAACCTGGACCGAGTGATCGATAACCAGCTCGGCGGGTGACAGTGGGTTAATGCTGTCGGCGCTGCCACCTAGCTTGACCACGGCATCACGCATGGCAGCAAGGTCAACCACCGCGGGAACACCGGTAAAGTCCTGCAGTATTACCCGGCCTGGCGTAAAGGAGATTTCAGTTTCGGGTGCAGCATTTGGATCCCAATTAGCCAGCGCCAGGATGTCCTCGCGCGTGACATCGCGGCCATCCTCGTGGCGCAGCAGATTTTCCAAAAGGATTTTCAGTGAATAGGGCAGGCGCTCTGCGTGGCCGTCTTTGACCGCGTCAAGCCTGAAAATTTCGTACTGATTGCCGCCGACCTCTAACGTAGAACGAGCGCCGAAGCTGTTCGTCATAATTTTTCTCCGGAAATTGATGTTTCATACAACGAGGCTGCCCCGTTGCGGGGCGGCATTATAGCGCCTCAGCCAGTTTTTCGCAGCGTATCGTTAGTTGAAATTGCACGATCTATGACGGCGCCACCAAGACAGCGCTCGCCACGGTAGAAAACGACGAACTGGCCCGGTGCCACTGCAGTCTGCGCGGCGTCAAACGTCACCACAAGACGCTCCGCTTCATTCTGTACGACTGTGCACGCCTGGTCATCCTGCCGGTAACGAATTTTGGCATTACAGCCAAGAGGCTGGCCATCGCGCAGCACGTCGGGCGGTTCACCAATCCAGCTGCAATCGGTCGCTTCCAGAGCATTGCTGTAGCGCAAGGGGTGATCACCCTGGACTACGATCAATACGTTTTCGTCCAGATCCTTTGCGGCCACGTACCAGGGCTCATCGCCGGCATCACGTCGTCCACCAATCCCCAGGCCTTGTCGCTGTCCGAGCGTGTAATACATCAAACCGTGATGTTCGCCAATGGTCTTGCCATCGACATTTTTGATCGGCCCGGGACTGGCTGGCAAATAAGTAGACAGGAACTCACGAAACGGTCGCTCGCCGATGAAACAAATGCCGGTGCTGTCCTTCTTGTCGAACACCGGCAAGGCATAGTCCCTCGCGATACTGCGTACCGTTGATTTTTCCAGTTCACCGAGAGGAAAGACAGTTTCACGCAAAGCATCTGCACAAACGGCGTGCAGAAAATAGCTTTGATCTTTCGACAGGTCTTTTGCCTTAAGCAGCTGAACCTGATCATCCAGCAAAAGAGTGCGCGCATAGTGGCCGGTCGCCAGTAAGTCGCCGCCCAGACGCCGGGCATACTCACGAAATGCGCCGAATTTTATCTCCCGGTTGCACAGAACATCCGGGTTGGGCGTTCGCCCACGTCGATATTCCTCGAGAAAATAGGTAAATACGCGGTCGCGATATTCCCTGGCGAAGTTTATGTGGTGCAACGGGATGCCTATTTGCTCACAGATTTGCCGCGCATCCTGCAAATCGGTTGCCGCCGTGCAATAACCGTCATCGTCTTCCCAGTTGGTCATATGCAGGGCGTGCACATCGGCGCCTTGCTGCTGCAACAGAATGGCAGCCACGGCGGAATCGACACCACCGGACAAGCCGAGCATGACTTTTTTCCCCTGCAGGTTATTGCTGTTGGTGCTCATAGGCGGTGATTTTATCACCGAAGCGGCTGGCTGTTCTAAATAAGGCGGGCGTTGGCGAGGACTCGTCCCACGTTTTGCTGGATCGGGATCATGTCGGCAAGGAAGTTATCCGGCTGGCGAGTGCCTTGCAGATAATCTTCGATGCAACGCAAAACGACCGGTGTACGCAGATCTTTTTGCCGGTGACGAAGATCGGCAATCGAGTACCAGTGTACGGCGTAAACGCCATCATCCAGTTTGCAAGCCGTGTCTTGTCCAAGTAGGTCTGCTGTATAAACTATACGTAGAAACTGCTGCCTCGACTGTGGGTGAATCCATAGATAGACGCCGAGCAACTCAGAAACTTCAATCTGGCATCCGGCTTCTTCCATTGCCTCGCGGACAACGGCCTGTTCAGGTGATTCTTCGGTTTCGATGTGCCCACCAGGCTGATTGATAACCACAATGCCGGACGAGCGCTCTTCAACAATTAGAAATTTGCCGTCCTGTTCGACGACAGCTGACACTGTAAGATCAGTTGGTAACACGGCTGTGATTTATTTATTAACCCGGGCTAGATGCCGAGTTGACGGAACTCGATTTCGACTTCGCTAGCCTGCCATATCTCGTCAAACATCTTCCCATAGAGTTTGGCGACTGCGGGTTCGTAAGTATCTGCGATTCCTTCCCAGCGTTCATGCTGCAGACGGTAAACAAGCGCGGTTTCATCAGCGATGCAAAAAGACTCTGCGTGTGTACGCAGGTCATCGCGCACATGACGAAATTCGATATAAGTATTCAATCTGCGGCCGAGGTGCACGAACTGGTTGCCGTTTTTGATGGCGCGGGAGGGGTCGGCGATAAGAACACGAATCCTGGCGTAGGACTGCCTGAGCACCAACCGTTTTATGATTTCGAGAAAATCCGGATCGTCGTATATCCCGGGGTCAAGATCGTGCGTAAATATAGAAATTCGCTTCTTGCCTTCGTCGGCAACATCTATAACCGCTTTACGCATTTCATCCTTAGTTGAAATGACCCAGCGACGACCTTTTTCCCGAGCTTGTTCCATTTTTATCCGAATTAAAAATCATTGGTCGCTGGCACATGCGGTATGCCGGCTTCCTTACAGGCTTCTCCATCACTGGCCAAGCCCAATTTTTTATTAATCTCATCACCCGGGTTTTCGCGTCTGAAACTACGCGAATGTTTACATCCCCCGTCTACGGTATTCCGCTATTACCGCAAGTGTTGCAATACTACCGGTCGGCACCAGTTGCCCGGTGCTAACTGCGTCACGTTTTGCAGAGTACATGTGCATATATGGGCGATTCTCATCGATATCGCCCGCAACTCAGCGCTTGTAATTATTTGCTCACTAACGAATTTCGCACTTCTATCGGGCCGGATATGGTCGTTGTCAGTCTGCAAGTTGCCGTTAATGAGATTCGATCTCACTAACTGCTCAATTCCCCGAATCGAACACGCCTTTATTCACAAGCCATTCAATCAACGCCGTCACATCGTTCTCGCCGCACTCTTCAACACAGACCTTTCGCGAAGCGCAAAGTTCACGAGCAACGCCGATCTCATGCGCGCTTAGCGCTCTGAAAAAACCATTCGCGAAAAATAAACTGGAATTCTCCAGTTCACAAAAAGCGATTCGCGCCATGCCATGGATCAGCAAACTCGACCTGGCCTTGAACAGGCCGATAATCTTCGCCGCCTGCGTTTTGTCGGGTATGTCCGGCGTTACCCATGCTTTGGTGTCTGTGACGACCGATCCCAGCACGGTCGCGAATTGCTTATCGCTCAAAGTGCTGCTCAGCAGGTTCTGGTTACGCAGACGTCGTATGGCATTGCCGGATATTCGGCCCGGTTCTGCCTCCATCATTTCGAGGTCCACATCTGTATAGAAAATATCGTCGCTCGACAGCGGACTCGATTCACTGGTTCCCTCGCCGTAAATGCGATCAGCACCACAATCGAGTTCGGCTTTGCTCGGCGCACGCATGCCGATCGAATAGGTAACACACAAATCTTCGGCAATTCCCCAATGCGGTACTCCTGGCGGGAGATAAAGTACGTCACCTTCTCCTGCGGAATATGTGGACGTCGCTACGAATGGTTTTAGTAGTGAGAGTTCGCTCGCGTCGGCGTCAGCAACTGCCATGTCGCTGTTGCCCGTCGTCCATTTTCGTTTGCCCGTTCCCTGGCACAGAAATACATCATAGTTATCCCGGTGTGGGCCAACGCTGCCACCGGGTGCCGCGCAACTGACCATAAGATCGTCTATGCGCCAGTCAGGAATAAAGACGGCGGTCGTAAAAAAACTACGGAAATCAGGCAGGTGTTTTTCAACATCCTGCACCAGTAGTGTCCAGTCTCTCGGCGGCAACGATGCGAGCTCCGCTTCGGTGAATGGACCATCCTGAACACGGTAGGTTGTGCGGCCATCGGCGGTCTCTGTGAAGACCAGGCGGGATTCCACATCGGGGAGCGTTGCGAGCCAGCCAATTTCATCCGCGGACAATGCTGGATGAATGACATCAAGTCCGCCCGGCATGAACAGCTCCTGTTCTTGCCAGAACCGCGCAAGAAACTGTTGCGCCGATAATGACTGGGGCAGCCGCAAGGGAATCGGTGCCGACTAGGTAAGATTTTTGGCGAGCGGCTCTGCCAACCCGGTATAGGTCGCCGGCGTCAATTGCAGCAGGCGTTGTTTTTCATCATCCGGAATATCCAGGGTAGCAATGAAATCGTGCAGAAGTTGCTGCGTTACCGCCTGGTCGCGAGTGAGTTGTTTGAGTTTTTCATAGGGCTCGGGGATGCCATAGCGCCGCATAACAGTTTGTACCGCCTCACCCAGCACCTCCCAACTTTTATCGATATCCCGACCGATCACCTCTGCGTTTGCCTGCAACTTGCTCAGGCCCTTGAGCGCCGACTTGATGGCAATAATGACGTATGCGATCGATACACCAAAATTCCGCTGAACCGTGGAATCTGTCAGGTCACGCTGCCATCGCGATATAGGCAGTTTCATAGCGAAGTGATCGAGCATGGCATTGGCGAGGCCGAGATTGCCTTCAGCATTTTCGAAATCTATAGGATTAACCTTGTGCGGCATTGTTGATGAACCAACCTCGTCCTTGGCCGCCTGCTGGCGAAAATAACCAATAGAAATGTAGCCCCACAAGTCGCGGCACATATCGAGCAGGATCGTGTTGTAACGAATCAGTGCATGCGCATATTCAGCGGTCCAGTCATGTGGCTCGATTTGCGTCGTGTATGCATTTGCATCCAGGCCAAGCGATGTCACGAACCGCTCACTGATGTCCGGCCAATCGGCGTCCGGATAGGCCACGACGTGGGCATTAAAATTGCCTACAGCGCCGTTGAACTTGCCGCGAATTTCGACTTTGCCAAACTGCTCACGTGCTCGCGATAAGCGCGCGACAACATTGGCAAGTTCTTTGCCGACGGTCGTTGGGCTGGCGGTTTGCCCATGCGTTCGCGACAACATCGCAAGACCAGCATATTCAGTGCTCATGGAACGCAGCTTTAAGGTCAGCTCACGCATTTGCGGTTGCAGCACCTCGTCACGAGCAACACGTAACATCAAGCCGTAAGCGAGGTTATTGATGTCCTCAGAGGTGCAGCCGAAATGGATAAAATCGCCAAGAGTCTTCGCATCGACGCCATCGCCCAGTCGTTCACGAATAAAGTACTCGACCGCCTTAACATCATGATTGGTCGTGGCCTCGATTTTCTTGACCCGCTCGGCATCGTCAGCAGAAAACCTGTCGACGATGTTATTGAGCAGGTCCTTCATGGGGGGCGAAAGTGCAGTCAGTTCAGGAACCGCAGGCTCATCGGCCAGCCATTGTAGCCAGCGCACCTCTACCAGAACCCGGTAGCGAATCAGGCCATATTCGCTCAGGATATCCCTGAGTCCGGCGACTTTGTCAGCGTAACGACCGTCGGTCGGTGATATTGCTCTCAGGTTATTCCGTTCCATCCGCTACTCGATACTTGAACTAAGCGCGCAAAGCGCGAATCATACACCAATGGTAATCAATTCATCAGGCGGCGATGTGGCCATATTTCGCCGGGAGAACATAGGGACATGAGCAAAATATCTTTCCGTACTGTGCGCGATAGCATGGGCGAATTGCAGGTGCCTGAAGAGGCTTTATGGGGCGCGCAGACACAACGAGCGGTCGATAATTTTCCTATCAGTGGTTTAACGATGCCGCGTCGCTTTATTGCCGCACTCGGACTCGTAAAATGGGCGGCGGCAGGCGCAAATGCCGAACTTGGCCTGATTACGTCGGATAAGGCAATTGCTATTCAGAAAGCTGCATTGGCTGTCGCCAACGGCCAGTATGATGAACATTTCCCGATTGATGTGTTCCAGACTGGCTCCGGCACAAGCTCAAACATGAATGCGAACGAGGTCATCGCGATGCTTGCCACCGAGAACCTTGGCAGCGAAGTACACCCCAATGATCATGTCAACATGTGCCAGAGTAGTAATGACGTCATTCCAACCTGCGTCCACTTAAGTGCAGCGCACAGCGTCCAGAATGAATTATTGCCGGCGTTGAGACATCTGAGCGCGGTGCTGGAAAAGAAAGCTGCCGAAACAGCGACGATTGTAAAGACCGGCCGCACGCACCTGATGGATGCAATGCCCGTCACGTTGGGTCAGGAACTCACAGGTTGGAAGGCGCAGATAGACCACGCCATCGATCGACTGGCAGATACGATGAAACGACTCTCCGGGTTGGCGCTTGGCGGTACCGCGGTCGGAACCGGTATCAACGCACCGGCAAGTTTTGGCCCCAAGGTCGCGACTTTGCTGGCAGAGCACACGGGCGTGCCGTTTGAGCAAGCCGACTCACTGTTTGAGGGACTAAGCAGCCAGGATGCCGCCGTCGAAACCTCAGGACAGCTGCGGGTCCTGGCAGTAAGCCTGACCAAGATCTCGAACGATCTGCGCTGGATGAATTCCGGCCCGCTGGCGGGGATAGGCGAGATTGCGCTGCCGGCATTGCAGCCGGGATCGAGCATCATGCCCGGTAAGGTCAACCCGGTGATACCGGAAGCGGTTGCTATGGTGTGTGCCCAGGTGATTGGAAACGACGCGACCATAGCTATGGCAGGCCAGTCTGGCAATTTTCAACTGAATGTAATGTTGCCGGTGGTGGCGCTAAACCTGCTGCAAAGTATCGAGATACTGACCAATGCCAGTGTTTGCCTGGCAGACAAGGCAATAGCAGGATTCACAATCAACCAGGCCAATATCGACAGTGCGATTGATCGCAATCCAATCCTGGTTACCGCACTCAACCCTGTGATCGGCTACGAAAAAGGCGCAGCGGTCGCCAAGAAGGCTTATGCGGAAGGGCGCCCGGTGAAAGAAGTGGCGCGTGAAATGACCGACCTGACTGACGAGGAGCTGGATCGATTGCTCGACCCTGCAGCGCTGACGGAAGGCGGCATCAAGCACTGATGCCACGTGACACGCCGATGATCACGGCGACCGAAATCAAAAGCAGGCTGGCCGGCACCAGGATGCCTGCCGATCCACTCAAGGTCGTATTTCCTGAGACCAAACCGCGTATACCGCAAGCAGTACGGGAAATGATGGTTGCAGAGCTCACGCCGGCTGGCGTTCTGATCCCAATTATAGAGCGCGGCGCGGCGCTCTCGGTTTTATTGACCGAACGATCACTCAATCTGAAGCATCACCCTGGGCAGGTCAGTTTCCCTGGCGGCCGGATGGAGACGTCAGACTTCGATATCCGGGCTACTGCGCTGCGCGAAACCCACGAGGAGGTGGGTATTCACCCGAGTGACGTGGACGTCTGCGGTTACCTCGAACCAACGGCGACCGGGACCGGATACGCAGTGACTCCCGTTGTGGGCTTCGTGAATCCGGCAGTGGAGTTGGTCATTGATACGCTGGAAGTGCAATCGGCATTCGAGGTGCCACTCGAATTCCTGATGGACGAGAGAAATCAGGAAAATTCACAGCGAGTGTGGAAGGGTGCGAATGTACCTGTCATCACGTTCCATCACAGTCGGTACAAGATCTGGGGCGCAACAGCTGGAATGCTGGTTGCATTACGACATCTATTACATGAGTAAAATTATATAGTTATGGGATCTATCCAGAAATTACTTGAAATAATGGCAGACCTCCGAAACAAAGAAACAGGTTGCTCCTGGGACCTGCAACAGGATTTCGCGAGCGTTGCTCCTTATACAGTGGAAGAGGCGTACGAGGTTGCGGATGCTATCGCCAGGGGCGATCTTGGCGATCTTCGCGGAGAACTTGGTGATTTGTTGTTCCAGGTCGTATTTCACGCCCGGATGGCAGAGGAGGAGGGAGCCTTCGATTTCGAAGACGTCGCAGCCAGCATCTGCGACAAGATGATCAACAGGCATCCCCACGTTTTCGGCACTGAAGAGCAGCGCGCCGCCGGACCCGCTAAAGGCGCCTGGGAACAGATCAAGGCAGCCGAGCGTGCCGCCGGGAAAAACGGCCAGGATTCAAGCGCGGTGGATGGTGTGGCGAGTGCACTACCGGCGCTGAAAAGGGCGGAAAAACTGGGCAACAGGGCCTCACGAGTCGGCTTTGACTGGCCGAATATGCAAGGCGTCAGAGCAAAAATCAGCGAAGAACTGGCCGAACTATCTGCAGCCGAATGCAACGGTGACCAAAATGAGATTATCGACGAGTTGGGCGACGTACTTTTTTCAGTCGTCAACCTGGCGCGCCACCTGAAAGTGGACCCGGAGCAGGCGCTGGTTCACGCTAACAGTAAGTTCGAAAAACGCTTTCGAATAATGGAGTCAGAGGTCAACGAATCCGGACACCGTTTTGTCGATATGGATATCGATGCACTGGAGGCAAGGTGGCAAGCCGCGAAGAAGTGCTGAAGTGCTGCAATATTCCTATATAACCACAAATGCAACACTCGCCAGGAGCAGATAGGCAGCGACGGCGATCCACCAGTCACGCCGATCGTGCTTGATCCTTTGTCTCCAGCGGCGCTCGTACACGTCAGCTGAAGACTCGTAATCCTGCATGTCAGTGTCATTGCGACGGCTGTTTGCAGCCTCGCCTTCAACCTGACGGGCAGGTTGATCACTCGCGGATTCCCTGAATGGTTTTCGTTTCATGTCACACCCTGCGTTTGAGTGTCATGGAGTGCTAAGTATCTACAATGCCGGGAGTTCGGGCGTGACAAGGTTCACTAAACGGTCATAACAGGATTTTGTCAAAAGGCCTCAAATAAAGTCGATTGGGTCGCCGGAGGCTGGATGACCCAATGTGGCGCGTCAGCTGATTGCGGTCGTAGCCGAAAGCGGACCCTTACTTTTTCGGCTTATGGGTCGTTTCAACGTCCGCAATCGGGGAAAGCCGATTTCCAGCATCTTTAACATAATTCTGTGAACTCCGTCGACACGATCCGCGCCCGTCGGGTGTAGGGTCGAATCTCGTAGCAGATTGGTTTAAAGACATGCAATTAAGACACTTAATAAGAGACGGCCTGGCTGTCAATAACTTGCCCACCGTGCTGAAGCGCCCCAATGAGTCGGGTATGTTCGCTAAGAAGCTGGCGATCCAGATCTTGTGGATGGAGAAGAAGGGCATAAGCATAAGGCTCAAAAAATCGGAGTGCCCGCGATTAGTCCAAAAACCGCCGCTACCAGGGACAGTCATTTACTTTTCCTCGGCAATAGAGCGGTAATAGACGACACCGATCTTTTGGCCCGGATCAGTTCCGGTTTCCAGCAAAATCCACAGAATTTCGCTGGTTGGCCTCACTTGTATGCACGCATGCTAGCCACTCATTCAATTTCTACGGAAGCCGTTGTAAATCAGCCTGTGCTGAAGAAATTCCACCGGTTGTTTTCTGCTTAATCCTCCCGCTACACGGCGCGTTGCGCCACCACCAATCACCTCACTACAGGGCAGAATCTCGTAATTGCGGGTTCCTGTTTTCGATTTTAGCGATCGGTAAATACTCTGGAACGGAGACGACCGAATATACGTTTCGTGAAACATACGATCTTGCCCTGTTGCCCCGGATTAAACAGTCTGTTTTAATGCGCGCCCATGCTTTTGTTGCGCACTTGAAAAAGCACTAATTAGACCAATGAAGACATATTCAACAAATGAGGTTCAAACGATGAAAACAGCAAACACATTCGCGGTTCTGGCGGCAATTGCATCGCTGGCAACCATTCCGGCAGCGAGCGCCGAGGAAGTTACCTGCGAAAGCGCCAACTTCTCGACCGAAGTCATGGATACATTCGCGGGTGTCCGCTATTCATGCCTCGAAATCGTCCAGCGCGATGGCGGACCACATGCCGTGCTTAAAGCTGAAGTTGTACGGGTCGCATCGCCAAATATGGTCTTGAAATTCGCGCGCCCTGAAGGCGGCTTTACGAACCCAATCACGGTAACCCCGGGACAGGGCTATATTTTCGCCGTTGAAGGTGATCGCGAGGTGCCCTTGCGCGATCTGACCGTTTCTTCGGAGTTGCGCGTTTATGTTCCTGTTAAAGGACCCGTCGGATAACTCGACTTTGAGATAGAACCGCTTGCCGAAATGGTGGCCTGTTTCGAAATTGAAGACGAGTAAAGACTAGCCAGCGGCTTCTCGGCCAGAGATGGTTGGCAGCCTGGCTTCTGCGGCCGCTGGTGCTGCGCCTCTGGGATCGAACCTCAGGATTGAACCTGAGGGCAGCCGAAAACAACGAAGGCCCCGACAAGGGGCCTTTTTTGTGCGTGCTGGCAAAAGATGCACAGTACGGCAATGTTGCCCGTGAACGCATCCTGATCGTTCGATAAAACCAATCAGCTAACCTCCCGGAACCCGCTTAGGGTGGCGGCGTTCAAGAGCGGCAACCACCATCGCAGATTCTGGCCGAAAGCAGCCACTGGGCTGCTAAACTGCTGAGAGGCTGGTATTGACCCAAAGCGGACTCGAAGATTGACATGATCGACAAGCTTCAAAGAATTTCTCAAGCCATTCAATTCCTTCGTCTGCCTGCTATTGCTGCCGGGTTGTTTTGCTTGGCAACAACGGTAGTCATTATTCTCGGTTCTAACTCGACTGACGAAGATAGATTTCTTATTCCGAGCTTCGTCGGCGTCCTCTGGGCTCTGAGTACCTATACTTTTATTGTCACTTTTCGGTCTGTACCTGAAAAAGCCAGTAGTAATTTGAGTATGTTCGGCAAACTAAAGCGCCATCTACATCGCGGTTGGTACTGGGTTCTAAGCATGGTCTTTCTTGGCACAACGGTTGCCGCCATATACTTCACCAATTCGATGATTTCTATTTGGCTAAGAGATTTCGCTGCGTAACTCGGTGTCGAACCCGCGACGTAGTCTGCAATCGCTTTTGGCCTAAATAGGACATTCAGCCGTCCGACCGAGACTGATCGGAGCGGATATCACCTGATTTTGAGCACTCCGGCAGCCCGATCTAGGTAGAATCCCGATCACGTTACGTTTCGGAGCAAGTATGTCCTTTCTGGAGGAAATCAAACGACGCAAAGTATTCCGGGTCGGTATCGGCTACATCATTGCGGCGTGGCTGGTTGCCCAGGTGGGGGATCTGGTTGCGGACAGTTTTTTGGCGCCAGTCTGGGTCATGCAGATGATCATCACCTTATTGATCGTCGGCCTTCCCATTTCACTGATCCTCTCCTGGGCGTTCGATCTGACGGCCCATGGCATCAAGCGAACAGAAAGTGGCGAGATTGAGGGCAGCCTGACTGTCAGCAACAAGTCCATTCTTGCTCTGGTTGGCGGATTGTTCGTCGCAGTATCCGTAATTTTCTACCTGGCCTGGCCACGCGATGACAGGTCGATTGCCGTATTACCCTTCGAGGACAATAGTCCGGGCGGTGATCAGGCGTACTTTGCAAACGGTATCGCAGATGAACTACGCCTCGAGCTGCAAGGACTGGACGGTCTCCGTGTTGCTGGTCGAACATCCTCGATCGCGTCCGCAAAAGAAGACAGCAAGACGATTGGTGAGATTCTGAATGTCGATTCGATTCTCGAGGGAAGCATTCGCAAAGAGGGTAACAGTGTTCGAATCACCGCTCAGCTCACGCATGTTGCGGATGGATTCACAATCTGGTCGGAATCCTATGATCGCGAGCTGGAGAATATATTCGAGATGCAGGAGGAGATCGCAACGTCGGTAGCCGGGGCGCTGGGAGTGAGACTTGGGGTCGGCGCAATTAATGCTTTTCGCGGTGCGGGCACGCGAAATGTAGAGGCCTATAAGGCTTATCTTCAAAGCCTAACCCGAACCCTGACCAGACAGGAGCAGATACGCCTGCTCGAACGAGCCGTCGAGCTTGACCCCAACTATGCGGCAGCATGGTCGATGTTGGGACTCAGAACGCTTAGAGCGAGGTGGGAATCCAGGCCGGATCAGATATCGGAAATTGTGGAACGGGCCTACCAGCTCGTACTTCGGGGGGTTCAGCTCAACCCTGAATCGGCCTCCGCTCAATCCATTCTGGCAGTGGTTCGCAATGCCCAGTTCGACTGGGTGGGCGCGGAGCAAGGTCATATGCGGGCAATAGAGTTGCTCGCGGATCGTTACTACGTGACGAGCTATGCCAACATGCTGATTCGCAACGGCCGTACGGCTTACGCGCAAAAGCAATATGGTTTTGCCAAAACCCTGGAGCCACTGGGCGGACGCCCCCCGGGTTTGGCTTGGCACGCGAGCCTGGCTCAAGGGCGGATTGCCGAAGCGAAAGAGATCTCCAACTGGCAGAATGACCCCTTCGAAAATAATCTGGATATAGCGTTCAGTGAGCGCGATCCGGATGCGCTCAAGGCGGCTATTCAGTCGATGCCGAAAACGAATGTCGCTACTATCGGGCTTTATGCCCCGGTGCTGGCTGAGTTTGATTCGCCTGAGCGAATCTTGTCCATGCTGCGGGATGTTTATCGGGATGAGAATCTGCAATGGCCAAGAAAGCTTCACGACATTGCAATGGTGGCGGCGTATTTCGGCGATCCGCAATTCGCACTGAAAGTCAAAGGCGAAGAGGTTCGCATCAGCACAATTCGTATGACCGCGGTCTGGTATCCCGTCATGTCTGAAGTTAGACAACTGCCGGAATTTAAAAAACTCGTCACTGAATTAAACCTGGTCGAGTATTGGCGTGCCTATGGCTGGGCGGATGCTTGCAGGCCAGTGGGTGACGATGATTTCACGTGCCTGTGAAACATCACCGAAAGCGGCCACTGATATCCACCCGATTGGCTAAGTGGCGAGTGTACGAAGGAATGAATGGTGCCGGTGTAAACATTCTTAACATTCAGATTCCGGCGAGAATGTTAAGAATGTTTACACCGGCACCATTGAACTCCTTCACGGCCTGCAGCTCATGAGCAATTTTCGACGGTTATTTTGGCATTGGCCGTGCTAGCAGGTAGGCTTGTAGCAAGAGTGGACGCAGGGAAGCCAGCCTTTGTCATTTTTTGACGAGCTCAAGCGACGTAAAGTGTTCCGGGTAGTTATCGCCTACGTTGTTGGGGCGTGGGTGTTTGTCCAGGTAGCGGACGTTGTTGCCGACAACTTCAACGCTCCGGACCGGGTGATGCAGATGATCATCGCCCTGCTGGTCGTGGGCCTGCCCATTTCGTTAATCCTGGCCTGGGCGTTTGATATTACACCGGCCGGAATCGTACGGGCTCAAGACGACGATACAAGTAAACCGGCGCTTAGCAACACGCAAACCTACAGTCTCCTTGGCGGAATGTTCGTCGTGGTGGCCGTGATTCTCTATTTGATATGGCCACAGACATCGTCTCTCCCTCCCACGGCCTTCGCTAATTCGATTGCCGTTTTGCCATTTGCAAACACCAGCGCAGCCGAAGAAGACGCGGAGTTTTTTGCTGTTGGCATGCACGACGAACTGTTGACGCGGCTGGCGGATATTACGGCGCTTAAGGTTATTTCCCGTACCTCGGTAATGGAGTATCGGGATACGACCAAGAACATGCGACAAATTGGTGAAGAGTTGGGCGTCGTATATTTGCTCGAAGGCAGAGTCCAGCGCGCTGGCAACAGGCTGCACATAATTATTCAGCTCATCGATGCAGCATCTGATGAACACCTCTGGCAGGCCACTTACGATCGCGAGTTGACGGCCGAGACTATATTTTCGATTCAGGCCGAGATGGCGACATCCATCGCGACGGAATTGCACCAGACGTTGTCCCCCGAAATGACCGCAAAGCTGAATGAGCGGCCCACGCAAAATACCCGCGCATACGATTTCTATCTGAGCGGCGACGTGTACTTGAAACGATTGCAACTGGACGTGGCGATACGCCAATTCGAGCGGGCCATCGAGGAAGATCCGATGTTCGCCGTTGCATGGGCGGCGCTATCCCGGGCGCACTCCAGAGTGTACTGGCATGGTAGTAACAGAATTGACGGGCAACATCTCGAAAAGGCAAGAGACGCGGCCGCGACCGCTTTCGAGCTGGTGCCAGATCTCCCGGAAGCCCACTTCGCTATGGGTTATTTCTATATGTACGTAACTCGGGAGCATGAGAAGTCGCTGGCGGAACTTGCGATAGCGGCACGTGACATGCCCGGTTCCTCGGCCGTGCAGGAGACAATAGCTGTGGTTCAGGGGCGAACCGGGGATGTCGAGGCCTCGATTGTGACAACGGCTCGCGCCATCGAACTCGATCCAAGGAATACCCGCCTGCTTCTACAGCAGGCTACTAGCTACGCCCATATCCACGATGCGGCCCAATTTAATCGGCATCTCGATCGGGTTCTTGAGATTGAGCCCGACAGCATTGCTGTACCGGGGTTCAGATTGCATTTTGGACTTAGGCTGGGTGTGGATCTTGCTGAGCTTCGAGCGGGGGCAAAAAACGAGGATTCAGATATCGAAACCTCAAGCAATTATTCTTATGACCACTGGATGCTTCGCATTTTTGAGCGGGACTACGACGCCATTATCAGGTTCTCCGACGAATTGCCGGACGATGCCGATACTATCGGTGGGAAAGCACTTGGTGACGCAACAGCCTACCAACTGGCAGGCCAACCGGATTTGGCGGAGCCGCACTTCGAGACGGCAAAAGAGTGGTCGGAGGAGCGAGTCGCGGATCAGAATCGGCCGTATGGGAAGTCCCGCACGCTCAATCTACTGGCGGCGGCGACAACAGGATTGGGTGACTTCGACGAAGCCAGGCGCCTTGCCGAAGTGTCAATTGCAATGAAGTTTCCCGATGAACCCGTGGTCACGAAGCTGGTTCTTGTCTTTGCAGCTATGAATGTCTTCATACCCGCGGGAGATCATGATCGCGCTATTGAATTACTGGATGAACATTTTGCAACGCCGGTCGGATGGACGATTGAGGGGTTGTCGCGCGATCCACGTCTCGACCCCATTCGCGACCATCCGGGCTGGTTAGCATTGATCGAGAAATACAAGCGCCAGTAGGGTTGGACCGTCGGAACCTTTAAATTCAATGACTTACGCTGGTCCGATCCCAGCGCTTGTATATAGCCTTTGGCAATGCCTTTCGCGCGAAAATTCCCGCTATAATCAAGGGCTTCGTACGACTTAGGCCGAGGCCGTAACAATCAACAAGAACCCACCAATAGCCTGGATTTCCCTGACAACGAGCATGTTTGTTGTTGCCGCGCTCGCGCCCTGTAATGCGATCGCGCAGCAAGAAGTGGTCAAGACACTCGATGAAATAGTAATTATTGGGACGCGTCGGCAGGGTCGAACTTCCGTCGAAACAGCCGTGCCGGTCGATGTCTTCAACCGGGAGGCACTTGACAGCGTGTCGTCCGACGACATGCTCGACATCATCAGGACGCTGGTGCCTTCATTCCAGGTGCAGCGCTACGCGATCGCCGACGGTGCGACCTTTGTCCGTCCGCCACAGCTGCGCGGAATGAGTGCCGACAAGATATTGGTACTCGTCAACGGTAAGCGCCGCCATCGGTCCGCACTCGTGCAACTGAGTGGAGATGGCGTACACGGACCTGATCTCGCGACGATTCCGAGTATTGCATTGAAATCTGTGGAAGTCCTGCGTGACGGCGCATCGGCATTGTACGGTTCCGATGCCATCGCCGGCGTGTTCAATTTCAATCTCAAGGACACAGCGGAAGGCGGCGAGATTCGCCTGCAGACTGGCATGTATACGGAAGGTAATGAAAAAGGATATCTCCTGTCACTGAACCAGGGCTTTCGCCTTGGCGAGAAAGGTTTTATCAATATTAGTGCAGAACTGTCGAACAACGAGCCGACCAGCCGCGGCACTTTTTGGGATTTTCCTCCACGCGTATCCTTCCTCGAGTCTCCGACCGAGTCCGCGCAGGTTTCCGGCCTGTTCGACCACGACCTCAATCCTGGCACACCGGACCAGCAGCGTTATGGCCCCGACGCGTTGACGGAAGTTTATGATCCGCTATCCGGTGCGTTCGTGACGCTTGCCCGCGGCGGCGACGGCATTCCAGACGATACCGACACCCGTTTTGCAGACAACCTCCGGTTTGCAGAAATCAGCGACAGCCCGTTGGAAATGATATGGGGTGAGCCAGACCGCGAGGCATTTCGCACATTCATTAACGCCGGTTTGGAACTTGATGGTGGAAGCGAGCTATATGGCTGGATGAATTACTCGGATAGTGATTCGAATGGCAGTTTTTTCCATCGCCTTGCGGGCACTTCCGTAATGGCGCCACTACGCACACCGACAGGCGAGATTTATAATCCGCGCGATCTCTATCCGGCAGGTTTTACGCCGCGCCTCGCGGGCAACGTCATCGACATGAGTTTTACGGGCGGCATCCGCGGCGAGTTTAACAATGGGATGTTGTACGACGTCAGTGGTAGCTGGGGCGAGAGCACGATCAAGTACACTATCTTCAATACGGTGAATTTTTCGCTCGGTCCGGAAACGCCAACGTCGTTTCGCCCGGGCGATCTGATTTCGGACGAGTCGGCGTTCAATGCGGACTTCGTGATGCCTGTCGATGTCGGCTTTGCCAGCGACCTGAATGTGGC
>RCNB010000036.1_pt1 | contig 98879 bp, 80 predicted proteins | sample 2041321 | NCBI WGS metagenome assembly RCNB01 (sample SAMN09708232, study PRJNA481090) | Marine sediment metagenome, whole genome shotgun sequencing project. | reverse complement strand
GAAATTCAGGGGACACGTTACCGATTTCAAAACAAATCGGTACATGTCCCCAATTTCTGGCAATATGTCCCTGATTTCAATGCATATAGCATTAAATCCCGTAAAAAAAATCATGTTTATGAATAATTCAGGCTATTTACGAACGGAGTAGAAATAATTATAGTAAAGGAGAGCCTGAAGACGGGAAATACGTGTCTAAATGCCAAAACAAAAACTAGATAGAATCGAAGAAGCTCTGTATCATCTAGCTAAACACGAAACAGAGTGCAAGCTCTGCCCGAAAGAATGTGGCGTCGACAGAAAATCCGGCGAAAAAGGATTTTGCCAGACGACGGATCTAGCCAGTCTTTCCCATGCTATCCTCCATTTCGGGGAGGAACCTGTTTTGAGCGGTCTTCATGACTGTGCCAAAGAAACGGATAAATCAACTGTTCCTCGGTCAGGATCGGGAACTCTTTTTTTCTCCGGATGCAACTTGAAATGTTGCTTCTGCCAAAACTACCAACTCAGCTGGTTCAACAAAGGAAAAGAACTTGCCGCCGATGATATTGCTGCACAAATGATCGGCCTCCAGAATATTGGGGCGCTGAACATCAACCTGGTCTCCCCTACCCACATTCTTCTTCCCATCTTGAAAGCCTTACAAACGGCTTACGCCCATGGACTCCGCGTCCCGTTGGTGTACAACTCAAACGGGTATGAAAAAGCCGAAGTTATTCAATATTTGGATGGGATCGTGGACATCTATCTCCCCGACTGCAAGTACTTCTCCCCCCAGCTGAGCCAGACTCTTTCTCAAGCATCCGAATACTTCCTTTTTGCTAGTGCTTCGATCCAAGAGATGTATCGCCAAATGCCGACATTTATTTGTGATGACCAAGACATTGCACAGAAAGGACTTATCATACGGCACTTGGTTCTGCCCGGACAAAACGAAGACTCGATAAAGGTCCTCCAGTGGCTGGCCCAAAATTGCAGGGATGGAACCGCTCTGAGCTTAATGAGCCAATACAAACCCTGCCACAAAGCTCCCGCCCGCCTGCAACGATCCCTGGATGTCAATGAGTACAACAGAGTGGTGGAAAAAGCGCTCGACTGCGGATTCGAAACCTTGTTTATCCAACCCAAACCTTTTACATCGGAGGAACACCGGACACCGGATTTTAATCACAAAAATCCTTTCGACTGGAGTTAGAATGAATAAACTTATGCTCAGGAATATGGGGAGATCCTACTCTGGCGACCAGGGAAAAAGGCCGGATAATCGTCGAAAATACGGTTTCCGCTATCATAAAACAGGTAAAAAATCTTATTGCCCTGAAGCTCGAATAGGTGCGACATCGTTTATTTTGCTGGACAAAAGCTGCATGATTTTGATATGAAAGTGCGATGATGAAAATCTTGATCGCCTGCAAGGAATTCCCCCATTCGAAAGTTATCGGCGGTCCGATTATCATCTACAACCGGATGAAATATCTTGCGAAAAATCACTTGGTCTCTCTCACGGCCTTCAGCAAACCGGGAGACAAAAGACACATCCCCTCTGTCCAACCATTCTGCCATGATCTAAGGCTCGTTCCCTTGCCCCCCAAACGCTCTCTTGTAAAAGCAACGGCGGACTTTTTTTTATCCCCTGTCCCCCACTATTTTCTCCGGGTTCATGATTCCGAAGAAATGGCGCACACCATCGCAGAAATGGTAAAAAAAGACAATTATGATTTTGTCATCGCCGAATATTCGGTCATGGGCCAATTTCTCCATAAAAATCCAGATCTACCCCCCACAAGAAGGATCATGTCCGTCCACGAATGTTATTATCTGGCCCGTCTCAAAAGTTTCCGGCACCACAACCTCGGTCTCGATAAACTGAAAGAGGCGGTCAATCTCAAAGGCTTAAAAAAATATGAATTCGACATGTACCGCAATGCCGATAAAGTCCTCGCCTTGACCCCCCAAGGAAAAGACAAGCTTCTGGCAGTCTGTCCGGATCTTGACATCGCCATCGTTCCCCATGGCGTGGATGTGGAAACCTTTGCCTTTTCCCCTCAAACTGAAGAAGAGAACAGCTTGGTATTTCTTGGCAACTACCTCCATTATCCGAATGTGGATGCCGTCCTGTATTTCCATGCAGAAATATGGCCACGCTTGAAAAAAGCCCTGCCGGATCTGAAATTCTATGTGGTGGGCCAGTCTCCGCCTCCAGAAATCACCCGTCTTTCTGCAGATAAATCTATTGTTGTGACGGGAACTGTGGACGATGTCACTCCCTACTTGCGGAGAGGCCAAGTGTTCATCTGTCCCGTGAGGCTCGGAGGTGGATTTCGTGGAAAAATACTGGAAGCCATGGCGTTGGGCCGTCCTGTGGTTTCCACCCGGTTGGGAGCAGAAGGCATACCTGCTTCCGATGGCGAAAACATCATCCTTGCCGATAGGCCCGACGATTTTGTCAAAGGAATCGCGGATTTGATCGGGGACACAGATCTCTACAAAAGGATACAGAACAATGCACGAAAGCTCATGGAGGATCGTTATGCCTGGGATAAAGGCGTAGCCCGACTGGAGGCAGTATTGGAAGACATGATGTCAAAACCTCCTTTAACCTAAATTATCCAGGGTAGATCAAATAAAAGGGAGAAAAAAATGAAAGTCACTATGGTTATCCCCAGCTACTGGGGACGGAAAAAAGAGGAAGAGCGCAAAGAAACGGATACCATCTATGACCATCCCACACCTTTGGATGAAGAAGGAACCCTCAGCCGCCTCCTCGATAGCCTTTCCATCATTAAAAATAAAGATTTCCAACTCGTGATACTCGGAGTGGCTACGGCACCGGATATCCGGGAAGATGTGGAGAACAAAATTGCTTCCATCATCGAGGACCGCTCAAAGGATGTGGAAATCCATCTCTTTTCTTACTCCAAACTTTCCAAAATTCACCAATTTTTGTCCCAGAAAAAAAGGGAAGAGATGACTTCCCTTCTCCAACTTGATGGCTATTCCAATGTCCGCAACCTCTGCACCTTTGTTCCGCACTTGTTGGGCTCTGAGATAGCTGTCTTGATCGATGATGACGAAATATTCGAGGATCCGGATTTCATGGATAAAGCCCTTGAGTTCATCGGTCAAGAAAAGCACGGAGACAGAATCCTGTCAGTGGCTGGTTATTATATCAATCCTGATGATGACTTCCTCCTCAATAAGGAAATCCTGCCATGGATGACCTATTGGAACAAAATCGACTGCATGAACAGGGCATTCAAACAGATAATCGCTGAGGAACCGAGGCTTAAAGTTACACCATTTGCCTTCGGAGGAAATCTGGTTTTACACAAGGACCTCTTCACCCGGATACCCTTCGATCCCTCAATCCCTAGGGGAGAGGACATCGATTTTCTGATCAATGCCCGGATGTTCGGGTTTAAGACCTACCTGGATAATCAGCTCTCCATCAAACACTTGGCTCCGCCAAAAACTTCGCCCAAATGGGAACAGGTAAGGGAAGATATATTCCGGTTTGTTTTCGAAAAAAAGAAGCTGAATGGTCAGGAGGGATATCCAGGTTTGCATCCTCTCCACGCTGCAGAACTAGATCCATACCCAGGAGAATTCCTTAAAGATGACCTTGAAGAAAAAATATACCGATCCAACCAAATGCTTGCCTTGGATTATATGTGTGCCGGAGATCCCCAAGGCGCCATGGAGTGCATGAGAAACATCTATCTAGCAAAAATACAAGCTGATTCTGAAGAAAACCCCTACTACAACCTTCTTCGTATTCAGACAGATTGGGAAAAACTGATGGACTTTTTTTCCTCGAAAAAAGTTACAACTGAAGCGATCGCCCTTTCAGGACTCGCATAATCAGTGCCTTTACCTGGAATATTCAGGTTAATTAACTTCAACTCTAACAAATACACCCAAAGATCGGCTATCCGTTGACCTCTTATCCCGCTTGCGGGGCACAAAACTGCTCTCCCCTCTGATTTTTATCACATATAAATGATTCCCTCCCCATGCAAATCCCACAGGTTTGGGAAAGGAAACCATCATCTCAGATTCTCCGCTGGTTTTTTTGCTCAAAAACCTAATAGCATTCCCCACTTGCACCATCGTTTTTCCCCTGGAAGGACATGTCAGTCTCAAGTTGATGATCGATGCCTTTCTCGGGCTTTTTACAATAATCTCTGCCTTGCTGGCTCCCTTTGTCCAAAAACCATCCATTTCATGGCCATACGTATTTTCATCCTGGAAATAAACATAAACATCCTTTGTTTGGAAAGACTTTTGTTCATCGAGGCGAATGTCTAGAAAAGAATAAAGTACAACAGCCGCACATACGAGAAATACCGCTCCTATCGGAACCATTATCTTTTGACACAAAATCCGTCCATTGGATTTCCGCCCCCTCCTAATGAAGAAAAAACCTATCAAAAGGGACAAAAGAATCCAAAAAAATAGAGGGATCCAAGTGATTCCTTCCTGGCTGGACAACGAAGGAACGAACTTAGTGAAATCGATGAAGACATTGCTCAATGAATTCAACACGTTGCTGATTTTTCCAGACTCTGCCCAAGGGAAGGATAGGTTTTCGTGGTAGAGGAAGCGTGTATTTTTTGCCAGAATAAATGTGTTCAGAAAAGTAAGGCCAGCCAATAGATGAATACTGATAAGAGGCTTTTTTTTGCCAGATAAATAGATTGCCCCTCCCATAAACAAACACACAATCCATAAAACTGGGAGCAATGTCCTTCCAGGAGGACTGTAACCTCCCCAATAATAACTCAGGGAACAAAAAACCCAGTACAGGATCAGTGGAAAAAACAAAAACAAAGCTTCTTTTTTATTTTTCCTAAACCAAAGGATCAAACCTGGTAAGAACAGCATGAAAATCGGTGAATAGGCAAAAAGACCGATCCGTTGATCGAATAAATATCCGATCCAACACCTCAAAAATTCTAATGGATTATGATGATAAAAGGCATTAAATGTGACACTGCCATCCACAATCGTCCCTTTGTAAACAACCACAGGAGATAGCTTTCCATAAAGGGACCATAGAAAAAATAGAAAAAAAACAGCCGAAAGGAAAATCGGAAGCACTAGATAGAAATAATTTTTTATTTTTTGTTTTTGCCTGAGGAAAGAGAATATAAATAGAAAACCACATCCGGCAGAAATGACCATATACTTTATTCCGAACCAAGGCAAAATCCCGATCCCGATTCCTGCAAGCACCAAACGGTACAATCTCCAATCGGACTTGATAATAAGAAGATACACGAGAGATATGGAAATGAGTGCGACGACCACTTCGGGATAGATATGGAAAGAATAGAAAAAAAGAGGAGTCATGAAACCAAAAAGACCCCATGAGATGAGAGATACATTGCGATTCTTCAGCAGGGTGTCCATGACTAAATAGAACATCCCGCTTAAAGCCGCAGCTAAGACACATAAAAAAAGCCTGATGGCCAGAATCAGAACGCCTTTTTCAGACATCGGTTTACTTAAAATGGATGCCGATGCTTTGCCAATTCTGGTTCCTACCACATAAGCAGGCAAAAGCAGAACAGAAAATCCAGGCATATGCCTTGAGTATTGGAACTGGGAACCTCTTTTGCCTGTTTTTGTATGAGAGTCCAGCCGCCCCTGATAAAATTCTAGATAATCCTTATTCTGGTAGTTGTTCCAGAGATTGACATCCCCATCGGATATAAGGCTTTTTGTAATCAACAGATAATGGGGTTCATCCCCAGTGATGGGATATGGAGTAAACAAGATACCAGAAGCTGCCAAGATATAAACAATGCCTGCAAAGGCAAAACAGAGAAGAGCGATTTTTGCACGGCTTAACTTCGGAAAGATCTCTAATTGCTGCCCTTTTAAGCGGTAGAGAAAAAACAAATGGAGATAAATGAAACCAAGGATCGAGACGACCAAAACAATATGGCTGATATCATTGATAAAGACAAATTCCTGAATGAACACCAGCACAAGAAAAAAAAAGGGAGCAAAAGAAAGGATGGTAAAACGATTGACCACTTGAGCGCTCGTATCTAGCCGTAATGCCATTTTTTTAGAGTAAAACTTCAATAAAGGATAGAGAATCCCCCCTAAACCTGCAGAAAAAAGTAGGAAAAACGTAATGGTCGGAGAGAGTTTTGAATCCAGCTGATTTTGAGCGATTTTATACGCGAAAAACGAAGAGATGGCTATGACTTCCAGAGCGAAAAGAAGAGTCTCTTTTCTGATCTTGAGCATTATTATGGAGCCATTATACCTGAACTATTCATAAAAAACGTCAATGTTTTTTATGAATAATCCAGGTATTATAAAACTGGAAAAAAAGTCATAGTCCCTAATCTATTGGAAATGGGTTGTTCTGTTTTTCGGAATTGCATATAATGGAAAATCTTTTTAGATATGGACTTCAACAGAATGACATCTTCAGGAGATTTTTTTGAAACAAGCTTGACCAAAAGCTGGGACCAAGCGGCACGGAAAGTCAAACCATATCACCAAGCGCCTTCTACGCGAATTTATTTTGATCAAGAAAAAAACCTCATAGACACCCACCTTTCTCCTGTTGGAGGGAAAAAGTTCTTAAAGACGGATCTATGGAACGAGGCAAAAAATACGCAAATACTGAAGCATGTCATAGAAGAAGGGGCAGAAGTTTACGGTGTCGATATTTCTCCCTGTGTCACTCAACAGGCCCTCATGTCTTTTAACCATAGCAAAAATCGCCCCTGTGTAATGACAGCAGACATCCGCAAGCTCCCTTATCAAAATAACACTTTCGACTGCATTTACTCTATGGGTACAGTTGAACATTTTCCTGACACCGACAAAGCCATCCAAGAGCTCTATCGCGTTCTCAAACAAGGAGGCAAAGCCATCATCGGAGTTCCCAATAAGCATGACCTATTTCTGAGGCCCCTTTTGGTATTTGTCATGCAAAAATTGGGCCTTTATTCTTTTGGATACGAAAAATCGTTCTCAAAAAAAGAACTTCGACGCATGCTCGAAAAAGCGAATTTTAAGGTCGATTGTTATGGATCTCTTCTTTTTATGCCGGGAATCCTTAGAATTTTGGATATTTTTTTATTCCTGCATATGAGACCATTGACAAAACTCAGCAAAATTTTATTGGCTCCGTTTGTTTTCCTATATGATCGATTCCGCTTCTTCAAACAAAAAGGTTATCTGATTGCCTGTATAGCCAGGAAATAAAAAATGACTAAGTTTTTCTCGTCGTTGTTGACTCGATATTCCAACCCAAAAATTTGGCTATCCGAAGGATTCAACCAGTTGTTTAGGCTTTTTCATAGTCCCAGAGTTTTCAAGTTGACCACAGCAGGGATCGAAACCAACAACACATGTAATCTCAAATGCTCTCACTGTCCGACACCCAGAGAAATGAAAAGAAAAAAGGGCCACATGAGCCTGGCCACGTTCAAGCAGATTATCGACTTGAATCACGAACTGGAAAGGATATATTTGACTAATTGGGGAGAACCCTTGATTCATCCCGAAATAGTCGAGATGATAAGATACGCGCATTCTAAGGGCAAGCACACAGCCATCACTACAAACGGAACAACATTAGACAGGGAACTAAGCCGAGATCTCATCGAAAGTGGATTGGATCTATTAAAAGTATCTGTGGATGGGAACAAAGAAACTTACCAAAAAATCCGAGATTACTCTTATGAGAAGGTGGAATCCAATATCATGGAGTTCCTCGATGTCAGAAATAGTCTAGGGAAAAAAACATGGATCGAGGTTTCCATGCTTGTGTTCGAAGAAACCCAAAACGAGATCGAACAATTCCTGAAAAAATGGGAACCTCACATGGACTTTGTAAACCTCCAACCGAAATTTTTCACCATAAAGCGGAAGAAATACAAACCCTGCCGAGATCTTTGGCGTATACTTGTCGTTCTGTGGAATGGCGATGTGGTCCCATGCTGTGCGGACTATGAGGGAATTCTAACTCTCGGGGATGCAAAAAAAACCAACCTTCAGGGCATTTTCAAAAGTCAGGCCATGAAAGATTTGCGAAAAAAACACCTCAAGAAAAAACCACCCAGTCTCTGTGCAAGCTGCTCATCTTATTACGCAGATTATCACATTTCGAGCAAGCACCTGTCCTCATAAAGAAGCGCTTTTATCTACTCCATAAAACCCAAAAATTCGGCCATCTCACGGAGCTTCCCCTGGATAACTCGGACGTTGTCTGGCCCCATACGCAGAAGATGTTTTTGGGCAGAACTCAGGGATTCCAAATCGGTATCAACCATTGTATAGGTCACAACCTTCTTTTCCAGTTGGATGTCCTGTTTGAGGACGGGAACCTTAAGAAGTTCCATTAAAGCTTTTTTTAATGTGTTGCCAAATTCTGTGTCTGGATAACCCAAATCTTTGTATGCCTCCTGGATGGCTGGCTTCAGTTGCCTATACAGAGTCACACATCCTTTGGAATCCAATGATGCAAAAACCTCAGCTACGAGGTCATATCGTTTATAACTTTCTGGATCAAGGAAGTATTCTCCTACCTCCTCGACAACTTTGAACTCTCCGTCGGGTTTGAAAAAATCGATCTGCGGCACTGGGCTTTGACCATTGGCGACGTTATCAACAGCAGCCACGAACTTCCTAATCAATTCTTCGCTCATCAACCACATGGCCAGCTTAGGATGGGATGATAACTCTTCCGCAAGTTTCCGGACCAGAACATCACTTTCATCCAAACTCACATCCAGCGGTTCGACCTTTTCCTCTTCTGATTGGACCTTTTCCTCAACTACGGGCTGCTCTTGAACGATCTGGGTCGCTTCTTCAGACTCTTGAGGTTTTGAATAGATAAAAAAGTAATAAATGAAAGCTGCAGCCACTATCAACGAAACAAAGATGATTCCAGCTACGATGACCTTTTTCTGTTCTTCCATGTTTTTCTCCTTTAAAAAAAGACATTCAATACTAATTTACTTTTATGATCTTTATATTGCCCCTCAAAGCCGTTAAAGAAATGCGGGGCCCATTTTCTCCCCATTGGGTATCGATTTTTTTATCATCTGGCGGCACATCGATTTCAAATTCACTGCTGATCTCTCCATCGGGAAATGCAGCCACCAGATGGGCACCCGTATTTTCCTGTAGCGACAAGGTGATGTTTCCCTCCCTGGACGTGATGACAATCTCATCCTGTTCCCTAAGGTCAACCATACTGACATTTACCGAGCCTCGATTGGCCAATACCGTTAAAGATCCAGAAAAATTTTCCACCGTTATATCCCCTTCTGTCAAATCCAAATAAGCATCGCCGTAAACTCCCGAGATATATATATTCCCGTTTCTCACTACGATGTCTTTCAGATTGATAGAACGAGGAACATCGATGAAGTAATCCACAAATCCGACTTCTTTATTTTCTGAGACGTTTTTTGTCCTGATTTTGATAAAATTCTCAAACTTATCAAAAACAATTCCAGGGGCAAAGTCTTTCCGGGGATAAACATAAAATTTGGTCCGATCGGGAAGCTGAATCATTTTTTCTGCATACACTTCCAGTTCTTCCCTTTCCCATCCGTGAATTTCAACATTCCCATTCACATTTGCCAAAGAAAGGGTTCCACCAGGGGAAAAAGGGACACTTTTATGAAATTCGTCCAAGGGAGCACTTCCCATCTCTGGTGGATATTCGACTCGTATATAAAAACAAGAACTGAGGCAAAGCATGGAAAGAATAAGCAGAAAAAAGCTCGCATTTTTCATCATTCCTCCTTCTCTAGCATTTTTATTATACGATTTTTTGCGGCCAAAGTTCCAATAATAAGATTTTCTCATGTTTTTTCTTGAAACAAGAATCGAATTTTGTCATAGTTAGCTCTCGCGAAATTCCAATGTCTAGCGACAGCAAAAAATCTAGATAATTGAGGAGGAAAATATGGGCGGCTTCTTCGGAGTCATCTCTGACAAGGACTGTGTCAACGACCTTTTTTTCGGCACAGATTACCACTCACACCTCGGAACAAAAAGGGGCGGACTAGCTGTAAAGAATGAAGGTAGATTTATCCGATTCATCCACAACATAGAGAACGCTCAATTTCGCTCCAAATTCGAAGTTGACATCACGACGATGTCCGGAAACAAAGGCATCGGAGTCATAAGCGACTTTGATGACCAACCGCTTTTGATTCGATCACACCTCGGAAACTATGCCATCGTCACTGTTGGGATCATTCAAAATAGTGAAAAACTCATAAAAAAAGCTTTTCAGGAGAAAAAAACCCATTTCCGGGATATGAGTGGAGGAGAGATCAATCCAACCGAGATCGTTGCCACATTGATCAACCAAGAATCGACATTTGTGGAAGGGATAAAAAACGCCCAAGAGGCCATCGAGGGATCTTGTTCCCTCTTGTTGTTGACAGATGATGGTATCTATGCAGCCAGGGATAAATTGGGGCGAACCCCGATCGTCATCGGAGAAAAAGAAGGAAGTTTTGCTGCCTCCCTCGAAACCTGTGCCTTCCCGAACCTCGAATTCAACATCAAGCAGTATCTCGGACCCGGAGAAATCGTGCTTTTAAAGCGTGAGGGGATCGAACAAAAAAAGGCACCAGAGAATAAAATGCAGATCTGTGGCTTCCTGTGGGTCTACTATGGGTACCCGGCATCGAGCTATGAAGGCATCAATGTCGAGGATGTCCGCAACCGATGCGGGGCAAAGCTTGCCCAGCGGGATTCGATCAAGGTTGATTTTGTGGCTGGCATCCCTGACTCAGGAACAGCCCATGGCTTAGGATATGCCGGCGAATCCGGAATCCCGTTCAAAAGACCCTTCGTGAAATACACACCGACTTGGCCGAGAAGCTTTATGCCGCAGGACCAGGACATTCGGAACTTGGTAGCAAAAATGAAACTCATCCCGATCCAGGAATTCATCAAAGGCAAACGATTGTTGTTCTGCGAGGATTCGATCGTTAGAGGAACACAACTCCAGGACACCATCCAAAGGTTGTACGATGCAGGAGCCTTGGAGGTACACATGAGACCAGCCTGCCCTCCCCTTGTCTATGCCTGCAAGTTCTTAAACTTTTCCAGATCGAGATCAGAGATGGACTTGGCCGCAAGGACTGCTATCAATGAGTTGGTTGGAGAAAATGTGGGAGAATTGAACGAATATGCCCAAGCGGGTTCGGATAAATATATGGCCATGGTCGAAAGTATCCGGAAAAGATTGAACTTGACTTCTCTTCAGTATCAAAGATTGGAAGACCTTGTAGAGGCCATCGGTCTCCCCAAAGAAAAGCTGTGCACTTACTGCTGGGACGGCGCTGAATGAATACCTGAATTATTCATAAAAAATTCCGATGCTTTATCTCTTTCTCGCAAAAAATAAAATTTCATATCAATTCTAATCATTCATCGGAATTTTTTACCCTGTGGGCAAGCCAATCTCACCACATCGGCTTCGTTGTAGCCCATTCGCGGTATACAAATACAGCTCATGGGCCACTTCCTCGCCGCTGCAGCAATCTTGGCACGTGAATAATTCAGGATAAGAAGCTGAGGGACTAGGGATCCGATTTACCAGATAGAAAGTTGGCTTTGTGCTCTCACTTTTTTTGCCAGATCCAAGTATTCGAGACCAGAGTATAACACCACAAGAAAAACCCTATTTCTTCCTCCATACACACGGAGTTGAATTTTTGTTTTCGAATCCTTCCAAAGAGAACTGAACTCGAGATGACCTAGGCTGATAGCCAATCCCCAGTTTGAACGATCATTTTGATATTGTTTATCCTGCCATAGCACCTTTTCCGCTTCGGATTTTCCATATTTTTGTATTAAGATATCCTTTATTTTTTTATAATTGTGGATATACTGATTTTTGTCCTCGTAATTGGCAAGGAAACTGTATTTGGCCTTGGCTAATTTATTATAAGCAAACACGTATCCTATCATACAATCCATGTTCAAAATCTTCTGGGGATATTGAATAATATCCAACCCACCTGAATTCTCACAGTGATTTGAACTTCCTTCGATCCTGACAACCTGCGCTTTGTTCATTCCCCATCGTGTATTCCTGAAATTCGTTTTTGACCCTGCTTGGTTCCCTGTTTCATCCCCTTCTCGTTGGATGGTGGATTTTTTTGTGACTTCGAAGAGTTTTTCAACTAATGTATCAAGGATGTATCCAGACTTTGTCCGGCCAGATTTTTCCGAAGTGAAATAAACATAGTTCCATTTTGTACGGAATTTACGCTCACTTCCAAGAGACACAAGAGAGCCTTTATCCAGCATAGCAACCACAGTGCTTCTTTTATCCGGATCTAGATGGATAGAAGCTTTGTCGACGATAATTTTCAATTTTTTTGAGAAAGAATAAAGCCCGCCTGAATGCAGACCCAACACGAATAAAAATAGTATGGAAAGCCCAATAATTTTTTTCATTTGACTTTTCAAACGCCTTCCCCTTCGTCTTTCCTTTTTATCTCATTCCTGCATTAGGGTTCCGATATTTTGCCCTAATCCTATTCTAGGATAATATTATCGGCAATATCGGCTCAATTTTACAATCCTCTTTAGGGGTGAAATTTAAATCATATATTCACCCCTAAGGGACAGCCAATTTTATTTTTTTTCGGATCGAACTTTCAGCGCCTCGTTCATTTCTGAAAAACCCTGTCTTGTGGCACTTTCAATAGAACGCAGAATCAAGGAGGCAAAGATTCCGGTAAATTTCTCCTTCTGAACAAAGCGGACGCTCTCTTCTGCCAGAGGTTCGATAGAAAAAATGTGTTCACCATCAAAAATCCCAGGGATTCCCAGATGCCCGAACCACCGAAATTCTTTGCCCGGTTCGACATTCAGCACTTTCGGGCGAAACTTCATCCCTTTTTTCCCGGGGGGTTTGAGAAAAACTTCTAGATGTTTCCCCTTTTTCATCTCACCTTTAATTCTTTGAATAAAGGGATTCCATTCGGGAAACGACCGGAAATCCATAAGGATTTGCCAGACATGTTCGGATGGGGCATGGATTTCAATCTCTGTATGAATCTCTTTCATACTCATTCCTCCTTTTTAAGCTTTATTCCTCGGCCATTTTTAGGCGCTCGCCTATTGGAGGGTGGGAATAATAAAGGAATTTCACCCATCCTGCTGGATAGGCATTGGCCAGATTCCGGTTCGCCAATCCTGCTAAAGCGGACAAAAATGGTCGGTAATCCTCTATACTTGCCAATGCATAGCCGTCGGCCTGTCTTTCGAAAGAACGTGATAGAGCATTACTCAAGGGGGCAAACAGGAATCCCGACAATCCTCCCAGCATCACAGCAAACATGGGAAAAAGGGAAAGGTTCGACTGTGTGGATGATAGGAACTGGGGAAACATCCATTTCATCAGCCAGTGGATGACAAAAAATACCAACAACTGTTGAAAAGCTCCTATACCGATATTCTTCCAGATGTGTTGATATCTATGGTGACCGACTTCATGAGCAATAATCGATTCTATCTCATGAACAGTCATGTTATCGAGCAAATTATCTCCTAATACAACCCTTCTCGTTTGGCCCAATCCTGCCAGGAATGCATTCTCCTTTTTTGTTTGACGGCTCATATCCTCCTTGAAAAATCCACTGCTTTTCAGGCCTCCGCGAGCCAATATCTTATCCAAGACCGTGGTCAACTCTTCATTCTGGATGGGGGTGTATTTATTGAAAATCGGAGCGATGACAACCGGGAAGAGTGTGGCAAAAACAACACTCACAAGGACCATCGCCCCTGCGGCCACCAACCACCACCATTCGGGAACCAGGGCCATGATCCAAACGAGCAATCCCAATAAGGTGATAACAATGACAAAGCCTACAAAAAAGGACTTGATCCATTCCCACAGCCAACTCTTGACTGTTTGGTTGGAAAATTTCCATTTATGCTCATGGATAAATCCATTAAAGAAAGCCAGAGGAAAACCGAGGAAAGTTATGGCCGTATAAAAAACCACAACGTAAACGAGGAATGTCCCAATGATGGAGCCACCCATGTCCGAGTGAGCCAAACGAGCGCTCAGCTCGCTGAAGTAAAAGACAAGAAGAAAAACGAGGGATAAAAGTAGGTTTGCGAAGCTGAAAAGGCGTTTTTCTTTTTCGTATTGCCTGGCTTGATTTTGGCATTCCTTATCGAGGAGAGGATGAATATTTTTCATATCTGAGATAAGATATAGAATAGGCTAATCTTGATAATAGTTCAATCTTTTGCTCTATTCTGCAACACATTGCGTTTTTTCAAGACAACAGGTATGATTTCTGTGAAATTTCTGTCTTTAGGTAGAGTGAATGGACTATTGGAACTGGTTACTTTTATTCGGAGTAGGCTCTATAGCGGGATTCATCAACGTGAATGCCGGCGGTGGATCAAGCCTCACTTTGCCCACGCTGATTTTCATGGGCCTTGATGGTGCCCTGGCTAACGGCACAAACCGCATCGCTATATTTATCCAGAATATCTTTGCTGTCGCTTCCTTCCGAAAGAACAAAATGCACCAGTTCCGGACAAGCACAGAGCTTTCCCTGTTTACCCTTCCTGGCGCCATCTTAGGGGCCATCCTGGCCGCACGGATCAGCAGCGTATTGTTCGAACGCATCTTGGGGGGGGTCTTGATATTTATCGTGATATCCTTGTTCTTTTCACGTTCCTACAAGGATAGGAATCCAGATCAAAAAGAACAGAGAAGCTGGTGGATTTATCCCGCCCTGTTGGGAATCGGATTTTACGGTGGATTTCTTCAAATTGGCGTGGGTTTTTTGTTCATGGCTGCCCTCTACCACCTTCTCCGCATCGATCTCATAGCGGTCAACATGCACAAGGTATTTATTATTTTGATCTACACATTACCCGCATTGCTGATATTCATGTGGACGGACAATGTAAATTGGGAATATGGACTCGCCCTTGCTGCAGGTAACGCCATTGGAGGTTGGTGGGGCGCCCACGTGGCGGTTAAAGGTGGTGAAAGAGTTATCCGTATCATTCTTGCCGTGGCTATCAGCATAATGGCCCTTAAGCTCTTCAAGCTTTTTTAGAGAGGACAGACACAATGACACATGAATACGATGTGGTGATCATCGGAGCGGGAGGAGCAGGCTTGTACGCAGCCTTGGAAGCGAGCAAACAAGCAAAAACAGCCGTTATCTCAAAACTTTATCCGATTCGTTCACACACAGGAGCGGCCCAAGGCGGAATCGGGGCGGCACTGGGGAACGTGGAAGAAGATAAGCCGGAATGGCATGCTTTTGATACTGTAAAAGGCGGTGATTATCTCACGGACCAAAAGGCAGCCTGTCTTTTAGCCGATGAAGCCGTCCAAGCTGTGTATGATCTGGAAAACCGCGGCCTCCCCTTCAGCCGCACGCCTGAGGGTAGAATCGACCAGAGGCGTTTCGGAGGCCACACGCGCAACTTCGGGGAAGCCCCTGTCCGCAGGGCCTGTTACGCAGCAGACCGAACGGGCCATATGATCCTGCAAACCCTTTACCAGCAATGCATTAAAAACAAGGTATCATTTTTTAATGAATTCCATGCCGTAGATGTTTTGATCGAAGGACATAAATGTGCAGGCCTTGTGGTTATCGAATTGGCCACCGGTGAGCTACACGTCTTTAAATCCAAAGCCGTATTATTCGCCACAGGAGGTTTTGGCCGAATGTTTGGGATAACCTCGAATGCCCATGCCAATACAGGAGACGGCCCCGCTCTCGTGGTACGAAGGGGTGTCCCACTGGAGGATATGGAATTCTTCCAATTCCACCCGACCGGCATTCGAGGTATGGGCATCTTGATCACAGAAGGTGTTAGGGGTGAGGGCGGCATATTGAGAAACAATAAAAACGAGCGTTTTATGGAACACTATGCTCCCAAACTTTTGGACCTGGCCCCTCGCGACATGATTGCCCGAGCCATCATCACAGAAATTCGAGGGGGAAAAGGAATCAAAGGGGATGCAGCAATAGATGATTATGTGCATCTGGATGCTACTCACTTGGGCCGAGATGTGATCGAGGCAAAATTGCCAGAGATCGCGGACTTCTCCCGCACCTATTTGGGCATAGACCCAGCAGAAAAACCTATACCTGTCCATCCCACGGCCCACTACGCCATGGGTGGAATTCCCACAGACATGGATGGAAGAGTTCTTGCCGATGGAGAAGGGAACGAGTTCGAAGGCCTGTATGCTGCAGGAGAATGCGCCTGTGTTTCGGTTCATGGAGCGAACCGGTTGGGAACAAACAGTCTTGTGGATTTGATCGTCTTTGGCCGCCGAGCCGGGCTCCATATCGCCGATTTCGTCAAAAAGGCCGAACTGTCCCCTCTTTCGGGGGACGCCACGGAACCGGCCCAGACTATAGTGAACCGACTTTTCAACGGAAAAAATGGCCCTCAACCAGAAGAGTTACGAAAAACCATGCAGGATCTGATGATGCAAGACGTGGGGATTTACAGGGGTGGCAAAGAGATGGCTGATGCCGTGAAAAAACTTGAAGACCTGAGACAGGAGTACAGAGAAGTCAGGGTAAAAGATCGAAACAAAAGCTTTAACACCAACCTGCTCGAAATCCTGGAATTGGGAAACCTGCTGGACCTTGCCTATATTTCTGCTACATGTGCCCTTAACCGCACAGAAAGCCGTGGCGCGCACGCCCGGGAAGACTATCCGGAAAGGGATGACGACAACTGGCTCAAACACACTCTTGCATGGCTGAGGGACGACAGGGTAGAGATCGATTACAGCACTGTGGACGTGTCTGTGTGGGAGCCAAAGCCGAGGAAATACTAACAAAAGAATGTGATGAAAATATATCTCCAAATTCAGCGTTTTAATCCCGAAAAAGACAAAGAGCCGGCCTTCCGAAAATACGCGGTCGAGGTTGATCCGACGGACCGCTTGTTGGATGCTTTGATGAAAATAAAAAACCGCGAAGATCCCTCATTGGGATTTCGGAAAAGCTGCGCCCATGGCGTATGCGGGTCGGATGCGATGGTTATAAACGGCAAAGAGCGACTTGCGTGCAAAACATTGATCAAAGACGTGGCTGAAAAAGACGGAGTTACCGTCAAGGTGGAACCTCTACGTAACCTTCCGGTGCAACGAGACCTGATGGTGAATCAATTCCCGTTCTTCCAAAATTATCGCAAGGTGAAACCTTATCAGATCAATCCCGAACCTGTTCAAGAAAAAGAGCGCATCCAAGATCCCGAAAAAAGGAAAAAATTCGACGATGCCACCAAATGCATTCTTTGCGCAGCCTGTTTCTCAGCATGTCCGGTGAAACAGGAAAAGAATCCAGAATTTCTGGGGCCTGCTGCCGTTGTTCAGGCATCCCGCTTCATCGATGACGACAGGGACAAAGGATTTGAGGAGAGACTCCCGGAGTTAGATTATCCGGACGGCATTTGGCCTTGCGAAAACCGATTCGAATGCACTCGGGTTTGCCCGCGGAATATCAAGGTGACAAAACTGATCAACCTAACAAAAAGAAAAATCAAGGAGTACAGGAAGCAAGAGGATAGAATTTAAGTGCCAACGAATCTGCCAGAACAGGCGCTTTATTTTTTGCAAGATTTAAAGCCCGGCTGAAAAGAATGCTTAAAATCCTGGCATGATCGTGAACTGGAACACCCAGTTTTTGTTCGGTCTGTTGAAAGGTTTCACGGCATTGAATCCCATGATCAGGAATCCCATCAAGTTCATCCTGAGTCCTATGCCGGCACTCGAGAGTGGTCTGCGATTGCCGCCCAAAAAGAAGGGTTTACTCTGGGTGGATCCTTCGACTTCATATCCCCAAGCTATCCCGGCATCGTAAAAGGCCACAAAATCCACCGGAAAAATACCGTAATATCCTCTTCCTAAACCAAGAACCCCAAAAAGCGGGAAACGAAGTTCTACATTGGCTATCATCAGCTTGTTTCCGAACAGCTGCGCATAAACATCATTTTCGTCGAAACCGAACGAGGATGAATTGTATCCCCGGAGCAGAGTTTCATAACCTAAAAACAAGGGATAAAAACGGTCGTCTGTGGCGTTATTCCCATAACGACCATAATGCATAATGCGGAAAGCCAGCGTGAACGGCCTTACGGGCATGAAGTACCGCCGGTAATCAGCGAGTATTGAAGAATAATTCAAATTGCCGCCAAAATAGGGCGTAAATTCGATACGGTAGCTCTGCCCAAGGATCGGAGCAGTAGCACCAAAGAAGGAGCTGTCATACACAAAAGCTGCCGTGAAAAATCCGTAATATAGACTATCCGGAGCATCCAATTCCTGCTTGATTTGGTCCAAAAAGAACCCATCGATCGTGTAAGCCCGCGTGCGGACTTCTTGTTGATAATCGATCAACCGGTAGCCCGCAGACAGTTCGAATCGGCGGGATTTATTGAAAGGATAAAAGGCAAAAATCGATGCTTGATAATTGACCTGGCGAAAGATGTATTCCTGTTCGAGAAGAGCCGTCTGTCCCAAAAAGTCCCCATATCCCATAGAAACCCCGCCATACACATAAGGAATCCGCTGTACAACAGCTCCCCAGTTCAATCTGCTCCTCATGTTCTGGTACCCAACCAACAGAGCTGAATCTTCGACTCGGTTGTTGACCTGCGCCATGGTGAACAGGTTGTGATAACCGAGCATGTCGCTGAAATTCAGCATGATCCCTCCACCAGCATACATCCCGAATCGATCTGTACCCACAGCCATCTGGCCAGGGCTTACATAATCCAGAGCCAGTTTCGGCTTGTAATCGGAAATTTCAAAATCGGCATCTTCAGGTAGTCCATACAGCGGATTGTTGAGGAGGGCGATCACCTCTCCTTCGCCTTTTTTTCTTGGCGGGAGTAAGGATGGCAATATCTCTCCAAAATCACCATTTGGCTTTTCCCCGGAAAGGAGTTCATAAGAATCGATGGCATAAATGCTGTAGTTATTCTCCTCAAAGACGCTATAAGCCATCTGGCCGGTCTCTTGAGCAATCGACAGGGCGGGACTCTCGGCCATGATGCCGCTTACACCTGTGAAGAGATTTGTCACTTGGGAAATTTCCCCGCTGGCAAGATCGACTCTATAAACATTGGAAATGCCATTACGATCGGACATGAAGAAAAGGCTTTTTGAATCAGGAGCCCACTGAGGATTGATATTTTTCGCCCCGAGAAATCCCTTGATCAGCCCGATATCGCCCGTGTCGGGATCCAACAAGGCCATTTGAAAGTCCCCGATATTAAGGATCGAGAGGTCACTGGAAAAGCGGTCGGTAACAAAGGCAATGGTGCTGCCATCTGGAGACCAAGAAGGATACAGGTCGGAAAAAGGATCGTCTGTCAGCTTTTTCAACTCTTCGGTTTCAAGATCTAACAAGAAAATATCCGATAATCCGCCATCAAGAGCAGAAAAGGCGACGAAACGCCCGTCCGGAGACCAGGTCGGGTTCAAAATCTCCCCCAATTCCTTGAAAACGACCTCTTTCTCCCTTTTGCCGGTTTTTGTGTTGACCACGACGAGTACAGGCTCACTTTTGGTTATTCCGCCGAAAACGAACCGCTCTCCTTTGGAATCCCAAGAGCCGGAGGAATTGAGAAACTGCAAACTATCAAAACGAGGGTTTGTAGCTGTTTTGATCAATCGGCGAATGATTTTTCCTGTCTTTGCATCGGCAAGATACATATCGATCGAAAACAGATCTCGGCTAGAAAGGAAAACGATCTGGCTACCATCCGGGCTGAGAGCAGGCGAAACATTCAGTCTATTTTCTTTTGTCGCCTTAAAAAGAGGACGGCTATTTTTTTCGACAAGCCGGGTTTTCTCTGCGATCGGATTATATCTTTCATTCATAGCCTGGTGCCATTCCGTTGTCAATTGCTCGAAGTTCACATTCAAAACCTTTTGCATCGCAGACTCCAGCTCTCCAACACGGCTCACTTGATTCATCAAGGATGCCACCGCTTCATCCCCATACTTCCCGGTGATATAGGCCCAGAGTGACTGACCATATCTGTAGGGAAAATACTTGTAAGGATCTTCGAGTTTTTTTATAGTGGGGAGTTCCTTCCTCTGCGTCACATCCCGCATCCACATGGCTGTGTTGGGATCGATCGAACCGATGGACAAGTATTCGGCCAATCCTTCTATGAACCACAACGGAATACGCTCAATCCCAGGGCTAGCTCCAGCATAACTTGAACGATTTTGGGAAGTGAGATCATACTGAAAAGCATGGACTAGTTCGTGACCTATCACGTGATCGGTTGCTGCAAGGGAGCCTCCAACCGGAAGAATGATGCGTCTCTTGAAAGACTCTGTCACTCCTCCTGTTCCTTCCCCGATGGCCCCAGAGATCGTGGTCGTTTGCTGGAAGTGGGAAGAGCTAGCGTATAAGATCAGGGGTTGGCGACCTTTGAGCTCATGGTTTAAAATCCGTGAGAGACGAGCATACCAACGCTCAGCCATCCGAGCGGATAGTTGAGCCGATTCTTCCATCTCAGGATAAAAATAAACATCGAAGTGTTGTGTTTTCAGGATTTTGAAATCGAATTTGTCATACTGCACCTTGTTCCGTCCAAAATATTGGGCATGAACAAGAGAAGCTGTAGAAACGGTTCCTATACAGATAATTGTGAATATCAATATATACCTTTTAATGTCACGGGAGAACATATTTTTCCTCCAAAGTTTATGTTGTTTCATTCCCTATATATCCTACAGATTTAATAACTTTTAATGGTCCAAAAAAGTTTCAACACTTATCAGACAATACAAACATATTAATCTATTTCATCCGGTCATTCAATGTCGACAGGTTAACTTTAGATGAACAAGCAAAAAACATGCCAAAGTATCCTTCCCCTTTTTCAGGAAGCATGAACTTCGGATGTGTATCGATTACAGGTCATCCGTCCTTAAAAATTCATTTGAAAAAAGAGGCCGTTGTTGTAAAATTCTGCTGTTGCCTGCGATTATGAAAACAATGATACTATCCAAGATATGGTTTTTATTTTTTATTTTGATACTTTTCTTATCCATTGTCACTTATGACTCGGCACAGGAGAAATCGGTTATGCTTTTTAAGATCACCGAACTCAAAAGCGGCCTGAAACTGCGATACACGCTCTCTCTTCCGCATTACTATTCTCCCTTAAATTCCTATCCCCTTGTGATCGCACTCCATTACGGCGGCGAGGTTACGCCATTCTACAGCAAAGGTTTCATGACTTCTCTTGTGGAACCCGCCCTGCAAGACCTAGAAGCCATCATTGTCGCACCGGACTGTCCCTCTAAGGGATGGACAAATGCCGCTAGCGAGGCGGCTGTCCTGGAATTAATGCTTTTTTTGATGGAGGAGTACAACATCGACTCCGATCGCCTTGTTCTGTTGGGATACAGTATGGGAGGATCGGGCACATGGTACATGGCAGCGCGACATCCTGATCTATTCTCCGTGGCCATTCCCATATCCGCTCCTTCTGTGATGTCCACAACTCCCATCATCCAAGACGTCCCTCTATACATCATCCACGGAGAAAAGGACGAACTCTTTCCCTCTCAAGATGTAAAATTGCTTTATCATAAACAAAAGAACAACGGCGCTGTGATAAAAATGAAAATCGTTGCGGGTGTGAGCCACCACCAATTAGCCCGGTTCATCAATCCTCTCAAAGCCACCATTCCCTGGATCAGGAAGATTTGGGAAGACCAATAAAAGGAGGCCTAAGGTAATGGATGTTTTTGCCACAAACTTCCGAACGCTCGATTGGGTGATCGTCTGCGTTTATATCTGTATCCCTGTCGTGATCGGGATAATCGTCAAAAAATACATCCGGCAATTGAGTGATTTTATCCTGGCGGGCCGCTCGCTCAAGCTTTTTATAGCCATCGCGACCCTTACCGGAACAGAGCTGGGTTTGGTAACCGTCATGTACAACGCTGAGTTGGGATTTAAACATGGATTTTCGGCCTTCCATGTGGGGATCATCGAAACCTTCTGCATCCTGGCCATTGGTTTGACGGGTTTTATCGTTTACAAGCTTCGGCAACTGCGTGTCATGACCATCCCGGAGTTTTACGAGATGCGTTTTGGGAGAAACGTTCGGATTGTTGGGGGTATTATCCTGGCGTTGGGAGGGATCTTGAACATGGGTCTTTTTCTCCAGGCAGGCGCCCGGTTTATGATGGGTGTTACCGGGTACAGCAATCCGGCAGGATTAAAACTTTTTATGTCTGCCATGTTGATCATGGTGCTGGTCTATACGGTTTTGGGCGGTATGGTCTCAGTGGTTCTGAACGATTTCATGCAATTCGTGGTTCTTTCCATCGGAATGCTCATCGGATCTTTGTTCGCCATTTCCAAGGTTGGCTGGGCAAACCTCTTCAAAGCTCCCCCCACGGTCGACAGTGCATCTTGGTTCAATCCTATCAGTGAAGGATCAGGATTCGGTAGCCTGTACGTGATTTTTATGGTCATCCTCACTTTTTCCGCTGGAGCTCTCTGGCAGTCCGGAACTCTCCGGGCCCTGTCAGCCAAAACACCCAAAATTGCCAAACAACTCTATGCTTGGAGCTCCGTTTCTTATCTGGCCCGGCGGGTTATCCCGATGCTCTGGGGTATTTGCGCTTTTATCTTTATCTCCCAATCACCCAAGCTATTGGCGGCCTTTCAAGGACCAGATGCCCTGAACAGCCAATTCGGCATGCCCATCTTTATAGCAAAAGTACTTCCCAGCGGCTTTTTGGGGCTGATTGCGGCCGGCATGTTTGCAGCTTTCATGTCCACCCATGACAGTTACCTGCTCAGCTGGAGCTCTGTGATCACTCAGGACATCATCGCTCCCTTGAAAAAAGACAACCTTTCGGACAAAAGCCGCCTCCTCATCACGCGCGTTTGCATCGTCGCCATTGGCATCTTTTTGCTTATTTGGGGGTTGTGGTTCGAAGCACCCGTATCGCTCTGGAATTACATGGCAGTCACCGGCACCATTTACCTGGCGGGTGCGTTTACCGTGGTCACTGCAGGTTTGTACTGGAAAAAGGCCAGCAAAACAGGAGCAAAAATCGCGCTTTATGCCGGCCTGTTGGCCATCTTGGGAATCGGGCCTTGGACAACGGGAGAAAACGTGCCATTCTACTTGAGCGATAAGTTTATCGGTGTTATGACATTCTTGATCGCATTCCTTGGGATGATCCTCGGGTCCCTGATATTTCCCGATAAAACCAAACTAGTGGAGGTAAAAAAATGAATTGGGCAATGTTATGGAAAGCTGTTCTGATCTTTACTCTTTCAGGCTACTCTCTACTGGTGATCATCGTCATCTTCGGCGGAGCGGGCAACATCGTAGACATGCTCCGCGACCTCAGAAAACCTCCCGATCAGGATTCATCAGAATAATTTCCTCCTATTTTTCGTGAGTAAACTCTATTTGAAAAAGCCATCACGCATGTCCGCAGCGCCATTGAGGATCTAGCCATAATCCCGTTAAAAAAATCATGTTTATGAATAATTCAGGCTAAATCTTGATAAATATTTTTTTTTGGTATAAAGGAATCATGAAAAGGATCCAAAGGGAAAGGAGCAATAAAGGAAAAAGAAGGGACCCGTTGAGATGGCCAGCCAACGGCACCAACAGATGTTCATAGATATAGGGATAGAGAGCAACTGCTCCTTGGTCTGTCGGAACCTTTATCACAAGCAATAACTTCACCATAACCGTTGAAGCAACATAGGCAAATATGGCATTCGCACCCAGAACCAGAAACGGGAAGGCCCATTTTTTCACTCCTATCCCGTCCATCAGGACATAACACAGCCCTAAAAGAAGCAGGGCCACCCCTGCCGTAAACAGGACAAAAGTGCTTGTCCACAATTGTTTGTTTATGGGGAATACAGGATGAAGCAGAAGCCCTAATGCCGTCATCAGAAAACCCGCCGCAAATAGCCCAACGGATTTCTGAAAAACTTTTCGGGAAGACCGGAGCCAGTCTCCTGTCAGTGTGCCGATCAATACGGTTGCTATGGCCGGGAATGTACTCAGGATACCCTCCGGATCGAATCCGGATTTGTAAAGGTGTCCTCCCAGAAGCTTCGCATCAATATACCCGCAGAGATTTCCCTGAAAATCCAACACGCCCGCTCCGTATCCCGGCACAGGCACCAATTTCATCACCAGGTAATATCCAACGAGGAGAAAAAAAATGATTGCAACTCTTCCTTTTGTCCCCACTTTCGAAAAGATCAGGGCTGAGACTAGATAGCATATGGCTATCCGTTGCAGGACTCCTGGAATCCGAATCCCCTCGAAATTAAATCGGAAGAGAAGCCTGAGCAGAATACCGAGGGCAAAAAGGATAAGACTTCTTCTGAAAATTTTTGCGTACAAAGAGACAGGATTGTCGGCCCGCCCCATTCTTTTCGAAAGAGCCAGTGAGACAGATACTCCTACAATGAACAAAAAAAAAGGGAAAACCAGATCCGCGGGAGTCCATCCATGCCAATCGGCATGACCGAGAGGGGGATACACATACTTCCAGCTTCCGGGATTGTTCACCAGGATCATTCCGGCTATGGTTATTCCCCGAAATGTGTCAAGAGAGGAAAGTCGAGCGTTTGTTTCTCCGGTCATAATTATGCGTTCTTTTAAATCATATGAAATTTTTCCCCGATGTCAATCAGGAAAAAGGAAAGGACACCAGGATAAATGCTTTTCGAGTCAGACGCGGAATCCATCCGTGTAGCCTGGCTGCATCCAAGGCACTTCGTTTCCAGCAAAAAAGGGCTCGAGGTCCCCTTTTATCTTCTCCATTTCTTCCGGACTCATCGGGCTAAAATTTCTCAGCAGTTCCCTGTTTTTTTTTACGACTTCCAGGCTATCCGTCCCGATAACAGCCACGTGGGGCTTCTTGAGGCTCAGAGCATACCGAATCAGATCCTCGGCTTTTAGATCTTTGATATTTTCCCGAGGACGGATCACCTTCATCACGATTATTCCCATTTTTTTCTCTGCCGCCCGAGGGATAGCAAAATTTTCCATATCCCCTTTTCTCTCCGCATAATGGTTCAATGCGATCAGCATGGTGTCAAAATCAAAACGTTTAGCCATGGCCGACATAGCCGCGGCATTGCTATGGCCGGAAAAACCGATGAACTTCGTGACTTTTTCATCTTTCATTTTATGGAGAGCCCGGTAAACACCATCTTTCGCTCCTATCTTGTCCACATCTTCAAGGGACAGGACGCTGTGTATCTGAAGAATTTCCAGGTGATCTGTATTGAGACGTTCCAGGCTTTCTTCGATATGGCGCAAAGCGCCATCATAGGTTCGCTCCCCCACTTTCGTGGCCAAAAAAACTTCCTTTCTCCTGTGTTTCAGAACCAAACCCAGCCGTTCCTCACTGGCAACATCATTGTAAACATAGTCATGAGCTGTATCCCAATAATAGAATCCATTATTCAGAGCATAGTTGAGCAACTCCTGGCTTTTCTCTGGGTCCTGGACAGCACAAAAGCGGCTTCCGCAGCCCACAGCTAAACGCGGAACTCTGGCTCCTGTTTTCCCATGGATAACGGTCGGCAGCCCTTTTGCATCGTATGGGGATTCCAATGGTCCGGAAAATAAATCCCCTGCGGATAAGGCCCCGATGGCAGCCGTGCCTGCCATACATTTTTTCAGGAAATCCCTCCTATGGATTGGTTTATTTTTCACAGAATCCCTCCTTTTTCCCTGAATTATTCAGGAGAATCATTTGTGTATTTTGCCCCAAAGTTTGATGTCGTCAAAACTCCCGGTGTCATCGAATGATCCCACCCCCATCAGCCCATGTCCCAAGGTCATATCCTTTGCCGTCAAGATCGGTGTTTTCATGTCGTCTAAATAGGCTTTGATTTCTCCTGTCTCCGCATTGCAGGTTACTTTGAACTCATGAAATTCCATATCTGTTAGCCTGGCAGCAGATTCTCCTGGGGTTTCATGATTGATCTTCACCCGGTCTTTGCCATTAACGATGCCGATTATATTGTGGGCCTTATCACTGACAGCCGAAAAGTGGACATAATAAAAATGAGTCGGATCTTGATAATGGAAGATGACGACTATGTCGCGATGAGGATTATCGCTCCTGGCCTTGCATTTCAGACGTCCGGCAAAAATAAAATCGGAAATATCAAAATCCTTCAGCACCGACCACGATGCGGGAGCTCTCACCTTTCCCTGAGTTCCTGGATTTCGAAGCTGGTAGCAATGGGTCCTCGATTCGTGGCCGACTTTCCAGTTTCCAGGAATATTCGGCTCCCAACCTTGAGCCTCCCCATCCTCGAAGTCTTCATTGACTAATGGAGGCCGGACAGCATGGACCAGCTCTTGGATGGCCGGCACAATTTTAACGACAAGTTCACACTCTGGCTTTTGCGGACGGCTCAATAAGGATACCACGCCATCCAGCCAGGAGAGAGGCGCTTCCTGACTTTTCTCCAGGTAATCCATAGCCTGGAGTCCGGCATCTGCCAGAGCAGCCACATCCTTTGAGAGCGGGAGGATCTCTTCCAGCAAAGGAGAATCTTTCATTACTGGTTTTAAGACCTCATGGTTGTTTCGCCATTCGACCAACCATTCTCGAATCGTTTTGTTTTTGACTTCGTAGCTCGGAGCATCAGCCAGAAATTTCTCCACCATGTTTGCAAACTTTCGTCCCTTATGGCTTTCAGGACGAGCCACATCCACCAAGCGGTTTAAAGGTGTCATCTGGGTATACGCACGCGTTCTCGGCCGTGTGTGATACTTCACAGGTTCCACGATATCCGCCAGAACTTTAAGAGCATCGGCAGAATGCTCTTCTGCCAGCCCCTGTAACATCAAGGAATAGTAAAACCGGTGCTTCAACCCAAGAACATCCAGTTTGGGATTCAACTCTTCCAGCCTGCGATACATATCCTCCACATCATTGACGCTTTGAGGCGACCAGAATCTCTCGGCAATCGCTGCTGTTCTGGGCCATATCCGTGAGTCTATTGTCTCGGGTATGACAAACTCGCCCCACATGCACGCCTCTCCTCCCAAAATGCGGGCCTTTTCTTCCTCTGTCAGCTCAGCCGCATCGCCACCGAGGGGATCAACGCGATAATGCTGTGCGGCCGTCAGGATATAATCCATATAATATCCATTAGAGAGGATTCCCATGTAGCCCACGCGGGCCGTTTGAGCTAACGATTTTGGACCCCGCCAGCTGTGCACCACCACATCCTTGGGGAGATCAGGATGGAAGATCTCGTCCCAACCGATCATCTTTTTGCCGTGTTTTTGAACGATAGCCAGTATTCTTTTGTTGAAATAGGCCTGCAAGTCATGGTTGTCCTGCATCCCCTTCTGTTTTTTAAAAGCTATGATATCGGGATTGCTGTCCCAAGTTATACCGTTCACCTCGTCCCCACCGATGTGGAAATAGGCATCGGGAAAAAGCGCTGCCATTTCTCCGATGAAAGTATCGAGGAATATGTAGGTCTCCTCTCGTGTGGGATCCATGCACGGATCTTGCACTCCCCATGTGCGACCGATTGCAAACGGGCCAGGGCTGCTGGCTAACTCTGGATGCCCGACAAACCAGGCTGTTGTGTGCCCGGGCATGTCAAATTCCGGTACAACCCTGATCCCGCGGTCCCGGGCATAATCTAATATTTCACGCACCTGTTCCTGTGTGTAATAGAATCCGTCCGATCCCATTTCATGGAGTTTGGGAAAGCTCTTGTTTTCAACACGGAATCCCTGGTCTTCAGAGAGGTGCCAATGCAGGACATTGAGCTTCACAGCCGCCATACCATCCAAGTTCCGTTTTATCACCTCCATCGGTATCCAGTGCCTGCAGGCATCGATCAGCAATCCTCTCCATGGAAAACGGGGCTCATCTTGTATCCAGACTGCCGGTATATAATAGCTGTCGTCATCCTTTTCGATAAGCTGGAAAAGCGTCGCCAGTCCTCTCAAAACACCGACCGATACGGGTGCTTTTAAAACGACCTCGGACGAGCTCACACGCAGGGTATAGGATTCATCTTCTCTTATGGACTGGACTTCTTCACCAGGTTCATCACAGTGTATTTCAAGAGAAAAGGCAGCCTCATCTGGCTCCATGGAGGGCTGGGGAATGCCAGTCAACTCCCGAAACTGTTGACCGAATCGGTCGACAGCCCTGGATAATCGCAGCTCCTTGTGACCTTCCCAAGCCACATTAAACCCGGCAACCAAACGAAGTTTTCCGGATTCAACGGTCATGTGTGCGGGCCATGGCATCAAATGCAGCTGGGACCGCTCTTGGTATGACATGAAACACAGGCTTAAACACACAAGAAGAAGAGCAACATAATTCACACCTTTACGGATCATTTCTGTTTCCTTTCCTCAAAGTAGATTTTCCTCTCAGTATCGTATCCACAATCTGGAAATTTTGATCCAACACAACAAGGTTCGCAAGCTTGCCGATATGGATACTCCCGATTTCCTCTTCCACGCCAAGTACCCGGGCAGGGTTTAAGGACGCCATATTTATGGCTTGATTTATGGTTACATCGGTCCAACCGATCATGTTTTTAATGGCCGCATTCAAGGTCAAAATACTTCCTGCCAAAATTCCACTTCCTCGAATGGTCGCTCTGCTCCCCTGAACTTCTATTTTTCCCTCACCCCATGTATAAACGCCATCTCCCACGCCTGTAGCTATTATCGAGTCGGTAACCAAACAGATTCTCTCTGGGCCTTTCCTGGCAACAGCCAGACGCAAGGCTGCGGGATGCACATGGATGCCATCGGCAATGAGTTCTGCCGTGATATCATCGGAATCCAGGACTGCCCCGACAACACCCGGCTCTCTGTGGTCGAATCCGCTCATAGCATTGTACAGATGGGTAGCATGGCTCACGCCTTTTGCAAAGCTCTCCAAAGCCTGATCGTAGGTGGCATCGGTATGTCCGATAGCCACCACAAAACCTTGCGCTTTTAATTTTGCGATTAATCGCATGTTTTCTTGCACTTCGGGAGCTAGAGAAAGAATGACATGTAATCCATTTACGGTATCTGTCAGTCTTTCACAGTCTTTTTCGGTCATTCCTCTTATAAAGGAGGCCGAATGAGCTCCCTTTTTTTGTGTGCTCACAAAAGGTCCTTCGACATGGACACCCAAAATTTCAGACGGCAATGGATCCTTTGCCACATTTTTAATTACCCGTATGGTCTCAAGAACCAAGTCCAGGGAAGCCGACATCGTGGACCCCAGAAATCCTGTGACTCCATTTTTGGCTTGATGTTCCGCGATCGTTTGCACACTTTTTTTCTGACCATCCATTATATCCTTCCCCAATGCTCCATGAAGGTGCAGGTCCACAAACCCCGGTGCGATATACGCGTCGCCATAATCGATAAATTTGACTCCTTCCTCTTCGAATCGATCCGTTGGAGCAAATATCCCAGAAATCTTTTGCCCTTCTACAACCACATTTCCCCGATTAATGATGGTATCTTGAAGGACAAGATTTCCCTTGAGAGCAGTTTTAAACATCATGCATTTTCCATCTGGCAATCAGGAATCCACCTCCTTCTTGTGCTCCCAAATCCACATATAATAATCTTTCCTTTCGAGAAGATTTGCTGCCCCGAAATCGATGATGACTTTCACTTTAGGGTGGAGCTGGAGGACAGAGGCCGGGCAGGAAGCGGTGACCGGGCCTTCGACCATTAGAGAGACGGCCTTGGCTTTCTCCTCGCCGATCGCAACCAGGATAATTTCTTTGGCTTCCATGATCGTCCCGATCCCCATGGTGATCGCAAATCTCGGCCCTTCAGTGCTGCCAAAATTGTCTCTGAGTGTTTCATCGGTCAGCGTTTTCACTCGCGTTCTAGCCTGGAGTGAGGAGGAAGGCTCGTTGAATCCGATGTGGCCGTCCCTTCCGATACCAAGAAGCTGGACATCTATCCCTCCTCTCTCTCTGATGGCTTCCTCGTAACCCTCACATTCCGTTTCGATATGCTCGGGCAAAGAATTGGGGATCAGAATGTTCTCTTTCTTCACATTTACATACTGAAAAAAATTCTGAAACATGTAGGAATGAAAACTCAAAGGATCATCCGGATCCAATCCCAAATATTCATCCAGGTTGACAGTCTTAACAGCAGAAAAATCCACGCGGCACTGTTTGTAATCGGCGATAAGATTTTTATAGACCCCGAGCATTGTTTTTCCCGTCGCCATCCCGATAACGACATTTGGCTTTTTGTGAATCCAATCAACAACCCGGGTAGAGGCCTCTGCGTAAACATCCTCTTCGGTAGCTAAGATGATGATCTCCACTCAGATCTCCTCCATGATTTGTTTGAAAACCTTTTGTGCCGATTTCTCGCTTTTTCCTTCTACTTGAATCCGCACTACGGGTTCTGTATTCGAAGGACGAACATGCAGCCAGAAATCCGGATAATCCACTCTAAGGCCATCTAGAGTCTGGATTTCTCCTTGCCTGAACTTATGGCCTATTTTATTCAGAATCACCCGGGCTTCCCGAAATGAGGCTTTGACCTTGTGTTTTATCATAAAATAATCCGGGAGTTCCCCTCTCAGCTCAGAGAGCTTTTTCCCGGACCATGCCAGATATTCCAGGAGATAGGCCATGCCGGAAAAGCTGTCACGGCAAGTATGGATGTCGGCTATGATGATTCCGCCGTTTCCTTCGCCCCCGATTTTCGCTCCATTTTCTTCCATCATGCGCGCGACATTGATCTCACCCACCCGTGACCGAAGCAGTTTCACTCCAGCTTTTTGAGCGATATCTTCTATGACTTTGGATGTGGATAGATTGACCACAACCGGGCTCTTTTCTTTTTGCTGCAAATAATAATCCACCGCAAGAGCCAGCGTGTATTCTTCTCCGATCGGAATGCCATTCTCATCCACCGCTGCCAGCCTATCCGCATCCGCATCTTGGGCAAATCCCACATCTGCCCTGTGTTCCTTTACGGCTTCACATAATAGGCTAAGATTCTCAGGGATGGGCTCTGGATTGCGGGGGAATCCTTCGGTCAACTCGCAGTTAACGCAAATCACCTCGGCTCCGAGCATCTCGAGAAAATCCTTCACGAACGGAGAAGCCGCACCCCCACAGGGATCCACAACCACCCGGATTTTCTTTTGTCCGATAATATCCGTATTGACAAGTCTGACAATTTTATCCCGATGGATGGAAAATGGATCCTCCTCTCTCTCGATCTTATTCGGGCTTGTCACCCTCAGGAATCTTCCCTGGTAATAAACATCCAACAGTTCTTCCGCTTCATAGGGATAAAGATAATGCCCGCCTTTCCTGATCAATTTGAGAGCATTCCATTCGACCGGATTGTGGGAAGCGGTGATGGATATCGCACCATCCAGATTTTTTTCCTTGGAATAGATCTGGAGCGAAGGTATGGGCAGAATCCCCAGGTCCAACGGGGACGCCCCACAGGAGAGAAGCCCGGCAAACACAGCATTTTTCACCATGGCCGCGGAGGGGCGTGTGTCTGATCCGACTGCGATCTTTCCCCCTCCGATGTATGTTGAAAAGGCCTCGGAAAATTTTATGATCAACTGGGGCGTCAAGCTCCCTCCGACAATTCCCCGGATACCAGAGATGCTAATCTTAAGGTCTGAGATTCTCAAATCCTCATCCTATCTCTTAATTCATCTTCGATCGACTCCACATCCTTCTGCTTTTCCCCTTCGATCGTTATCCTCAACACGAATTCTGTCGAGGAAGGTCTTATGTTGAACCAAACACCTTTTCTCTCCACCCGGACACCATCTGTGTAATCGGGATTTTCCCGTGAGTAGACCTCTTCGAGCCGATCCATCACTCCGTAGGTCCTCTCCGGCGGAACCTCGATTTTGATCTTTTTCATGTGCCGTTCGGGAAACAGAGCTGTTAATGCTGAGAGGGATTTTTCTTCCCTGGCCATAAAATCCAGGATCAGGGCAAGTGTCAACAGGGAATCATACCCAAGAGAAAAGGACAAAAAGCAGAGACTCCCGCTCCCCTCGCCGCCTACTCCTGCTCCTCCAGATTCCATGACATGAACCACCGAAGACTGCCCAACCTTTGTGCGCGTAAGGGGAATCCCGATGGTAAAAGCAACCCAATCTGCCCAAGATGAGGTCACGGTCGTAGTCACGGCTTTGTCGATCCTGTTCTGCAAGGAAAGGAGTGCTAGAGGAAAGGTCATCTCCTCGCTGAACGCTTCTCCTTTTTCATTGACAAAAGAAATGCGACTGCCGTCTGAATTCAGAAGGAATCCGACGTCAGCACCGGTGGATTCAACAACAGCTTCCACCTGAGATGCATTCTCGATTGAAGGTTCAGGCGGATGGGGAAAGGGCTTTTCTGGGTTGTCATTGATCGCGATGAGATCGAGGTTAAAAAAGTCGCCGAAGTCTTCCAAAAAGGACGAAGAAGCTCCGTTGCAAGGGTCGGCCACCACTTTCAACCTCATTTTCCTTATTCGGTCTACATCGACAATACGGGACAACTCTTCGAGATAGAGATCCATCGGGAAAGTTATCGTCTGAATATGGCCCAATTCTTTCCACGAAGCTTTGGTGAAACCGCCCGCCTCGTAGGTGTTGAAAACCTCTGATCCTTCCGAAATATCCAGGTAATCTCCCTCAAAATCCAGGAGAAGAACAGCATTCCAAGAGATCGGATTGTGTCCACCGGTTATAGCTATTCCGCCAGAAAATTTTTCCTTTCCCATCAAAAATTGCAGAAAGGGTGTGGGCAGCAGTCCAAAATCTGCGCAGTCTAATCCGCCGGCAATGATTGATGAACGAACGGCCATTGCGAACATGTGGCTCGAGATACGGGAGTCCCTGCATACGGCGATCTGTCCCTTTTCAAGAGTGGAAGAGAACGCAGAGGAAAATTTCGAAACTACTTCCACGTTGAGAGCCCCCGGCACTTCCCCTCGGATTCCTGAGACGCTTATCCGAAGCCTATCCTTCATTTCTATTTTCTTATACACCAAACCCAAATTCAAACTCAACCTTAATGGGATCAAACCTTGACATTGGCCATTTTATTGTTTTCCTTTGGATTAGTTTTAACGATTCTCTTCCATCGCAGTTCTGTAGCCCGCCGAGAGGCGACTACTCCGGATCAATCCGATTCGATCTCCGGGATTCGCTGGACACGGGGATCTGTGAAAACGTCCTCTACCACACACCCGTCATCTCCTGCCTGAAACCAGTGTTTGGTATTCACAGGAAGCGTGATACAGATACAACTTTCCCCAGCGGCAACGGAAGGTCTCCTGTTTGCCGTTATTTTATCAAGATCGAACCGGCTACGACGTTTGCCACCCGGCTGCGCATGGAAACGATGTCTCCCCTGTCTTCGGGATGGACACTATTGGTTAAAAATATGACGATCGTTTCTGTATCGGGATCGATGATCAGAGAGGTCCCTGTGTACCCTGTGTGGCCAAATGCATTCGGCCCGAACAGATCGCCTTGATTGGTCGAGTAGCCAGACTCAAGATCCCATCCCAATCCCCGCCCAGTAAAATCAGTGACGCGGTAGATTTCTGTCATCCGGTCCACAGCCAAAGGGCTGAGAATCCGTTTGCCGTTAAAACTTCCTTGATTGAGCATCATCTTGGCAAAAACCGCCAGGTCATCAGCAGTCGAAAACAGCCCTGCATTTCCAGAGATGCCTCCCAACAACCTTGCCAGTGGATCATGGACCACTCCGATAAGAGGGGCTCCGTCGTAGACCTGAGTAGGCACACACAAAGGCAGAAATTCTTCAGCAGGAGTGTAAAAGGTATGATTCATCCCCAACGGCTCGAAGATGTTTTCCCTGGAAAATTCAGCTATTGTTTTACCCGTCACTTTTTTCACGATGTAGGACAGGGTTATGAAACCCAAACAGCTGTAATGGAATTCTTCACCCGGGGAATTGAGTTTTTGCAGATGGGCGATGTGATCGATCATGGATTCCAGTGTTATAGGATATCCATATTTGTCCTTCAAATCCTCTGCATCCGTGTAAGGAGGAAGACCGGAAGTGTGGGTGAGCAGATTCCACAAGCGGGCATTCTCTCCGGATTTTCCTTCTTCATCGGTGTAGGCCACAAATTCCGGCACAAAATCCGTCACCTTGTCCCACAACCGCAATCGGCCCTGCTCGACCAGCATCATGACCGATGTGGCAGTAGCGACGGGTTTTGTGATCGAAGCCATGTCGAATATTTTTGAAACGCCCATCGGAGCCAACTCAGGAACCCATTGGCTGTGGCCAAAGGCTTTGCGCCACACGGTCTTTCCCTTCCGAATGACCAAAATAACCGCTCCGGGAAAATCTCTCCGGACTATGGCTTCTTTTATGATCTTGTCCACACGGGCAAGACGGGAAGAGGACATCCCTACTGATTCAGGTATCTCATAGGGCTTTATTTTAGGTCTTGTCTGACAGCCAGTGAGACAAACAATGACCGACAGGACAGAACAAATAGCTATTTTGGGAAGCGATTTCATCAGCGATATCCTTAAAATGCCAGCTTAACCATATTACACAAATGTTCCTTTGGCAACCATTATGGCTTTCCCTCCCACAAAAACATCGATACCATCCGCTTTTTCTTCGGCCTTCAAGTATAAAAGAGATGGCCGGCCGATTTCGTGGCCTTGTTCCACACGAACATCGACTCGATTTTGGCCGAAGTAGAGGTGCTTTGCAAGGTAGCCAGCCAGGCATCCGTTGGCACTCCCAGTTGCGGGATCCTCAGGTATGCCATAATATTCCACAAAAACCCGCACGCTGAGATCATTCTGGTTTTCCCTTGATTCGGGACAGAACACGAGAGAAGCTTTGGCTTGAATATTTTCCACCACATTCATGAATTTTGGAAAATCGACCTTTGCTTTTTTGAGATGGGCCAAACTCTTGAGCGGAACGATCAGGAAAGGGATGCCTGTGGAAACCTCCTGGATAGGGAATCTTTCATCAAGGGCACTTTCTTCAAGGTTCAAGGATCGGGCCATTTGTCCTTTGTCAATTTCCTGTCCAAAAACTGGAGGTTTTTGCTTCATCCATAAGATATCTGGTTGATTCTCTTTATAGCCGAAAGTAACAGGGATCTGTCCGACCTTCAGGTTTAAAACGATTTTTTCAACGGGCTTTTCCAGTATTTCCTGCTGGATCACAAAAGCCGTGCCCAAGGTGGGATGTCCGGCAAACGGGAGCTCTTCTTCGGGCGTGAAAATGCGGACATCGAATCCTCCATCTTTTTTTTCGTCGGTGAGAATAAACGTCGTCTCCGAATAGTTCATCTCCTTAGCAATCCTCTGCATGTCCATGTCTGAAAGATCAGCCGCATTCCGGAAGACCCCCAGCTGGTTCCCGGCATACTTCTCTTCCGCAAACACATCCACAATATAAAATTCATGTGCCATAGACTCAGCCTCCGTTGGAAAGTTCCTCATTATTGTATTTATTGGGGTCGGACCGAGTCAAGGCCTTCTTATAAAATGACTTAAGCCATAGTTGAAACGTAGTCTAGAAATTTTCCGCCTTTTTTCAGCAAGGAATCGAAAGCGGATTTGACTTTGGGCGATCGATGTTTTATAAATCCCAGAAACAGATTTATTCATGAGTTTGGGAATTCTTTCTGCACTCGCACTTTTCCCCATTCTCTCTGTGTTCGTCTTGATCGTTCTTTTCCGGTGGCCTGCCACTCGAGCTATGCCCGTGGCATACATCCTCACCGTTCTTTTGGCCCTGCTTGTTTGGAAAGTCCCTTTGCTCCAAGTCGGCGCCGCATCTATCGATGGCCTCGTGACAGCAGCCTCCATTCTTTATATCGTCCTGGGAGCTGTTCTTCTGCTCAATCTGCTTCAGGAAAGCGGGTCAATCCATGCCATCCGCAGAAGCATGTTTCTGATCTCTCCTGACCGCCGGGTTCAAGCCATCATCGTGGCTTTCTTTTTTGGCGCTTTTATCGAGGGCTCGGCCGGATTCGGTACGCCAGCGGCTGTCGCCGCCCCTCTTTTAGTCGCCGTCGGCTTCCCGGCCATGGCAGCGGTCATGGTCACGCTGATCATCCAGAGCACACCCGTTTCCTTCGGAGCCGTCGGGACACCCATCCTGATCGGGGTCAATGCGGGTTTGAGCGGCCAAGCCGAAGTCACTAACTATTTGAGCCTCCATTCCAGTTGATTACCCCGTCTATCTCCATGCCATCGGAGGCAAAGTGGCCATCATCCATGGGATCACAGGAACTCTCATTCCCCTCATTCTAGTGCTGATGATGTGCCGGTTTTTTGGTAAAAATCGAAAATGGACAGACGGACTTTCTATTCTGCCGTTCGCTCTCTTTTCCGGTCTTTGTTTCACCATTCCCTACACCTTGACTGGTGTGTTTTTGGGGCCGGAATTCCCTACACTCGTCGGATCCCTCCTGGGACTGATTATTGTCATCCCCGCAGCCAAGTCAGGTTTTCTCATCCCGAAGGATGTTTGGGATTTTCCAATGCGAAAAACCTGGCCTTCTGAATGGGAGGGCCAAAAATTCGACACAAAAACGGAAATCCAGACAGATAAAAGCATCTTCAGAGCCTGGCTTCCCTATGGTCTCGTGGCCATTTTTCTTCTGGCCAGCCGCCTCTGGCCGTTGCTCAAGGATGCCCTGGCTTCTTTAACTCTGAACTGGCGCCATATCCTAGGCACTTCGATCGACACCAGTTTTCAGCCTTTGTTTTTGCCCGGATTCCTGTTTTTAATAGTGTCCTTCCTCACTCTATTTGTACAAAAGATTTCTAAAAAACAGGCAAAAAAAGCGGTAAAGCGATCTTTTCGCATGCTTTTAGGCCCAACAATAGCCCTTGCATTCGCTGTTCCGATGGTCAAGGTTTTTATCAATAGCGGAATTCCTGGAGGACTGGACAAGATGCCAGTTGTATTGGCAGCGGGGGCCTCTGCTCTGGTTGGAAAAGCCTGGGTAGGATTGGCTGGTGTGATCGGCGCTTTGGGCGCTTTCATCGCTGGCAGCAACACGTTCTCCAACATGATGTTTAGTCTTTTTCAATTTGCTACGGCCATCAAAACAGGAGCTGTCCCTGGAGTCATCGTCGCACTCCAGGCTGTGGGAGGGGCTGCGGGAAATATGATCTGTGTGCATAATGTTGTCGCCGCATCAGCTGTCGTCGGATTGATCGGAAAAGAAGGGCACATCATCCGGAAAACTCTTATTCCGATGACATATTATTTGATCGTGGCTGCTATTGTCGGAGTCATCATGCTGCAAGTTTTCAAAATTTAAAGAGAATCTTTGGGATGAAGTGCTTTTCCGGTTACTTTTTGAGCGACATCAATCTTTCGATCTCTTCGAGTTCTTTCGGTACATCCTTTGTCAAAACCTCGCATCCGTCTTTAGTGATGAGAACGGTATCCTCAATCCGGATGCCGATGTTTTTATCGGGATAGTACAAGGCTGGCTCGATGGCAAAAACCATGCCTTCTTTTAGCGGAACGCCACGTGGCCCCACATCATGAACACACATCCCGACATAATGCCCGATGCCCCCTCTTAATCCCCTTGGATCCAACCCCTTTTTTTTCATGACATCGGCTACATGCTTCTGGACATCCTCTGATGTCACACCAGGTCTATAGGCTTCGATACAGGCTTTTTGGACGGTCAAAACGATCTGATAAACCTCTCTTTGTTCAGGCGAAAACTTGCCAGAAAGAGGCCATGTGCGGGTAATATCCATGCACAAGTAATCCAAGTCTGCCCCAAAATCCATCAGCACCAAGTCTCCATCCTCCACCTTTCTTGCATTGTCATCGTAATGCCAAATGCAGGAATTGGGGCCTGATCCCACGATCGGCGGGTAAGCCGCTCCTTTGGCCCCATTTTTCAGTATTACATGCATCGCCGCCGCTTCGATCTGGTACTCGAAAACGCCTGGTCTGGTGGCCAGGATAGCCTGTTTCACTCCTTCCGCCGAGATTTTTCCATTCCTTCTCAGGATTTTGATTTCTTCGGCTGACTTGATCATCCGCATCTCATCGATGAAAGGAGTAATATCGTTAAATGCCATAACCGGATATCGTTCTTTGAGTTTTTTGATCCGGTAATTGTCGAGGGAAATCTGGTCGTTGTAGTGAGTCCTATTCTTGCGGCCCACAAATATCAGCGTTTCCCAACGCGCATTGTCCACAGAATCCCGAGGGGATAACCGCATGTGAAAGGTCAGACCATACTTCCTGGCATTCCGTGCTAAGAATTCATCGAAATAGGAAACTGAGTAGATATCTGTAAATCCGGTTTTCTGTTTGGCCTCCTCATCTTTCAAAAGATTTTTCCCTTCGACCATTATTTCTCTGGGGGTCTGCCGAGGGAGAAACAAAAAAGATTCCTTCGTTTTTGGCGCCATAATCACAATCGCACCAGTATCTTCTATCCCCGTGAAGTAGTAAAAATCGTTATCCTGCCTGAAATGCCCTCCGGGCGTGGGCATGCAATCCCCAAACAAGACAATCATTCCTCCTTCCAACCGGTCCATCAATGTCCCTCTGCGTCCAATCATTTCCTGTTTGGAAAATCCTTCTCTCTGGGAAAACAGCACTGATTGGAAGAAAAAAACAAACAAAAGCAAAACCAAAGGGAATAACCAGAATTTATTACGGCTCATGATATTCTCCTAACCTGCATTATTCATAAAAAATGCCGATACTTCTTACTATTCCAGCAATATCAGAATATGATCCTGATATTATCCTTATATTTTCATCGGCAATTTTTACCTATCAGGCGAACCAATCTTAATGCATCTGCTTCGTTTTAAGGGCATTTGCGGTGGATAACCACAGCTGCATACCCTGTGCCTCGCATATACATCAACCTGGGCTCGTGAATAATCCAGGCTAGTTGTCGATTTTGACGATTCTTCCTTCGATTTTGTTATCGAGGAGTTCGTGCTTTTCCAGCCAGTTGATCAGAACTTGATTGATGAAAACTCCTGTATCCTTGTTCTTACCAACTGGAAAACCGAAATATTTGTCTTCGGCCTGGCTAACCAGGTAATTGTTGCTCACGACGGTAAAGGTATTGTCGGGATGCAGGAGTTTTCCTTCTTTTACCAGAATCTTCCCGTTAATAGCGATGCCCTCAATCCGTTGCCCCAGAGGTTTCGAACTTTTAGAATGATAGGAATAGCTCATACCCGATACTTGGAGCCTATCCCAGTCTTTTTCGACATCGTGTTCGAGAAGATCTTTGATCTCCTTGCCGGTGAGTTGAAAAACAACAAGGGTATTACGGAAAGGAGACACCTCGAAGATATCTCCTTTTGTGATCGGGCCAGCCAGAATGCCATCCCTGATTCCTCCAGAGTTATGAAAACCTATTTCTGCTCCGGTTTTCCAGCGCATGACATCCGTTATCCAGTTTCCCAAAGCATTCTCGACAAATTTTCCCTTACGGAAATAGTCTTGCTTTGCTTCGCCGATCACCTTGGCATATTCTGATCCGACCGCTTCATCCGTATGTTTGACCAAGGCTTTTATTTGAGGGGATGGTTTTAATTGAACATCTGCCCAAAGCTTGATCTGTTTTCCCTCATAATCCGCCACGCAGTCGTCTTGGACATCCACCTTTAAATAACCCAGCGATCTCTGATGTCCGAGAGTGGACTGGATCAACACACCATTGACCTCCTCAAACCGGCCTTCTTCTGATGCGACCAACATGACATCAATTCCTGCAACATTTTTGGCGATATCTATGGCTTCATGATATTTCCCATGAAATAACACAACAATCAGGTCTGTCTTTTTGTCCAATTCGAGTACCTTGGACTTCAGTGTAGGAACAACCTGAAGAACATCTAAATCAATGATTCGTTCCTTCAATACTTCTATCAAGAATTTTTCTGATATGATCCCGACAAATCCCACATTCAGTTCTCCCACTTTGGATACATGGTAAGGCTTCACAGGAAGAAGTTCTCCGGATTCTTTATAAACGATATTGGACATGACAGTTGGGAAATTCGCCAGTCGGGCCAAACCCAAAGCATTTTTGGGACCCAAATCGAAGTCGTGATTGCCAAAACACCAGATATCACACCCCAATCTGTTCAAATACTCGATCATCAATCCACCTGTAACGTTCTTGTATACCACCTCCGTTGCCAGTGTGCCGGTCATGACATCTCCTGTGTCGATAAAAAAGACATGGTCTTCCTTTTCCCTGATGGCATTTATGTAATGCCCAGTGGCTTCCATGCCACCCACCCATCTTTCACCCTCTTTAAATTGTTTATAGATCCCATGGGTGTCGTTCGAATGGAGAAAAACGATAGTTTCCGAAAAGAGAGGAATGACCGTGAAGAACAAAAAGATGAAAACATAAATAAAGGACTTGAGTTTGTTCACAAAAATGCTTATAGCACAGAAAAAAAAATAATGTCAAATGGCATGATGCGATCTTTTGCTAGTTTTGGATAACCTTGTAGGTCGCTTTCCCCATGAATAAATTGTCTTCCTCATCCGATCGGACAAAATACATGTGGTTCTTCGAAATGTGCAGGGGCATATCGGTTATATGTGTAGCTCCCAGGAATTCACCTTTTACCGAAAAAATATCCACTGGAATCGGGCCAGACTCCTCTGTGATGTCATTTTTTATCCGAAACACAAAGACATGTTCATCCGTCAGCAATACCTGGCTAAAAAAAATCTTTTTTTCCGGAATTTTTTTGACAAGATTTCGAACGACACTCCTGGGCCATCCGCGTTCCTTCCCCAATTCCTCGATATCCTTTTCAAAATACTTTTTTTCCTTTTTGCTAAACTTATCGGGTTGGATATCCCTTCGAATTTGACTCGTGGTTTCTCCTTTCTCGTCCAGGATCAATATATCGTACTTATCACCTATCCCCACAGCGGAATAGCGGCCAAAATGTGCGAATTGAAGGGAGGGAGCAAATTCTTCCCGTGAATAATTGAACATGACCAGCCGGCCGCTTTCGTCTGGGGCCGAAACCGAAAAGGCTCTTATGGGGACCTGAAAATAATTTTTTAGGATGTTGTTCTGCCTATCGACCATCAACTGGCTTCGATTATCTTCTCCCCAAACCCAACCGTAAAAACGGTCCTCACCTATGAAACTGACAGCGAGGCGCCCGTCCAGGTGAATTCGCTCGATGAAGTCCCCCTTTTCGTTCAGGAAAGACAGATTATACATTTCATCTGCAACAACGAGCTGGCCCTTTGGTGTCATTGCCAGGAGATGGGGATTTTGGTAATCTCCCGGCCCCTGCCCTTTTTGACCAAAAGTCAGGATAAGTTCCCCTTCAGGTGAGAATTTAAAAACCTTGTGTTCCATCCTGTCCAAAACGTACAAGTTGGAATCTGTATCCTCACAAACCGAAGCAATCGAGGCAAACATCAATTCATTCTTGCCGAGCTCAAGAGTTTTGTTGACCTGCAACTCGATCTTGTTTACAGCTCCAGCAACACCTATATTCAGGGCAATAATCCAAAGAAATAGGACAACAATGCTTTTTCTTCTCATTATATGATTATACTTCCACTCCGGAACAAATGTTAAGCTGAATAATCCAGGTAAATTTGATTTTTGGAATGGCGCAAAAATCTTTGCTGAAGCGGAGGATATACCTATTGCTTTTTAAGCTCGATGTCGCCTTGTTCTCCTTCTTCGGTCTCCCAGTACCCATTCATGGTATCGCCTTCCACTTCGAGAGTAATCCAAACAGTCATAGTTTCCATTTCCTGTGCGATCGAAAAGTTAAATGTCAGAGTGCCGTCTTTGAATTCCATATCCTCACATTCTGTATCCATCAGCATCCCAAGGGAATCGGTTATCGTGGCCGTGTATTCGCCTTCTTCCTTTTTGATAACGAGTGTCATCCCATCTTCCCCTTGGTCAGGAACGACTGTGGATCCTTCCCATGTTCCGGTCAGGTCGACTTCTTGACTGAAGGAAATCACAGAGCAAAAGGCAATCAGAAAAACAAATAGAGCTAAATAGATTGATGATTTCTTCATGAGCTCCTCCTTTTAATTTGGATAATTCCTAAATTATCCTAGTTACCCTGAATTATTCATTTAAGAGTTTATTAAGTTCATCATATTATACGCAAACAGGTGGGAAAAAGTTCTGTCATAACTTAATTCTGTCACAATAGATTTGTTGGTTCTCTTCTAAAAAAATAATAATCGGACATGCGAGACATTTCCTTGACTTAAGTCTAATTTGATTACTCTATTTTCCTATGCCATAATATTTACCTTCCTTCGGAGGGAATGATTTAGCATGAAAAAGGAAGGACAAAAGCATCCCAACATCATCCTGATCGTTATCGATGCGCTCCGAGCCAGAAACCTCGGCTGTTACGGCGGAGAAACAAATTCTAGCCCCAACATCGATGAGTTAGCCAAGGGTGGCATCCAATTCGCTAACTGTTACGCCTGTTGGAACACAACCGATCAAAGCCTGACCTCCATTTTCTCCGGTAGATACCCAAGAACCCATGGCATTGTCCATCATGGCGATAAAGTCACCCCAGAAGACCTGATGACATTCAGGAAGTTGAACGGAAAATTGCTTGCGGAAATGCTGAAGGAGAAAGGATTCAAAACATATGCGGTCGACTGGATGGGAAGATGGTTCAAACGCGGATTCGATTTTTATGGCTATGAACGAGATAAAAACATCTGGCAAAAATTCTTCTATATCGTTTTTACCCTCCCCTATGTGCATTTGCGGTATATGGCCGCCAATATCTCCTTATTGAGAATCTATTCTAAAAAAAGGAAAACGTCCATTTCCTCGATGTGGAAGGGCCTGAAGGGCGTATGGAACACATTTCGGTTTACATTCGAGCTTGCAAGAGTTCAAGATGCCGATTATGTCACCAAATTAGCCCAGAAGCTCATCGACGACATTAAAGATGACAATTTTTTCCTTTTCCTTCACTATTGGGATACCCATACACCTTACAATTGTCCAAAAAAACACATGGATCGGGATAAGCCCCGTCGTGGCTCCATCGATATCATCGCTTCAAAATACAATGGCGCGGTGAATTATGTGGATAAGTGTATCGGGAATTTGCTCACAACTTTAAAAAACCACAAAATCCTGGAAGACACGTTGATCATTATCACCTCGGATCATGGAGAAAGCCTAACGGAACATGAAATGTTTTTCGATCATCATGGACTCTATGAAGTGACCACCCATGTTCCCTTGATCGTTTTCCATCCGAAACTTTTCTCTCGCCCAAAAAAAATACAAGGGCTGATCCAGCATGTGGATCTTGTGCCGACTGTTTGTGATTACGTGGGAATAAACGATAAAGATCTAGGATGCGATGGAACCAGTATGAAGCCGTTGATCAGCGGAGATAGAGAGGACATCCGAGATTTCGCCTTTTTTGAAGAGTCCTATGTGCAAAGAAAAATCGGATTGAGGAACAAAACGCATAAATATATTTATGCCCCTGACGGAATCGGCATGTGCAACTATTGTCAAAAAGTCCACGCCGGAGTCGAGGAATTGTATGATTTGGAAAGAGATCCTGAAGAAATGAATAATGTAGTCTCGGAAAACAGAATAATGGCCACTCAGATGAGAGCTAAACTGGATGAAGTGATACAGAAATTAAATTCCAAAAAGCAGCAACTCCTTAGAAAAAAAGATAGTACGAAGACCAACCTAGAAGACCTGCAGGATCTTGCAGATCAAAAAAAGATCAAAAAGAAACTCCGCAGTCTTGGCTACATGGACTGATCTATACAAACCTGGATTATTCACGAGCCTAGGTTGATGCATATGCGAGGCACAGGGTATGCAGTTGTGGTTATCCACCGCAAATGCCTTGTGACGAAGCATCCACCCCCCCCACCCAGCAATATTGGTTCGCCCGAAGGGTCAAAAATGCCGATGAATATAAAAAGATTCTTCTTGAAAGGTTTTTCCAGCAATGTCAGGACAACTTCCTGATATTGCTGAAGAAAAAAAGCATTGGCATTTTTTATGAATAGTTCAGGCTAAATAGCTATTCACGTAATCGATGATAGATTCCGATTTCAATCCATCAAAACATTTCACCTTAGGGCAAGCCTTAAAAATCTTATCGATACAAGTGAGATTTTTACATTCAGGAAAAACTTCAAAAACTTTTGATGGAGCCTTCTGCGGTGCTGCAACATGTTCTGCAGAAAAGGAGTCATACCCATAAATCTTCGAACTTGTTGCCCCGAATATTCCCACCACAGCGGTCGAATTCCTAAAACTCAAATCAGAATCCAGGATGATCTTTTTTGAAGCCGCAATGTGAAGAGGAGCCGTATCTCCGGTTATGAAGACGTCGGAATGATCAGTCAAAGCCGCATAAACATCGATAGGTGTATCTTTTGGAATGATCGTGATTCTTTTGCTGAAAGAAGAAGGAATCTCGCGGAGCAACTCTTTTTCGATCCCTTGGAATGTAAACCCACAATTCAGAAGAATATGGATTTCTGGATTGGCTAGGATTCCCTTCAACAGCTCCTTCTGAATTCCTAAAGGAATTCGAGTATAAGCACAGGAGGTGTCGGGATTCAAAAATACCTTTTTGGAATCAGATCTTATCTTGAGTTTTTTTAATATCCTCTGAGCCTTAATGAGAGGACTCTGAGTTGTGTAAAAACAGTGATGATAAAAATCTTGCTGTTTTTTGCCCCCATTTGCTGGATTCGAGATAAGAGTCTCGATCAACTCCTCGGCGAATTTGCTCATATGGAGGGATATGTGTGCCTCGCTGCTGTTGGACGTGTAGCTACGGATAACATTCGAGATCATACGTGTCGAGTAGATTACAGGCGAATGGGTTGACCGAAAATGCTTGGAAGTAAAATAGGGGTTGAGATTAAAGATCAGGTCAAAATGAAAACCCGTAAGCAGATTCTGAAGATTCGTAAAATCCTTAGCAGAAGGATAGCCAATACTCCTGAACAAAGGAAAATGCTCGTCTATATCCGGATTGGTGCAAACCAAAGGGGAAGCATTTTTATGGTAAATATAACTGATTTCGATATCCGGAAAAGCGTTTTTCATCGGAGCGATAAAAGACTGGCAGATCATCGCATCACCTATATTGATATCCGGAATGACCAAGACTTTTTTCAAACGGCCGATCTGGAGGAGCTTCTTTGAGTTCCTTTTTTTTAAAAAACGATTGAGTTTTTTATTAAAGGATAAGCGTTTGACAGCGCGGTCTAACACAGGACTTGATATTCTGATAAGTTGTCTAGTCAGCTGTTCTGTAGAATACATGAATAATATTTTTCTAAGGTTATTCTTTCACTCCACTATTTGCATATCATATCTAAAAGCAAAGTTCAAGGCTCGAAACTACAGGGTAAGTATCCTTATTTCTGTGATACCAAAAGGCTTCATATTGGCTTTTAGGAATGGTTTTGCTCCCGTGAAGATTTTTTATGCCATTCCCTCACCGTCCTTCTCGGCAGCTATGAACTGCGCGCGTTAACTCCCTATCTCTACCATTCCAGCCTCTGTTCCCATGATTGACCGCATCTCTAATCCTTTAGCCAAGTCGTGCTCAATACAGCATCGCCGTCTGACTGCGTCAGATTCCCTCGAAGAACGGAGCGTAATGGCTAAATCTTCAATGGTCGCTTCAACCATCCCCAAAAGCCCAATTTATCACGGAAATAGAGATGCTTCCAGCTCCAGGTAACACGATAACGTTTGAGGGACAGGAATTACTTCAAACTTGCCGATGTCGGGCCATAATACAGGGAGTTGAAAAACATCATAAACGTCCCGTGCGGCTGAGCACGATTCTGAGGCCGAAATCCGAACATGATGATTTTGCCTTTTCCATATCCGACCTCAACCAGTGCCGGTTTGTTATGCAATAGATGATTTCCGATCAAACGGCCGCTCATAAACGGATTGCTGTTGGGGTAACGAGCGACGATTTTTGTACTCATCACCATATCTTTCTTCTCGTTTGAATTTATATTGTCGGCATCCAGAAATTCAAAGAACGGGCTTCCATAGGAGACCACATTGGCTGTATTTTCCATCCCGTAGCCGATGGGATGGGTGTTGTCCACATTAACTTTTAGAATAGCACTGGGGCAGAAAAATTCGGTGGTGGGATATTTGCGGGACACATCCTTCAAAGGAACCTTGAAATGATTTATTGGCAGTTGACAGGAGGAATTAAGGGTGATTAAAGTCCCGCCATGTTTGACAAACTGAAGCAGAGCAACCAATCCATGCTCTCCGATACCCCCGGCATACTGGGGGGGAACTGTTCCTTTCCTGTGACCATCGATTATTCGCCTAGATGTTATGTTCGTCAATACGATAACATCGTATTTTTCCTTGAGATCGCCATTGCGAATTTCCTCATCGTGAATGGTTGTGTAAGGGAACTCCCATTTATCAAATATCCAGCGGGTCCATCCCTCATCCATATTGGCGATCCATGGCTTGAACAAACCTAATTTGAGAGACTTGAGTTTGATGAGCTTCTCAGGAGAGTTTCCCATATTTATCTGAAGATTGAATTCTTTGGATAGGGATTGGATTTTACGGCTTAAGTCTGGTCCTGAAACAATAATCGCCCCTGGAGGATATCTCTTCCCACCGGAAGTGAAAGATTCGGTGGCCCAACCGACATTGGCTCCTTCTTCCAGAAGCCGGTTAACAGCCCTGTAACTATCCAGGACATTGTGGTCCAGAATATACGTGTTACCACTTCCTATGACTTTTCCCTCCGGAGGTTTCGCATCCTGGATTTGTTGAAGCTGAGCTTCGAAATGTAGATCAATCTTGACGGCCTCTACTCCCATCTGATAGGCAAGTGTCCATCCCGTCAAGTCAAAAGTCCGCTCTGGCGGTCCTCCTTCATACTGTCTTCGGTCAGGATAGATTTGTGGGCCTAAGATATCTATGATAAAAGGCCTGTAGGCTTGGGAAAGCAATACAACGTACGTCCCCGAGGGGTATTCCCTGTTTTGTGTTTCGAAAGATTTTTCAGCTGTATGGATCTCCACTCCATTCGCAATAAGAATGTTGATCATTTTGGCTACAGTGTTGGGATCTTTCTGGGACTTGGGAATGACATAGGCATACGGGGCCTGGCTTTTCCCCTTCTCGATAGAATTCCTCGCCATTCGGTACATATTCAGAAGATATTTATCTTTGTGTATGGCCCCTGTTTCCAAAAATCCGATAACAGACCAGTAGGCGTATTCCACGATATCCCTCAGTCGCCACCAACCACCAGGCCAAGGGCTAGGATAGTTTATGGTCTGATTGTTCCCCTGTTTACCGAGCCCCCCACTACCTGCTCCGGTAAGATCTTTTGCTGTCTGGAATATGGGCGTGGCCATACGGGTGGCCGCAGCCTCAAAAAGGATGGTGGTCACGTTGTGCCAAAGGGCACAGGTATGGATCGCCGACATCCGCCAGTGGTTCCAGTTGGCGTAATGCATGACACCGATCTTGCCCTGTTCTTCCAACACCGTCCGCATGTAGGCACCGGTTAGTTCGATTTCGCGTGTGAGCAAGGGATCGAGAGAATGATGCCGGGGTTCGTATAACGGGGAAAGAAACAGCCTGGCATCCGAGTTTCCCATGTGGTGCATGTCCATAAAAATCTGCGGGAACCACTCATGATACAGGAGATTATTCACATAACGCGTCTCGATCTGGGTGTGCATAAAAGCATCGCGGTTGTTATCATGCCCGACATAGTGGTGGTAAAGCCAAGGCATAGGGGATGTCTCGTATGGAGTCCCCACATTTTGACGATACCAATCCACTACCAGGACGTTGCCGTCAGGATTCCAGCTAGGGACAAGAAGAAAAATCACATTGTCCAAAATCTGTTTAATTGCGGGGGTGTTATCGGTTGCCAAGACGTAAGCCAGCTCCGGGGACATCTGGGTGGGTCCAATTTCGCTGGCATGCATGCTGCAGGTAACCAAAGCGATGGTCTTCCCTTGTTCGGCTAATCGAATGGCCTCTTGCTCAGAGACACTTCCTCTTGCAAGCTTTCGTGCGATCGCCTTGTAGTTATCCAGCTGAGATAAATTTTCGGGAGAGGATATGATGGCCAGAAGAAATGGATTCTCAAGCGTTGTTTTCCCCAAATCTTCCACTTCTATCCTGTTGCTTTTTTCTCCGAGCAAATGGAAATATTCATAGATTTTCTCCCAGCGGATCAACTTAAAGTCCGCTCCGGGCAGATGGCCGAAATATGTCTCCGGTTTTGGGATATCCGAAGCAAAAATATTGGCCGTAAGACCAAGCATAAGAGCAAGATTTATAAAATGAGTTAAAAATATCTTCCGTTTCATCGGTAACCTCCAAATTTCAAATACAGCCGCCGGCGACTCGTTTTGTTTTCTATCACTTTCCATTTTTTGTAAAAAATTAAAACTAACTGTAAAGCTTCTCTCTAGAAATTTCCAAAGCCAGGTTGAACTCCCCGGCCAAAACTTGGGCAACCACCGATGCGGCAAATTCCTTTGCCGTTTGGATGCCCATGATACGCATCGCTTCCCTCCCAACCGGGGACATCAGACCCTCTCGCGAAGACAATACTCCCACCTCGATGTTTGGCAACTCCACCCGGTAAATCACATCTCCCTGGTCTTTTTCTGCATAGATATTCTGAAAACAGGATACAAGCGGACTGTGGGGATTGACCTTGGTGGCCTTGTATACTGCCGGCAAGATCTCTCCTCCCATGCCGGAATAAAACGGGCATCCCAGCCTTTGGGATCCTACTCCATCGACCTCCACAAAAGAGAGAAATTTTTCGGGATCTACCTTCAGAAGTCCTTTAAAATCTGATATAGGAATCCTCACTTGGGCCATCGCTTTCCTGCCTCTTTTGTTTCGAGGGCTGGGTTTCAAATCTCCGTCATGGCCCTGAGCGATCACGCTCAATTCATAATGGACCCCCTGTGATGAAAGTTTTTTTTCCACCTCTGGCTTGATGAATCCCACGGCGCGGCTGATATCGCCATGCCCACGGAAATTCGTAAATTCAGCCACAAAATCCACATAAAGGATAAATCCACGCTGTGTTTCGGCATGATCAAAATCCACAGAGCTGATACAGCCGCCGAATTCCAACATCTTATCCTGCATTTTAGCTTTGGTTTCAGGGAGAAACGCTTCGATAACACATTGCGCCTTCCGCCGCAGTTCCTCTGTCTGGAAAAGGAAGCCCAAACAACGGACAGCCGCAGCGAATTCCGCCACCTTGACCTCCGCTCCGCCCAATTTGTTGATTATAAAACAACCTCTAGTCACTCCGATCGGGCCCAAACCCGTCCCATACACCAGAAGATTCGTGAATGTTTTCTGTACATCTCCTTTAACTGCAACCTGTCCTGCATACGAGAAATAATCTTCTTGGCCTCCCACATAATTCGCGACTAGAGGAGCATACTGATTCATGGGCTTCAATTCGGACGCACAGAGAGAGCATGTGTGTTTTTCATCACGAATATCCAGTTCACAGATAAAATCATCTTTTGCGCAAAAATAACGTTCTTTGTATGGTTTTTCCGGAACAAAAATATAACGGAAATTTTCGCCTGTAATCGCTTCTATAAAATGCTGACGGCATAGGGCCGCGATCCTGAAGTTTACAGGGATTTCCATACCATAAGTTGACCTAAGGTCATCTTCCACTTTCCAAGGAGCAAGTTGACCCTCCCTCAATCTTTCGACACATTCTTTGACAATCCGACTTTCTTCATCCCTGATTTTCGTTGCCATCAAACCACCTTTGGCCCGGGTGTGATCTAAACGTCAATAACGCCAGCTGGTTAAATCTGCACCGGCTGGCGCTGTTTTCATCATTCGGTCCACAAACATGGGGATAAACATCTGATGGTAGCGGAGTCTCGAGATGGCATTGGGTTGAGTTTGGTCTCCGTTCCAGCAGTGTTCAGCCCGGTCACCGTAGTCCACTTCACCGCTGTAATATGGATCCGTCGTGCTTTCCAGGAATTCTTCTGTCAGGTAAACCGCATTGTTCAGATAATAATTATCCATATCCCCACAATAGATGTGAATCTTGCCCAGGAGCTTCGGCCCAAGAGTCTTCCAATCCCTTTTCAGGATGTGGCTGAGATCATAATTTTCCCGCCAGTATTCGGCCACTTCGTGATCGATCTTCCCAGTCACCTTATCCCAGATCGGTTTGGGGTAACCATCCTCCCCAACTGGAGAATAAACGGCCTGCCAGATATCCCACTGGTCTCCGGAACGGCCTTTAGTCGCGATCGCCAACTCCTTGTGGTTTGTTTCTTCGAGGGTGCAGCTGATCTCTCCCAGCCAATTTCGTTGGCCCGGCCTGGGAGTTTTTTTGAATAAACTATCTAAAAAATAGGCGTTTTTATCTTTATATATGTTGACCAGGCAATACTGACAAAAATCGATCGGATCGGGACAAGCCGCATAACATCCGTTGTATTCATCGGGATAAAACACCTGAACACCCAGGGCTTCCCAGCCTCCGGTGGATCCGCCGTAAAGGGTTCGGGCCCAGCCCTCCCCTATTCCGCGGAATTTTTCCTCGATGTGGGGAATCAGCTCATAGGTGATGGCATCCCCGTACGGTCCGAGATTGGCAGAATTGACCGCGTAAGAGTCGTCGTAGTAAGGATTGGCATGTTGGACCTCGATGATGATAACACGAGGTGTATCCGGGGCTGTCCACCACAAGTAGAATTTATGCGCGTATTCCTGCTGGGTTTTGTTGTAGCCCGGCCAATCAAAACGCGCGCTGTAAGTGGGCTCAAGGTCAGGATCAGGCGGTTCTTCACGAAATCCGCCGAATGTGTACGGAAAATGACCGTGATTAACAACCAGGGGGTATCGGGCTTCAGGATGCTCATCAAATCCCTCGGGCAAAAGAATGCATGCGCCCAAATACATCGGACGTCCCCAGAAATCCGAAAGGAGTTTGCTTTGGATTTTTATGTGTTTGATGTACTTGGTATCTTCAGGAGGAAGAATCGGGGGAATCTCCTGGTCCAAAACAATAGCGATGGCAATATTTTTCTGCGGATCGATGGACACCTTCTCCGGTGTGCTGTAAAAATTCCCCGGCTTTCGATTCCAGTGCTGCCCTTCCCCTTTATCTGGGGGGAGCTTCACGGTGTGGCCATCCGAACGGTGGAAAGTTTCATACCGATTCAGAAGTCCCTGCACCCAGTAGTCTCCAGGAGGAATTTCGGCAATGCTCTTCAGAGGATAACCAAAGACATTCGCATCGATGATAACAGATTCATCGGGTTTCAGCCCATCCACATCGATGCCGAACACGAGTTGAGTGTCCGGTCCGTCACTTATCTGGAATCGGGGCTCATTGCTATCGTCCTTGGAAACCAATAACAGCATGCGTCCGTCCAAAGCGTCTGCACTCTGCTCTTCTGGAAACGAAAGCTCAAACGACAATTTGCTCTTTTGAGTGCCTTGATTCTGTTGACATGCCAGAACAATAAGAAACACACCAAGCAAAATAAATACTTTTTTCATACTTTCTCCCTCCAATGAACCGGATAAAAGTCATATTATTTCGGAAATCCCCCGTTGTCAAATAATTAGGGGTATTTAGGGGACGTCCCATAAGGTACCACCCCATTTTTTTATGCGTCCCCGATTCTTCTTGATTTAGAGGAGGAATCCTCTTATATTTATCAGGATCATGAATCCCTTTAAAACCATCCATGCCATTGCTCCGATTCGGATCAACGATATCGGGGGCTGGACGGACACCTGGTTTGCTCAACAAGGGAAAGTTCTCAATATGGGTGTGTTTCCGGTGGTGGAAGTTCGGATCCAAGTTCTGGAAAACATAAAAAAAGTCGACCAGAGAGTTTTGGTCCGTTTAGAAAACTATGGAGAAGCTCTGTGGATAAATCCTGAGAATCCCGCTTTTGATCAACATCCTCTGATCCAAGGCGCCATCAACTCCATGCCCATCCCCAAAGATGTGATGCTTCATATCTCTCTCTTCTCCCACGTTCCTGCAGGAAGTTCCACGGGCACATCGGCCTCAGTTTGTGTGACCCTGTTGGGTGCACTGAGTCAACTTTCTCATCAAAATCATCCAGCACATGAGATCGCTTATATGGCCCACCGTGTGGAAACAGAGAAGCTCGGACTGCAAAGCGGTATCCAAGACCAAATTGCGGCAGCTCATGGAGGCATTTGTTTCATCGACATGTTTAAATATCCCGAAGCTGTGGTCACAAAATTGGATGTCGAGGAGGCTCTCCTCGAGGACTTGGGCCAGCGAATATCACTGATCTACTTGGGGCAATCCCACAGCTCATCCGCCATGCATGAAGAAGTCATCACTTTTCTTGAAGAAAAGGGGGCTCAATTCACGATCATCCAGGCCTTGAGATCATTGGCCGAACAAGCAAAAAATCATTTGCTCGTGGGAGATCTTGAAGCTTTTGGTGAGATTATGATCCAGAACAACGAGTGCCAGAGGTCTTTGCACTCGGGGCTCATATCAGAGGAAGCCGATTCCGTTATCGCTATAGCCAAAAAATATGAGGCGAATGGCTGGAAGGTGAACGGAGCAGGGGGAAAAGGGGGATCCTTGACCATCCTGAGCAATCAGGACGAAAAACGGCGAGAGGGGATGCTTGATGAGATAAATTCATTGGGAAAGGGGATCCGGTCGATCCCGATCTCCCTGGCAAGATTTGGAGTAACGGTTCAAGAAGAATATCCATAAATTGTAAGAAACGGGATGCTAAATAAACATCGCCTGTCATTCGCCCTTCTGATGTTGTTTGTCGCTTTTTTCATTTCTTGTGCAGAAAAACAGACTGGAAATATTGAAAAAAATATCCTCAAGATTGGCACCACCAAAGGAGGATTTAAATCAGCTAGTCTCCTCGGCGATACCTTTCTCTCACTCTTTGCTCGCATCTCCAATCCCCCAATGATGACTATGGCCAAAGATGGGAAGCTGGAAGGACTTGTCGTCACCCGGTATGAAGTATCTGAGGACTGCACCAAGTGGAAATTTTATTGCGATCCCGAGTTGTACTGGAGTGATGGAACCAAGGTAACGGCAGAGGATGCCAAGTTTTCCATCGAACTCTTTGCCGAGGTGGTTCCCCACACGCGATGGTTGCAAGAAACCATCAACACGGTGTTTATCGCTGAAGATAATGCCCTTGTTCTCGAACTTAAAAGACCCTATTCAAGACTGGATTTTGACTTTGCCACCAATAATATCCTTCCCAAACATATTTGGGGAAAAATCGAAGATCCCTTGAGACATACCAGCTATGATGAAATGGTGGGATGTGGTCCGTTCGTTATCGAAAAAATAGACCTAAACGCGGGCCTTATCCGGTTCCGAAAAAATCCCTATTGGAAAGGCTACCAGCCAGAACTGGATGGAATCGAACTCCATCTGTACAACAACATCGATGTGCTAGCTTTCGCTCTTGAGAGGGGGGAAGTGGACACGTATTACAGATACGCTTCGTCCTATCCTTATCCCAATATCGAAAGGCTAAAGGCAACTGAGGAATTCGATTTCATGGAAGAGTCACATTATGGCCTGAGATTCCTCGGATTTAACCTGAACAAAAAACCCATGTCCGACAACCGCTTCAGAGAAGCCATCTGTTATGCTATCGATTATGAGGAGATCATCAGACTCGATATCCTGGGCTATGGGGATATCCCTAACCGAGGCTTTATTCCGCCGATTATGCCTGCTTTTAAAGAAACGGCAGAGTTAGAATATGATCTCGAAAAGGCCAAAAATTTGCTAGTCGAGGCAGGATATATCGACCGGGACGGGAATGGATTTCGGGAAACCCCAAATGCCAAAGAAATGAAGCTTTCGATATTGATCAGTATGGACTATGTTCGGCTGGCCCAACTGGTGCAGGACTATTTAAAAGCTGCCGGGATCGACGCTCAGCTAAAAACCGTGGACTTCAACACATGGATAAGCATGAAGGATAAGAACAATTATGATCTTGTGGTGTCCAGAACCTCTCCCTGGGGAATGTTCATGCATGCCAACTGGGCAACCGGCTATTTCGATGCAAGACGTACAGGCGAAGGAGTACTCCACAACGTAGACGACCCCCAATTTCTGAAGCTCTGCGACGACATCCTTTCCACAAAGGATGAAGAAAAATTGATAGAATATGCTTCGCACGTACAGGATTATTATGCTCGGTTTTTGCCTGCGATTGCTCTGTATTGGAGCCGTACAGTAATCCCCTACCAAAAAAGATTCTATGGATGGTCCCCCAACCCTTTATACGGCCTGTACAACATTCAAAACTTTCTCTCCCTCCGAGTCAATTAAAAAGGGGAAAAAGGGGACGGTTCTATTTTTTTTAGCCTCTTCCTAAAAAAAAGAAATCAAAAACGGCAAAAAAAAATAGAACCGTCCCCTTTTTTCCTGTTATATTGTTAAGGCATGTTGTTCTCGAAGAAAAAGGCGCTGCGGTACCTTATAGCTCTCTTCATCATTATCACCCTTAACTTCATCATTCCTAGAGCCATGCCGGGAGATCCCATAACAAACCTTCTGGGCGAAAACTTTATCGCCAGCGAAGCCACGATCCAGGAACTCAGAACCGAACTTGGGCTAGATAAATCCTTGCCTGCTCAATACCTCAACTATTGGAAAGACATTTTCACCCTCCGCCAAGGATATTCCTACCATTTTAACCAGAAAGTTTTCACCCTCATCTTTTCTCGGATGAAATGGACGCTGGCCCTTCTTTTTCCTTCCATCCTCTTGGGGGCCATTTTTGGAACACTCCTCGGAGCTCTTTCCGGATGGAAAAAAAATAAGCTAGCCAACAAAGCCACAACATGGGCTTTCCTGGCTGTCTACAGCAGTCCTCCCTACTTTCTTGGCATCATTTTCCTTTACATCTTCTCCTTTAAATGGGGATTATTCCCATTCAAGGGATTTTATGAAACAGGGACTTTCCTGGACGTGCTTCAGCACCTCTTCCTCCCGATCCTAATCATGAGCGCCTTTGCAGCCTCCCGCAATTACATGATCATGAGAGGAAGCGTTTTGATCGAAAAAGAAAAACTGTATGTGCTCTACGCCAGAGCTAAAGGCCTTTATGGCGACTCCATCCTTTTCCGGCACATATTCAAAAATGCCTCCCTCCCGGTAGTCACGCTGATCGCTCTGGATTTCGGTTTTTTACTGAGCGGAGCTCTGTTTGTCGAGATCGTGTTTTCCATGAACGGGATGGGAACTTTGATATACGAGGCCCTTTTGTCCCGAGATTATCCGGTCCTCCAAGGATGTTTTTTAATCATTACCATCATGGTTATAGCCGCGAATTTTTTCGCAGACGTCCTTTACAGCTTCATTGATCCCAGAGTGAGAGAAAAAAATTGAATAGCAAAAGGATGTCGAATCGATTCGGTCTTGTTCTGGTGATGATTTTTGTCTTGATCGCCATTCTTGCAGACATTATCTCTCCCCATAATCCAGGGGATAGATTCGAACCTTACGAGAAGCCCAATCGAAACCATATTTTAGGAACCAATGACATCGGAAACGACATCCTCTCCGAACTCATCCACGGGTCCAGAGCTTCACTTATCGTGGGAATCGGAGCCGCCATTATCGCCACCCTCTTAGGGCTTATGGTCGGATTGTTTTCCGGTTACTTCAAAGGTGCCCTGGATGAGATGTTCATGGGAATCACGGATATTTTCTTGATGATCCCAAGGATTCCCCTTATCATCATCCTGGCGGCCTTCCTGAAATCGAGCATTTGGCTCATCATGCTGGCCCTCGGGCTTTTGTGGTGGACCTCCACAGCCCGAGTGGTAAGGTCCCGAACCCTCCAGGTCAGGGAAATGGATTTTGTGGCCAGCGCCAAATGCCTGGGATTTAAACACAGCCATATCATCTTTTCAGACATTCTTCCTAATATCTTTCCGGTCGTGGTGCCAAAATTCATGCTGACCGTCGCGACAGCCATGATCTCAGAAGCTTCTCTTTCTTTCCTGGGCCTGGGAGATCCTTCGATGAAAAGCTGGGGATCGATGCTCAACTTTGCCTTGATCAAGGGAGGATTGGTCAATGAGATGTGGTGGTGGTATCTTCCCCCAGGTCTCTGCATCATTTTATTCGTTTATTCCATCGTATCCTTGGGTTTTTCTTTCGAAGAAAGGAAAAAGGTTAACCTCAGATAGGCAACACCATGGGTTTGCTGGCAATAGAAAATTTGAAAGTAACGTTCCAAACTTCCACGGGGCAGGTCCGGGCGGTGGACGGGGCGACTTTAGAGCTGAAAGAGGCAGAAACGCTGGCCCTCGTTGGGGAAACAGGATGCGGAAAATCGACGATTGCCCATTCTGTCCTAAGTCTCCTGCCAGAAAACGCCGAGGTCCTCGGAAAAATCATTTATCGCAATACCGACCTACTGCTGCTACCAGAAAAAGAACTGGCTAAACTGAGAGGGAAAGACATTTCCCTGGTAATGCAAAATCCGGCATTGGCTCTTAATCCCGTTTATTCAATTGGACATCAAATCACAGAGCCATTGATTGTACACAGAAGGTTAAAAAAACCGGATGCCATCCTGATGGCAAAAAACCTTTTGGAAAAGCTACATTTCAAAGGGCCATCCAATGCTATCCGGGCATACCCGTTTGAAATATCAGGAGGGATGAAACAAAGGGTGTTGATTGGCATATCGGTTGTCTTGAATCCAAAGATCATCATAGCCGATGAACCGACCAAAGGCCTTGATGACCGTCTGAAAAAAATGGTCCTCGAAGAGCTAAGACTTGTTCGAGAAATGAACCGATCTTCGATGATCTTTATCTCCCATGACCTCAATGTTGCCAGGGAGATTTCGAACAGGATAGCCGTGATGTATGCCGGGGAGATCTTAGAATCGGGAGCTACGCAAGAATTCTTCAAAGAGCCTCTGCATCCCTATTCACAAGCCTTATTGGAAAGTCTCCCTGAGCGGGGATTCAAACCCATCCCCGGTGTATCTCCTTCGATGATCCGGCCGCCTGAAGGATGCAAATTTCATCCGAGATGTCCCGATAAAAAAGAAATCTGCTCCAAACAGAGGCCAGATTTTAAAAGGACAAATAACAGAGACGTCAAATGTGTGCTGTACAGCTAGAAGTTCGCGACATCGCAAAGACTTTTGAATCGGGTCTTTTGTCGAAAAAGCCCAAATCTGTTCTGGAAAACATCTCGTTCGAAGTTCACTTGGGGCGAACCTTCGGCATTGTCGGAGAATCAGGGACAGGAAAAACAACGATTGGAAAAATCATCGCTGCCATCGAACTACCCACCTCGGGTGAAATCGTTTTCCATGGGAATGCGCTAGCCAAGATGAAAAAGGTGGAGTTTTCGTTTTTTAGGCAAAAAGTCCAAATGTTGTTCCAGGACCCTGAAGGTTCACTCAATCCGAAAAAAACCGTCCAAAAATCACTGGATGAGATATTGAACCTGATCAAGATACCTCAAGGTGACAGAAAGAGCACGATTGCAAACATCCTCCAAACAGTCAGACTATCATCAGAAATATTGGCGCGGTACCCCAATCAGATCTCAGGAGGCCAGAACCAACGGATCGCACTCGCAAGAATTCTGCTCCTCGAACCAGAACTCATCATCCTGGACGAACCCACATCAGCTCTGGATATCTCGGTCCAAGCTCAGATCCTGAATCTTTTGAAGGAACTGCAAGTACAGAAGAGACTCACCTATGTGTTCATCTCCCATGATAGGGATGTCATTAACTTCATGTGCCACGACATCGGCGTCATCGAACAAGGAAATCTTGTGCTAGAATCTCCTTCAATAAATCAGGGACATCGGTGATGATGCCGTCGACACCTAAAGCGATGAATTTTTTCATCTCTGAGGGATAATTCACGGTCCAAACAAAAATCCTTTTTTTATTCTGCTTAGCTTTTCGCACAAATTCCTCATCCACGATATTCCGTTTGCTGCATACATACTCCCAATTGCCTTCGAAGATGTCGGGCGGATACTCTTCGTCGAAAATAAACCCGGTGATCAACTCCGGTGCGATCTCTTTGACTTTTTCGATCACGGGCTTTTCAAAAGACGTAACCATGCATTCTTTTGCAATACTTTCTGAACGGATGATATTCACTACTTTTTCGGCAATGTCAGGGTCATTTCCGGACACTTTTACCTCGATATTCAGCTTGATCTTCCCTTTGACCAGCTGGATCACCTCTCGGAGTGTCGGGATGGGCTCTCCCCTGAATTCTTCGCTGAACCAGGAGCCCACTTCCAATTCCTTTAGCTCTGCCAGCGTGTAATCCCATATCATCCCTTCTTGCCCTGTCGTCCGCGCCATCTCCTCATCATGAAACAGCACAATCTCCCCATTTTTTGTCTGGAAAACATCACACTCGGCGTAATCGGCACCGTATTCGATCGCCTTTTTCATCGCAGACAGCGTGTTCTCAGGAGCGGCTCTCGATGCTCCCCTGTGGGCGATAACAATAAATCCTTCCCCCCCTTTTTGCTTACACATCACCGCTACCATCATCAATAAAAAAATTAAGATAAAATTTTTTACAGGTAATCCTCTCAGCCAATTCTTCATTCCATTTAAATTCATTTATTTCTCCATAGCTCTGTCATGAAAAAAGAATGAAAGTTGGGGGTGAGAAATCCCCTCAAATCCCGACCGTGCACGGTTTCTCTCATAATATTTTTTCGAGGCGGTGTCTCCGCTTCACAATCAGATTGCCCCTCTTTATCAAAACCGGAGCCACAAAAACAACGTCCGCTCCTTTATCATGCAGCGATGATATTTTGGACTGTGTGGAGCGCAGGCCACCCAACCACCACCGACTATCACTCAAATGAACCAGGTCTCCCACCCCGGCTGATAGCTGATGGATCACATCAAGATGAACCGCAAGTTCTTCCACATTGTCATCCTGCACAATTTTTACATCGATTTTTTTTCCTTCCTTTTCATTGATTGGGGCGCCTTTATAGCTCTCCTTTGCCTTATTCAGAGTACCTACCACCAATCCTAGCATTTTTTCCTTTGATTTGCCTTTTGTCAGATAACTCACGACCACACCGATCAACAAACTCCCGACCAGTCCATACAGAGCTCTGGTGTATTTAAATCCTCCTGACGGATCGACGCCATGAGAAAACGGGGAAATAAGAATGGGCCACGCGATAGAAAGAGCTACAATCATAGACCCACCAAAAAGGGTCCAAAATGCTGCCGACGATGTGAACCTCTTCCAATACGCCCCCAACAGTATGGTGACCACCATTGGAGGTGTGATGCTGGCCGTGAACGCTCCATGGGCCAGATAGATAGATTTAAACGAGGCAAAAACAGGAACCAAGGCAATACCCAAAAGCGCCGAAAAAAGCGAGACCATTCTGGCCACTCTGAGATAATGCCTATCCGGAGCATCTTTTCTTACGTGAGGCTTGTACACATCGTTCACTGCGATGGCGGAAACGGCATTGATCAATGTGTCGATAGTCGACATCAAGGCAGCCGTTAAGGCCGCCATCACAAACCCGAACAATCCTGGGATACACACCTTCCCAGCTACCAGGACAAAAATTTGCTCGGGATTGACATTGGCAGGGAGCAGCCCATGCGTGTGCATGGCTTTCCCAAGCCATCCGGCATTCGAGACGGCAAAAGTGGCTAGGGGCATCAACACCAAGATCAGAGCCAGAAATGTCTTCTTGATCTCTTTGACGCTTTTCAAGGACAAAAAGCGGAGGATGAATCCCTGATTCATCATGTAAAGGGCAAAGGTGTTGGCCACCCCATCCTGCCAGAACACTCCCACAAAATGAAACTCTTTGGGTTGATTGAATTGGGCAAACGGAAGTTTGTGAAGAAGCGGCAATCCCGACCAGAATCCCTCCCAACCTCCTAAGACCTTAAGTCCTAGAAAGAACAAAAGAAATCCTGCGATCAACAGGATGATCCCCTGGGCAAGATCGGTCATGATGACAGAGGTCTGTCCCCCAACCGTCACATAAACCGCACAGATGGCAGCCACAAGGACAGCAGACCAAAAAATATCCGTTCCCAGCAGGGCATTGAGGGCAACTCCCATGGTATAGAGATTGATACCTATGTAGCCAACCATGTAAACCAGAACGATCACGGTGGCCGTGATGGCCGTTCGTTCGTCGAATCGTTTCCGGAAATAATCGGGCACAGATCCCGCCCTGCTGAAATAGATAATAGGAAGCCAGCCCAGCAACAAAAAACTCATCACGATCCAATCGTTCAGGTAGGACATGGACGAGGACATGCCATACCGGAAGCCGGCAGCCGAATATTTGATAAAACTGTAGGAACCGACAACAGAGGCCACACAACTGAAAGTGATCAACCACCAGGAAAAGCGCTGGCCGCCGAAAAAGAAATCTTTGGTCGACCGGGTGAATTTGGCAAAAAAGGCACCAAAACCGAAGATGGCCACGAAATAAAAGATGACTACGAAAAAATCCAGTTGGGTCCCGACGACCGTGGTTGTTTCCATCTAGATCTTCCCGACTCCGGCAAGGTGCCATAACAACTGGAAAATAAAATAAAAGGCGACCCCCCCTATCATGAAAAACAGGACTCTTCGGTCGTCTTTTTTATTAAAGGAACAATCTTTGGTACGCCAGGACAAAAAAATGCCAAGGAAAAAAATGGCACCCCCGATGATAAATTGATAGACAAGCGATAAAAAGGGCATTTCAAAATTGCTTAGGGTGTCCACTTATGGGACGTCCCCTATTATTTTTTCATGTGCTTTTCGAACCAGGCCATCAAATACAGGGATTGGAGCAGGCGGTGAGAGGGACGTCGCCATCCGTGGTACTCGTTCGGCATCCGCACCAAAAGCGTATCTTTTTTCAGCATTTTCAAAGCCCGGTAATATTCTTCACTTTGCCCCATCGGAGTGCGCAAGTCGGCTTCTCCCGTCATGACCATGGTCGGTGTTTTTACATTTCCCACATAATGCAGTGGGGAGCGAAGGGCATATTCCATCGGGTCTTCCCAGGGATACTTCTTAAACTGTCTGTACCAGCTGGAACCATCCGTTGTTCCTACAAAGGAATGCCAGTTGATCACCGGCCGCATCGAAACGGCGGCCCTGAACTTATCTGGGGCAGTGTGGCCCACGAGCCAAGCGGTCAGCACTCCGCCGCCACTGCCGCCACAGACAAACAGGTTTTCCTCATCGATGAAGCCTTTGGCTATGGCCGCATCTACTCCGGCAATCAGGTCATCCCCATCCTTTCCGGGATAGGAAAACTGAATGCCATTGACAAAATCCTGGCCATACCCAGTACTTCCTCTGGGATTCATATACAGGACTGCGTAGCCGTTGGCAGCAAAATTTTGCCAGGCCCAGTCGAAACGCACAGTGTACATGGACCAGGGGCCCCCATGAATGTACAGGATCATCGGATATTTTTTGCCCGGTTCGAACTCAGCAGGTTTGATCAGCCATGCCTGCAAATCCAGCCCATCGGGGGATTTGAACCACATTTCCTCCACCTCGCCCAGCTTGACATCGGCTATAACATCTTTGTTAAAATCCACCAGTTTAACGAGCTTGTCTGGCTGGTTCAGGTTGAATGTGACCAAATAGGCTGGTGAATAAAAGGTCGATCGTGTGGCCGCCACCTGTCCGTCTTTTGCCATACTTATACTCGACAGGTACTGAATACCCTTAGTAACGTCTTTTATCTTCCCATCCTTTGAGACAAAATTTAAATTCGACAAACCCTTTTCCCGCATCAAATAGTACACACCAGAGCTGTCAGAAGCCCAGATCGTGTTGGAAGGAGAATTCGGCAGGTCTCCGGCCAGCATCCGCTTTTTTCCACCGTCGACATCCATAAGATACAGGCTCGATAGATGGCTTGTGTAGTTCTTATCGTCGTAGCCTGTGTAGACGATCCACTTTCCATCCGGTGAAATTGTAGGTCCTCTGTCCGGTCCTTTTCGATCAGTCAGAGTCTCGATCTCCGATGTTTCAATGTCCACAGAATAGATCTCCGAGTCGCCACGAAGATACTCAGCATCCGGCTTGCGGATGGCACTGAAATATATTTTCTTCCCATCAGCTGACCACTGGGGACCACTATGAGAAAAGTCACCGGACGTCAATTGCTTGGGAGTTCCACCCAATTCAGCGTCGATAACAAAAATATGGGAGTAGCCTTTGGGCACAGGCCCGCGTCCGTCTCTCCGCCAACTCAACCGGTCGATGATGATAGCCGACTTGGCCCAATTCGCTCCTTTGGGCCTTTTAGGAAGTTTTACAGGAAGAATTGAAGTCGTGTCCTCAAAAAACATAGTAAATGCCAGCATCTTTCCATCCGGAGACCATCTAAGGCTTCCAGGAGACCGCTCCAGATGGGTAAGCTGGGCTACCTCTCTCGTATCAATCCACATCACATGAATCTGGTTGGTGCCATCTCTATCGGAGAGAAAAGCGATTTTACTCCCATCAGGGGACCAAACAGGAGAAGAATCCCTCCAGTCGCCATGGGTCAACTCCCGGATCCTCGCCCCTTTACTATCGGCTATCCACAGGTTGCTTGCTCTGCGATCATTCATCTTATCCACCCAACCGCGAGTGAAGATGATCAGTCTCCCATCCGGAGAGATGTTTGGGCTCCCGACCGTCTCCATCTCCATGTAGGTTTCCTCATCCAACAATTTGTAATCTTTTTCCGCTCCAATACTCCAATCCACACCCATGTAAAAAATCATAATCAAACAAACTGTCCACAACGTCCATTTTTTCATCGTAACCTCCTTTTAAAATGCCTCGTTAATCACGGCATAAACTCCGAAAGATCCCCTACCGAATCCAAAGTCCAATCTCACGTTTGTACCCGACTCCCGATTGAGCTGGTAGCGGATACCCAATCCTCCTGTAAGTTTAAAATCGTTTAGCTTGAATGATTTCAATTTATCTGCGACATCTCCGTATCCGACAAAACCAGCAGCGGACAGCCGCCAGAACAGGGGTATCCGGTATTCCATCTGGAAAAAAATCGCATTTTTATCCCGGAAACGACCCTGGATATACCCACGCATGACCCATTGCCCACCCAAAGAGGACAGCCATTGGAACGGGACATTGCCAGTGGTAACATTGACGCTCTGCTGAAAAGCCAGAACATGTTTGGAAAAAACCGTGACATATTGCCGTAAATCAAAGGTGTACTTTCGGAAATTGTAATCGCTGCCGAATGCGTGGCTAAAAAGCGAAACACACGCCTGGAGAAGAGTCCCTTTTTTGGGGAAAAAAATGTTATCCCGACTATCCAGTACAAGGAGAATGCCCAATCCTGAAATGGCTCCACCCTCGTTTCCCACGATATCTCCACTATCCAGTATGCCTCCCGGTTCCACTTCGGTGATTTTTGAGTGTTCTAAATCATACTGTAGGCCCACATAAAAGCTGGGGCTGATTCTATTATGAAGGGAAAATTTCAGTTTGATACTCCGATATCTATAATTTTCCTCCATATCCTTCGTTGTTTTTGGTCCGAGCCCATAAAATTGCTCAGCATACTTTTTGAATCCTATGTATCCGATTAAGTGGAATTTGCCCTTGCTCAAGTAGAGATCAGGCGTTATTTCCAAGATGAATTGTTTATTTTGGGTATAGATAATGTCCATTAAAAAGGTGGAAGGGTGTCCCTTCAACTGATCTTTTAAGGATCGCAGATAATAGATCCCTCCCACCCCACCGGCAATCTTAGTCAGGGGAGTGAAATAAACGATCGGAAGCACAAGCAGCTGATTTTTTTCCCCTCTCCTGCTTTTTTCATCCTCTTCTCTCTCATCAATCCAGCCGAAAGATGGGGACATCATGGAGAGTACAAAAAATGATAAAAAAAGTAGCCAACTGGATGTTTTCTTGGTTATGCCCTTTTGTTCTTTCATCAGGAATTGTGTTGCCAAGATTTTAAACTTTACAAAAACCTTTTGCAAATAAAGTGGACTAAAAAAGGGGACGGTTCTATTTTTTTTATGGAAGTTATAATTGGGATCAAACTCCGATTAAAAAAAATAGAACCGTCCCCTTTTTTAGTCCACTTTTTTACTTTTTTATTGTATGATGGCGCCAAAAGAAAGTGTTTGGGTTTATTCAGGAGGTATTATGAATCGAAGGCAGTTTTTAAAAAAAACCGGCGCAGCCAGTGCAGCCCTGGGAAGTGTCGGCCTCGGATTTTTCGGATATGAAGCCGGAAGAGATCCTGAGTCCTACACGGGATGGGAACTCCACGAGGGAGCCCTCCAGACTTTCAACAGAAAAAAATACGCCAAAGATCAACCCCACTACAAAAAAGTAGGGACAACGAGCAGGCCCGATGCCCGCACCGATGTCATCTTTTACAGACGCGGAGACTTCATGAGAAACTGGAAAGATGAGACAGGAATCGAAGGACTGCCAGAACATTTGCAAACCTATTATAAAAAATACCCGGATGTCCTGGAACAGGACATTTATCAGATGAAAGAAGTTTTTCCAAAAATGAGAGCGGATTATCAAAAATACCGGGATAAATTCATACTCGCATCGGCGTGGTCCAATGCCATGGGTGCTGTGTCCCCTCAGCCGATTAACCAGCCTCCTGAAGAGTCTGACTTTCCGAGAAGAGGGCGATTTGGAGGAACAACCGAACCCCTAAAGATGAAAAGCCCTGAAAAGACATCCAAGCTCATCAAACAGATAGCCCATCAGCTGGGATCCACCCTGGTGGGCATCGCCAAACTCAACTCGGATTGGGTTTATCTGTACCCAATGAGGGGTAGGGGCTTTGATCCGGACGAGCCGATCGCCATTCCCGAACACTGGCAGTATGCCGTCGTAGTGGGAAGCCCGATGTCTTGGGATCCTATGTACGCCAATCCCAATTTCGGAACCTCTAACGATGCCTATTCCCGATCCAGGATCATCGCCTTTCGCGTGGCTTCTTTCATCAAACAACTGGGTTATGCAGCCAGGCCTCATACTCCCGGCACCTCCTATGATCTGATGGTCCCTCCGATCGCCATCGATGCAGGTCTCGGCGAACAGGGACGGCATGGTATTATGATCACACCCGAGTTGGGATGCAATATCCGACCGGCTATTATTACTACAAATATCCCTCTTGTTCCGGATAAGCCGATCGATTTTGGAGTTCAAAGTTTTTGTAAAATCTGTAAAATCTGTGCCGAACAATGCCCGAGCGGAGCAATCCCATTCGGCGACACTGTGGAAGTACGCGGATACCAGAGATACAAGATCGACACAGCAAAATGTCACACCTTTTGGAACCAAAATCTAGGCAACATGGGCTGCCGGATTTGCATTGCTGTTTGCCCGTACACACGAAAGGCCAACTGGCTCCACAAGGCTGCGCTCCAAGTTTCGGCCAACGATCCCACAGGGATTTCCCACAGCGTCCTCACCGGACTCCAAAAGCGCTTCTATCCAGGACCCGATCCGCAAAAATACTACAGCCCTTCATTCGGAGGCGAGAACGCATCCTTCCGAAAGCCCCCTTGGTGGCTTCGTGCGGAAGACTTCATCGAATTCTAGAGGAGGCAGATTATGTCTTTTTTCAACAGCGGGTTGTTTTGGTTTATACAAGGTATTTTTGTCTGTTTGATCGTTGTGGGATTCAAGATTTGGATGGAGGACCGGGGAATTCCGATGCGCTTCTGGAAATGGGGATTGCTAGGGATATGGGTTTTCCTGTTCGGATTCACGATCGCCTTTGTCGGGACAAGCTTGGGCGAAAAAGAGGCACAGGCGGCCCTACTGGGAGGCATCGTTTTCGGTCTGATCACGATAATCACGGGGGTTGGCCTTTGGCGGCTCCTACTGATCGGAAAAAAACCTAAAAAATAGTCGCCGGATCCCAACTGACCCGCAATTTTTTGTGGAGGGCATCCAGCCAAGTCCAGTGTATGAGAATCTGGATAGGGCTTTTGGAATACTCCTTTACCAGGCGATCCCGTAGTCTTCACCGTGATTGCTCGATCCTCCCCAAAACGTTCCATGTTTCCAATCGAAAAAGATGGCATTCATAGGACCTGAAGTCAAACGGCTGTAATCCAGCCTGTAGCCCATATCTCTTAGCTTATATCTTACCCAATCCGGAACCTTTTCGTTCAACTGAAGCCTTCCCGGAGTAGAGGCATGATTGCCGAAGGAACTGTACATCTGGTAGCTGACGATATTGGCCGCTTCACACGCCTGCTGAACATTCATCCCGAACTCGACCATGTTCAAGAAAAACTGAAGGCAATTCTGGTCCTGAGTGTCTCCCCCTTGGATGGAAAAGGAGATGTAAGGCTTCCCATTCTTGAGGGCAATGCTGGGTGTCAGTGTGGCCCGAGGTCGCTTCCCCGGTTCTACGACATTAAACGGATTTTTTGCCTCGTGCAACACAAAGCTTTGGGCGCGCTGGCTCATCCCGATCCCTGTGCGTCCCGCGATACAGGCAGGGATCCAGCCACCACTGGGAGTGACAGATACTACCCATCCGCTTTTGTCCGCAGCCTGGATGGATGTGGTTCCAGCCGTGAATGATTCCTCGAATTCCGCCACTTGCTGTGGTGTCATCTTTTCGGGATCCTGTTTGGATTTCCAGGCATCATGAAATCCCTCGATATAATTCAGATAAGGATTTGTCTTTCCTTCAAACGGGTAAGGATCCCCTGGTCCTATTTCTGGGTTATTCTTGTCCCAATTGATCAGATTAATCCGTTCTTTGGCATATTCCTTGGATAGCAATCCTTTGATAGGTTCTTCAGGCAGAAAATAAGGGTCTCCATAATAAAAATCCCGGTCAGCAAACGCCAGGTTCATCACCTGGTACAAGGTATGAATATACCTGGCACTGTTGTATCCCATGGATTGGAGATCGAAATTTTCCACCATGTTCAGCATCTGCAACAGGACCGGCCCTTGAACCCAACTAGTCAGTTTGTAGACTTCGATGTCCTTGTAGGTGGTCATCACCGGTTCCTCAATGTAGACCTTCCAATCGGCTAGGTCTTTGACGGTGATCTGGCCGCCCTGTTCCTGGCATCCGCGGGCAAACTCCTCGGCAATATCTCCCTTGTAGAAACGGTCATAAGCCGCGTAGATGGCTTCCTTCCGACTCTTACCCTCAGCCAGGGCTTTCTGCTCTGCTTCGACCAATTTCTTGAGAGTATTCATCAGGTCGTGCTGTTTGAAGATCTCTCCGGGATAAGGCGCTTCTCTCTCTTCGCCAAAATGCGGAAGAAGGACCTCTTTAGAATAAGGCCATTGTTTAATCCGCTCTTTACCTCTCTCAATGCCGTTGGCACACTGGGCTTCGATCGGATACCCTTCGGCCATCTGGATCGAGGGCTCGAGGATATCCTTGAGGCTCATGGTCCCGTATTCGGCCAGCATCACCAACAAACCGCCGGGAGTTCCCGGTGTGACGGCAGCGAGTGGCCCATAACTTGGTGGATATTTCATGTTTTTTTCTTTAAAAAATTCAGCGGTTGCCCCAGTAGGGGCGGCACCCAGTGCGTTTATGCCGATTACCTTTTTGGTGTTGGGATTGTAGATCAGAGCCTGGGTTTCTCCTCCCCAACTGAGGACATCATACATCGTGCACGTCGCACCCAACATAGCGCAGGCCGCATCCACAGCATTGCCACCCTTGCTGAAAATCATGGCACCCGCAGTGGCTCCCAAAGGTTTTCCGGTAATGGCCACCCAATGCCTGCCGTGAAGTACCGGCTTTTCTGTTCTCTGGGCCCAAGTTCCGGTAAGCGTCAAAAGCATGACCAACACAAAAAGGAAAATTTTCCAATGCCTTACATATGATCTTTTTAAAATCGACATCCTCCCTCCTCTCTTTTCTGGATTTTTATTCCTCCAGTAGATCCGGGTCATTCAATTCCTGCCTGAGTTCCGTCAACCTCTCCTGTAATTGGGCGACAACATCTTTGTATGCGAGATTGTCGTACAGGTTATTCATTTCTTCCGGATCATTCTGGATATCATACAGTTCGAACTCCTCGGGTTCTTCGAAATAGTGAATATATTTCCAGCGTTTGGTCCGGACGCCTCGATTTTTCCGGACACTGTGCACTGCCGGGTATTCGTAGTATTCGTACAAGAAATCCTTTCTCCATGGGATGCCTTTTCCCTGCAACAAGGATTTCATGCTTTCCCCATCGATATCTGTAGGGATTTCCACACCGGCCAGGTCAAGAATGGTCGGCCCCACATCCACATTCAGGACCATTTCTGGATTGGTGGTACCGGGGCGCACCATCTTGGGATACCGCAGGAGCAAAGGAACGCGGATGGAATGCTCGTACATAAGCCGTTTGTCGAAAAAGTGATGCTCCCCGAGGAAAAATCCGTTGTCCCCACTGTACATCACTACCGTGTTATCCGCAAAACCGAGCCTGTCCAAAACATCCAGCACCCGTCCTACATTTTCGTCAACACCGACAAGGGTCCGGTAATAATTCTTCAGGAAAGTGTCTAAATCAGGAACATCGTTAAAATCGCCGATCATCATGTCCGTATTTTTGACGGCATCAGGCCTCCCTTCGTAGTCATCATGGAATGTGGAAGGCTCGGGCATTTTTATATCTTTGTATAAATCCTCGAATCGCTTGGCCGGAAGCCAGCTTCTATGAGGGGCTTTGAACCACAAGAGCAAACAAAAAGGCTTCTCATGTTCTTTTTCGAGGAATTTTATGGCAAAATCGGCCAATATATCTGTCACATGCCCTTCGTATTCTTTATCAGGTCCAAAATTCTCGGCAATAACCGGGTTGTGGTATCGTCCCTGCCCCTTGAATCCGAAAGTGTAATCGAATCCTCTGCCTTTTCCCAAGTCCTTATTGTGCCACTTCCCAACGAAGGCTGTTTCGTATCCCGCTTCTTTGAGCATCTCGGGAAAGGTCTTCTGGTCAAGGGGAAGCTCCCTCCCGTTCCGGCGAACACCATGATTGTGGACGTATTTTCCGGTGAGGAAAGAGGCCCTGCTTGGTCCACAGAGAGAAGTCGTAACAAACATATTTTCAAAACGAACGCCTTCTTTGGCAATCCTGTCCATGTTGGGGGTTTTGAGAATGGGATTGCCAGCACAACTCATGCCATCCCACCTCTGATCATCCGTCATAAAAAACACAAAATTGGGTTTCTTTGCTCCCTTAGTGCAAGATTGCGTGCCCAAAGCAAAGGCCGTCCCCAACAGACCTGCCGAGGAAACCTTGATAAAATCGCGTCTCGTTATGTTTTTTTTCGCCATTCTCTCGATCCCTCCTTTTTCTATTTATCACAATCCGCTCACAAAATTCCATCACAATCTTTATCCCTATGAAATAAATTGAAAAGGGCCGGGTGCGGGGTGGAAATCCGTGATGGGTCGGATTCACATCATCCTCGGGAAACCCGGGTACATCGAAAGATACGAAAACATGGCTGAGGTCTACCCGATGGTCATATGGTCTTATTCAGCAAGGCCAAAATTGGGTCTTCTACAAGCGTTTGAAGTCGCCTTTTTCAAAAGGGGGGGGCAGTGGTGGAATGTTTGAAGTGATCTTTGGTTGAGATCACGGTTTAGACAGGCGCTGATCGAAGACTTGGGTGGAAAGGAAAATCTGAACGTACAGCAGATAACCCTGATCGACAAGCTAATCAGCCTGCATGGTGTGATTCGTGGAATTGAAGAATTCCATCAGGAAAACGTCATGACAGATTGCGGTCAGCTCCGGCCAGCTTTGAGCAAAAACTACCTCAGTTATATCTACTGCGCTAGGCGGATCCTGTGTTCATTGGGACTGGAGTGGAAGGGCGAGCGGATTCTCTCTCCTCTGGAGTACATTAGTCAACTCGACCGGGATAAGGATACGGGCCAGGAAAGCACGAATTCTAATGGTGATGGATATGAATAACACAGTGAATGGTAGACACGCCTCCAAGCCCTCTTTGACATCTCTTTTTGTCTTGATTTATACTTCCTCACGATGGTTGGATGGGCAAATTGGAGCGAAATTTTGCCTTTGGCCAGCACAGCCGAAAATCAATTTCGGTTGAACACAAGCCTCATTGTACCCCCCCCCTAAAGCAAGATCTCATTTTTTTTTATTTCTTCGATTATTTTTTTTATTGTCTCCTGGTTCGGATTGATCTCCAAAGACTTCTCGAATGCCAGTAAAGCCTCTCCCTTGTTTCCCAGTTCAAGATAGCAGGAGCCGATGGAATTCAGGATTTCAACCACATTGCCTCTTTGGTTGAGGGCATTCTGGTAGTAGCCGATTGCCGCCTCCGGCTCACCGATGCGCTTTGCGGCCTCTCCAAGATAGTAAAACAGATCGAACTCTTCCTTTCCGGCCGCCGCATAAGGTGTGAGAACTATGATGACCTCTGAGAAATTTTCAGCGATCAGCAGGGCCCTTCCGTAACTCAAGGCGTACTCCACCGACTCGGGACTCCCCTTATGGGCCTTCCTCAGCTCGTCCAGCGCCTGTTCCATCTCCCTTTTGTTCAGCAGTTGATTTCCTATGGCAAAACTATAAAACGGATCCCCCACCTGAGGGTTTGTCTGGGCGACATACCATGCCCCGGGCTGTCTCTTGCGGGAAACAGAAAAATCCCTTTTTGCCTGGAGAAACTCATTGCCTTCCTTATCGAGCAGGGAAACCTTCAAAACATACTGTCCGGCAGAGAAATCCTCAAGAGAAAATTCTTCGAGATAATCTCTGGCACTTTCATACTCGCTGATCTTTTTGCTCACGGTTCGGAAGGGCTGATCTCCCCTGAAAAACACAAACTTCAGTTCTCCCTCTTCTTTCTGTTGGAAACTCATCCCGAATATTTGGAAAAAGACATACAGGGTATCTTTTACATGAAAGGTGTTCTCTAGGGATGGATAAATCTGAACATCGCCGATCTGATAGGCCCGCACAGCCTGTCCCTGAGGCATGTCTTTATACACCAGCCGGGAAAAAATGGGCATGCTCATGTTCAAATAGTCTGGATCAGGCACATAAATGTCCTTCTCAAAAGAGGTGAATTCCTTGGTCACTGTGTTTTCCATCAGCAGGTTGAGCTTGTACTGGCCCGAAATCAAGGGGAAGAAGTCGCACAGATGAAAGGGCCTCTCCCCGATGAGCTTCAGTTCTTTTTCTCTGAGCTCTACCGGGACGTTTCGCTCTCTCTGGAAAATGGTGCGGCCTTCTGTATCCGTCACCCGCAGGGACAATCTGAGATTGGTGAAATACTTATCCTGGAAAGCGTCAACCGAGAGAGAGTCCGGAACTATGGTGTAGTTCACGAAAAACAAACCTGTCGGGTCCTGGATCACATTAACCAGGTTGTGATTCCCCATGAAGTGCACAGAATAGCTCACCTCAACCACAGCCTTGTGCTCCAAAAAATCAATGGCGTAATCATCCTCAACCTTTCTGTGAGGGAGAGTCTCCATTTGCTGGACCATAATCTCAGAAGGCAGTCTGTTCTGAGGCCCGTCTCTTCCGGGGAAGTTGGAAAAAGCGGCCTCTGCCAATTCATAGGAGACCTGATTCTTCAGAATCTTGTAGGCCTCCCGGTCCAAAGCATCAACAGAACTGTCAAAACGTTCTTGTGTGGTTCCCATCAAGAAATTTTCGGTCAACATGGTCTTTTGATCGGGATCATTCAAAACAAAGTGGACCAAATCTTTTGGCCCATCACTCATCGGGCTGTACAGTTCGTACTCTCCTGCACCTCCTCTTCTGAAGAAAAGAAGGCGGAATACCGGAGGCTGGTCGAACTTGGGATCACCGTGGTAATACCAAAGCTCTATGGGATAGGTTTCGATGGTATGGTATTTTTCCATATGGTACGGGGAGCCCAGTACGATATATGTTTTTCCTCTATCGGTTTGCCACCCTTTTAGAGGGGAAAGTTGTCCGAACGTTTCGTTGACAAACGGGATCCTTTTGTAGTGTTCTTCTTTTGCTTCATTCCTGGACGTGCCGGGAGTCGGATCCCTCTGCCGCCAGAACTCATCGATGAAGAGATCCCGTTCCCTGGCGGTTTCCAGTTTGAGAAAAACATCTTTTTCGCCCGGAGTGATGATGTAGACGACCTCTTCTTTAAGCCATTTGTCAAATTTTTCCGGAAGCTGGACATCTTCCTCAAAAGAGCCAGCAAAAACCAATACACCAACCACCAAAAGTAAAATTGCCAAAGAAATTATTTTTTCTCTCATTTTAATTCGCCACCTTAAATGATCCCCATATTATTTACAAAACCTTTAAAATTTTACCTTTGCTCCGATTCGAATAGCAAACCCGCTGAGATCAAAATCCGCTTTCTTCACATTCGGGGACAAGAGCATTTCTTCATTAACTACGGTCAAACGGCGGCCTGTTTCTGATCCCTCCATATACTCCATAAAACTAAGCGGTCCTTCTTCCTTCAACCTACCGCCAGAAAATACATTTTCTTCAGTTCCTTCGAAGGTGTCGAATTTGGCATATCGGCCTTGATATTCGATAAAAAGCGTAGCTCTGGAGCTCCACTCGAGTTCCAGTCCGATTCCCCCGTGAAATCCAAGTCCCTGGCCACTGGTTTTTTGGATGACGGCATAGGGGGGGTATGACATATTGTAGAACTGGCGGACAAAATAATAAGTCGGTCCCGCGTTAAAGGTTACGTTAATTTTGCGAAAAATAGGAAGGGTGACAAATGCTCCCAATCTGACGGGATAGGCTTTGACTCGGGCCTGGCTGTCAAGTCTTCTAAGATAGTTCGGTTCTGCAAGGGGCAGCCAACTGCTGCTTCCCCACTGGGCATAACTCAATCCAAGGCCGATTCCTATATGAGAAGTCAAACTGTAGATGGCATCAACACCAAAATCAAAACCCGAATGAAAGGGCTTTACCTCGCTATCAAAGTAGTGTCCGAAATAGCTTATGAGATACTTGTAATAATCCACCGTTCCTCTGATTCCGGCATTGATCTCCCCGGCAGCGATGCGGTTGAAGCCCACAGAAACTTTTACAGTCAATCCGATTCCCTTAAAAAATTCCGATTCTTCGCCCCAAAAATTGGTCTTCTGATCTACCTTTTCCTTCATGACCAGGACTTGGCCAGAATGGATATACCCGATAACAACGATTCCACTCTCCTGTTGAAAGATCACCCGGAACCACTCGCCTTCTTTTTCATACGACCTCAGGATCGAGGTCTGGGGAATAGTTATGACAACCGTGCTGTTCTCCCCGGGTTCCAGGTGAATGTTCGCTTTTTCAACAATGACCCTGAGTTCCCACTCGAAAAGCTCCTGGCCTGAGGCAAACGCATAATTATGTGAGAAAAGAAACACCAAAAGCAGCAAACCAATGAATAAACCTCTCATCCGGTTGAACATGAAACTCATGGTAAGCCCCACTGAATTTATGATCTCATTTCTTTTTTAGTTCTTCGACTATTTTTTTTATTGTCTCCTGGTTCGGGTTGACCTCCAAAGACTTCTCGAATGCTTCCAAAGCCCCTCCCTTGTTTCGAATCTCAAGATAGCAGGTGCCGATGGAATTGAGTATTTCTACCACATTGCCTCTATAAGAAAGGGCGTTCTGATAATAATAGATGGCTTCCTCGTATTGGTTGATGTTTTTGGAGGCTTCGCCCAGGTAATAAAATAGATCAAAATTCATGTCTTTGGCTTCCACAAAGGATACAAGGATTTCTCTCACCTTCTTGAACTCTTTGGAAATCAGAAGCGCTCTTGAATAATCTAATGCATAATCCAACGTTTCAGGCTCTTTCTCATAAGCTGTGGATAATTCCTGCAGAGCTTGATCCAGATCCCCTTTGTTCAGATACTGGATGCCGATAATGTTTGAATAGAAAGGATCATCAGCCGGTGGGCTGGTTTGAGCCGATACCCAAGAGCCTGGCAGCGGCGTTTCCGTGATCTGGAATTCTTCGCTTTCCATAAGGACCTCGTTCCTGTTTTTATCGAGGAGAGAGACTCTGAGGGCATACCTTCCAGGAGCAAGTGCCTCCAGAGAGATTTCTTCCAGGAAATCGCGGCTGCTTTCGTATTCATGGACTTTTTTCTCGAAACTATGTGACAGTTGTCCTTCTCTAAAAAAGGTGTATTTCAGTGTGCCTTCCTCTTTCAGTTCTTGACTCAGATTATAAATCTGGAAAAACAGATGCAGTTTATCTTTTCCCAGGAATGTACTCCTCAGGGTCGGATAAATCTGCATATTTCCGACTTGGTAGGCTCTGTGAATTTCGCCCTCTGGTAAGTCTTTTTTTACATTCCGGGCCAGAACCAGCGAGCCTATCTGGAGCTGTTCTGGCGGAGGCACCCTTAATGTGGTCTCAAAAGAGGTAAACTCCTTGGTCACCGTGTTTTCCAGCAAGAGGTTGAAGTTGTAATTTCCCGATATTATGGGAAAGGAATCATACAGATGAAAAGGCCTTTTGCCTATGGCTTCAAGCTCCTCCTTTTTCAGCTCAATCGGAATACTTCTTTCCATCTGGAAAATGGTCTTACCTTCCGTATCAGCAACCCGCAGCGAAGCTTGCAGATTGGTGAAATATTTATTTTTGTAAAAATCCACAGACAGGCGTTCAGGCACGATGGTGTAGTTCACAAAAAACATCCCTGAGGGATTCTGCAACACATCCACTTTGGACTGGTTCCCGATGTAGTGGACAGAATAGCTGACTTCCACAACGGCTTTGTGCTCCAAGAATTCGAGGGCATAATCAACGTTAATTTTTTTTGTTGGGTAGGTCTCCACCTTATTGATCAAAATGGCCGAAGGGAGTCTGTATGTGGGGCCCTTTCTTCCCGGAAAGTTGGAGAACGATGCATCGGCAAGTTCATGCCCGACATTCTCTTTGAGCAACAAATAGGCCTGGATATCTCTGCCGTCGACCAGGGTAGACATTCCTTGGGTCTCTGCCGCAGAGCCGGCATCAAGTGCCATCCCTCCGTCCTCATTAAATGATGCACTATCAGGGTACCTTTCGTGGAAGGGAACCAGATCCTTAGGTCCGTCCCGCATTGGGTTGTAAAGCTCGTACACACCGATCCCTGCCCTTTGGAAAAAGGTGAGCCGGAAATTGGGTTCCTGATCCAGCTTGGGATTCCCCGTGTAATACCAGATCTCGATGGGATGGATGTCAAATGTCGAATACTTTTGGACACTGGCAGGCCGCCCCAGCATAATGTAAAATTTTCCTCTGTCTGTTCTCCAGCCGTCCACTGGTGTGCCCCGGCCGAATGTCCGGTTGGTGAAAGCGATTTTCAAATAGTGTTCTTCGCGGAACTCATTGCGCGGTGTGCCGGGAGTGGGATCTCTCTGGCGCCAGAATTCTTCTATGAAATTGTCCCTTTCTCTGTCGGTCTCTAATTTGAAAAAAACATCCTTCTCTGTCGGAGCTATGATATAGACAACCTCCTCTTCGAGCCATTTTTTATGGGATTCCGAGAAACTTGTTTCTTGGACGCAATAAAGACCAAGAGGCAGGATGAAAGAAATTATTAAAAGGGTTGTAAAACATTTTCCTCTCATTTTTTACTCCTTAAAATTTTACCTTGATTCCGGCTTGGAAGATAAATCCGCTGAGATCCAAGGTGGCCTTGTGGGCAGTTTCGTATCCAGTTGGTTCTTGTTCAAAAAAAGCCAAGAAAGGACGTCCGTTTTCTTCCAGATAATAGAGTGTTCCATTCTCTTCGATATTGGCATAATAATTTGGAGGAGGAGCGGACTTCCTTATGTTGCCCGTTCCGTTGAAACCAGAGATTTTTGCATATCTTCCTCGGCCTTCCAAAATGAGTGCTGCCCGCGGATGGAAATTGATCTCAAAACCTACTCCGCCATGGAAACCGATTCCGGTGGCATTGGCCTCATGTTGGATTAGATCAAGCCCAGACCAATTTGTATGTCGGGTGTTTGTGTACTTTGTGATATACAAGGCAGCTCCGCCGTCAAAGGTGAGATTAACCAAGCGGTGAAGCGGGAAATTGAAAAACAGTCCTAACCGAATCGGATAAGCTGTAACCTTAGGTGAAGTGCCAGCTTGATTCCATGCCTGAACCGTGTCTGGTTCATTAAAAAGAAGGAGGCTCTGTTTTGTCAAGTTCATATAACCTGAACCGATTCCCACACCGAATTTTGAGGTGAGATTGTAAACAAAATCTGCCACAACCTCCCAGCCTGAACGAAACGAGTTAAACCGCCTTTCAATAACATATCCATTAGAGGTAGCAAAATCAGATGCAGCATCGTACAATCCCTGATCTCCTTTTCTGATATCTCCTCCGCTGAAGGATGTGGGGCCTCCTGTTAGTCTTACACTCAAGCCGATTCCCTTGAAAAATTTCGGTTCTTCTTCCCAATAATCCAGTTCTTGTATGATTTTCTCTCGGATCACGTCCACATTTTGCGATTGAATATAGCCGATGGTCACAATACCGTCTTCGTCGGGTCCGATAACAATCCTGAACCATTTGTTGATTTTCTCATACGATTTCAAGAGAAATCCTTTGGGCAGGGTGATCACCACGGTGCTGTCCGTGTCTGGCACAAGATGAACGTCCGCTTTTTCTGTGTTGACCTCAAGCTCCCACTCTGAGGATTTTTGACTCCAGGAAAGGGAGCTAAAACACAGAAAGCCTACGATGAAGACAACTATAAAGACAGATATTTTTCTCATTGGGTTATCCCCTCCAATTTTGTTATTCTTCTTGTCCCTTCTGTTTATCATTCACACTACACGTTTCAATATAAATTTACACAATATTACAATATTTTGCAGCAAATTTTATGCCAACATAATCCAGGGAAAACCTCCAGTGTTATGCGGCAATTTTGTCTGGTACTGGTGACATATGTAATGAAATTTAACCATCAACGGGTGACGAAACAAGTGGAAAGCTGCTTTTGGAAAAGGATTGTTTTCGCAGGGCTTGGCGAATGGCTTCTGTCAATTTAGGATTTATACTGACTCCTATCGATTCGGCATGTTCCACAAACTCCATCGCCTTTTGGTACTGTTTGGCCATGAAGAAGATGTTGATGAGATTATTGTGGGCCTTTTCGTGTTTTGGATCGTTTTTGATGGTTTCAACATACTGGTCATGGGCGTCCTGATACTTTTTGAGTTTAAAAAAGATATTGCCGTGCAGGTAAAAGTATTCGGTGGGCACCTTTTTTTCTTCGGGTAAGGGTTCGGCCAACCGGCTTGTGACGGTTCCAAGCTCGGTCTGCAATTGGGAAATACTTGAGGCGATCCTCTGCTGATCCTGCGGCCGGGTTGATCTTTGCTGCTGGTCTTCGTACTGCTGTATCCTGTCCTGGATCCCATCCCTCTGAGTCCGGAGCTTGCTGGTGTAATCTTCGTAACCGATGATATACATCTTGTTTATAAACTCAGAATTCTTCTTGGCTTCCTCGATATGATGGAGGGCACTCTCCAAATTAGACGCTTTGTACAATATGTGGGCAAGATAAAAATTGGCTTGGGCATGCTGGGGAAACACCTCCAGGCAATCCTTTAATTTCTTCTCCGCTTTTTTGTATTTTTCCTTGTTATAGAGCGCCTTTGCCTCCTCGAAATGCTTGACAGACATTTTGTACTTCTCGTAGAGTTTTTTCTCCTCCATATAAAATCCTTTTTGTGTATAGCTCAGGCCTGTAGTCAACAGCAGAACTGCGACAAAAAAAACAGGCAACAGCCTCATTCTATTTTTCTCTTTCTTTCTCATGCTGGCTCCTTAATTATGGCTGATATCATTATAATCTTTGAGATATCTTTTATCAATCAACTCCAATTCGGGGACAGGCGCTAATTCGGGGACAGGTACCGAATTGATAATTGATGGGTTGCACATTTTTCTCCAAAGTCCTATCATAGTGTTTGGAAGGAAAGCCATTGAAAAGACACCTGATTTCTCTGTTCCTTGCTGTGATTTTCCTGCTTCCCGTTTTCGGGAATACCCAGAAAATATCTCCTAAAGACCTACCTGAAAGATACAGAGCCTGGTTGGAGGAAGAAGTCGTCTACATCATCACTCCAACAGAAAAAGAAGTCTTCCTGCAGCTTCAAACCAATAGAGAGCGGGAGATGTTCTTCGAGGCCTTCTGGAAACAGCGAGATCCTAATCCCAATATCCCTGAAAATGAATTCAAAGATGAGCACTACCGCCGCATCAGCCATGCCAACAAAATATTCGGCCGGGAATCACCGGGGCCGGGCTGGCGGACAGCGAGAGGAAAGATCTACATCACCCTGGGTGAACCCAAGACGATCGAAAGGTTTGAACATGACTCTGAAATCTATCCCACTATCATCTGGTTTTACAGCGGCATGGTCGAGTACGGGCTCCCCAATGCCTTCAATGTGGTTTTTTTCAAGAGGAGTGGAATCGGCGAGTACGAATTCTACTCGCCTATAAAATTCGGGCCCCAACGCCTGCTCATCCATTTCAAGGGAGACCCCATGGACTATATGTCCGCTTACCGGGATCTTATGGGAATAGAACCTAGTGTCGCATATATCTCCTTGACTCTGCTTCCCAGCGAAGCCCAACACCTGCCCTCTCCGTCTATAGCCTCGGAGCTTCTCATTTCCCAGATGATTCCCACGGCCCCTCATAAGAAAGTCAAAGATGCTTACGCAAAAAAGCTCCTCAAGTACAAAGACTTTATCGAGGTCGATTACTCCGCCAATTACATCGACAATGATGCCTTGGTGAGGGTGATCCAGGACAAATCAGGCATGTTCTTTGTTCACTATCTTATCGAACCCAGTAAATTTTCTATAGAACGTGTGGAAGATCAATACTACAGCAATTTTGAAGTCAACGGCAAAGTCTCTGACTTGGAAGGAAAAACCGTTTATCAGTACGACCGGAAAGTCCCTATCAAACTAAATCAAAACCAGCTCGACAACATCCGCGCAAAACTGTTCAGCTTTCAGGATTTGTTTCCTTTGGTTGAAGGAAACTATAAATTTGATGTCCTGATGAGAAACACCATATCCAAAGAATTCACTTCCTTTGAAGTCTCCTTTACCATCCCTGAGGCCTCTTCCCTAATCCTGAGCGACCTGACATTGGCCAACAGGATTGTCGAGGATTCCAAATACAAAGGAAAGAATAAGCCTCTGCTGATCGGAGGCACGCAACTTGTGCCTTCTCCCCGTAATGACTTTTCTAAAAACGAGACCCTCTACCTCTTCTTCCAAATCTTCGGCCTTACTGAAGAATTGTCAGCCCAAGGAACACTGGAATATTCGCTGTTCAAAGAAGAGGAGAAAATACATTCTTTTTCCAAAAAGATTGCTGACTATCCTGACAAAACCTATTTTCTGGAAGAATTCCCACTCGCCAATTATTCGCCGGCCTACTATAAGATCAGAGTTGCTTTACTTGATGATAACAACAAAGAAATTCTCTTTTCCCAGAGGGACTTCTACATATCCCTACAGCCGACCGTGCCCAGACCTTGGGTGCTTTCTTTTCCCATGCCCCCCTCGGATGACCCCCTTTATGCCAATATCCTGGGCCTCCAATACCAAAACAAAGGAGAGCTGCAAAAAGCGCATTCCCTGTTGGAAGAAGCGTTCAGTAAACAACCGAATTCGGCCAAATACGGCCTGGATTTCGCCCGGCTTCTCTCTGTTGAGAAAGAATACCAGAAGGTCAAAGAAATCGCCCTTCCTTTTTTGAAGGAACAGGAAAAATACGAATTCCTGTCTGTATTGGGTCAATCAAGCCAGGCGTTAGGGGAATACGCAGAGGCCATAGCTTATTACAAAGACTATCTTACGCGTTTCGGCACCTTCATTCAGATTCTCAACTCCATAGGGGAATGTTATTACAGATTGGGCAACATAGAAGAGGCTTTGATTGCCTGGGAGAAATCATTGGAAATCAACCCGGATCAGGAAGATCTGAAAAATACGGTTGAGTCCATAAAGAGACAAAAATGAGAAAAACACTCTTTTATTCTTTCCTTTTTTTATTATTCTTTGGATTCCTGGGATCCTGTGCGATGCATAAACTGGCAAAAAACCTCGATCCCCAAAGCAAGGAGTTTTACTCCACAGTCCGATACATCATCACCAAACAAGAACGAAAGATATTCCTTAATCTTCCCCTCTCAGATAGAGAGGCTTTTATCAAAGAATTCTGGGAAAAAAGAGACCCGGACCCGGATACAGAGGAGAATGAATTTAAGAAAGAATATTTCGAGCGAATCGAAATGGCGAACCTGCTTTTTAAAGGCGGCGGCACTCCGGGATGGCTTCAGGATAGAGGAAGAGTTTATATACTGCTCGGCCCCCCTATGGAGCGTTATCCTTATCCGAGGGGACGCCAATTCTATGGTCTCCCGGAAGAGATCTGGTACTACGGTTTTTTCCCTATCGTGTTTGTCGACGAGGACTGGGACGGAGACTACAAGCTCACTCCGCTTGGTGCCCGGCATATCGCAGAAATCAACCGCGCCCAGATGGCCGGGAAACCCAAAATCGCCAAAAAAGATATTATCTTTGATTTTGACCAAAAGATTCAAAAAGCCGATGAAGGGGAAGTCATCTTCCGGATTCTCATTCCCTACGAAGGCATATGGTTTGAGGAAAAAGAAGGCATTTGGCAGACCACATTAGCCGTATCACTTCAGATCTTCGATTCCTCAGGAAATCGCGTCTGGGAAAAAGAAGACGACTACCCGATATCCTTTGCCGAGGAAAACCTAGAGGAGGTTCTGGGAGAAGATTATGTGATGCAATTTTCAACCAGCCTCGAATCCGGAGAGTATTCGATTACCATCGAACTCGAAAACAAAGAAAACCAGAACCGGATAAGCAGAACAATCAAGTTTAAAGTTTAAGAGAAACGGTTTCAATCTGTTAAGGAGGGCAATATGTTTTGGAAATCATACAAACGAGCTTTCATATGGATTATCATTCCTTTTCTTTTGGCCGGCTGTGCATGGGCCCAGGCTGGAAGAGGAAAAGGCCGGTTGTCCGGCTCGGTCGTGGATGAGAACCAAAACAGCATCCCATCAGCGAAAATTGTTTGTGAATTCATCGAAAATATAGAACTTAAAAGAGAGGCCACCTCCGATAATAAAGGGGAATGGGCTATTCTGGGCTTGGGCACCGGGATGTGGAGGGTGACCGCATCAAAAGGCGGTTATATCCCACAATTCTTCGAGGTACACGTGCGGCAGCTCGAACGAAATCCCAAGGTGATCCTGACCTTGAAAAAAATTGAAGGAGAAGGTGCCGTACTCAAAAACCAAGGCTCTTTGAATATGCTGGAACAGGCCAACGTTTTGTTCAAAGAGCAAAAATACGATGAGGCTGTATCGCTCATGCAGCAGTTTATGGAACAAAATCCTGAAGCCTACCAGGCTTATGCCAGCATCGGTGACTGCTACCGGGAAAAAGGGGATTTTGATCAAGCCATCGAGAATTACAATATCGTCCTCGAAAAGGCAAAAACAGATGATTCGATGAGAAAAGAGATGACAGCCAGGGCTTTAGCCGGAATTGGCGAGTGCTATCTCGAGATGCAGGACTTTGAAAAAGCACAGAGCTATTTCGAGCAGTCCATCGAGGCTTACCCGGAAAATGAAATCTTGGCCTACAACGTGGGGGAGATCTATTTTTCTAATCAGAAAATTGACGAGGCAATCCAATATTTCACCATATCCACCCAGATCATGCCTGACTGGCCTCCTCCCTACCTAAAGCTGGGCTATGTCTATCTCAACAAAGGCGATTACAGCAATGCAGAGGCGAACTTTAAAAAATTCTTGGAGATGAACCCAAATTCGCCTGAAGCTCCAACAGTGCAAAACATCCTGGATTATATTGCCAAGATAAAATAGTTGCCAGTCCCCAGAATCCGTCCATAATATTTCAATATTCTGAAGCAAAAAAAAGCCCTCTTCCCGGTTTCCCGGGAGGAGGGCTTGAGTTTCTGCTTATAGTTACAGGGTTATTAGAAGATGAATTTGAGTCCGAATCGAGCTGAGATGGGAGAACGAAAAGCCATTTCCATACCGAACCGAGGATCAGCAATGTAGTCCATCGTTCTGGCATTGGTGGTGACAGTGCGTGCGGCTTCGTCGTATGTCCATGTAGCCAGTCTTTCATCATCGGTCAGCACTGGTGAGGTCTGGTTCAGCTTGGCGTAAATACGTTGAGAAGTAGCCGAATTCAACGCATTGTCCACATTGAGGCTCAACTGAATTCTGTAACGATCCGTGATCTTGAGGTTGTACTCGGCATACAGGGCAGTCCAAAATAGGAAAGGAGCACGCCCGTCTGTCAAACGGCCATCCGGATAATACCCTTCAAGACCCACGTGCAGCTCCCTGGTGACAGGAATTCCGCTCATGGCATTGACAACCGTTCCCACGGTCAGTCCGAACGGGAAAGCATAAGAACCGTAGAACTTGAACTGGTGCGGGCGGTCAGTATTGAGATTGCCCGTAATTTCATTCATGTCTTTATCCCACATGTGCCACCACAGATCCCAGTATCTCTCGACATTGGGTGAGTTTCTTCCCCACTCGTCGGAGCTGGCCAAACCGGAGTAGTTACCCTTTAGCTGGCTCCAGGTGTAAGATAACCCAGCCAGCCAGTTGTCACTGAAGCGTTTGTCCAAAGCGATGTTAATACCCCAGTATTTACGTTTGGCCTTTGGTGTTGCCGGATAGATGTCGGCGAATAATCCGCCCTGCGACACGGGTCTGGTATAGCCGTATCCAGGATTGGAGGTGAAGTAGGACTCACCTTGTGGGGTAAGAACACCTACGTCCTCGATGGTCCGTACGATACGTTTGTACACCACTCGCACAGAACCAGAGAGGTTCTCCATCAGCTTTTGCTCGGCTCCAAAAGTGAACTCTGTCTGAAGCGTGGGCAGAAGATCCGGGTCAGTGGAGTCGAAGGAAGGTTCACGCCAGTTATAAGTCCTGATGTAGTTTCCCGCTCCACCGGGGTTGGCTTTGGTGATCTTCGTATAGTCATAGTCATCCATGGTGTAGTAGTCGCTCCACCACTTGAATCCACCGTAAGAACCCACGGCCATGTCGAGTTTCATGACGTCGTAGTAATAGCCGTAACTTCCGAAAATCTTGGTATTGGCATCACCGTGCACGTCATAAACGAACCCGATTCGGGGGGCAATCTTATCGAAGAAATCGAACTGAATGGGTGGATAATCGTATTCGGGTAGGTCGGAGAAGCTGGGGATATCCTCTTTTTCTGCTCTTATGCCAAAGTTCACGGTTAACCTGTTGTTGGCAAAGCTGGGTGTCCAGCTATCCTGCAGATACAAGGCCCAGCGCTGGCTGTTGGGATTGGCAAAGGTGCCGTAAGCACCGGCGTCTCCGCCGCGGACAGCATAGTAGCCGTAGTATCCTCTTTCTGTTATTCCTGTGTCCAGGTGCGTAAAATCTCTATTCCAACCCAGCATGACATAGATCTGGTTGATGGTGTTGTCGATGTCTTCCTCGATCCTGACCCACTGCACGCCCAGTTTCCAGGAATGCTCACCGGCCAGGTCCAAGTACAGGGTGGTGTCGAAGTTGACGGCCATCCTGTTCCGTGCGTTCTTCTTGGTCTCGAACATTGCATCGTAACCGATGTTACTCCAGCCACTTCCATGCTGGAGATTAGCAGGGATCTCAGGAAACATCAGGTTGTTGACTGAAGCATATCCCGGTGCTTCTTTCCTGAAACGCCATCTGGGATCTGAAGGAACCGGGAGCTGTTGGTTGGCCTGGTCTTTGAAAAAGTATCCTCCGCGCAGACTTAAGAACATGTTGGATCCAACGGTGTAGTCTGCCGTGATAGTACCGCTGTAGTTGGGATAATCGAATCCTGTATCGCCCCATGTATAGTCCGGATTTCCTGTGCCGGTTCGGCCGGGCAAATCGCCTCTGTACTTGTAGAAGTTGTTGACCATCGCGGCAGCCAGCCTCAGGTCTTTAACCGGCTGTGCGGTCAGCTTGAACTGGCCGTTCCACCAGGTTTGCTTCCGTATATGATCACTTGACGGGGCTGTTCCTGCAGGTACCCAATCGATATTCCGTGTGACATCCCTAAAGACAGGCAAAAAGGCGCCAAAAAACCACAGGCGGTCTTTGATGATAAAGCCGCCAAGGCTGAAGCCGACCTCCCACCTGTTGGTCTCGTCTTTTCCAAGCGGTGCGGCCAATCCTTTTCCGGACTGGTAGTTCACATACTCAGCTATGTTCACATCTAACGGATTCAGCCGGAGGACGTCTCTCTCTGCGCCGTTGAGTCGGCTTCCCGAATAAAAGCCGATCAGTTCTCCGTGGAACTCGTTTCCACCGGCGCGGGTGATCACGTTCACAACACCACCCATAGAGCCGCCATACTCGGCTTGGTAGCCGCTGGCAACAATCTGGACCTCATCCACAAACTCAAAGGCTGCCGACTGGTCCCTGTCGCCCTCGTCCATGTTGGTGATGTCCATTCCGTCGATGTAGAACATATTTTCCGCGCCGCTAGCGCCGTCGACAGAAAGGCCACCCAGATAGGGCTCTTGGTTGACACCTGGAACCGCTGCGACCAGAGTGTCAAAGTTTCTGCCTCTGGGCAGCATTTCGAACATCTCTCTGGTCAGAGTCATGCCCTTTGTGGTGCTTTTGACATCCACCAGTGGAGATTGTCCGATAACCGTGATTTCTTCTTCTATCGCACCCGGAGTCATCTCGATATTTACTCTGATGGACTGCTCAACCCTGACGATGATGTCTTCACGTATAATGGTGTTAAATCCTTCCAGAGTAAACCTAATTGTGTACCTTCCGGAGGGCAGACCGAACAGTCGGTAGCCGCCGTTGGTGTCCGTTATGGCTGAAGCCTTACCAACCAGATTCGGGCTGTCGGCCTCAACTGTCACACCAGGAATAGGACCACCTTGGTCATCTGTGACTGTTCCGGTAATTTTTCCGCTTGGTGCTTGAGCTGCTAATGACCCAACAAGAAGAAGAATTCCGAGTAATGAAAAAAAGTAAGTTCGAAATTTACTCAATCTTTTCTCCTTTGTTCCTTTACCCCTTAAAGAAAAGGAACTAATTTTTTCTTTTCTTGAACCCTAGATTGCGAAAGGATTCTTTTATAAAAAAAAGAGTGTCCTTTCCCAACCCAACCTACATATGTGTGTAATGATCCTTCTGAGTGATTATCACCTCCCATCGATTTTTTTTTAATTATTGTGTCCATAATTTCTACAGATAGGCCGTCATCCCTTTTAGCTTGCCCATAACAGACTCATTTACTAACAGGCGCGTAAGTAGAATTTTACCTTATAATATCTAATGCAATATTTATGCCAAAATAAATAAAACGTAATTATAATATAAACTTATTATTATCAACTATTTACAATTTTTCAAGAATTCTCGGGCAGCCTGTAAAATCCATTTTATTGGATTCGATGCAATTTTATGGATTTTTGATCAAGTCTTCACAGCGAATATAGATGTTTTCTTCCGGAACCCTAAGGGCCGGCTCGATCGTAAAAACCATCCCGGGACGCAAAGGTCCAGAATCGTTTCCAACATCGTGAGTAGAAAGCCTCACCCAATGTCCGAGTCTGCTCCCGCATAGGATGAGGCTCGTGTGAATCTGGCGACAAAGCTTTTGGCCCCCTTTTTATAAATGTCCTTGGAAAATTCTGTTTCTGCAAGGGCCTTTTTCATTTCGGCGACGGCCTCCTTTATGATCACTGACGCTGTTTCATGGGGACGGATGGCCTTGGGGATGGCCCTATAGCATTTGTGGATCTCAAATGGATTGCTAAACACATCCCTTTTATTGCTTTTTTCCTGGAGCTGAAGCAAGAATTTTTTGGATAAAGGCCGAGTCATCCGGAAGTTGACCTACTTTGGGAAACCTCGGCAAAAGAATAACCCAGTTTTCATCCATTGCAAACACTTTTTTGAACAGAGGGAGGCTCTTTTCGACATTACCCGAGGCTGCAAGAGTCACGGCCGGCCAAAAGATCATTTCGGCGTTGTTGGGATACATCTCCATAGCTTTTGTGTAGGCTTTAATGGCATCTTCAGGGCTTTTCCCAGCTTTTAAAAGCGCCAAGCCTAAGGGGCCATAAGAAACTTCGACAAAGGCCAACAATGCTCTTAAATGATCGACTGGAGAAGGTTGCATTTTATTGTCCATTTTTTCTTGACTAAAGCTAAAGTCAAAATATAAAATTGCTGCATACAAAATGCAGTTGCAGATCGGAATCATCCTGGTTGTCATGATTGCGGCCTATGCTCTGGCCAAAGCGAACAAGCTATCTGTCGAAATCAGCATGCTTGCGGCTGCAATATCCGGAGGTGTTGCAGGGATTTTTGTACAAACACCTCCTGCCGGACAATTGGCCCGCCATCTTATCGAAGGATCCTTCACCTACCTGGATGTTATCCTCGTATTTTCAACAGCCACCATATTCATGGCCATCGTCAATGAATCCGGCGGCGTGAACTATGTGGTGCGGGTCACGATAAAATACTTCTACAACTTGCGCATCATCGCCCTGCTTCTCCTGATGTTCATCATCCTGATCCCTGGAGCTCTGACTGGTGCCGGTTCCGTTTCTCTGCTCGTAGTGGGGGCCCCAACCGCACTGGCTCTCCGTTATCTGGGAATACCCAACCGGAAAGTGGCGGCTATCCTGTTCATTGTAGCAGGCTTGAGTGCAGCTGCTCCGCCGGTCAACATCTGGGCCATGATCACCTGTGCCGGCACTGCCATCCCGTACGTGGGATTCGAACTTCCGCTGGCGATTCCTGTCCTGTTGTTGGGAATCTTCACAATGCTCACGTTGGGATGGAAAAGGGAAAGCAAGATGGATCGGGAAACGGTTCTACAAGAAATGCCAGAGGTTCCGGCAAAAATGAGATGGTGGCGGGTACTTCTCCCCTTTCTCGTTTTTTTCGGGTTGGTCATCGCCTACCGAATCTGGCCCTTTCATGTCCCCATCCTGGGATTGCCGCTGCAATTCGTGGCGGCTGCTCTTGTGGCTTGGCTCCTCAGCCCTAAAAAAATCAACATCCTCAAACTTTCGAGTGATACGATGAGGAGACTCCTGCCGCTGCTGGCCACCATGGTGGTCGTCGGGATGCTCCAGCAGATCATGACCGTCACAGGTGTACGAGGCATGCTTTCGTTTGCGGTTATCAGCACACCTCTTGTCCTGTTGTTCATATCCCTTGCCATTGTGATTCCGGTCTCAGAAGGCGTGTTGACATACGGAGCTGCGGCCATTCTGGGTATTCCTCTGATCTGGTTTCTGGATTCCATCGGACTTCATGCCACAGTGGCCCTTGCCGGATTGAGCTTGCTCTGGCCGCTGGGTGACGGACTCCCGCCCACTGCCCTGATAGGACGGCTCAGCGTGATGGTCTCCGACTACAAAGGCAGCTACTGGTCCTTTTTAAAAAGCACATGGCTTCCCTGGATCGTGATAACGGTGGTGGGAATCCTGATGATTTATTTTAGTGCCGAGTTGGATTTTCTCGTCAAATGGAGCATGTGATATGGAGGGAAAAAGATGCCTTTGATCATGATCATCTACTACGTGATTTGTGTGTATTTGATCGCCTTCTTGCTCTGGAATTTCATCAAAGAAAAAAAGAGCGTGAACGATATGGTCCTTTACCTTCTGGTTTTGATCCCGCTCATCTTGCGGGTATTGCGTGTCAAATGACAAAGAATAATAATATGCCGCGAATTCAGCTCATAAAATTTTTGCTTCTGGTGATTTTCGCAGCAGCGATGATCAACGGAGGGATGGAACTCTACCAACACCGGCATTTCCAACTGCCGATGGTGGCCGGGCCGGGTCTCACAAAAGTCAAAAAACTCAGCGAATACTGCGAAGGCATAAAAGGCACCATGGCCGACACCAACGTGTTTTTCCTGGAAGGGAAAGAGCCGGGTGGAAAAGTGCTGATCTTGGCCAACACCCACTCGAATGAGCCGGCCGCTCTCCTCGCAACACTCATTTTTTTGGAAAATGCCGTCGTCGAGAAAGGAACCCTTATCCTTATCCCCCAGTTCAACCACAGCGGCAGCCGGAACACGCGGCCGGGAGACGGCTATCCCCTGTATTTCGAGATCCCCACGGATTGGGGCAGCAAAAAGTTCCGGATGGGAAACCGGGACGCATCCTGGTTGGACCAGTGGCCAGATCCGGATGTTTATGTCCACTATCCCGACCGGCAGCTTCTTTCGTTTATCGACACGCGCAACACCAATCGAACATGGCCGGGAAGGCCGAATGGCCCATTGATGGAGCGGGTGACCTATGCTGCGATGCAGATCATCAGAAAGGAAAAGGTCGACATTGCTGTGGATGTTCATGGTGCAGAAACCATGTTTCCGGTTACAAACTGCATTGTGGCACCTGGAAAATCCATAAGGATCGCCACCATGGCCACATTGACGGTAAAAGCGCAAGAAAAATTCGACAACCATGTCGAACCCTCTCCCTCAGGATTCAGAGGACTTTCTCACCGGGAGATCGGGGATTTTTCCGATGCGATGCCATTTCTGTTGGAAGCTCCGATTCCTTTTCTCGACCAGCCCACAGGCCCAAAAACCGTCAAGCTGCTTCTGGATGGAAAGGATCCTTTTTTATTAAGTCTTGCAAAAAAAGGGAAACTGTTTGTATCGTATGACGAGACGGGTTGGCCGATAGCCAAGCGGGTCGGCCAGCATTGTTCGGTGATCCAGGAGTTGATGCGGCAATTCACGAGAAAGTTCCCAGAGAAGGCCATCGCCGTCCAAAATGTTCCCAAGTATGCTGACGTGGTCAAAAACGGTGTGGGAAAATACTTCAAAAACCCAGATGAAGCGGATAAAAAAAGCGTATACCTCAACTAGCCTGGATTATTCACGGCCCCCGTGGGGTAATAAATGCCGATAAATAAAAAAAGATTAGGAGGAAAACTGTGAAAGTAAAAAAACTTTGGTTAGTTGTCAGCATCCTGTCTTTCGCTCTTGTTATTGTCAGTGGTTTGGCATTTTTTCAGCCGAAACAGGAAAAGTTCACAAGTTTTGAACCCGATTATGCTTTAGACGGGTGCACGGTGATCATCGTCGGAAAAGACGCGTCAACAGACGGCTCTGTTTTGACTACTCACACCTGCGACTGTGGTGTGTGTGATTGGACCTGGCGGGCTGTGCCGGCTGCTGACCACGAGCCCGGGGCAACGCGCAAAATTTACCGTATAGACCAATTCGAAACCTGGCCGCCAGAACAGGGCCTGAAGTGGGAAATATACAAGACAAACTTCGCGGGCGTGGAGATCCCACAGCCCGCCCATTCCTATGCCTATATGCATGGCATGTTCGGCTATATGAACGATCAGCAGCTTGCCATAGGAGAATCGACAATCGGGTGCCGCCGGGAGATGAGAAATCCCACACCATCGGCTACCTTTGACATCACCTGGCTAACGCTTGTTGCCATGGAGCAATGCAAGACAGCCCGGGAAGCCATCAAATTCATGGGGACATTGGGTGAAAAGTACGGCTATGGCTACACCGACTCCGGAGAGATGCTGGCTGTGGCTGATCCAACCGAAGTGTGGATCTTCGAAATCATGCCCGTAGGACCGCTGTGGACACCCAAAAGCGGAAAATCCGGAGCTATCTGGTGTGCTCAGAGGGTGCCGGATGACCATGTCAGCGTCTGTCCGAATGAATCCCGGATCGGAGAGATCGACCTGGACAATCCCGACTATTTTATGGCATCGCCCAATGCCATCTCATATGCCGTAGACAAGGATTATTATGATCCCAACAGTGGCGAATCCTTCAACTGGAAAAAGGCCTACTCTCCTTCAGAAACGAGTGCAGCAAGCTCGAAAGGATCCAGGGCCCGTTTATGGCGCTTTTTCGATCTGGTAGCACCCTCCCAGAAATTCAGTCCCGAGACTTCTAACATGGATCTACCGTTTTCGGTCAAACCGGAACAAAAGCTTTCGGCAAAAGACGTTATGGATATGACAAGAGACAAGTACGAAGGAACAGACTATAATCCTGCAAGGGGACTACAGGGAGGACCTTTCGCCAATCCTAATTTCCTTCCCTATGGATTTTCGCTCGATGAACTGAGATACAACACACCCCGCGTAATCGGTGTGAATCGGGCGGAATACGTTACTGTAACCCAATGCCGAGACTGGTTGCCTCACCCGATAGGAGGGATCGTGTGGCTGGCCTTCGGGGCACAAGACACTTCCTGTTTTATGCCTCTGTATGCAGGGATCACCCGCATCCCCCAATCTTTCGAGATCGGCGACCACTGGGTGTTCAACCGGGAATCGGCCCGGTGGGCATTCGACTATGTGGATTTCCATACACAACCGGTTTACTCTCATGCCATAAAGGATGTCCGTATGGCCCAAGAGGAATGGGAAGGGAAAGCTTTTGCGAGAGTGGACTCTACCGACAAAGTGGCCCTCGAGCTTTACAAGAAGGATCCGGCCGAAGCCATCGTGTACTTGACCGACTACAGCAACAACCTAGCCAATAATGTGGTTAATGCTTGGTGGAAGTTGGGAGATGACCTGCTGGTGAAGTACAACAAACTGTGGATATACGATGCCAAGACACGTGAGAGGAACAGGTTGCAGTTTCCTGATTGGTACCTGAAAGAACTAGTCAAACACAATCAATTGAAGCCTGAAAAACCAAAAGAAAAAAGGTGATTCAGACGCAAAAATGGATTAAAATAAAGAGGAATTTTTAGAAGGAGTAAGTTTAGGATGAAAAATTTCAAAAGAATAATTTTATTCCCTTTGGCTATCGGGCTCTTGTTACTGGTATCGATAGCGAATGCGGCTGCCGCTGACATCCCAAAAAGCAGTTTGCCTGTGCTCACTACATCTGCAGGACAAAGCGCGGATGCGGAAACACTGAATGTCATCTGTGAGGAAGCCGATGTGAAATACGATTATTGCGATGTGCCAACTATGGATCTTATCAAGACAGGAGTAGGCCTAGCGGGCAAGGAATCCGGCCCTGGATTTCATGTCGAAGTGAATACGGATCTAGCTGCATATCCCGAAGGCACCCCCTACAAAACAATTATCTTCGCCATCGGCGCAAGCTTGAAGGGAATGGGAGCTTCTGGCTTGACAGTGAACGCGGAAGTCAAACGCCTCAATGAGATCATCGAATACTGCAAACAGAACAAAATCTTCATCATTGCCATGCATGCCGCTGGGACATCCGGGAGAGGCGCACCTGGCAGCGACAACGAAAAGATGATTGACGCAGTGGCGCCGTTTGCAGATTATATCATCATAGCCGCAGACAGCAACAAAGACGGGCGCTTTGACTCCATCGCTAAAGATAAAGGGATCCCGATAACCCAAGTGGAATACGCCCTGGAGATCGTGGACATCCTCAAACAGGTCTTCGAATAAAAATAGTCAAGCTGATACGTCGGCCCGGCCCGCTCGCCTCCGGATGACCTCCTCATCATCTTGCCTATTTTTAGTGGCTATATCGAAATAATTACACTAGTTTTTTTTGGGCTTCGAGATAAACCTTGGCACGTGGGATGATTTCTTTGATTTTCGCTTCGATTTCTAGATTTATCTGTTCCAAATCACGTACGACCATGCCATCTTTGTAGTCGATTTCCAGGGCTACAAGCACCTCATCCGAGCTAAGATGCATAGTCTTCAAGCTTAAAATCTCATCTACCTCTTCGAATGACCTGACAATTTTTAAGATTTTTCTTCTTTTATAAGGAGTAACGGCTTCGCCGACCAGCAGCATCCTTGTTTCATAAGCCAAAAACAAGGCGAAAACCATGAGCATGGCTCCAATAACGATCGAGGCAATGGCATCGATGATCAAGATATGGGTAAAATGAACAATAGTGATAGCCACTCCTGCAATCAAAACACCTGAGATGGCCAAGGTGTCCTCGGCAAACACGGTGAGGTTAGTGGGATCCTTGCTTCTTCGGAGAGTCTCCAAAAAACTCCCGTGTTCTTCTCTCCGCATCTCTTCCTTAATATTCAAAACGGCAATCCTGAGGGCAAGTCCTTCGAATATTATGGCTATAGCAATGGCCATGTAAATCAATCCGATATGCTTTATCGGTTCGGGATGACGGAATTTATGGTAACCCTCGATGATGGATAAGGTTCCAGCGATTCCAAACAGGATCATGGCCACGATAAAGGACCAGAAAAACTGTTCCTTTCCGTGTCCGAAAGGGTGTTCTTTGTCAGCAGGCTTTTTGCTGGCCTTCAATCCATACAGGAGCAAAACCTGATTGAATGTATCTGAGACCGAATGATAGGCTTCGGCAAGCATTGAGGAAGAACCGCTGAATAATGCTGCGACAAACTTGAAGATGGAAATCCCCATGTTTCCGAATAGGGCGGCTAAAACGGCCTTTTTGCTTTGATGATGCAACTTCTAATTCCTTAAAGTTCCAAATTTGTGACTTTCATGGCAAACCTTTTATCTTAGATATCGGATATTTACACATATGATAAACCAAAACCATCCCTAATGGGAATGAAAAGAAAACTTGTCGTTTGGATATTAATCCCTTATTTAGTATCATAAGCTATTGAAAATGTTAACCAATGGAAAATTTAGGATAAAGTCCGAGTTAAAGGCAAAAGTTATCGGGTTGATCACCGAGCAGGATATATAGCGGATTAGACGATTGTCTGGCAATTAATTTTAGTTTTGCAGGAAATGGCATAGGAGCATCATATGGGAAAACCAAGATGTTATTAAACAGGTCCATTTTGAGGTTAATTTCCTTTTTCATTTTTTTAGGCATATTTATTCACCCGATCCAGCTCCAGGGATTCTCCCAAGAAGCCGTGCCACGATCCCAATATTTGGATTATGCACGGAAGGCCGCCGATTACACCTGGAAAAATTATGATCACATAATTCAGCGCTGGAAAGAGGGATTCGATCCTGAAAATGTATTCGGCTATCGTCCTCCCGGCGGCTTGCTGGAGATGGCTGTCATCTATGCCTATCTGTATAAGCAAGAAAAAAAGCCGGAATATGCCACACGTTCCAAAAAAATACTACTCACCTATGCCGACTACCGATCCGCTTATCCCGAATGGGCAAGGAAGAAGCGCCCTGATTATGAGGAGGGCATTCCGATGCTCCCGGATTTTTTTACGGTGATGCGGTTCCTCAGGGCCTATGACATCCTGAAGACAGCCGGTGTTTTAAGCCCAGAAGAAAATCACAAAATCCAGGGAGACATCACTGATAGCATGGAGTATGTCCTCCGAACCCAGGAGTGGGGTCCGATGAACCGCACAGCGCTCCGGGCTGAATCTCTGGCATGGGCTGTGCGAGCACTCCCCGACCATCCGGACACAAATAAATGGGAAATGCAACGCAAAGCCCTGGGAGACGACAACTGGGGAAACTGGCAGATCGAAGATGCCACCATCTACCATGGTGTCTGGCTATATGCTTTGTTGGGGTATGCGGACGCTATGGGCAAGCTGGATGAGCTTCTTGACACACCCGAAATGTATTATTACACCCATTATTTCCTCCATTTGATGTGCCCGGCAGGCATGGTTCCCGATTTCGGGGATGCCAATTGGATGGCCAACTTACCGCGCTTCCTAGTATTTTTCGAAGCAGCTGCCAATCATTTTAAGGATCCCCAGCTCAAATGGGCTGCCACCACGATTGCACGTAAATTCGTCGATTTCAACGATCCCAAAAATATCGGCCTCGCCTACAATTTTTTGGACTGCTATCTCTGGGGCGGAGACGGCATCCCTGTTCAGAAGCCCGAATCCCTTTCCAAAGAGGTTATGGAGGATGTCCAAGGGAAAAAAATCGTATTTCGAAACGGCTGGGATCCCCTTTCAACATATCTCCTTTTGAACTACAGGGACGAGGGAGACGGTGGATTGAACTTTCGGGATTATTTGCGAGATACGATCCCGGTGGAAGAAGAAAAGATGACCCACGGTCACGCAGACGAAAACAGCATTGTCTTGCTGATGTCCGGGGGTTCGGTCCTACTCCATGATGGAGGGTACCGCGATTATATGCCCAGCGGGCCCTATGGTGCTTATCGGCAGGATTATTTCCACAACCGGCTGTGTGTGAGGCCGGGAAAAATCTGGATGGGACAGAAGCAGGGAGAATTCCGGTATAGCATAAGGGATGCCGTTCAAGGACAAAGCATTCTCGATTTCCTGCACAATGCCGGCTCCTACCGCAAGATTCGCACACAAAAAGTGGACTTTTTGAGTCTGGAAGATTTCGACTACAGCCGCACGCGGCTCACAGACGACAGCATGGGTTATGAGTGGGACCGTGTCATCGTATATGTCAAGAATCCTGAGCTTTATGTCGTGTTCGACATCTTCAAATCGCACAAGGCGGAATATTTCACTCTGGCGAATCTATGGCACACGCGCAAAATTCTCGCCCAAGGGGAACACTGGTATGACACAGTTTATGACAAGATCCAAAACCAAAATCTTTCTACAGAAAAAAACCTGCTGATCCTGTTTCCGGCAACCCATTTCAGATTGGAAGGAACAGAGCTGGAAAAACGCCACTACCAAGAAGAAATCCTGATCCATCAGACAACAGCCCAACACTTCGAACTGGGCGAAACCGTGGGTTTTATTACCGTGCTCGTCCCCCACTCCAAAGACGAGTCCCCCACCAGATGGCTGAATAAGATCCGTGCCATCCAGACTAAACCCGATCGGGCAGGCCTTGGTGTGGAAATAGACTCAGGAGATCGCCAGGTTATAATCGGGGTAAAAAACGATCTGCGTATGGATATGACAAGAGATTGGCGTCGCCCCCGCTACACCTACAAGGCAGGAAAAATCGGATTTGGCGAATTCGAAACCAACGGGGATTTTTTGTTTGCCTCATTAAAGGGATCAAAACTTGCCTTCACCATTGTCAACCTGACCAAGGCTTTCTTCAAGGATAAGCCATTATTCGAGGCCAAATCCTCCTATTATGGATTGGCCTATGATGCCAGTCCGGATAAGGGAGGGCTTGGTAAACTCCGGTATTGGAAAGACGAAGTGAACATAAACAGGTAAGCATTTTTCCCATCAGGCATACCTAATGATAAAATAACATCGCAAACCTCTTGACAAATCAATAAATTTAGATTATTCTGATTATATTGATATTTCAGAATTTTCAAACTGGAGGTTTTATATGGCTCGAGACGATAAATCCCAATCCTATTGTAGCTCCACAGGAAAAGACTTGGGATGCTGTGCAGTCGAATCTGTGGTCAGCATCGATGACCGAGGACAAATGGTCCTTCCCAAGGAGATTAGAGAAAAGGCGCATATCTGTCCAGGGGATAAACTGGTTATAATCACGATGGAGAAGGATGGCAAGTTTTGTTGTCTGTCTTTGATCAAAGCACAGGATTTCGAAGTGATGGTCAAAAACCTGCTTTCCCCGATGTTGACAGATCTTCAGCCAAAGGGGAAATCCTAATGAAAGATAAAATAAAATTAAGTGACAAAAAAATTAAGGGTATCGTGCAGGAGCGTTATTCACAGATCGCCAAGCAAAACAGTTCCTGTTGTGCAAAAAGCGAATCATGCTGCGGTTCGTCAGGCATGGCCGAACAAATCGGAAAAGTCATTGGGTATGGCGAAGAGGAATTACAATCCGTTCCGGAGAATGCCAACCTCGGCCTTGGGTGTGGCAATCCGGTCGCGTTGGCATCCCTTAGAGAAGGAGAAATTGTCCTCGATCTGGGCGCAGGCGCGGGTTTTGACTGCTTTCTTGCCGCCAAAAGAGTCGGCAATAAAGGAAAAGTGATCGGCATAGACATGACAAAGGAAATGGTCGAGAAAGCAAAGGAAAATGCCAGAAAAGGACAGTATGATAATGTGGAGTTCAGGCTCGGAGAGATCGAGAATTTACCCCTGGAGACGGAATCTGTGGATGTGATAATTTCCAACTGTGTGATAAATCTTTCGCCGGATAAAAGAAAGGTTTTCCAAGAGGCGCTTAGGGTGCTCAAACCCGGCGGAAGAATTATGATCTCGGACATAGTCCTTTTGAAAAAACTTCCCGAATCCATAAAAGAATCCGTCCAAGCCTATACAGGGTGCATTGCCGGAGCCATGAAGAGAGACGATTACCTCGATCTAATTAAAAAATCGGGATTTCAGGAGCTTGATGTACAAGGGGAAGAATATTTCTCGCTCGGCTTGGAATCCGAGGATGCGTTGGCAAAAGCCTTAGCCCAAGAAGCAGGGATTTCGATCGAGCAGCTCACTGAGCTGGCCCGTTCTGTGTTGAGTATCAAAATAGGCGCAATTAAGCCAAAAAAATAAAATCCGTCTGGATTAAAATCGAAAGAGTTTGTTACCCAGTCTTCTTTGTTCTTCGTTCCATCTCTTTATCAAATAGGGTTTTTCCGCTTCAAATACCCTGACTATTTTTTCAAAATATTCTTCGCATTCTTTGATATCCATGTGAACGGTTTTGTTCACAAAGGATAAAATCCGGGAATGATAAAACGGAATCATGGACTCTATGATCATCTCCTTTGGAATCTCGTTATTCCGGTAGGCGATGGCATAATTGAAAAGGATTCGGGCCCAGATGTCACTGCTATAGTAAAACTTCTCCTTCGGGATCTTTTTTGTCTTTTTTATCTCGGCGAATTCCCCGCTGGGCAGAATTTTTTTCCACAATTCCCCATAATTGTCGAATCCGTTGGTAAAGCTGGAATGAAGGGCCTCTGTATCCACGGAAACAGGAGGAGGTGTATCTGTAACTCCCAGGCCAAAACCAAAAATGTTGCTCGGCCAGCTTTTAGAGGTGTCCTTCCAGAAATATTCGAAGTCTATCATCAGCTCGAAAAAGGTCATAATCACTTGCATGAACATCGGCCCCAAGTCTTTTGCCGGGTCCTTGGCCTTATGAGATTTGGGTGATCCTAAAAACGTTTGGCATACCTTGAAACGGTGGGCAATGGCAACAGTCGTCATCCAGATATCTATCCCAAAATTCGCCACATTTTCGGTCCATGTCTTTTCGGATAAGAATGCTTGGGCCAGTCGTCTTGAAAATCCAAAATCTCCCCCGATGGGCTGTCTTACCCTAAGTCCAAAAAGAGTTCTCAAAAGCGGATATGCGATGTGATTGGTGATCGAACCATCGTATTTATGGCGGATATAGATGGGAGTCACGTAGTTGAAACCGGCAAACAGAGGTTCTCCCAGGTATTGAATCCACTGGGGCGTTATGCTCCTCAAATCGGCATCCACCACAACAGCAGCTTTAGCCTCGAGTTCGACAACAGCCTCGAACAGATTCCTCAGATTATTCCCCTTCCCTCGAATATCACCAGGAGTCGAGATGTAGATTTTTGGGACATCGGTGGGTGTGTTCAAAAAGGCACTTTTTGTTCCATCCGGTGAATTGTTGTCCACATTAATGATGACCGACTTTTTGTCCGGAAAAAATTTACGCAAACCTTGACTGGCCATTTGAGTGGGATAAGAGATGGAATCCGCCTCGTTAAACGAGGGGATACCTACGATAAAATCAGCTATTTTGACTTGCTCAGGATTTTCGATGATCACATCCATTAGTACTTCCTCTTCGCCAATAATAACATGAATTCTGTTCGAGTCAAGACTGCTGTTTTTGGACAGCTTGTTTGTTCATATCTTTGGCTTGATTGATCAAATCTTCTAGACGATCCAGGATTATCCTGACTTTGATGGTGGATAATTTTCGTTTTCCCGATTGTTGCGTTTGAAAATGCTTTTTCAAAAGAAGTTCAATGCTTTCCTCATCCATCCATTCGCGCAAAAACTCATCCTCAAAAAGTTCAGACCGCAGACCTTCATATTCTTGACTCATAGTCAATATGTGAAATTCTTCGAGCAGTTCATCACGCCACTTCTGGAAATCTTCGGAGGTATAGGCTGGGGTTGGACCGAGCAGTTTTTTAGCATTCTTCACCGCTTCTTTCAAGAAATCCTCGGCATCCCGGAGCGAGTTTCTGGCTTTATAATAATCCGCAGTATTAAAATTTCCCTCTTCTTTCAGCAGTTTGCTGAATATCTGGACAGACATATTCACACATTCCCAACATTTGGACGCTTTCTGATAAATGAGATTTTCTGTGCCCTGTTGCATTTTAGTCTCCCTTCCCCCACAAAAAATTCTCTCTGGGACTGCCATTATATACAATTTTTCCCCATCCTTCAATATGGGGACGTCAATAATAAGCATTTCTATTCCCGTGATATTAAAAGGCTTTATGTCGGCTTTTAGGAATGGGTTTGCTCCCGTGAAGCTTTTATACGCCATTCCTCGCTGCTCTTCTCGGCGGCTCTGAACTCCGCACGTTAACTCCTTATCTCGACAACAATAGCTTCTGTTCCCGTGCTTGTCTGGATCTTGAATCCTTTAGCCAAGTCGTGCTCAATACAGCATCGCTGTCTGACTGCGTCAGATTCCCTCGAAGAACAACAGCGTTTGGAGAAACGCTGTTGGGGGTTCCAAGGGGGTATGCCCCTTTGGTCGCAGGGCGAAGCCCGAGAAGGGGAGGCAGTGAACCCGAAGGGTGAACGTTGGAAGGGGGAAAG